>Ga0308158_10004445_pt1 | contig 11861 bp, 10 predicted proteins | sample PhyBR2_FD_201038 | JGI IMG/M metagenome (GOLD analysis project Ga0308158, IMG submission 201038) | Phyllosphere microbial communities from UC Gill Tract Community Farm, Albany, California, United States - DLSLB.R2 | ecosystem: Host-associated > Plants > Phyllosphere > Unclassified | place: USA...
CTCCTGCCGCGCGAACACCCGCTGGCCGCCGTCCGCGGTGCCTTCAACGCGGTATTCATCGAGGCCGAGAACGCCGGTGAGCTGATGTTCTACGGACAGGGTGCCGGCGGAACCCCCACCGCCTCCGCTGTCCTGGGCGACCTCGTGTCAGCAGCGCGGCGCCTGGTCCTGGGCGGTCCCGGACGCACCGAAACCACTACCGGACACGTCCCCGCACTGCCTATCGACGCTGCTACCACCAGTTACTACATCGGCCTGGACGTTGCCGACCAGCCCGGCGTGCTGGCTAAGATCGCCCAGCTCTTCGCAGAGCATGGCGTCTCCATTGAGATCATGCGGCAGACAATCCACCGCGACGCCGGCTCCAAGGTGGAGTCGGCCGAACTGCGGATCGTCACCCACCGTGCGTCAGAGGCTGCCCTTGCAGCCACCGTTGAGGCAGTGAAGGGCCTGGACGTCATCAATTCAGTTACATCCGTTTTGCGGGTAGAAGGAGTCTAAGTGGCTCACCAATGGCGCGGTGTCATCCGCGAATACGCTGACCGTCTGCCCGTGACGGAGTCCACCAGGGTCATCACCCTGGGCGAGGGCGGCACCCCCCTGGTGCACGCACAGAAGCTCTCCGAACTGACCGGTTCCGAGGTCTACCTCAAGGTGGAGGGCATGAACCCCACCGGCTCCTTCAAGGACCGCGGCATGACCATGGCCATGACTGCAGCCGTCGCTTCAGGAGCCAAGGCAGTGGTTTGCGCTTCCACCGGCAATACGTCCGCATCCGCCGCCGCCTACGCAACCGCTGCCGGCCTGAAGTGCGCCGTCCTGGTGCCGGAAGGCAAGATCTCCATGGGCAAGCTCAGCCAGGCGATTGCCCACGGCGCCACTCTTCTGCAGGTGGACGGCAACTTCGATAACTGCCTGGACATCGCCCGCAAGCTGGGGGAGTCCTACCCCGTTTTCCTGGTGAACTCCGTCAACCCTGCCCGCATCCAGGGCCAGAAGACCGGCGCCTTTGAAGTGGTGGACGCCCTGGGCGACGCACCCGACATCCACGTCCTGCCCGTCGGGAACGCCGGCAACATCACCGCGTACTGGAAGGGCTACAAGGAATACTCCGCGCCCTTCGAGTCAGATACCGCCGGCACCCTGCCCGCCGTGTCCACCAAGACCCCGGCCATGTGGGGTTTCCAGGCCGCCGGGGCTGCACCATTCGTTGCGGGCCACCCCATCACCGAACCGGATACCATCGCCACCGCTATCCGCATCGGAAACCCCGCCTCCTGGGACGGGGCCGTGGGCGCCCGTGACGAGTCCGGCGGGCTGATCGATGCCGTCACCGATGAAGAGATCCTGAACGCCCACCGCTGGCTGTCAGCCAAGGAAGGCGTCTTCGTGGAGCCCGGTTCCGCCGCCGGCGTGGCAGGCCTGCTCAAGAAGCATGCCGCCGGTGAAGTTCCAAGCGGAAAGAAGATCGTCATCACCGTTACCGGACACGGACTCAAGGACCCCCAGTGGGCCCTCCGTACCGAAGACGGCAGCGACGTCCAGCCGGTCAAGGTTCCGAACGACGTCGTCACCGTTGCTGCTGAGCTGGGACTGGAAGAAAAATAGCCTTGGACACCACCTCGCAGGCCGCCATCGGACTGCAACTGATTGAACCGGGCCAGCGCGTCACCGTCCGCGTTCCCGCTACCACGGCCAACCTTGGGCCCGGCTACGACAGCCTCGGGCTGGCACTTGCACTGCACGACACACTGACGGTGGAGAGCCTGGACACGGACGAACTCGTGTTCGAGCTCAGCGGCGAGGGTGCCGATACCCTGCCGCGGGACGCCAGTCACCTGGTAATACGCGCCATGGATGCCGCTTTCGAACGCCTGGGCTACCGCCACGGCGGACTGAAGGTGACCGCCCGGAACGTCAACCCGCACGGGCGTGGGCTGGGTTCCTCTGCTTCCGCCGTGGTGGCCGCAGTTTCGGCCGCCAACGCCATGGTGCCCGCCGAAAGCCAACGCGGAAAGGAGTGGATCCTCCAGCTCACCAGCGAACTCGAGGGCCACCCGGACAACGTGGCACCGGCGATTTTCGGCGGACTGGCGCTGTCATGGCAGGACAGTGAGCAGTACAGCAGCACCAGCGCCACCGTCGCCGGGTCCGTTATCCCCATCGTGGCGGTCCCGGATTTCGAACTCTCCACTGAAGCTGCCCGCGCCCTGCTGCCCGCATCGGTGGGACACCACGCCGCGGCGATGAATTCCGGCCGGGCAGCGCTGCTGATCCATGCGCTCACGCAAAAGCCTGAATTCCTGCTGCCGGGCACGGAAGACTACCTGCACCAGAGCTACCGTGCAGAAGCCATGCGGCCCAGCGCAGCCCTGATCGGCGCGTTGCGCCGGGCGGGCTACGCGGCGGTGGTTTCCGGGGCCGGGCCCACCGTCCTGGTCCTGGCCAACGGTGAGCTCCAGGCTGCTGATGCACTGGCCTTCATCCAGGCCTTTACGGCAGAGAACACGCCGGACATCGGCTGGCGCGTGCTGAAGCTCGCAGTGGACGTCGAAGGTGCTAAGGTGGACTTGCACCGGCGGTAATTCCGCCTATCTGATCTGCTCCTGCATTCAGTTGCTGTTTGATCTACCACTGTGAATGTATTCCGGTGCCGCCTGCTTGGTCTGTCGCAGGAATCTGCAGCATCCAACTGCCCCTGAACCGTCAGCCCGGCGTTGTGCCATGGGCGCAGCGCAAGGTGAATCAGTATCCGGCCCTGCTGGCCGAAATCCAACCGGCAAGGCCGAACAATCCCGGCTGCAGATCTGAACTGCAGCCCAGATCAAATCATCGCGTCCAGCTCCCAGTCTGGACGCCGTCGAGGGGGAAGGATCCTTCGTGACCGAAACCACTGAGCTGTCACCAGCTGTGGAACACACAACTTCTGCTGCCGAATCAACGGCCGCACCCGCCAAGAGCAGCGGCCTCGCCGGCCTGAAGCTCGCCCAGCTGCAGGCCCTTGCCAGCCAGCTCGGTATCTCCGGCGGTTCCCGCATGCGCAAGGGGGACCTGGTTTCAGCCATCTCCGCCCATCGCGCAGGGACCCTCACCGCCAAGGCCCCCGCAAAGTCAGCGGAAAAGGCTCCGGAAAGCACCGTGGCTCCGGCTGCAACCGCACCTGCTTCCGCTCCGGAGGCCCCTGCCGCAGAGGCTCCTGCAGCAGAAGGCACCCGTGCCCGTGGACGCGGCCGCAGCCGCCGCGCCGTCAGCGATGGGGTGGTTGCCCCCGCAGCCGAAGCTCCCGTCGTGGAGACCGCCGCACCCGCCCCCGCAACTGTCGAGGCGCCGTCGGCCGCTCCTGCGGAAGCACCCGAGGCAACGGAAGGTGCTGCCGAGCGCCGCCAGCCGCGCACCCGCAACCGCCGCCGCAGCGAAGCCGCTGCCGCCTCCGTCCAGGAAGCCCCGGTGGAAACCCCGGCAGAGCAGCCGGCCGCGGAACAGCGTTCCGGCGAGCAGCGCACCGAAGCCCCCGCAACTGAAGCGGGCGACGCCGGCCAGCGCACCGAACGCCGCGAAGGCGGTCGCACCCGCGGCCGCGACCGCGATTCCGACGGCGGCCGCGACAACCAAGGCAGCCGTGAGGCAGGCCAGCGCGAAGGCGGCCGTGACAACCGCGACAACGACGATTCAGACGGCGGAAGCCGCCGCAACCGCCGCAACCGCCGCGACCGGAACGACCGCTCCGGCGGCCAGGACCGGGACAACTCGCGCAACGACCGCTTCCGCGACCGCAACGACCGCCGCCGCGGCCGCAACCAGGGCCCTGACGTGGATGACGTCGAGGTCACCGAAGACGACGTCCTGCTGCCGGTTGCCGGCATCCTGGACGTCCTGGAGAACTACGCATTCATCCGCACCTCCGGCTACCTGCCCGGCCCCAACGACGTCTACGTCTCCCTGGCCCAGGTCAAGAAGTACAACCTGCGCAAGGGCGACGCCGTAGTCGGCGCCATCCGTGCACCCCGTGAAGGTGAGGACCGCAGCCAGCAGTCCAACCGCCAGAAGTTCAACGCCCTGGTCCGCGTCACCTCCGTCAACGGCAAGACGCCGGAAGAGCTGAAGGACCGCGTCGAGTTCGCCAAGCTCGTTCCGCTTTACCCGTCCGAGCGCCTGCGCCTGGAGACCGATCCCAAGAAGATCGGTCCCCGCGTCATCGACCTCGTGGCACCCATCGGTAAGGGCCAGCGTGGCCTGATCGTCTCCCCGCCCAAGGCCGGCAAGACGCTCATCCTGCAGTCCATTGCCAACGCAATCACCACCAACAACCCTGAGGTCCACCTCATGATGGTGCTGGTTGACGAACGCCCCGAAGAAGTCACGGACATGCAGCGCACCGTCAAGGGCGAGGTCATTGCCTCCACCTTCGACCGTCCCGCCGACGACCACACCACCGTGGCCGAACTTTCCATCGAACGCGCCAAGCGCCTCGTGGAAATGGGCATGGACGTGGTGGTCCTTCTCGACTCCATGACCCGCCTGGGCCGTGCCTACAACCTGGCAGCACCGGCGTCCGGCCGCATCCTGTCCGGCGGCGTCGACTCCGCAGCCCTCTACCCGCCCAAGCGCTTCTTCGGCGCCGCCCGCAACATCGAAAACGGCGGCTCGCTCACCATCCTGGCCACCGCCCTCGTTGAGACCGGTTCCAAGATGGACGAGGTCATCTTCGAAGAGTTCAAGGGCACCGGCAACATGGAGCTCCGCCTGTCCCGCCAGCTGGCCGACAAGCGCATCTTCCCCGCGGTGGACGTCAACGCCTCCGGCACCCGCCGCGAAGAGAACCTGCTCTCCCCCGAAGAAGTCAAGATCATGTGGAAGCTGCGCCGCGTCCTCTCCGGACTCGAAACCCAGCAGAGCCTTGAACTGCTCACCAACAAGATCCGGGAAACCCAGAGCAACGTCGAGTTCCTCATGCAGGTGCAGAAGACGACGCTTGGTGCGAAGTCGGATAACGACAAGTAGCTGAGTTACAGGGGCGGGGTGTCGGTGCCTTGCGTGGTTCGCCGCGCGGGTTTTCCGCCCCCGCCCCTTCGCGTGGCGGCTCAGTCCTGACGGACGTGAGCCGCCACGCTCCGGCAGGCCCGATGCCACTCCCGGGGCGGAAAACCCGCGCGGCTTGGTAGTCCCGCCACCGTCCCGCTTCGTGCCCTAGCCGTCGCGTTACTAGACTTGTACAAGTCGAAAGAGGTTTATAGATGTTTGAGTCCGTACAGGGCCTGCTTGATGAGCATGACTCCATCCAGGCGCAGCTCGGGGATCCTGCTGTTTATGCTGACCAGCGGCTAGCCCGGAAGCTCGGGCGGCGGTCGGCTCAGCTTAATGGCATTGTTGAGGCCTATCACAAGTGGGAGGGCCTTCGGGATGATCTTGCCGCTGCCAAGGAGATGGCTGCCGAGGATCCCGAGTTCGCTGCCGAGGTGCCCGAGCTGGAGGCCTCACTTGAGACGGCCGCGGCCAAGCTTCGCCGCCTGCTCATTCCCCGCGATCCTGACGATGCCCGCAATGTGATCCTTGAGGTCAAGGGCGGTGAAGGCGGCGACGAGGCCGCCCTGTTCGCAGGCGACCTGCTGCGCATGTACACCCGGTACGCGGAGTCCCGCGGCTGGAAGACTGAAATCATCTCCGCCACCGAATCGGACCTTGGCGGGTACAAGGACGTCCAGGTGGCGGTCAAGGGCAACTCCAACGACCCCGCCGAAGGTGTTTACGCCCGCCTCAAGTTCGAGGGCGGCGTGCACCGCGTCCAGCGCGTGCCCGTCACCGAATCCCAGGGCCGCATCCACACGTCCGCCGCTGGCGTACTTGTCCTGCCCGAAGTGGACGAGCCCGAAGAACTCGAGATCAACCAGAATGACCTCAAGATCGACGTGTACCGGTCCTCGGGTCCGGGCGGGCAGTCCGTGAACACCACTGACTCCGCCGTCCGCATCACGCACCTTCCCACCGGCATCGTGGTGGCCATGCAGAACGAGAAGTCGCAGCTGCAGAACCGCGAAGCCGGCATGCGCGTGCTGCGGGCACGCATCCTGGCGCACCAGCAGGAGCAGATCGACGCCGAAAACTCGGCCCAGCGCAAGTCGCAGATCCGCACCATGGACCGCTCGGAGCGCATCCGTACCTACAACTACCCCGAAAACCGGATCGCAGACCACCGCACCGGCTACAAGGCGTACAACCTGGACCAGGTCATGAACGGCGATCTGGAACCGGTCATCCAGTCCGCCATCGAGATGGACGAGCAGGCCCGCCTGGACGCCATCGGCGACTGACCGGAATCCATGCCCATGACCGAGCCCTCCTCCGCGGCGCCGTCCCGGACCCTGGCGGCAGCGGTCCGTGAGGCTGCGGCCCTCCTGGCGGAAGCCGGAGTGCCCAGTCCCCGGGCCGACGCCGAACTGCTGGCAGACCACCTGCTCAACGTTGGGCTGGGGCGCCTTCGCTCGTTGATGCTGGGTGACACTCCCGTGCCGAAGGGTTATGCCGAACTCGTGGCCGAACGTGCCAGCCGCATCCCGCTGCAGCACATCACCGGGGTGGCGCATTTCCGCTACCTGGAGCTGGCCGTGGGACCTGGCGTGTTCATTCCTCGGCCGGAGACCGAAACAGTGGTGCAGCTGGCCATTGACCATGTCAAGGGAATGCCGCACCCACGGATCGTGGACCTGGGAACCGGATCCGGTGCCATCGCGGGCTCCATGGCCCATGAAGTACCCGGCGCAGAGGTCCACGCCGTCGAGTACAGCCCCTTCGCGCACGCCTGGGCGGCGAAGAACCTGGCGCCGCTGGGTGTCAACCTCATCCTGGGGGACCTGCGCGACGCTTTCGCGGAACTCAACGGAACTGTCGACGTCGTCATTTCCAACCCGCCGTACATCCCCGCCGAAGCCATCCCCAACGAACCCGAAGTAGCCCTGCACGATCCGCCCGAGGCCTTGTACGGCGGGGGAGCGGACGGCATGGAACTTCCGACGGCGGCCGCCGCCTCAGCTGCCCGGCTGCTGCGTCCCGGGGGCTACTTCGTCATGGAACACGCCGAAGTCCAGGCCGGCTGGACTGCCGCCATGCTTGGCAGGAGCGGGACCTGGACAGCCATCACCACGCACCTGGACCTGAACGGCAAGGAGCGCGCCACCAGTGCCGTGCTCGCAGACCAGTCCACACGGAATGAAAGAATGGGCCAGTGACCACAACTTATGACTGCACCATTGACGACGAGCGGGCCCGGGGCCTGGAACACGCGCAGCGTGCCATCAGCGAAAAGAAGTGCGTCGTGCTCCCCACGGACACGGTTTACGGCATCGGCGCGGACGCATTCTCGCCGCAGGCCGTCACCATGCTGCTGGTATCGAAGGGACGCAGCCGCACCATGCCGCCGCCCGTCCTGATCCCGCGCATCAACGCCCTGGACGGCCTGGCCACCGAGGTTTCGGCGGACGCCCGGAAGCTGGCCGAGGCCTTCTGGCCCGGCGGACTGACCCTCATCCTGCACGCGCAGCCATCGCTGGACTGGGACCTTGGCGAAACCAAGGGAACCGTGGCGCTGCGGATGCCCGCCGACGAAGTTGCCCTGGAACTGCTGACCCTGACCGGTCCGCTTGCGGTTTCCTCCGCCAACCGCACCGGCCAGGCTCCCGCCCAGACGGCCGCAGCAGCCCGTGAACAGCTTGCCGACTCGGTGGAGGTGTACCTGGAAGGCGGCGCACGCCCGCTGGAAGGTGAAGCCGGCGTGCCCTCAACCATCGTTGACGCCACCGGGCCCGTCCTCCGCGTGGTCCGCAACGGCGCCGTGAGCCTTGACCGGCTGCGCGAACACGTCCCGGGAATCCTGGGCCTCGGGGAAATCCCCATGGCTGAAGAGGAACCCGCAGCGGATCAGGCGGGCGCAGGGGAGACGGTGGACGACGCCGGTCACGCACCTGCCGCCTCCGGCTCCTCCGCTGTGCCGGCTGCCGACGCAGAGCCCACCACGCCGGCCGGGAACCAGCAGCCTTGATGGCGCTGGACCGCCAGCAGATCCCGGTCCTGGACGTCCACGCGACGCCCCTGCGCGTTTCCGAGCTGGTCGAGGAGCTCAACCGGTTCATCGAGGACGGCCGGACCCGGACCGTCCTGGGCCACAACCTGCACAGCGTCACGCTCACCCTGTCCGACGACGGCTTCCGTCGGCTGTATGAGGAAAGCGACGTGGTGCTCCTGGACGGCGCCCCGGTGCTGTGGCTCTGGGGGAGGACCGGCAACGCCGAGGGCCCGGTGATGGATTACCGGCTTGGTTCCACCGACTGGCTGCCCGCCCTTCACCAGGTGCGCGGCCTTGAACGTATCGCCGTAATCGGCGCCGGCACCGATGCTAATGCGGGTGCTGTCAGCAGGCTGAAGGACATCGTTCCGAACGCCCATGTTGCCGGCTTCCCGGGGGAGGGCTGGGATCCTGCCCTTGAGGACGCGGCGGTGGCGTGGCTGCACCGCGAACAGCCCCAGCTGGTCCTGCTCGGCCTCGGCATGCCGCTCCAGGAAGAGGTCCTGCAGCGGCGGCTGCGCGACATGCCGCCCTCCGTCTACTGTGCCGTGGGCGGCGCTATCGAACAGCTGGCGGGAGTCCAGAAACTGGCTCCGCGGTGGCTGGGCAGGATGGGGCTGGAGTGGGCCTGGCGCCTGCTCCTGCATCCCCGCCGTGTTGCCTACCGCGTGCTGGGGGAGCCCTGGGTCCTGCTGTGGCTCCTGGTTGCCCGGCGGATCAAAAACCGGGGCCCGGCCTAGAACTTCTGGTCCTCCAGCGGGGCAAAACCCTTGCCTCGGAGGCCGGTACTGAACGAACGCGCCCAACCCAAAAAGCCCCGCAGGTCGCGGCGCTGCAGGAAGTAGCCCAGGTAGCCGCCCACGTCAGCCACGAACGAGCGCACCCGGAAGTACCGACGGATCAAGTAGCCGCGGTTCCGGTAGTAGTAGAAGCGCTTGAAGGCGGAGTCGGGAACGATCACATGCCAGCGGGCGCCGTAGACGTGCTGGGTTTCCGAGAAGGCGTGGGGGTGCGTAATGGCGGTGGTTGTCACCGTGCCGAAACGGATCCCCGCCTTGCGGAGCCGAATGGTGAAATCCACCTCGTCGCCGCGGATGAACAGCCGCATATCCGGCAGTCCCACTTTGAAGAACACGTCCGAGCGGATCAGCGCGCCGTTGAAGAAGTGCCCGTCGTCCGGCAGGAAGCCGAGCTTTTCAACCTCTGCGCGGTCGTGCGTGACTTTGCCGTCAAGGCGGAAGAAAAAGGACAGCCGCTCGGGATGCCCGGGCGCTGTCACCAAGGGGACCACCGCTTCCAGGTCGCGGGCCTCAGCCTCACGAAGCAGCGTGGCGAGGCATTCCGGATCGGTGGGCTCGGCGTCGTCGTCCATCATCCAAACCCAGCGGGCACCGCTGGCGACCGCCTTGAGCGCTGCCAGCGCAAACCCCCCGGCGCCGCCCAGGTTGGCCTCCGAACGGACATAGTCAACGTTGGGGTGCGCCGCCGCAACCTCCGCAGCAGGGGTGGTGCCGCTGTCCACAAGGCAAATGGTGTCCACCTGCCGGCTCTGCGCGTTGATCGAATCCAGCAGGACGGACAGTTCCTTGGGCCGGTCAAACGTCACGGCGGCTACCGCAATGCGGGGGGTCATGGGGGTCCTTTCCGCATGGCCGCCAGGGAGTTCCCCACCTGTTGTGCGCCCGTGTGGCGCGGAGCCATGGTGCCGGTGGCACTAGTATCTTTGACTAGAGTCCACTGTAATACAGCCCTGTAAGGCGCTGCGCGTAAGTCTGGCGCACTGCCTGCTGCGCGCTCGGCGACGGAGAAGTTTCATTTATCGAAGAACAGATTCCCGGCCAGTGAGCCCTTCCACCATGGACCGGCTGCCGGCGCAGCTGAACGGCTTCGACACCAATAATCCCAAGACGGTGCCTGCCGCATGATCATGTACCTGCTTATGGGGCTGACGGCTGCCATCGTGTCCTACGCCGCCACATGGGGCGCCCGGGTGGTGGGCCACAGGCTTGAGCTGCACCTGCCAATCCGCAGCCGGGACATGCACTCCATCCCCGTCTCCAGGCTCGGCGGCGTCGCGATCTTCCTGGGCATCATGGTGGCGCTGGTCGTGGCCAGCCAGTCGTTCTTCGTCAAGGACATCTACCGGAACAATTTCTCCCCCTGGGGTGTCCTGGCCGGCGCGGCCGTGATCGTCCTGGTGGGCGTGGCGGACGACCTGCTGGACATCCGGTGGTGGGTCAAGCTGATCGGGCAAAGCGCAGCCGGCCTGACGGTGGCCCTCTGGGGTGTCCGGATGACCATCGTTCCGTGGGTTCCGGAGCCCATCTACCTGCAAAACGAAACGCTCCGCGTGGTGCTGACAGCGGGGCTGATCGTCACCACCATGAATGCCTTCAACTTCATCGACGGACTGGACGGCCTCGCCGCCGGGGTGGCTATTATCGGCGGCACGGCATTCTTCTTCACCGCCTACTGGGTGCACCGGAACGCGGTACTGCTGGACTACTCGGACCTGGCAACCCTCATCACGGCCGTACTGGTGGGCGGCTGCCTGGGGTTCCTGCCGCACAACTGGTTTCCGTCAAAGATCTTCATGGGCGATTCCGGCGCCATGCTGATCGGACTGCTCATGGCCTCGGCCGGTGTGGTGTCCACGGGGCAGATCTCCTCGGGCCTCTACGACCGCGCCAACGGCATCTCAACGGTGATCCCCATCCTGCTTCCGTTCGCCGTCTTGTTCCTTCCGCTGCTGGACCTGGGACTTGCCGTGGTGCGCAGGACGGCCCGTGGACGTTCCCCGTGGTCGGCGGACCGCGGCCACCTGCACCATAAGCTGCTGGACATCGGCTATTCGCACCGCACCGCCGTCATCCTGATGTACCTGTGGACGGCAGTGCTCTCGTTCGGCGGCCTGGCCTTCGCAATCTTCCCTTGGCAAATCGTGCTCGCGGTGGACATCTTTGCCACGCTCGTCATGGGACTGGTCACGGCGTGGCCCTACCTGTCGCGGGGAAATGCGGAAACGACGGCGTAACGCCGGTTCTGAATTATTTCTATCTCATGTAGAATTTAGGGGCAGCCCAAGCTGCCACTCCACCCCCTGCCTCCTGGCGATGTGCCATGTGGTGCCGACGATTGGGATCGAATGACCTCCAACGCCGAGTCCGGACCTGCATCCGGCAATGGTCCCGTTGGCGCCTCCGGTCCCACGCCCTCACTGTGGCTGAACCTGCTCAAGCGCAGTTCCATTGCCGCGTCGGTGGGGCTTGTGCTGTGTGCCATCCCGGCCGCACTCCTTAACGGGTTCGCCGGCGCCATATCGAGCGTCCTCGGTGGCCTGCTGGTGATGCTGTTCTTTGGTATCAGCCTGCTGGTGGGGCACTTCGTGGGACGCAGCAACCCGTCGGGGGCGATCGGTGTGTTCGTCGCCACCTACTTCATCAAGGTAGTGGGCTTTGCGGTGGTCCTGTTCGCCATTGGCGCTCCGGTATGGCTCCACGGCCGGTGGTTCATCATCGGCGCGGTGGTTGCCGTCGTCCTTTGGCAGGCTGCGGAGATCCATGGCTTCAGCCGGGCCCGCCTCCAGATCTACAACGATCCAGAAGACAGGGGAGCAGCCGATGCGTGACCCGAAGAAGTCCGCGGGCGGCGCTCACGGCAGACGGGGATCCAAAGGCTCCGCTCCCGCTGCTTCCGACCCTTCCAACGATGGCGGCTACAACGCTGGAATGGCTGTATTCAGCTACATCATTGGCGGAATCATCGTCTGGAGTTTGATAGGGTGGGGACTGGATTATCTGTGGGG
>Ga0308158_10004446_pt1 | contig 11857 bp, 13 predicted proteins | sample PhyBR2_FD_201038 | JGI IMG/M metagenome (GOLD analysis project Ga0308158, IMG submission 201038) | Phyllosphere microbial communities from UC Gill Tract Community Farm, Albany, California, United States - DLSLB.R2 | ecosystem: Host-associated > Plants > Phyllosphere > Unclassified | place: USA...
AGGAGATGGCCAGGATCGCACCCAGGAACAGCGAATCCATGGTGCCCCAATCGAACCAGCGGCCGATCTCGTAGCCGATCCAGATCATCAGCACGATTTCCAGGAACGCGGCGATGAAGGCCGTGGCACCGACCTTGAACAGTTTGCGCAGGCTGAATTCCAGACCAAGGCTGAACATCAGGAAGATCACGCCCAGCTCGGCGAGGGTCTTGATGGTGTCTTCGTCGTGGATCAAGCCGAATGGCGGGGTGTGGGGGCCGATGATGAAACCGGCGACGATGTAGCCCAGCACCACGGGTTGCCGCAGCCGGTGGAACAGAATCGTCACCACCCCGGCCACCAGCATGATCACCGCCAGGTCCTGGATAAAACTGATGGCATGCACGGTGATAGCCTCCATTGCTATTCAGATTGCTGTACCAATTGTTTCAGAAGGCAGGTTAACACCGCCCATCGCGGGCAAACGTTGGCGCAATATGCGGAAACAGATCGCCGCTATGCCCTACGTAATGGCACGATAGACGTGACGGCAGGCCATCGTTCGGCGTCCGCCTCTGGATGGAAACTGTCGACGCGGCCAACGCCAATATAGGCGACGCCCTTGTCCTTCTGCCAACCAACCGTGAGTTCACTATGGAACCTGGAAACGCCCAGCTGTCGATGACGGTGCTGATGACGCCGGACATGGCCAATTTTTCCGGCAATGTGCATGGAGGAACGCTGCTCAAATACCTCGACGAAGTGGCCTACGCCTGCGCCAGCCGCTATGCCGGCCGGTATGTCGTGACCTTGTCGGTGGACCAGGTGATCTTTCGCGAGCCCATCCATGTGGGCGAACTGGTGACCTTTCTGGCCTCGGTCAACTACACCGGCAACACGTCGATGGAAGTGGGGATCAAAGTGGTCACCGAGAACATCCGCGAGCGTTCGGTGCGCCACACCAACAGTTGCTTCTTCACCATGGTGGCGGTGGACGACCAGCGCAAGCCCGCCCACGTACCGCCTTTGAAGCCACAGGATGCCGAGGGCACGCGGCGCTTCATCCAGGCCCAGCAGCGCCGGCAGATCCGCCAGGAACTGGAAAAGCGCTACCGTGACCTCAAGGACGAGCCGATTTAAAGCGCCACGGCTTCGAACCGCAGGCGCGGGTGCACGATCCGGTCCTGGGCGCGCACCAGCTCCAGCTCGTAGCTGGCGCAGGCCTGGGTTTCCAGCAGCACTTCGTGTACTGCCGCCGCTGTGAACTCGAACGCGGCCAGCCAGTCATCGCCCAGCAGCAGCCTGGCCAGGAACAGGCCGCTGGTCAGATCCCCTACGCCCACCGGCTGGCGGGGAAATGCCAGCAACGGGCGTCGCAGGTGCCAGCTGCCGGCGGCTGTGACCAGCAGCATTTCGAAGTCCTCGAGTGATTTCCCCGGGTAGGCCAGGTGCTTCACCAGCACGGCTTTGGGCCCCCGCGCCAGCAGCGCACGTGCCATGGCCACGCAATCCTGCAGGGAGTCGGCCTTGCGGCCACTAAAGCTGTCGAGCTCCAACTGGTTTGGGCATAGCACATCGGCCGCCGCAACCGCTTCATCGAGCAGAAAGTCGCTGACCTCGGCGGGCACCACGCAGCCTTTCTCGGCATGCCCCATCACCGGGTCGCAGAGATACAGGGCCTTGGGGTTGGCCGCCTTGACCCGACGGACTACCCCAAGGATCGCCCGTCCCTGGGCAGCGCTGCCCAGGTAGCCGCTGAGCACCGCATCGCAGTTGCCCAACTCGCCAATCGTCGCAATCCCTTCAACCAGTGCGGGAATGTGTTGCGGCGCCAACACTTCTCCCGTCCACTGACCATACTGTGTGTGATTGGAGAACTGCACCGTATTCAAAGGCCAGACCTTGACCCCCACCCGCTGCATCGGGAAAACCGCCGCGCTGTTGCCGGCGTGGCCGAACACGACATGGGACTGGATGGCGAGCAGGTGTGGTGTACGTTTCATGCAAGGATTCCGGACCGGTGACAGGACTTCGTGCCGCGCAGTATCGCGCGAAATGCAGCCTGTACGACAGGCCGGAGACACAGTTAAGCTGCGAGCAACCGGTTGGAGCGCCCTTCGATGTTGACCCTTGGCAATATGTTCATCCTGATGTTACTGGCTGCAGGTGCGGCCTGGCTGTGGCACAACCATGGCCTGCGCGAAAAAGCCCTGGAGCGGGTCAAGCAGCATTGCGCCAAGCTCGACCTGGAACTGCTCGACGACAACGTGGCGTTCAAGCGCTTCGCCTGGCTGGCCGATGCCAATGGCCGCAAGCGCCTGGCGCGGGTGTACAGCTTCGAATTCACGGTCACTGGCGAGCAGCGCCATGCTGGTATCGCCACGCAGTTCGGGCCACACGCCGTCCAGATAGAACTGGCACCCTACCCTTTCGAAGTGAAAACGCCGACCAGCGCCGAGGTCATTGAAATGAGCCAGTGGCGCCAGGAGCATAAGCGCTGGCGCCCCTGAACGAGTCAGTTCGGTGGCGGGTCGATCATCACTGCTCGTTGTAGCCCATCCTGCAAGGCAGCCACGTCCTGCGGTATGGCAAATATCAGTTCCAGGCGCGAATCACGACGCCATTCGCTCGGTTTCCACTGCGCGGGCTGACCGTCCAGCCAGTTGGCAGACCACCATCCAGTCGGGCTGTGGATAACCACCTTGGCTCGACGCCAGGATCCTGGCTCGAGCCAGCGCTCAACTGCCTGCAAGTCGAACTGGATTTGAGCGTGCCAACGCCAGCCAATGCTCCAGCCATCTGCATGGTCCTGCACGTGGCACTGGGCGCGGAACTTATCCACCCAGACCTCGCCGAGCGCATCGGGAGGGTTCGTCAGCTTGTCCACAATAGATACAACTGGATTATCCACAGCTGGCAGTTGGTCGAGGGTCACCCGATCGACGTCCAGCCAAAGCATTCGAGCTGTGGGTAAGCCAGGAGTTATACACAGGTCTGTTTTTTCTGAGACCTTGTTCATGATCAGTACGCCCGCAGTGCTGGCCGCTTCATACTGCGCCGCAGGCAGCGGACTGCCCGTCTCGAGTGCTTGCGCGTCGAGCACCATCACCAGCGGCTGCACGGCCAGTACCCCACGCCATGGGGCGTCGCCCAGCTGTTCAAGGATCTGCAACGGGTGGCCCAGGCCCGAGGGTTCGATGAACAGGCGATCCGGGCGAGCCCGGCGCAGCAGCCGGGCCAGGCCTATCTGAAACGGTGCGCCATTGACGCAACACAGACAACCTCCGGCGATTTCACCGATTGCGATACCATCGTCCCCTGTCGCCAACAACGCGGCATCGATACCCACCAGGCCAAATTCGTTGATCAAGACGGCCCAGCGTTCATCGGCCGGCTTGTCTTTCAGCAGGCGGCGAATCAGGCTGGTCTTGCCGGCTCCCAGGGGGCCTGCGATGACATGTGTGGGAATGTTCTGCAGCATGGTCGAATGTCTATGGAGGTTGAACGATGCGTGGGTGGGTTCTGCTGGGCTTGTTGGCCAGCACTCAGGTATGGGCCGAGGCCTGCGTGGTGCAGAGCCAGGCTGAACGGGTGAGCGTCAAGGTGTGCCAACAGAATCGCACTATACCGCCGAAGTTGTTTCATGACGGATTTTGCCAGCCCAACCTGCCGGGCCAACAGGTCGAGGTGCAGCATCTGGAACAATGCCCGCAAGGTGCCTATGGTATCTGTCTCGGCGCCCGGGTGGAGCGCATGCCCTATGAACAGGACATCCACTACTATGGCGTAGCGAGCGACGCCGCGTACCTCAAGCCTTTCTGCGAGCAGAACAGTGGGGGCCATTGGCAGACCCCGTGATCGGAGCAGATCTACACGCCCGAGGCCTGATCGTGCCAATCGCCGAACGGATCCGGCCACTGCGTCCAGCTTTGCGCACCCGATACCAGTTCCTCGTCATCGAGCAGGCAACCGTCCAGGTCGCGGCTCAGGGCTGCGAAGTCGATGTTCTGGCCGATGAACACCAGCTCCTGTCGGCAGTCGCCGGTGTCGACTGTCCAGTTCTGCCGGATGGCAGCCACGCTCTCGGCATCCTGCGGCCATTGCGCTTCAGGCACAAAGCGCCACCAGCGTCCGGCAAACCCATAGCGCATCAACCCACCCGCCTGTGACCAGCTTCCGGCTTCCTGCGGTTTGCTGGCCAGCCAGAAGAAGCCCTTGGAGCGCAGCAGCTTGCCGTTCGTCCAGGTTTTATCGATGAACGCGTGAAAGCGCTGCGGATGGAATGGGCGACGGGCACGGTAGGCAGTCGATGCGATGCCGTACTCCTCGGTTTCCGCAGCATGCTCACCCCTCAGCTCTTTCAGCCAACCGGGTGCTTGCGCCGCGCGCTCGAAATCGAACAGCCCGGTGTCCAGGATACGTGCCAATGGCACTTGGCCCATGACCATCGGTAAAACCTGCGCGCCAGGGTTGAGCTTTTGCAGCACCGCCGTCAGCTCGGTGCGCTCGGCCTGGCTGATGAGGTCGATCTTGCTGATCAGAATTACGTCGGCAAACTCCACCTGCTCGATCAGCAGATCGGTAATGGCCCGCTCATCGTCCTCGCCCAGCGTTTCGCCTCGAGTGGCCAGGCTTTCGGCCGCTTGGTAGTCGAGCAGGAAATTGACCCCGTCGACGACCGTGACCATGGTGTCGAGCCGGGCCAGATCAGCCAGGCTCTGGCCTTGCTCATCGCGAAAGGTAAAGGTTTCAGCCACCGGTAGTGGCTCGGAAATGCCCGTGGACTCGATCAGCAGGTAATCGAAACGACCGTCAGCAGCCAGCTTGGCCACTTCTTCAAGGAGGTCTTCGCGCAGCGTGCAGCAGATACAGCCATTGCTCATCTCCACCAGCTTTTCTTCGGCACGGTTCAGGCTGACATCGCGCTGCACCTCACTGCCGTCGATGTTGATTTCGCTCATGTCGTTAACGATCACGGCGACGCGCAGGTCTTCTCGATTGCGCAGTATGTGGTTGAGCAGCGTGCTCTTGCCGGCCCCTAGAAAGCCTGAAAGCACGGTGACGGGTAAGCGGTTGGGCATGGCGGGGACCTCATCAGTAACGGTTGGAACGAGCAATACGTTGCTTTTATTGTTATAACATAACATAAAAACCTCCGTTGCTCCGTTGCTCCGTTCCGACTTCCGTACTGCCAAAGGTGTGAACCGCAGAATCCGCGCATGTTCCACGTGGAACACGCGCGACAGGCATCAAGTGCGAGGCTTGACCGTACCGCAGTTGCCGCCCAGCCATACAGCACGTGTGTTCATACTGCCCTTCTGAGCCACACCCGACGCATTGAAGGTGCCGTTGACCGTGGTGAGGAACTCGCGGTCGCTGAGGAACTGCGCCTGTCCGGCCCCTTGGGCTTTGGGACAGCTGAACTGGAACTTCCAGACATTGCCGTTGCGCTCAGTAATCTTCTGCGTGCAGCCCGACTTGGGGTCCTGCAGCGGAATATCGTTGGTTTTGACCTGCTCCGGGGTCAGGCATGAGCGTATGCCATTCCCGCCCACGGTGATGCCTTGATTGGCGAGCACCCCTTCCATCATTGCTCGTTGCTCTGGCGGAAGCATTTTCAGCTGGCCCAGCATCACCTGCATATCCGGCAGCGGCTTGCCATCGACCTGCATGTTGCTGGTGGTCATTTCCCACAGGCCAGGTTGCAGCATCTGCGCCTGCGCCCCGGTCGCCGAAAGGCCTACCAACAATGCTGCCATCGGCCATTTGAATCTCATCTGATATCACTCCTGAAGATCATTGGGAAAAGCGCGGGCACCCCGGCTTTGACGCCGAAAAAGCAGCCGAGTTGCGCGGGAATAAAAACGCGACAACCGCGCCCGAACGTGGTCTGTTAGCACAGCGCATCAAGGAGTCGCCGTGCAATGGATTATCACAGTCCGATATTTTTTGGGTATCTATTTGGCCTGCTGCACGTGCTGGGCATTGCTGCCGCCGTGCATGCGGTGCTCACCGTACGCACCGCGCAGGGTTCGATCGCATGGGCGCTGTCACTGTTGTTCATCCCGTACCTTACATTGATCCCGTACCTGGTGTTCGGTCGCAGCACCTTCGACGCCTACATCAAGGCGCGCCGTCACGCGAACAAGGAAATGCACGGCGCCATTGCCGACATGGACTGGCGTCCCTGGATAGAAGAAGCGCTAGCTGCCCGCAAGTCGACATCGTATGCCTCGCTGCGCGCCATGCCCAAACTGGGCCGGATGCCTTGTCTGGCCAACAATCGAGTTGGCTTGCTAATCAATGGTCATGCCACGTTCGATGCCATCTTTGCGGCCATCCGAGAAGCCAAACGCGCGGTATTGGTGCAATTCTTCATCATTCACGACGACCACATCGGACGGCAGCTTCAAGGCTTGTTGCTGCAGAAAGCGTCCGAGGGCGTGCAGGTTTATGTTCTCTATGACCAGGTGGGCAGCCATGCCCTGCCTCGAGACTACACCGAGCGGCTGCGCGAGGGCGGCGTACACGTGAAGGCGTTCGCCACCCAGAGCGGATGGCTGAACAGGTTCCAGGTGAATTTTCGCAACCACCGCAAGATTGTCGTGGTGGACGGCATCAAGGGCTTCATTGGTGGCCACAACGTGGGCGATGAATACCTGGGCGGCAATCCCAAGCTATCGCCCTGGCGTGATACCCACGTCAGCATCAGTGGTCCGGTAATCGCTTGCCTCCAGGAATCCTTTGCCGAAGACTGGTTCTGGGCAGCACGTGAACTGCCGCCGCTGATTCTGCCGGAAGCCTACGAGGAAGACGGTGTGCTGTGCCAGGTGCTGGCTAGTGGTCCGGCCGACCCCTTTGAGACGTGCTCGCTGTTTTTCGTCGAATCGATCCATGCGGCCAATGACAGGGTCTGGATCACCACCCCCTACTTCATCCCCGACGAAGCGGTTTTTGCAGCGCTGCGCTTGGCCGTCCTGCGCGGCGTGGACGTACGGATCCTGTTGCCGTCCCGTCCGGATCACAAGGTGGTGTATGCCGCCTCGAGTCTGTATGCCATCGAAGCGGTGCGCGCGGGCGTCAAGATATTCCGCTACGGGCCCGGTTTCCTGCATCAGAAGGTGGTGTTGATCGATGACGAAATCACGGCCATCGGCAGTGCCAACATGGACAACCGTTCCTTCCGTTTGAATTTCGAAATCATGTTGCTGACAGTCGACAAGGCGTTCACCTGCGAAGTGGAACGGATGTTGCTCGATGACTTCGCCCAGTCGCGAGAAATCGATGTCCGTGATAGCAAAGAGACACATCGTTTGGAGAAGTTAGGTATGCGTGTGGCACGTTTGATCTCGCCGATCTTATAGATCCTGATCAGGCCAATTGCCAGCATATCGCCTACTTTGCCTGCATTTCGACATATTAGGAAACATTGGAATCGCTTGGTGTACCATGAGCGGGCTTCGATATTACTAAAGGGAAGTGGTCCTGCATGAACGCAGACAAAGAGAGATTCATCGGTTTGGAGTGGCTGCGTTTTTTCCTGGGTGTATACCTGGTGATGTTTCACACGCTGCCATTCTACGAAGAGTACACGCAGCTCAGTGGTCTGGTGGAATTCACCGAACTGGGTTTCTTTGCCACAAGTAGCTTTTTCGCGTTGTCGGGCTTTCTGCTGGCGCACGTTTATCTCGATGGCAACAAGCTGCGCGAACCGCCGCTTTCCTTCATGACCAAGCGCTTTGCCAATCTCTACCCCATTCACCTGTTTGGCCTCGCGAGCTGTGTGGTCCTGATATCGCTCACCGGTCTGTTCGACAGCAACACCGACCTGAGCGTGGCGTATCGGTCCGACGACCTGCTCAAGCGAACGGCCCCCGAGCTGCTCAAGTATCACCTCAGCGATTTCCAGATAGCCGTCAACGCGGTGCTGCAGGTGACCTTGCTGCAAGCCTGGAACCCAATCTATCTCGCCTACAACGGCCCGCTGTGGTCGATCTCGGCGTTGTTCTTCTTCTATCTGGTCTTTCCCTGGTTCGCGCCGCGCCTGGCGGCTGCCAAGCACAAGGTCCGGCTGTTGCTGATCATCTGGGCCGCGTGCCTGGTTCCGCCGTTGCTGGTGGTCTTCAACGATGACTACAGTTCGATCTGGATCGGCTTCCTCCACCACTTTCCGTTGCTGCGCCTGCCGGTCTTCCTTGCAGGAATCGTGGCCTATCTGCTGTTTCGCGAGCATCGCTTGGCAGGCATCGGGCTACGCGGCCCTGGCAAGCTGATGGCCGTAATTGCCTTGGGCTTTGGTGTGGCGATCGCCGCCGAGGTCAACTGGCGCGGTGAGAGCCACTGGTATGTGCTGCTGCACAATGGTCTTCTGCTGCCGATGGTGCTCAGTGTCATCGCCCTGTGCGCCATGGCTTCGGGTTCGCAAAGCGAGCGCCACATCAAATGGGCGCGCAGGCTGGGCGCGGCATCGCTGCCGATGTTCGCCTTGCACACGCCGATCTTCATCGTCTTCCGTCGGTTGGAAATGCTGGCCAACATCGACGTGCAGTTATGCTTCAGCAATGCGGCCGCCTGCGTTGCGCAAGCCAAGGGTCACCCGCTATCGCTGACCTACTACCCGCTGCTGCTGCTGATCTGCATCATCCTGTGCGTGGTGTTCCAGGAACAGATCGGCAATCGCACGCGGCTCTGGCTGCTGCAGGGGCCCTTGAGCCGGTGGGTGGTCAAGAGCAAGCGTAGCACTTCGGGCAACACCAACGGCATGCAGGCGAGCATGGGTCGAGGCTGACCCACATGGACAGGTCAAGCGCCTGCTTGACCGTGATCAGCCTGGGCCTCCCAGGCTATCCGTCCAGGCGCTACCATCACAACGATCAGCCCACCTTGTCCAACTCCACCACGCACACCTGTGCGGCCGCGCCCTCCAGACTGTAACGCTGCAACTGGCCGCCGGCGTTGGTGCAGCGCAACGTCGCTCGCGAACCCAACTCATGTCGCCGCCCATCACCGGCTTGCGTCACCTTGACGACCCCGGATGCTGCGTTGAAGAAGATCGCTTCAGCCGCCGCCGACGCCAACACCACGGCTGGATGACACTCCACCCAGCGCAGCGATGCCTGAACCCGATCCTTGCGGTAGATCAAGTTGAAGTCTTCGATGACCGAACCCAGCAACCGGCACTGCACCCTTGCTCCACCGTCGAAGCTCAATGGCTTGAAAGGGCCCAGCGCCTCACTGTCCACGCCGTTCACTTCCAACACCATCCCATCGCCGTGCAGCACGGTAATGATCCGGCTATAGCCGGGAAACACGGAAAAGGCTCCATCGGCAGTGATCTGGGCGATCGACAGGCGCCAGTCATAGCCGCTGTCATCGACGCAGCGCTGCTGGGCAATTTCCAGAGTGCTGCCAGCCCCGTTTTTCCAGGGCATGGCCGTGTACCCTTCGGGTCGGTACAGGTGCGAATCGGTCATCGGAATTGGGCTACCAAAGGCATGTCAGGCAGGCTTGAACGCCATGAAGCGCTCGATCAGCGCACGCAGTACCGGTCGCAAGGTGTCGACCTTGGCCTGCTGCAATCCATAAGGCGGCGTTTCCTGCATGTAGGCACGCTGCGCCAGCTCCAGCTGAACCGCGTGAACCCCATGGGCCGGACTGCCGTACTGGCGAGTGATGTAGCCGCCCTTGAAACGACCATCGAGCACCGCTGGCAACTGCGGGGCCAACTGCTCGGCCAAGGCGTGCAACTGCTCGCCAACGCCAGGTGCGCAAGCGCTGCCGCTTGCCGTACCGAAGTTGAACACCGGCAACTCGCCTTCGAACAGATGTGGGATGACCGAGCGGATCGAGTGGGCATCCCACAGCAGGGCATACCCGTGGATGGCTTTGATTCGCTGCAATTGCTGGTGCAGGGCCCGATGATACGGCTGCCAATAGTGCTTCAGGCGCCGGGCGATTTCAGTGTCGTCAGGCTCGTGCCCCGGTTGATACAGCGGCACGTCGTCGAAGGTCGCCAGCGGGCAGAGTCCGGTGGTGTTCTGACCGGGGTACAAGCTGGCGCCATCGGCCGGCCGATTTAGATCGATCACGTAGCGCGAAAAGCGTGGACGCAGTGTCGACGCCCCCAGCGCGGTCGCGAAGTCGTACAGCTCATGAATATGCCAGTCGGTGTCGTCCACCGCCTGGCCGACCGGGCTGTAATGCGCCTTCAGATCGTCTGGCAGTTCAGTGCCGACATGGGGCATGGAGATCAGCAAGGGGCCGATGCCCTCATGCAGCTCGAACGTGTGTTTCTGACTCATATCGTTTGCTCCAAGAGGTCGGCCAGGGTGGCGCGGTAACCATGCAGCGCTTCCACCTGCTGAGCGTGCTGGCCGTTGTCGATGACCTGCCTGCCGCCGACGAAGACATCGCGTACGGGGTGGGTGCCGTGCTCGCAGAACACCATCGAGGACAACAGCTGTGCCGGATTGCCCGGGGCGACATTGGCTGCGTCCGAATCGATCACGACCAGGTCGGCGCGCTGGCCGACCACCAGTCCGCCCACCGAGCGGCCCGTGGCCTGCGCCCCGCCACTCACCGCCTGAGCGAACAGGCGATCCGCCACCACCGGTGCTTCGGCGCTGGCCAGCACGTTGCGGCGGCGGTGCAACAGGCGTTGGCCGTACTCCAGCAAACGCAGTTCGGCCCACGGATTGACCGCCACGTTGCTGTCCGAACCGATACCCCAATTTCCCTTGTCGGCCAGGAAACGCTGCGCATCGAACAAACCATCGCCAAGATTGGCTTCGGTGGTCGGACACAGCCCGACGACGGCACCACTGCGCGCCAACGCCGCATATTCAGCGTCGTCCATGTGGGTGGCGTGCACCAGGCACCATCGTTTGTCCAATGGTTGGCGGTCCAGCAACCACTGCACCGGCCGCTGGCCGAGGATGGCCACGCAGTCATCGACCTCGCGGGTCTGCTCAGCGATATGGATATGCACGGGCGCCTTCGGGTCTTCACGGTCCAAGCCCTGGATCAGGCTCGACAAGGAAGCTTCGCTCACAGCGCGCAACGAGTGTGGCGCTACGCCGTAGCGCCGGTTGCCGTTCTGCGGCATGGCTTTTTGCAGGTGCTGACGCAACTCGAGGATCCACTCGGGTGAATTGATGAAGCGACGCTGGTGCGGCAGCGGTTCTGCCTGACCCAGGCCGCCGTACTGGTACAGCACCGGCAGCAGGGTCATGCCGATGCCCACCTCCTCGGCTGCACGAACCACGCGCAGGGACAGTTCGGCGGGGTTGGCATAGGGCTGGCCGTCAGCGCCATGGTGCACGTAGTGAAACTCGCACACCGAGGTGTACCCGGCCTTGAGCATCTCGATGTACAGATGCTGGCCGATGGCCTGCAGGTGCCGCGGTTGCAGGCGCTGGGCGAAGCGATACATCAGGGTGCGCCAGCTCCAGAAGGAGTCTTTCGGGTCGCCCAGGGTTTCGGTCAATCCGGCCATGGCGCGCTGAAAGGTATGGGAATGCAGGTTCGGCATGCCACTGATCACCGGGCCCCGCGCCACCGGCGTGCCGGCCGTGGGCACGGCATCGATGCTCACGGTGGTCAGATCGCCGAGCGCGTTCCAGCTCAGCAGCACATTGCTCTGCCAGCCATCGGGCAGTAAGGCGCTGTGGGCAAACAGGCTGCCCTGAGCTTGGCTGGCGGGTGAGTCTAAAGGCATATCCACATGAACCTCTGGGCAATGAGTCAGGCGCAGGCAATCAGAGAACAGGCGCCGCGTCTCGCGACAGCACGCTTTGCAGGAAACTGCGCGTACGGGCTTCGCGAGGCGCGGTGAACAGCTGGGCTGGCGGCGCGGCTTCGACGATGGCGCCTTGGTCCA
>Ga0308158_10004447_pt1 | contig 11856 bp, 20 predicted proteins | sample PhyBR2_FD_201038 | JGI IMG/M metagenome (GOLD analysis project Ga0308158, IMG submission 201038) | Phyllosphere microbial communities from UC Gill Tract Community Farm, Albany, California, United States - DLSLB.R2 | ecosystem: Host-associated > Plants > Phyllosphere > Unclassified | place: USA...
CCAGGGCAATCTGTTCGGCCGGCGCATCGCGCGCGGCATGCGCTCGCAGCTGTCGCTGGCGGTGGGCACGCCGGTGGCGCCGGAGCTGGCGACGCCGGAATATCTGCAGCAGCAGGTGATGACGTTGCGCGGAGAGTGGAAGTAAACGCGGGTGAGGGCCGGGCCATACCGCCTCGTTGGGTATGGCAAAAGCGCAAGATTTTTTTTGTGGCTCTGATATAATTATTGACTAGTCGGGGCGTAGCGCAGCCTGGTAGCGTACGTGCATGGGGTGCACGGGGTCGGAGGTTCGAATCCTCTCGCCCCGACCAATAAAATCAACGAGTTAGGCCAGCCGAGAGGTTGGCCTTTTTCGTTTCTGAAATTATTACCCCTACATTTACCCCTACAGCTATTACCCCTACATATTACCCCTACACCCCACCACCGACGCCGGCGCGCCGGCGGTGGAAGCATCGATCCTTCCCTGTTGCCAGGTTTCGATAGCAGTCGAGTCCCAGGCCACCGAGCGTGCTCCAATGCGGATTGGTGCCGGAAATATTCCCGCTTGGATGTCTCGATAGATCGCCGTGCGCGATTTGCCGACCATCGCGATCACCGCAGGCAATCGCAAGAATTGTTTTGGTGTATTCATAAGTTTTCTGTCTAAAGATGTATCTCTTTTCGGTGCTACAGTGAGGCACCGCTAAGGAGCTACGATGATCCACGTTCTCTATACGTCTGGTGACTGCAAGGTGACTATCACACCGGTTCAGGGTCTTAACAGGCGATGGCGGTGTTTCTTCGTCCTTACTCTCTCGACCGATCTCACAATTCCTCGATTCAGCCACCATCTGCAGTCCGAATACCGTGAGGCTCAAGAGGCGGTGAAGGCAGGGCAGGATTTTGCAGACATGTATGCTGCAATTGGCTGCCCTCCGCTGATACCGCCACCTCGACCAATCGTCTTGCAACTTCCAAAGCGTTAGAAACGCGACTGTAGGCGTCAAGTTTTCGCTTTTCCGATAACTCGTCTCGCCATCGCGATGTCGACGGCCGCGTCCAGATCCTCGCCATCGATGAGCGCGACCATCCGACCGTCGTCGGCCAGGCTGGCCACCATCGGCGCCGCCGTGCACGCCATGCTGTCGGCCTTGTCGCGCAGCCACCGGTACCGCGCGGCGTCGCGCTGCAGCTCGAGCAGCACGCCCATGCTCACGCGCTGGCCGCCCACCACGATCTGGTGGCTGGCGCTGGCGCTGGCACTGGCGTTGCCTGATGCCCGGCTCATGACGCCACCCGATCGCCAGTCATTACGGCCAGCACGCGCTGCGCGCCCAGGCACAGCCGGAACAGCTCGACCGCGCTCTCGTTGGCGCTGGCCTCGCCGATGTCGCGCAGCAGCTGGGCGACGTCAACGCCATCCACCTGCATCGCGCTATTACCGTCTGTTGTCGCGTAAGCGATCATGCTGCACCACCGTTGCGTGCCAGTGTGCATTCCGCTCCCGATGTGAAGTCTTGCAAGTATTGAGACTGCACGGCGAGGGCGGACAGCAAGGTGCCAACACTCGCAGCTGTACTGCGTTCGAGTGGAGCACGCTCATTCGTCGCGGCTGAGAAGAGCAACTGACCGATCGCCTCAATGCCGTCGAGGAGCGCGTTGTTGTAGTTGGCGGCGTGATCGATCGCGGCGTTGAGCATTAGCAGCTCGTCGCCAGACAGCTTGGCGCCAACACGTTGTGGCGGCAAGTTTTCGAGCAGGTTGGCCAGCTCGTGCGGAGCTCGTTCGGCTAGCTTGAAGTGCGGATTAGCGAGACTCATGGGTTTGCTCCTTCTATTCAGTTGCAGCGCAGGTTTTAAGGTCAGCAGTACGGTGCAGCAGTGGCGATTTCGGCTGAAGAGCTGCCAAGCGAGCAAGTGCACTTTGCAGGTCTAACAGCAGCGTGCGGCCGGGCTCCGCAAACTCATCGATCATTTCGATTGCGCCAGCAAGTGACACGCCGAACATCTCGCCAGGGGCAACTGCGTGCACGATGGGAGGCCCGACGCGCACGCCACATTCAAAGCCGACAAGTTGTATAGCAGGAGCACGCAACGGCTGCGCGGCGGCAGGGTGAAGGCGCTTATTCATGTGGCCGCCCCTGAAGTGCATTCACGTCAAGTCCGTAATGCAGCGCGGCGGCGCCCAAGAGGGTTTGCTTGTGAGTCGGGGCGAAGTGTTCTGCCAAGAAGAGAGCGGACTCAGGGGAGTGGGTTGTTATAGCCGTCCCCGCACTGTCCAATATTTTTATGAAGACGCGTCGACTCATGCTGCCCAAGCCTAGGTTGCTGCCATCGAGGAAAAGCGGACCGAGCAGAGTGGCCTCAGTGAACGCTTCAGCATCGCCAGGGTAATACCGGCACGCGTCGTAGTCGATTTTCCCCATGTCAACGATAAATGTTGACGGTAGTAAACCAGTTGTTTTACAATTATGATTCGCCATTGTGTATCTCCAAAGATTCAGGGCGTAAGGGGCCATCCGGTGCTAGAACACCGGGTGGCTTTGTTGTTTCTGGGGTGCTGCTGGGTTAGGTCATAAGCGCGCTTCGAGGCCCCGGCGGCCCAGTCTCGGGGCCGAGCAACAGGGCGAGCTTCGTAAGTCCAAGCGGTGTCACGCGCACCTGATCACTGACCTTCTGCTCGTAGGTCTTGGGGTCTTCGTACACGCTTTGCTTATGCGTGAGGTGGCCAGCTTGGATCTTGTCTTGATAGGCCAGGTATCCCCTCTTGCCTGGGCGGGTATAGATCCATTTCTGCTGCAGCAGCAGGTCGATCAACCGCTTTGGCCCCGTCTGCAGGTTCTTCGCCGCGTCGGTGATGCATAGGCTCCCGCTTGCGCTGGCGATGCGCTCGAAGCCGGCCGCTGCGGGCGCCAGTTCCTTTACTCGGTTTTCAAGCTGCGCGGCACGGGCTGCTTCGTCTCGCTCGGCCTGCTTGGCATCAGCCCAGGCGCGGGCCATCGCGATTGGGTCGCTGAAGTCGGGTGCTGTGACTGCCGCGAGGGCTGGCTTGAAGTAGGAGCGTACGAGCTGCCTCTGCACCTCCCAAGCCAGATCATCGGTGAAACTCTTGACCAGCATCGAATAGCCGGTCTCCGCGAGCAAGGTTCCCTTCGCCGTCCGAGCTGCGAAGGCGTCGCCCAGTGACTGCGTACGAATTTCGTCCGCAGTCACTTCATAAAAATCCTCACCCTCGATCAACCGGGCCTTGTTCTCGTTGAGGTTTCGGCGCGCCGTTCCGTCTGGGCGCTTATGCACAGCATCCATCATGGCCAGCGTCATCACGCGCGCGCCGCGGAAGTTGATCGGCGCCAGAGTGACGCCGTTGATATTGATGAGGGCGCTCATGCGGCACCTCCAGCAACGATCGCTGCGCGGCGCTCTTGCGAGCGGATGAAGTCGGCGCCAACGATGCCGGCGGCGTCGAGCTGAGCCTGGGCCACCGACTTCTGCTCGGTCGTCAGCAGCCCAAGCATTATGACAATGATCAGCTCGGCGATCAGGAGCTCGGAAGCGGCAGCAGGGGGAGATTCCTGTGGCTGGCGCCACACGATCGGCTCGACCGACACGCCATCTGAAGTCAGGCCGGCCTCGATGAGGGCGACGATCTCCGAATTCATCGAGCGCCGCTTTTGCTTCGAGCGCGCCTTCAGCAGGTCACGCATCCCGTCCGGCATGCGGACGACATAGCTGTCGCTGGTGCGACCGGTGCCGCTCTTGGCGGGGGGTACTGCATGCTGTAGTGCGCTCATAATGTAGTCAAATTAAGTTCCGATTAGAACTTAGTTTAAGCGCACTTAAAAAATTAAGCAAGGCCATTTTTCAGCATGCTTAAAAATGCCCATTTAGTAGCGGGCGGTGTCTTGACCAGAAGGAGTTAGATTTTTTCGGTTTGTCTGAGAATGACTCTGCCGATAATTTTCGCCTCAGCCGGGCGATACTGCTTACGAGCGTAACGACGCTGATCCGCGTTGTCGGAAGTCAGCCACCAATCGCCAGCATCACGAAGCATCCTCCTGATCAGCACGGTGCCCTCGTAAATAAGGACATAGATGGCCCCATCCACTAAGTCTTCAGTGGACGTCTTTATGGTAATGATGTCGCCGAAATAAATGGCCGGTTCCATATCGACAGACTTGATCCGAATGACTTGCACATCTGTTAAGTCAATGAGGTTTGCCCATACCCACTGTCGTCTGAGGGCATACATGCTGGGCATGTCAAGTTCGACTTCACCTTCAAGGCGGTAGCCAAGCTCCGAGTCGTCGGCGAAGCACTGAACTATGGGGAGCTGGAATAGGAAGGGGTGATCATTGTACTGCCGGAGAGACTGCACGTCTTCTTGAATGGCCTCTGCATCTTCTCGAAGGCCCATCTCGCCCAAGAGCCAGATCGGACTAATTTCTAGTATTTCGCACACCTTGACAAGATTTCGACCCTCAATCTTTTTGGTCTGCCCGCTTTCCCACATCGTTACCGTTGCAGGAGAAACGCCGACTAGCCTAGCTAGGTCGGTTTTCTTAAGGTTCTTCGCAGTGCGAGCCTGCGTTATTCGAGTGTGCCAGTCCATTAAGCAAGCTTAACATTTAGCAACTGGTTGCGCAACTTTTTGATGCACTTAAATTTTAAGTGCGCTAAAATTAAGTATGAGCCAGAACAATACGCCCGACGAAATTATCGACGCCCTGGGCGGGACGTCTGAAGTAGCCAAGCTGTGCAAGATCAGTGACGCGGCTGTTTCGCAGTGGCGCAAGGCCGGGATACCTCAGCCAAGGATGATGTATCTGCAGGTGATCAGGCCGGAGCTCTTTAAGCCAGAAGCTGCTGCTGTAGCGCAACCGGAGTAAAAAATGAAAAGTCTTCAAAACGTCGCCGCGAATACGGCTGGCGTAGGGTCTTTTCACGCCCAAATTCCCCACCTGCTTGCACTGATGAGTGCCGGCGCCCTAGCGCTCGACCTCTGGCGCGCTGAGCAGGCAGTTGCCGAGCTGAACGGCATCTACGTGCGTAAGATCCGCGAGTACGAAGGCCGCCATGGAAGCATCGAGGGCGCGCTCAACCCGCGCAACCACGAGCACGTCGCCATCATCGCGTACACCATGGACGAGAAGCAGGCGCTGATAGCGGCCAGGCGCAAGGTCTACTCGGCTCGGCGCCGGCTGCGCTCCGCGTGCGCGAAGGCGGCCAGGGAAGGGGCGTCCACTGCATGAGCACGCCCCAACTCGAGGACGGCTTTACCAGGATCGCGAACGAGCTTCTCGAAGCGATCCTGGGCTTCGGCTTCTCGCTCCGCGAGCAGTCGGTCGTCTTCGCGATCATCCGCAAGACTTACGGCTACGGCCGCAAGACGGACGACATGTCAGCCTCGCAGATTGGCGCCATATGCGGTGTCGCGCGCCAGCACGTGACCACCACATTAAACGGCTTGGCAGCCCGCAACGTGATCACAAAGCGCCAGGGGGAATACGGCATGATCGTCGGCATCCAGAAGGATCATCGAAAGTGGGTGGGCGCTGATCGGCTGAAAACTCAGCCGATTGACGCGATGGATGCTGCTTCTGCTAGTCCTAATTCGGGACTAGTCCCAAATCAGGACATGTCCCAAATTAGGACAGAGGGTAGTCCCATATCGGGACAGGTCGATAGTCCCGATTTGGGACACACAAAAGAAAACCTTCCAAAAGAAAACCACCAAAAGAAAAGATCTTGCGCTCAGCAGACGGGCAGAGATCAAGTTGGCGAGACCCCAGCAGGCCGAAAGGGCCGGGCCAAGACGGGACTCGCTGGCGAACTGGTGGACAGGTTCGAGCGCTTCTACGCGGCATACCCGAAGAAGCGGTCACGTGGTGTCGCGGAGAAGGCTTTCGCTCAACTGAACCCGAGCGAAGAGCTGCTGAACGACATGCTGTCAAGCCTGGCGCTGCAAGTGGCGTCGGGCGGGTGGGTAGATCCGCAGTTCGTACCGCACCCAGCTTCGTGGCTGAATGCGAAAGGCTGGCTCGACGAAGTGCAGGCCGCGTACAGCGCCGATGAGCTTGCGGTGATCGACGCCTTCAACCGCGCTCTCGGCGCCCAGCTTGGCGACGTGTCGGCCGATCTTTTCGTGCCAGCCCGCGCTGCAGCGATCAGGGAGTTCGTCACGTTCTCGCAGAAGCCGGGCTTTGTCGAGCGGTATTTCCCTTGGGTGCGAGACAACACGGCCATCCCGCCGCACGCCAAGTTCGATTGGATCATCAGCCGCAAAGGCTTCGCCGACGTCACCAGCGGCCAACACGATAGGAAAGCAGCATGAGCAACATGGCAGAGAACGTCGGCACACCCCAGTCGATCGAGGCAGAGCAAGCGGTACTGGGTGCGCTGCTGCGCGTGAACGACTGCGTCGACAAAATGGGCGCCCTGCAGGCGAAGCACTTCACGCGCGAGGATCACCGGGCGATTTACACCGAGATCCTGGCGCTGATCAAGCAGGGACACCCGGCCGATGCAGTGAGCGTCTGGGCCAGTCTGGAGGCTCGTGGTGGCACCTTCACCGCTGGCTTGGGCCCGTACCTCAACCAGTTGGCGCAAAGCGTGCCGAGCGCGGCGAACGTCGGAAAGTACGTGGCGATCGTGGTCGACCGCGCGCTGCTGCGCGGCGTGATGCACATGGCCGATTCCATCAACGGCCTGGCGCAGAACACGAAGGGGCGGTCGGCCGACGAAATTCTCGACGCGGCGCAGTCGCTGGTCACCTCGCTTGCCGAGCGCAGGGTGCGAAACGAGCCTAGGATGATCCGCGAGATCCTAGGCAGCGTGATGGACGGGATTAGCGACCGGGCTGACGGAGGCTCGATCGCCATGTCTACTGGCATGCCTGCGTTCGACCGACTGTTCAACGGCGGCTTGCGGCCAGGCCAGCTAGTGATCGTCGCCGGTCGACCTTCGATGGGTAAGACGGCGCTGACGTCCGACATCGGCTTGAACATGGCAGAGCATTACAGCGTGCTGAATTTCAGCATGGAGATGGAAGGGCAGGAGATCGCCAGCCGCGCGCTGGCCAACCGCGGGCGCGTCGCGCTGTCGTCGATCCTCGGACAGATCGGCCCTGAGGATTCGGCGGCCTGGGCGGGCGTGACTGCCGGCGTCATCAAACTCGACGACGTCCGTTTTGCGATCGACGACACGCCGGCGATCACTCTGCTCGAGCTACGCATGAAGGCGAAGGCGTGGAAGCGCCGCCACGGCCTGCACGTCATCATCGTCGACTACCTGGGCCTGATGACGGGAGGAGAGGGCGACAAGCGGCACGAGCAGATTGGATCGTACTCGCGCGGCCTCAAAGCACTGGCCAAGGAGCTGGGCGTTGCTGTCATCGCACTGGCGCAGCTGAATCGCCAGGTCGAGGGCCGCCCGGACAAGCGCCCGATGCTGTCTGACCTACGCGATTCCGGCGAGATCGAACAGGATGCGGATATCGTGATGCTGGTGCACCGGCCTGAAATGTACGAGCCAGAAAACGAGGATGTGCGCGGCTTTGCCGAAGTACTGATCCGGAAGCAGCGCAGCGGCGCGCTGGGCGACATTCCACTCCGGTTCGAAGGAGCCACCTGCAGGTTCGAGCAGTGGACCGGCGGCACGCCGTCGCCGGCCGCGCCGCGCGGCCGTGGCAGAGAAAGATTCGATGCATGAGCATCCAATTCGCCGCCGTCAAACTGCCGCTCATCAATCGCCGTACAAACCCAAATGTTTTGAAGGGTAAGCACCCGTTCGCCAGCGTGGCACTGCGCAACGCAATGCGTGTCAACTCCGAAGAGTACGAGGTCCTGACCTCAGCAGCCCAACCGATCTTGGGCACGAACACGGCCGACGCCAAGCGAGACGGCCATCATCTTAGCCAAGTCCTCTGTCGCGAAGCTCTGTTCCTCGACCTGATAAAGCGGCACGGCTTGCTGGGGAGGATTGGGAATGCCGTGAACTCGGTCAATCTGATAAGCAGGCCAGTAGTTGCCATCGGGGGTGAGAGCCGCGGAACCATACACGCGGTAATCACCCTCATCCCATGGGTTGAACGACTGCATAGGCGTAAATGCGCTCATAAAAGATTCTCCCACAAGTTGTTCAGAGATTGTGATGGAGGGTTGGTAATGCCAATTTTCTACCAACTTACGCCGTCTCGTCAAATCGGACACTGCCCAACATTGTCGAGCGGATCTAGTAGGGGGAGTGGCCTATGAGCGCGAACGTATTCAAGCGTGGCGGCGTCTGGCATTACCGGTTTCAGGTGGCTGGCACGCGGTACCGCCGCAGTACGGGGCTGGCCAGCCGGCGCGCCGCCGAGCAGGTCGCGCAGCGAGAGTATGACGCTGCGGTGCTGCGCGCCAACGGAGGCGAGCCGGTGCCGACGCTGGCCGAGCTGGCGCACGCGTGGATCGAAGTGCACCGGCCCGTGTCCAGCGCAGCGTACATTCGCAGCGTCGAGCTGTTCCAGCGCCTGCACATGTTTGACCTGGGCGCCAAGTCGATCAACGAGATCACCACGCTCGACGTCGAGCTGGCGCGCAACTTGTACCTGCTCACGCACAAGCCGGCCAGCGCGAACCACTGGCTGCGGATTGTAAAGCTGCTGACGATGTGGGCGGTCAAGCGCGGCATGCTGGCGGCGATGCCTTGGCACGTGTCCATGCTTAAGGTGCAGAAGCGCCCGCGCTCGATCCTGCCGCTGGCCGCTGCACGCGCGTGGTTCGCCGCCGTCGACGAGGCCACAGAACACGCGCCGGGTATTGGCACCGCCGTGCGTTTGATGTTCGGATTAGGCCTGCGCGAGGGAGAGGCGATCAGCGCGCGCTGGGAGTGGATCGATTGGGCCCGCAAGACGTATACGCCAGGCATCACGAAGGGCAGAGAGGCCGAGCCCGTGCCGATGGCAGGATGGCTGCGCGAGCACCTGGAGGCACGGCGCCAGGCAGCCGGGCTGATCGTGGCTAGGCCCGACGGACAAGAGTTCAGCGCCGGCTTCGCCCGGCAGGCAATCCGCACTGCAAACGCGGCGTGCACAGTCAAGGGGATCACGCCGCACCGGCTGCGGGGCACATTCGCCACACTGCTGTCCGAAGCTGGCGTGCCTATCCAGACGGTGCAGAAGGTCATGCGCCACAAGAGCTTTACGACTACGATGGGCTACCTAGAGCAGAACCTCGACGTAGCTGCCCAGGCGCAGGAGCGGATCAGCGTAATTGCCCAACTATGAGCATGATTGCGAAAGTCATATGCCGCTGGACATCGCATATCTCGTTCCGTAATCAAAAAGCTGCTCGACTACCTTTGATAGCAGGCCCTTTGCTGGTTCAGCAAGTGCCCCTTTCATCTTCGCCGCCATCGTCTCAGTCGGCTGCAACGAATCGGGGGTGCTCAACACTGTAAGACCTTTTTGCGTAAGCGTAACCCCCAAGCACATCTCATTCGCGTAGTCGGCCACCCTAATATAACCCTCAGTATCCAGCCATCGTACGGTGGAGAGAACGGTCTTGTATGCCGATTCGTCCAGCACGCGTTCCCCGTCGATTTCCACCGTGAGATCGAAGTGATCTTCTACGAAACCAACAGGATTGGGAAAGTCATCGTAGAGAAGCTCAAAAATGCGAGCCGTGAAGGTGTTGAACCTCTCAATATTATTCGGGACCATGACTGCCTTAGCACGTGGAGAATTTCGACACCGTCGTCGTCGCTGCGCGCGAGGTCGTCTAGCAAGAATAGCCTCATCGGGTCGTTATGTGCAGTTTACTGTGCCACAAAAGTGACACGCAACTTCAAGCGCAGCCCATAGGTAAAGGCGTTACGGTTGATTAATAGTCAGCAGAAACGCAGAATCCGGCTATGCGGCTGGATCGCTGTGATTCGCTGGCGCGCTGTTCGCGATTTTCGGTTTTTTCAAGACCAGGCCCATATTCTCGACTGTCATCTCTACCACTCCGAGCACTTTGACAACCGTCGGCACTGCGAAGATCAGAGTTGTCAGAGTAGCAAATACTGTAGGCATCAAATCCCAGTCCACAGGTGTTTTTGGATCGAAGGGATTGCCTGTGCGTGGTAAATAGGTTTCAGAAAGGGACATAAAGCTGTATGCGGCAATCCCCAATCCCATTGCTGCGATAAAAGAAGCTTTTAGAGATTCATCTGCAATCTGTGATCGAATCGCCATTTCAGACGCATCAGAAACTGCTCGCGCTCTGGCATACATCAAAGAGGTCATGGCAAATAATGCCGTTACAAAGCCGCCGCCAAAACCTAATAATCCATCGAGTTGCATCATTGAAAGCTTGACAAACATAGTGCAGAGAAAGATGCACATCAATAGCGACGGAAATGTCCGAAAATAAAAAGAGTCTATCTTTTTGATAATGGGTGTCATGGCTGCTTTATTTCAGTGATGGTAGGTAACCGAGGATATCCCGGTTGCTCAGGTTGCATCAGTGCACGAGCATGTTACCATCAAAACAAACAATGTAATCACTCGATCACAAAGGACTTGACCTTCTGTAATCGATCGATTACAATGGTTTCACGTTAGGCAAACGCGAAACAGGAGGGAGGGCGATGGAGATTAGGCAGCATCCGAAGTTCAGCGAGTTCATCAGCGGAATCAAGGATGCGACAACAAAAGCGAAAATTCTCATTAGTATTTCGAGACTCGCAGCAGGAAACCCCGGCAAAGCAAAATCAGTAGGAGGCGGGGTTAGCGAACTGAAAATCGATTACGGACCGGGGTGGCGAATTTACTACACGAAGGTCGGAGACGAAATAGTTCTACTGCTCACAGGGGGATCGAAAAACGGGCAGCAAAGAGACATTGAAGCAGCACAGAAACTGGTAGCAGAATTACGAAAGTAGAAGGAGCCGGGGAGCGTCCCCGGCACTCTCGTCATAGAGAAAAGTAGACGCAATGAGCCCAAGGAGGGGCAGCAAGATGACAAGCATAAATCAACACGAAATGTCCGTAGCGGAGTTCGACCTTGAAAAGGTCCGGGCCCTCCCTACGTTTGACGTCGCCGACCACCTCGACTCACCCGAGGTGCTGGCCGCATATCTCACCGAGGCATTCGCCGATGGCAATCCAGCTCTGATCGCAGAAGCGCTCAACGCTGCATCGCGCGCCACCGGCATGGCCGAAGTCGCAAGTAAGGCTGGCATTGCCCGAGAGGCGCTGTATAAAGCGCTGAGGCCGGGCAGCCAGCCGCGCCTGGAGACGATCATGGGCGTGGTGAGGGCGCTAGGCCTCCAGTTCGTCCTCGAGCCGATTCCAGATCCAGAAAAGGAAGAGGCCGAGACGCAATAGCACGCGATCGCGCTCCCTTCGCCTGCCGTAGAGCCCTCCTTGCGAGGGCTTTTTTACGGCTGACGTTTACTCACAACAATGTAAAAAATAAATAAATTACCACTGGAAATAATTAGGTGCTGTGTGCTACGCTGCCATGGTCGTCTTTTGGAGAGTGTTAAATCATGGGGTTCGTTGACCGCTATATCACCGCATTGAGCGCATCGAGCCTGCAGGACGATGAGCGCCATTGCCAAGCAGAGCCGCTTCTTGCGTCGGCGCTGGCATCGACTTCGACAGGCGACCTAGGCGCGCTACTGCACCGTGCGAAGTACGCCGGCACGGCGACCCAGAACATGGCTCACGCGGTCGCAATGCGCGACCTGGTCGAGAAGGCGCTGGTCCATGCAATCCGCACGAAGGACGCGAACCGTGAGGCTGATTGCCGCCAGGCGCTGCAGGGTGATGCGATTGTGCTGGAAACCGGAGTGTTGCTTTTGGCCCGTTTGCTAGCGCTATGGACGGCCGAAGTGATGAAGCGCGGCC
>Ga0308158_10004449_pt1 | contig 11854 bp, 6 predicted proteins | sample PhyBR2_FD_201038 | JGI IMG/M metagenome (GOLD analysis project Ga0308158, IMG submission 201038) | Phyllosphere microbial communities from UC Gill Tract Community Farm, Albany, California, United States - DLSLB.R2 | ecosystem: Host-associated > Plants > Phyllosphere > Unclassified | place: USA...
TTTTAGCGTAGCTATAATTCCTTACACATTAGAACATACGCTTTTTAAAACCTATAAAGTTGGAACCAAAGTAAATCTGGAATTTGATGTTATTGGGAAATATGTTACCAAGTTAATGCAGGTGCATTTGAAATAAATAAAAAATCAGGTTTGTAACCTGATTTTTTATTTATAAGAAAAAACATCGCTTAAATTATCGTTGTTTGTGTAAGTGCAGTTTTGGTTGATTAATTCGCCCGAGCCAATATTAATAACCATACCGTGTACTGCTAATTGCTGTCCATTTTTCCATGCGTTCTGTACAATAGATGTCCGACTTAAATTAGAAACCTGTTCTTGAACGTTAAGTTCAACCAAACGGTCTTCTTTTTGATTTTTGTCTGTAATAGCATCAATTTCTGCGGCGTTTAAGCGGTAAACGTCTTTAATATGTTGTAACCAATTGTCTATAATACCGTATTGTGAACTGCTTAGCGATGCTGCTACACCACCACAACCGTAATGCCCGGCAACAATAATGTGCTTCACCTTTAAAACGTTTACGGCATAATCTAAAACCGAAAGCATGTTCATGTCTGAATGTACGCAAACGTTGGCAATGTTTCTGTGGACAAAAACTTCGCCTGGTTTTGTTCCTGTTAATTCGTTTGCCGGTACGCGACTGTCTGCGCAACCAATCCATAATATTTCCGGATTTTGACCTTTTGAAAGTTGTTGAAATCGACCCGAAGTATCGTTCTTAACAAAATCCATCCACTCTTTGTTGCCGTCTATTATTTTATCGAAACTTTTCTTTAAATCGTTACACATTTTAATTTGTTTATTTAAAGCTAAATTACAATATTCTTGTTTTTTTGAATTGAAATCAGCGCAAAAAAAATCGACAAAATTGCTTTTGCCGATTTCCTTTCCAACTATTTAAATGTAATTTGATAATATTAATTTCTATAAAAAATCAACAACTCCTGTTTCAACATCGTAGTTTGCACCAACAATTTTAATTTTTCCTTCTTGTTCCATTTTTCTTAAAGTTGAACTTTGTTTGCGAATATTTTCAATCGCATTCAACACGTTGTGATGATTTAAACGCTCTAAAAGATCGGTGTTGCTAGATGATCTTTCTTCGCCGTCTTTGATGATGTTTTTAATGATCGGATCAAAATGACCAACCAAATGATTTAGGTTGTCCATTCCAAGTCCTTCAATTGCTGCTGAATCCAAGCCGCCTTTTAAAGCGCCGCATTTTGTGTGTCCTAATACAACAACCAATTTAGAACCGGCAACGTTACAGCCAAATTCCATAGATCCTAAAATATCCTGATTTACGAAATTTCCTGCAATTCTAACGCTGAATACATCGCCCAAACCTTGATCGAAAATTAATTCAGCAGAAGTACGGCTGTCAATACAGCTTAAAATCACGGCAAATGGCCATTGACCTGCGCGCGTATCGTTAACTTGTGCCAATAAATCGCGGTTTGCTTTTAAGTTTTTTACAAAACGTTCGTTTCCTTCTTTTAGAATTTCTAATGCTCTTTCCGGTGAAATGGTTGCTTGTGTTTCTAATGTATGTGCTTTCATGATGATAGTCTTTGTTTATTAATTGTTTGATGTTATTAAATTGCCCTTTTGTGGGTAACTGATACGTGAGAATCTTGGTCGCTTTCGTAATCGCGGTACGATGTTCTAAAGCCGATTAATTCTACGTCGATATTTTCTTCTTTGGCTCTAACATTGGCGAAATCCTGGATCATTTCCAAAACATCGGTTGTTATGTAAGATGTTGTGCGGGCATCGATAATTACTTTTGATCCCGACTTTATGTTTTTAAGTGTTTTTTTAATGGCAGCTTTGTTTAAAAAAGATACTTCTTCTGCCAGTTTAATGGTAAGTTCATCGGCTTCGTTTAATTTTTCACGACTTAAATAGTAGGCTCTTTTCATGTTTCCCTGTAAAATATAGAAAATTGAAATTGCCAAACCAATACCTACACCTTTTAATAGATCGGTAAAAACAACTGCTAAAACGGTTGCTACGAATGGTATAAACTGGTATTTTCCGTTATGCCAGAAATGTTTAAAAGTTGCCGGTTTTGCCAGTTTGTATCCAACTAAAATTAAAACGGCAGCCAACGTTGCTAACGGAATTAAATTTAAAATGAACGGAATTGACAGTACACAAACCAACAATAAAACTCCGTGGATAATTGCCGATGATTTAGATGTTGCGCCTGCGTTTGCATTGGCAGAACTACGAACAACTACCGATGTCATTGGTAAACCACCGATTAATGAACTTAGTAAATTACCAATTCCTTGAGCTTTAAGTTCTAAATTAGTGTCGGTAATACGACGTTTTATATCCAATCGATCCGATGCTTCAATACAAAGCAGTGTTTCAATAGATGCTACAATTGCAATGGTTGCGCCAACAATCCAGACTTTTGTGTTTAAAAAGCCTTCGAAGTTTGGCATGGTGATTAGGTTTTTAAAATCTTCGGCAGTTTGTGGAACCGGCAAAGTAACCAAATGATCAGACGTTATAGCAAAAGCACTACCTGTTGAAACAAAAAGCTGGTTTAGTAAAATGCCTGCAATTACTGCAACCAGCGCACCTGGTAACATTTTTATTTTTCGTAATGCCGGAACGTTTTCCCATGTTAATAAAATAACAACAGAAACAATGGTTACAATGATAGCACCCGGATGAATTGCGCTTAAAACTTCATTAAAATAATTAAAGTTAATGCCGTTTTCAAACAAGGTTTCGCTGCTCATGTTGTCGCTGTCAAAACCTAATGCGTGCGGAATTTGTTTAAGTATGATGATGATTCCGATACCTGCTAACATTCCTTCGATTACGTTGTTGGGAAAGTAGTTTGAAATACTTCCTGCGCGGATAAATCCTAAAACCAACTGTAAAATTCCGGCGATTAATCCGGCACAAAGAAATAGTTCGAAAGCACCTAAATCGGTAATTGCGGTTAAAACAATTGCGGTTAATCCTGCTGCCGGACCCGATACGGAAATGTTGGAATTACTTAACGCACCAACAACAATTCCCCCGATGATTCCTGCAATAACTCCCGATAACGGCGGTGCGCCCGATGCTAATGCGATACCCAAACATAGCGGTAATGCTACTAAAAACACCACCAAACCAGATGCAAAGTTCTGAGACAACTCTGCCTTAATATTTTTTTTCATAAAAATCTATAATTAATAAACATGTAAGTGCATAGCGGTTTACAAAGTAAATGCTACAATAGTTTGTTATTATAGGTTTTGTTCGGGAGGGGGTAAGGGAATTTTAAAAACGAGATCGTCTTTAATACTGTGATTTAAAAAGATACGGTTTGAACTAACAATAGCAGCATTATTTGTTAAACGGTTAAAGTTGTGAAAAAAATGGTATTGCACCTCTTTTTCTTCTTCCTCGTTAATGTTGTTATTGCTTGCTTTAGATTTAGTTTTAGTAGGAACTTCTTCTTCCTCGTTTATGATTAATGAAGAATTAACTACATCTTTATTCAACGCATACGTTATTGTTGGTGCAAATAAAAAGCACACAAACAATAAAAGGGTTGATATGTTAAAAATCTTAAGCATTCGTATTGTTGCAAATTTAGACGAAACTTTTTTAAAAGCGCGCTAAACGCTTGTCAAATAAATGTTAAAGAATTTAAGTTTAGTGCAAAAAAAAACATTCCTTATTCAGGAATGTTTGTTGGTCCACAAGGACTCGAACCTTGAATGACTGCACCAAAAACAGTAGTGTTACCATTACACCATGGACCAATAGGTTTGTTTTTTAATAAGCTTTTTGTTGGTCCACAAGGACTCGAACCTTGAATGACTGCACCAAAAACAGTAGTGTTACCATTACACCATGGACCAGTATTAGCTTATTTTGTTTAGTTTTATTTGTTGGTCCACAAGGACTCGAACCTTGAATGACTGCACCAAAAACAGTAGTGTTACCATTACACCATGGACCAATAAAACCTGCAATAATAAAACGCGATTGCTTAAATATTGCGAGTGCAAATGTAGAACAAAAAAATAATATCGCAAGAAATTCGTGTGATATTTTTAAAAAAAATATAAAAAAGTGCATTGGTAAAAAGAAAATACTTTCTTTGTATAACTTACAAAAACAATCGAAAAAAGCTATTATGTTGACAATCAATTTTAAAAAATGGAATACCATCACCGGATGGCTTGCATTTTTAATTGCGCTTACAGTTTATACTTTAACCTTAGAACCTACCGTTAGTTTTTGGGACGCAGGTGAATACATTGCTACATCGGCAAAATTAGAAGTTGGTCACCCACCGGGCGCACCACTTTTCCAGATGTTAGGTGCCTTTGCAGCTATGTTTGCTACATCGCCCGATAAAATTGCGGCAATGGTGAACTGGGTTTCGTCACTTTCAAGCGCCTTTGCTGTGTTGTTCATGTTTTGGTCGGCAACCAATATTTTAATGAAAGTTGTTAAAATAGGTGCCGAAAAACTATCAAACCATACCGTAATTGCTGTTTTAGGAAGCTGTTTAATTGGAGCGTTAACCTTTACTTTTTCTGATACTTTTTGGTTCAGTGCAGTAGAAACCGAAGTGTACGCAATGGCAACTTTTATGTTGGCTTTATTGCTGTGGCTTGGTTTACGTTGGATTGATGCAATTGAAGAACCACGAGGTAACAAATGGTTGTTATTGATAGCTTTAGTTGTAGGTATGTCATTCGGAGTGCATTTCATGGCATTGCTGGCAATTCCATCAATCGGTTATTTATATTTCTTTAAAAAATATCCAAAGGTTACCGTTAAAAACTTCATTATTGCGAACATTGCAGTAGTTGCTGTTTTATTGGTTGTATTCGGATTTTTACTTCCTTATACCATGATTTTCTTCGGAAAGTCTGAAATTTTCTTTGTCAATTCAATTGGTTTACCTTTTAATTCAGGAACCATCATTGCTTTTGTATTGTTGGTTGGTTTCTTTGTATTCGGATTAAGATATACTCGTGAAAAGCAAAAGCATTTTGCAAACACATTAATTCTTTCGGTACTATTCATTTTTATTGGATTTTCTTGTTGGTTAATGTTGCCAATTCGTGCCAACACTCAAATTCCAATAAACGAAAACAAACCGTCTGATGCTGCCGAATTGTTAGATTATTACAATAGGGAACAATATGGGGCGAGATCTTTATTTTACGATACTTACTTTACATTGAAATACAATCCTGTTTTAGATCCATTACAACCATACAAAGACGGTAAGGTTAATTACGAAAGAGATTATGCTACCGGAAAGTACAGCATTATTAACGACGGAAAAAATTCTGAAAATAATTATTCTCAAAAATTAAAAGGTTTTTTACCCAGAATGTGGAGCACAGATGGTTCGCATCCTGTAAATTATATGGCATATACCAAACCACTCAATTTTAAGCTTAAGCCAGAATATGCTTCTGATCCCCAGATAGTAGAAATGTCAAATCAGCTAAAAGCAGGCGTGAAAAATGGGCAAATTTCGTTAAGACAATACAATTACTATCTATCTGAAATGCGCGGAGAAATTGAAATTGAAAATCCAAGTTTTGCGGATAATATAAAGTTTATGTTCAATTACCAGTTTGGTTACATGTACACCCGTTATTTACTATGGAATTTTGCCGGACGTCAGAATGATATTCAGGGAAATAATGATAACATGGAAGGTAACTGGATTTCGGGTATCAAGTTTTTAGACGAAATTCGATTGGGATCGCAAGATAATTTAACCAGCGATATGTTGAACAATAAAGGGCGAAATGTGTATTACATGCTTCCGTTTATTTTAGGTTTGGTTGGTTTTGTTTTCCACTACCGCAAAGATCCAAAAACGTTTTACGTGCTGTTGGCATTGTTCTTATTTACAAGTTTCGCGTTAAAGATATTTCTAAACGAACGACCTTTTGAACCTCGCGAACGCGATTATGCCGTAGTTGGTTCGTTCATGGTTTTCTCCATTTGGGTTGGTTACGGGGCTTTTGCTATTTATCAGTTTCTATCAAATAAAATAAGCACAAAAATTGCTTTGCCGTTGGTTTTAGGTGTTACCTTTTTAGCATCACCTGTATTAATGGCAAAAGAAAACTGGGACGATCATGATCGTTCTGAAAAATATACCGCATTAGCGGTAGGTCGGGCGTATTTAGATTCGTTAGAAAAAAACGCCATTATTTTTACAATTGCCGATGACTCGTTTCCACTCTGGTATCTGCAAGAGGTTGAAGGTTACCGCACCGATGTCCGTGTGGTTTGTACAACATTGTTAGATGCAGAATGGTACATTGATCAAATGAAAGTAAAAGCCCATAAGTCCGAAGCTTTAAAAATTCGTTTTAATCACAAACAATATACCGGAAACAAATTGGCAGCTGCCATTGTAATACCATCTATAAAAGAACGGTTTGAACTGGATTCTATTATGAATTTTATTGCAAGCGACCATCCGGCAACCAAGTTTGAAGAAAATCCGGATATTGTTCGTATCCCAACTAATAAATTCAGTTTGCCAGTTAATAAGGAAAAAGTATTGAAAAACGGAACTGTATCTCGAAAATTTTCGAACAGTATTGTTTCCGAAATTCCAATTGATCTTAAAACCAATCAGTTATCAAGGAAGCATATTGTGATGTATGATATAATCGCAAACAACAATTGGGAACGTCCGGTGTATTTTTCTACCGGAGATTTCAGCGATGAAACCTTTTTATGGATGAAAGATTATTTACAGTTACATGGCTTGGTTTATAAATTGGTTCCGGTAAAAGCCGAAGTAAAAAGTAATAGGAATCCGTATGATATTGGAACTATTGATACTGATAAAATGTATAATACTGTAACCAATTGGTATTGGGGTAACTTCGGTAGTCCGGATATTTATCACGATTCGCAAACACGAACAGAATCGCGAATATATTTGATGAATTTAGAACGTTTGGCGAGACAGCTGATAGAGGAAGCGCAAAAAGAAAAGGCAGAAAAAGTGCTGAATTTGGCAATGGAAAATTTCCCTATAGAGTATTATATTCCGTATAATAATATGATAAAATATGTTTTCACCGAACCTTATGCAGATTTATATTATAAAGTAGGAAATAACAAAAAAGCAGCCGATATTGCTACTAAACTGTTTATAAAAGCCGAAGAAGACTTAAGGTTCTATAAAGGAATGAAACTAAACGAGCAGCAAGATTATATATCAGATATTATTTTTGCGTTTGAAACGGCATACCGTATCATAGATAATTGCGAAATGCATAAAGATACCAAAACTGTAACTGCATTAAAAAAACGTATTTTACCTTACGAAAAATATTTTCAGCGTTATTTAAATGCTTATGAACAGCAAAAACAAGAGCAGATGGAATATGAAAGACAGATGAAACAACAAGAACAGGAAAGTCTGCAAGATTCTGTTTTAGAGTAAAAGTTGTTAGTTCAAATTTAGCTTTAAGTACAGTGATTAATTAATATGTAGGTTCATTTTTTACGAATTAAAAAAAAAACGCTTTCTTTGTAGACTTTACATAAAAAGATCAAAAATAGCTATTATGTTGACAATCAATTTTAAAAAATGGAATACCATCACCGGATGGCTTGCGTTTTTAATTGCACTTACAGTTTATACTTTAACCTTAGAACCTACTGTTAGTTTTTGGGACGCAGGTGAATACATTGCTACATCGGCAAAATTAGAAGTTGGTCACCCACCAGGCGCGCCACTTTTCCAGATGTTGGGGGCATTTGCCGCTATGTTTGCAACATCGCCCGATAAAATTGCAGCAATGGTAAACTGGGTTTCGGCACTTTCAAGCGCGTTTGCAGTGTTGTTTATGTTTTGGTCGGCAACCAATATTTTAATGAAAGTTGTTAAAATAGGAATCGAAAAACTATCAAACCATACCGTAATTGCTGTTTTAGGAAGCTGTTTAATTGGTGCGTTAACTTTTACTTTTTCTGATACTTTTTGGTTCAGTGCCGTAGAAACCGAAGTATACGCAATGGCAACTTTTATGTTGGCTTTATTGCTATGGCTTGGTTTACGCTGGATTGATGCTATTGACGAACCACGCGGAAACAAATGGTTGTTGTTAATCGCTTTAGTTGTAGGTATGTCATTCGGAGTGCATTTCATGGCATTGCTGGCAATTCCATCAATCGGATATTTATATTTCTTTAAAAAATATCCAAAGGTTACCGTTAAAAACTTCATTATTGCGAACATTGCAGTAGTTGCTGTTTTATTGGTTGTCTTTGGATTTTTACTTCCATATACCATGATTTTCTTCGGAAAGTCTGAAATTTTCTTTGTCAACTCCATCGGCTTACCCTTTAATTCAGGAACCATAATTGCCTTTGTATTGCTGGTTGGTTTCTTCGTTTTCGGATTAAAATATACGCGCGAAAAGCAAAAGCATTTTGCAAACACATTGATTCTTTCGGTATTATTCATTTTTATTGGATTTTCATGTTGGTTAATGTTGCCAATTCGTTCAAATACGCAAATTCCGATCAATGAAAATAAACCGTCTGATGCTGCCGAATTATTAGATTACTACAACCGTAAGCAGTATGGTTCGCGCTCGTTGTTTTATGATACATTCTTTACGGTTAAATACGGTAGCGCATTGAATCCATCGCAGCCTTATAAAGATGGTAAGGTTGATTACGAACGTGATTATGCTACAGGAAAATACAGCATCATTAACGACGGAAAAAATGCTGAACCTAATTACGCAAATCGTTTTAAAGGATTCTTGCCTCGTTTGTGGGAGCCCGATATGGCGGCAAATTACATGAGTTTTACAAAACCTGTCGATTTTAAATTAAAGCCCGAATATGCGTCAGAACCAGAATTAATGGAAATGGCAGGGCAGTTAAAAGCACAGATTCAGTCGGGCAGAATGTCAATGAAAGAATACGATTATTACCTGAAGCAAATGGGTGAGTATATCGAAGTTGAAAAACCTGGCTTTGGTGATAATATAGGGTTTATGTTCAACTATCAGTTCGGTTACATGTACACTCGTTACCTAATGTGGAATTTCGCCGGACGCCAAAATGATATTCAGGGAAGCAACGACCGTATGAACGGTAACTGGATTTCGGGCATTAAGTTTTTAGACGAAATTCGTTTGGGATCGCAAGATAATTTAACCAGCGATATGATGAATAATAAGGGGCGAAATGTATATTTTATGCTTCCGTTTATTTTGGGCTTGGTTGGTTTTGTTTTTCATTATAGAAAAGATCCAAAAACGTTCTATGTACTGTTGGCATTGTTTTTATTCACGAGTTTTGCGTTAAAAATATTCTTAAATGAACGTCCGTTCGAACCTCGCGAGCGCGATTACGCAGTAGTTGGTTCGTTCATGGTTTTTGCAATGTGGGTAGGTTACGGTGTGTATGCGATCTACGAATTTTTATCGAGCAAAGTAAACGCGAAAGTTGCGTTGCCGTTAGTTTTAGGAGTTACATTTTTAGCATCGCCGGTATTATTAGCAAAAGAAAACTGGAACGATCACGATCGTTCGGAAAAATACACCGCTTTAGCATTAGGTAGAGCTTACTTAGATTCGTTAGATCCAAATGCGATTATTTTCACAATTGGCGATAACGATACCTTCCCGCTTTGGTATTTACAGGAAGTGGAAGGTTACCGTACCGATGTCCGAGTGGTTTGTACCACTTTATTGCAGGCAGAATGGTATATCGATCAAATGAAAGTGAAATCTTATGAATCAGAAGCTTTAAAAATCCGTTTCAATCACAGACAATATTCAGGTGAAAACCTTTATTATGCCGCATTGGCGCCTACGGTTGACGAACGTTTCGATATAAACACAATCTTAGAATTCATCGCATCAGATCGTCCGGAATCTAAAATGGAGACCGAAAGCGGTATGCTTTTAACTCGTATTCCTACCAATAAATTCAGTTTGCCGGTTAACAAAGAAAAAGTATTGAAAAACGGAACTGTTTCACAGAAATTTGCAAACGATATTGTTTCTGAAATTCCTATCGATGTTAAAGCAAATGCGTTGTACCGTATGCGAATTATTATGTTTGATATCATTGCGAACAACAATTGGGGTCGTCCTGTTTATTTTACAGGCGGATCAATTACCGATGAAGATTTCTTGTGGATGAAAGATTATCTGCAATTAAACGGATTGGTTTACAAGCTGGTTCCTGTGAAAGCAAAACGTATGTATGACGGGCATCCGCTTTATATCGGATCAATCGATACAGAAAAAATGTACAAAACGGTGAATAGCTGGTATTGGGGTAATTTCGGAAGTCCGAGTATTTATCATGATCCCGAAACCCGTAAAAATGCGGTTAATTTCAGAATTAATCTAACGCGTTTAGCTGAACAATTGGTTGAGGAAGGAAAAATAGATAAAGCTAAAAACGTAGTAGATTTGGCAATGAAAAATTTCCCTATTGAATTTTATCTTCCAAATGACAGAAACGGAAACTACTTTACAGTTGAACCTTTTGCAGATTTGTATTACACTTTAGGAGAAAACAAAAAAGCAGCCGATATTGCTACTAAACTGTTTACAAAAGCCGAAGAAGATTTAAAGTTCTATAAAGGAATGAAGTTAAACGAGCAGCAGGAATATGGATCTGACATTATTTTTGCGTTTGAAACCGCTTACCGTATTATTGATAATTGCGAAATGCATAAAGATACTGCGACGGTAGCAGCATTAAACAAACGTATTGCGCCTTACGAAAAACATTTTCAACGTTACTTAAATGCCTACAAACAGCAACAAGAATCAGAAAATGAGATGATGCAGAAGCAAGATCAAATGCTGCAAGATTCAACCACACAAACAATAGATTCTACAAAACAATAAATTTAGTAAAGACGGTATTTTTGCCGTCTTTACCAATTAAATGAAATAATCAATATGTTAGAAAATAAAGATCAAAGCAAAACGGCGTTGGCACAATTGGGCGAATTCGGTTTAATAAGTCATATCACAAAAAACTTTTCAATTCAGCAGGAATCAACTATAAAAGCAATAGGTGATGACGCAGCAGTTTTAGATTTTAAATCGAAAAAAGCAGTCGTTTCAACCGATTTATTGGTAGAAGGCGTACATTTCGATTTAAGTTACATGCCATTGAAACATTTGGGTTACAAAGCGATTGTAGTAAATGTTTCAGACATTTGTGCTATGAACGCAGTCCCAACACAAGTCACAGTTTCAATTGCGGTTTCAAACAGATTTCCGTTAGAAGCAATCGAAGAATTGTATGAAGGTATTCGTTTGGCATGTGATTTTTATAAAGTCGATTTAATTGGTGGTGACACCACCTCAAGCACCACCGGATTGCTGATCAGTGTTACCGCATTGGGCGAAGCTACAGAAGATGAAATTACGTACCGTTCAGGTGCGCAAGAAAACGATTTGTTGGTTGTAAGTGGCGATATTGGTTCGGCTTATATGGGCTTGCAGGTTTTAGAACGTGAAAAACAGGTGTTTTTGGTAAATCCGCAGAATCAACCAAATTTAGAAGATTACTCTTACATTATCGAACGACAATTAAAACCAGAAGCACGTAACGATATTAAAGATCTTTTGCAGAAATTAGATGTAAAACCAACAGCAATGATTGATGTTTCAGACGGAATTTCATCTGAAATTATGCACATTTGTAAAGCATCAAATGTAGGTTGTAATTTGTACGAAGATAAATTGCCATTAGATCCACAATTGATAAATGTGTGTGAAGAATTTAATTTAGACAGCACAACCATTGCCATTAACGGCGGCGAAGATTA
>Ga0308158_10004450_pt1 | contig 11853 bp, 14 predicted proteins | sample PhyBR2_FD_201038 | JGI IMG/M metagenome (GOLD analysis project Ga0308158, IMG submission 201038) | Phyllosphere microbial communities from UC Gill Tract Community Farm, Albany, California, United States - DLSLB.R2 | ecosystem: Host-associated > Plants > Phyllosphere > Unclassified | place: USA...
TCCAGCGCCCATTGCACGCCCAGCGCATCCTCGATATCGCCGGAGATCTCGACGATGGCGGCCTCCACCAGCACCTGCGAACGCGGAATGTCCAGCTGCCGCACGATGTCGGTCAGCACCTGCAGCATCTCGGGCTTGGCGTGGATGACGACGGCATTGAGGCTTTCGTCGGCACGGATCAGGCTGCCCATCTGCGCCTGCTTGTCGGCGCCTTCCTGCTTGATGGAATCGCCGATCGCCCCCAGTGTCTGCGCCATCTGCTTGGCGTCACCGTGTTGCAGGCGGATCACCTGGGTGGTGGTCGAGCGCGGTGCATCCACATCCAGGGAGCGCGCCAATGCCAGCAGGCGCTGGCGTGCCTGCTCGGGCCCGAAAATCAGCAGGCGGTTGGTGCGGGCATCGGCCAGCACCTTGGTGGCCGACCCGGCGCTACTGGCACCGAGGCTGGCCTGCAGCAGCTTCTGCAGGTTCTCCACGCTGGCGAACTGCACGTCGTAGTCGGCGTGGCCATGCAGCCTGGGCGCATCCAGCTGCCGCAACAGGGCTTCAATGCGGGCGATGTTGCCGCGCCGGTCGCTGATGATCAGGGCGTTGGAGGTGGGCACCGCGGCCAGATGGGCGTTGGCTGGCACCAGCGGCCGCAGCATCGGCAGCAACTCGGTGGCGATGCCATGTTGCACGGTCAGCACGCGGGTTTCGATCGCGTCCGGGCCGCGGCCGCGACCATCGGCGAAGACGCGCGCTTCGTCATTGGGAACCACGCGCGTCTGGCGATCCTCTTCGATCACCGCAAAGCCGTGGATGGTCATCACCGACAGGAACAGGCGACGCACCTCCGGCAGGGTCATCGGTTCCTGGGTGGTGACACTGACTTCACCGGCCACGCGCGGATCGACGATCAACGTGTCGCCGGTGATATTGGCCACGGCACCGATGAAGTCGCGGATATCCGTGTCCTTCATGTTGATGCTCCATTGCTGGGGAGCATCCTCTGCGGACGCGGCGCTGATCGCCAAGGGCGCAAGCAGCAGGGCCGACAGCAAGGCCAGGCGTCGCAGTACCGCGCATATGGTGGGCCGGATCATTCGCCACCACCGGATGGCAGTGCAGGTGCTGCGCTTTGCGGGGAGGGGAAATCAAGCCGGCCGCTATGGCCGTTGCGACTGAACAGCACATGGTCGTGGGCTACCTGCTGCAGCACGACGCCGGGCAGGAATTCCTCACCACTGAATACATTCACCGTCCCCTGGCCTTCGATCTGCAGCAGTGCCTGTGATTGCCGTGGGTCGGCCGCGACGATGCAGCCCTGCAGTTGCACGCTCTGCAGGTCGGCGGCAGGCACCGCGCTGGCGTCGCCGAACAAGCGCTGCAACAGCTGTGGCGACAGGCTTGGCGATCGCGGCGGCGCTTCGTCGACGCGGGCAGGCAGCTCGCGCATCTGCAGGTAGAGCTGGCGCGCCTGCCATGACAACACGGCAACGCCGCAAAGCGTGATGAGGATCGCGACGATCTTTGGCAGCAGGTTGGAAGTATCGAACTGGAACATCGGTGCTACGGCATCTCCCTTGGCAAAAATCCGCGCGCACAGGAGGAAGCTCGCTGCACTTTTCAGGCAACGCGGCGCCAAAGGTGTCTGGTTTTCCCCTGTTTTCGCAGTGTCGGATTTTGCGAAGCCGGTACTCTAGCTGCGTACGTAAGAGAGTGCGATGCAAATACCTGCTGAAGTGTGATCGTCATCTGGAAAGTGACGTGGAAATCACGCTTTTCCGCCGAGAACGTGGCATTTTCCCGGCACGTTTTTTCAGGGGAAAGTGTGACGTCGCTCCGTGCAGTGATGTCACCTTGCAGTAATCGATGCTTGAAATGGAGCTCCCGGCGACGCTGGCTTGTGCGGGCGGCGTGCCCGCGTTGCGCCTGCCGTTTGCGTTCGCGCGGCGTCATGGTGTGTTGTTGGTCGACGACGGCGATGCGCGGCTTGCCTGTCGTGGCGATGCCACGATAACGGCCGTGGCCGAGGCGCAGCGCATCGCGGGGCGGCCGTTGTTGCCGCAGACGGTGGCCGATGCGGTGTTCGAGGAACTGCTGCAGCAGGTCTATCAGCAGGACGCCGGCAGCGCCATGAGCATGGCCGACGAACTTGGCGACAGCATGGATCTGGCCAGCCTGGTGGAGGGCCTGGAGCAGGTCGAGGATCTGCTCGACCAGCAGGATGACGCGCCGATCATCCGCCTCATCAACGCGCTGCTGGGCGAAGCACTGGCCGAGCATGCCTCCGATATCCATATCGAGACCTTCGAGCGACGGCTGGTGGTCCGCTTCCGCGTGGATGGCATCCTGCGCGACGTGGTCGAGCCACGGCGCGAGCTGGCCGCGCTGCTGGTGTCGCGCATCAAGGTGATGGCGCGGCTGGATATCGCCGAGAAGCGCTTGCCGCAGGATGGCCGGATCTCGGTGCGGGTCGGCGGACGCGAGGTGGATATCCGTGTCTCGACCCTGCCGGCAGCCAATGGCGAACGGGTGGTGCTGCGCCTGCTGGACAAGCAATCGGGGCAGTTGTCGCTGCAGCACCTGGGCATGCGGGTACGCGACGTCGGCGTGCTGCAGGCCATGCTGTGCCGCCCGCACGGCATCGTGCTGGTCACTGGCCCGACCGGTGCCGGCAAGAGCACCACGCTGTATGCCGGCCTGCGCGCCATCAACAATCGCCAGCGCAACATCCTCACCGTCGAAGATCCGATCGAGTACCACCTGGATGGCGTTGGCCAGACCCAGGTCAACGGCCGTATCGACATGACCTTCGCGCGTGGCCTGCGCGCGATCCTGCGTCAGGACCCCGACGTGCTGATGGTCGGTGAGATCCGTGACAGCGAAACCGCGCGCATCGCCGTGCAGGCCTCGCTCACCGGGCATCTGCTGTTGTCCACGCTGCATACCAACAGCGCCATCGGCGCGGTCATCCGCTTGCTGGACATGGGGGTGGAGTCCTTCCTGCTGTCGTCCTCGTTGCTCGGCGTGCTGGCGCAACGCTTGGTTCGGCGGCTATGCCCCAAGTGCCGGGTGGTGACGCCGGCATCCACGGCAGAGTGCGCGCAGTTGCAGATGGAACCCTGGCAACGGCCGCTGTTGTTCCGCCCGGTGGGGTGTGACCACTGCAATGGCCAGGGTTACCGCGGCCGTACCGGCATCTACGAACTGGTCGAATTCGGCCCCGAGCTGCGCGCGCTGGTGCATGCCGGTGCAGGCGAGGCCGAACTGCTGGAGCAGGCGCGCCGGCAAGGTCCATCGATGTTGGACGACGGCCGTGCCAAGGTGCTGGATGGCGTGACCACGCTGGAAGAAGTCCTGCGGGTGGGGCGCGACCTGTGAGCGGTGATCTGCCCCGGGGCCACCACTGATGGCGGCGTTCGACTATCTGGCATTGTCAGCTGACGGTCGCCGCCACAAGGGGGTGATCGAAGCGGACAGCGCGCGGCAGGCACGCCAGCAGCTGCGCGAGCGCAATCTGGCACCGGTGCAGGTAGAACCGGCAGCGGTCCGCGCGACCGGTGGCGGTATCGGCGGTGGTCGCATCGGCAGCGCGGAATTGGCGCTGCTGACCCGGCAATTGGCGACGCTGGTGCAGGCGGCCCTGCCGGTTGAGGAAGCACTGCGCGCCGTGGCTGCGCAGGCCACCCGGCCGCGCATACGTGCCACCTTGTTGGCGGTGCGCGGCAAAATTCTTGAAGGCCATGGATTGGCGGCGGCACTGGCGGTGTATCCGCGCGCCTTTCCTGGTCTCTACCGCAGCATGGTTGCCGCCGGCGAGCGCGGGCATCTGGGGGTGGTGCTGGAACAACTGGCCGACTACACCGAACAGCGCCAGCAATCACGGCAGCGGGTACAACTGGCCTTGCTGTATCCGCTGATCCTGGTGCTGGTGGCTGGGTTGATCGTCGGCTTCCTGCTCGGCTATGTGGTACCGGATGTGATCGATGTCTTTGTCGATTCCGGCCAGCCGTTGCCCTGGCTCACCCGCGCGCTGGTGGCCACCAGCAATGCCGTCACCCGCTGGGGTCCATGGCTGCTGCCGTTGCTGTTGTTGGCCGGCGTGCTGCTGCGGCGCGCGTTGCAACAGCCGGCCAGTCGCCTGCGCTTGCACACCCAGGTGCTGAAGCTGCCGTTGTTTGGCCTGCTGCTGCGGGACCTGGATGCCGCCAGGTTTGCCTCCACCCTGGCGATCCTGGTGCGTAGTGGCGTGCCGCTGGTGGAAGCGCTGCGGATTGCCGCGCAGGTGGTCGGCAACCAAGGCATCAAGGCTGGTCTGCTGCAGGCCGAAGTCACGGTGCGCGAGGGCGGCAGCCTGACCCGGGCACTGGAACAGCACACCTCATTGCCGCCGATGCTGCTGCACATGGTCGCGGCGGGCGAGAAGTCCGGCGCGCTGGACGCAATGCTGGCCCGCGCCGCACGCAACCAGGAAACCGATCTGGCCGCGCGCATCGCCCTGCTGGTCGGTTTGTTCGAGCCGTTCATGCTGGTGCTGATGGGCGCGGTGGTGTTGTTGATCGTGCTGGCCATCCTGCTGCCGATCATGTCCTTGAACCAACTAGTGGGTTGATAGAGCAATGAACATATCTGCAAGACGCCAGGCCGGCTTCACCCTGATCGAGATCATGGTGGTGGTGGTGATCATCGGCATCCTCGCCGCGCTGGTGGTCCCCAAGGTGATGGGGCGGCCGGACCAGGCCAAGGTCACCGTCGCGCGCGGTGATCTCAAGGCGATTGGCTCGGCGCTGGAAATGTACCGGTTGGACAACCGCCGTTATCCCGATACCCAGCAAGGCCTGCAGGCGCTGGTACAACGTCCGCCTGGCGGCGCAGACAACTGGAACCCGGAAGGTTATCTGGCACGACTGCCGGTCGATCCCTGGGGCAACCCCTACCTGTACCTGGCGCCGGGCAGCAGGGAGGGTTATGACCTGTGGAGCTACGGCGCCGATGGCCGCGAAGGCGGTGAGGGGCTGGATGCAGACCTGGACAGCCGGGATATCTGAAGGTGTTGCGCGCGCGTGGATTCACCCTGGTGGAAATGCTGGTGGTCGTGGTCATCGTCGGCGTAATGGCCGCTGCGGTGGGATTGGTCGCGAGCGCGCGCGATGACCACCGCGCCGTGCGCGGCGAGGCCGAGCGGCTGGCAGCGGTGCTGCAGCTGCTCGCCGATGAGGCGGTGCTGGACAACCGCGAGTACGGCGTCCGCATCAGCAGTCAGGCGTATGAGGTGCGTGCCTACTACAACCGCAAGGGGCGCTGGCACGCACAGCCAGGCAGCACACGGCGGCACCTGCCCGACAACCTGCACCTGCAGTTGATCCTGGAAGGCGCGCCGCTGGCGTTGCCGGCACGCATCGACGAGGACAGCCCGCCGCAGATCGTGCTGTCGTCATCGGCGCAGGGCACGCCCTTCAGCGTCCGCATCGCTGACGTCAGCCGGCACGACGTGGTCTATCGGATCGACGGCGATGGTCTGGCGGAACCGGAAGTACAGCAGGTGTCGATGCCATGAGTCGCGTGCGCGGTTTCACCTTGCTGGAGGTCATGGTGGCAGTGGCGGTATTGGCGCTGGTTGCGGCGATGGTGCACGCCACCCTGCAACGCCATCTGCACAACGCACGGCTGTTGGAAGATCGCGCGCTGGCCGCTTGGGTGGCAGATACCGCCCTGGCCGAACTGCAGCTGCAGGGTGCGGGCGCGATGGGGAGCAATGAAGACATCGTCGAACAGGGCGGGCGCCGCTGGCGGGTGCTGCGTGAGGTGCAGGCCACGCCGGAACCGCAGCTGCATCGGGTGCATATACGGGTCAGCGCTGCGACGGGCGGGGAGGTCGGCATCAGCCTGACCGGCTTTGTCGGGGCCCAACAATGAAGCGCAGATCCACGGGCGGCTTTACTTTGTTGGAAGTACTGGTGGCGGTGGCGATCTTCGCCCTGGTCGGTATTGCCAGCCATCGCCTGCTGCTCAGCGCGGTGCGGGTGGAGGCGCAGACGCGTGCACAGGACCAGCAGTTGCGGCAGCTGGTGCGCGCGATGGGCAGCCTTGAACGTGATGTCGAGCAGGCAGTGGCGCGGCCACTGCTGGGCGCGGATGGCACCGAGGAGCCAGCCTTCTGGAGTGATCCCGATGGGCAGGGCCTGCAATGGACCCGCGCCGGCTGGAGCAATCCTTTGGGGGCGCCGCGCGCGCAGTTGCAGCGGGTGCGCTGGCATTACGACGGCAGCGCGCTGGTGCGCGAGTACTGGCCGGTGTTGGATCGCGCGGACAACGCAGCGCCACAGCGCCAGCTGCTGCTGCCGGCGGTCAATGCCCTGCAATGGCGTTACCTCGACCGTCAGGGAGTATGGCGCACGCAGTGGCAGGGCAGCGGCGTGCAGCCTTTGCCGCGCGCGCTGGAACTGCGCATCGCGCATCCGCGTTTTGGTGAATTGCGACGCGTGTTGTTGCTGCCGGGTGGCGCGGCGGGCAGGGGGCCGGCATGAAGTCCGCGTCACGGGGCGTTGCGCTGATCACGGTGCTGCTGGTGGTGGCGCTGGCCGCGACAGTCTGTGCGGCGCTGGTTACCCGCCAGCAGCTGTCGATCCGCACCACAGCCAATCAACTGCATGCGCGCCAGGCGTGGCACTACGCGCGCGGTGGCGAGCAGCTGGCGCTTGCGTTGCTGGCCACGGACCTGCGCCAGTCAGCCGCACGTGATCATCGTGGCGAAGCCTGGGCACAGCCGTTGCCGCCGTATCCGCTGGACGACGGCCATCTGCGCCTGTCGATCGATGACCTGAGCGGACGCTTCAATCTCAACAGCGTGGTACAGGGCGGCCAGGTGGATGCCGATGCGATGGCACGCCTGCAGCGCCTGTTGTTGTTGCTGCGGCTGGACCCGCAACTGGCATGGCAGCTGGTGGCGTGGATCGCCCCGCCGCTGGCGCCGGATATGGTCCGGCAGCAGGGCGAACGCGACTACCTGCGCCGCCAGCCCGCCTATCCGCCCGCACGCCGGCCGTTACAGGAGGTTAGCGAACTGCGCCTGCTGGCAGGCATCGATGAGGCGGCCTACCAGCAGCTGTTGCCGCACGTTGCCGCCTTGCCTGCCGCCACCCCGCTCAATCTCAATACTGCTGACCCATTGGTAATGGCCAGTCTCGCCGATGGACTTGGGTTGGCAGATGGTCGCCGCCTGGTCGAGGCACGCGGCAGCGACGGCTTCGCCAACGTTGATGCATTGCTCCTGCAGCCATTGCTGCAGCGTCGGCAGGTGGCAAGAAGCGGGCTGGCGGTGCGCAGCAATTGGTTCGTTGCCAGCAGCGAGGTCGCCATCGGCGACCGACGCCTGCGCCTGCTCAGCGTCCTGCATCGCGATGCAGGTCAGGTCGAGGTTGTCGCGCGGCAGCTGGCTCCCCCTGTATTTCCGGAGAATGATCGATGAAGTCGCCGCCGGCGTTGCCGTGCCTGTTCCTGCCTGCGTGGTGTAGCGCGCGCCTGAGTGATGACCTGCCGGTCACCTGGAGTGACGGCCAACAGACCGCCAGGTTGCCCTTGGGCGATGCGCTGGCAAGGCTCAAGGGTCGCGCCATCGCGCTGATCGTGCCGGTTGAACAGGCGGCCAGCTGTGCGCTCAGTCTGCCGGCAGGCAATGCGCATTGGCAGCGCAAGGCCTTGCCCTATGCGGTGGAACCGTTGCTGGCCGAGGATGTGGAAGACATGCATCTGGCGCTGGGCGAAACCCTGGGTGACGGACGCCGTCGCGTCGTGGCGATCAATCGCAGCCTGCTTGGGTCCTGGCTGCAGGGAGTGCGCGACAGGGGGGCGCTGGTCAGTGCCATCCATGTGGATGCCGACCTGCTGCCCAACGAGGTCCCCACCCTGTGCTGGAACAACGCCCGTTGCCTGTTGGCGGGTACCGATGCGCTGCGCCTGGCGCTGGCGCCCACCCAGTTGCCCGAGCTGCTGGAGCGTTTGCCGGGAAACCTGCGGATACTCCATGCCAGTGAAGACAGTCCTACGTTGCCACCGGCCATCGATGCCAACCTGCAGGCCTTGGACATCGCCCTGCCGGCATGGCTGGCGACGCAGCGCCCACGCGCGTTGGATCTGGCCCAGGGAGACTTCGCGCCGGCGTCGCGCCTGCAGCTGCGCCACTGGAAGCCGGTGGCATGGGCGGTGGCTGCGGTGCTGGTGGCGCAGCTGGCCTTCGATGGCGCACAGGCCTGGCTGCTGCAGCAGCAGGCCAGCGGCTATCGGCAGGTCAATGAAAGCATCTACCGGCGGCTGTTCCCGGACGAGCAGCGCATCGTCAATCTGAAGGTGCAGTTCGACCAACACCTGCAGCAGGGCAGCGCGGCAAGCCAGCTGCAGGCCTTGTTGTCCCGCGTCGCCGAGGCCATGCCGGTCGAGTCGCCACTGCAGGTGCAGGGCCTGCAGTTCCACGCCGGCAAGGGTGAGCTGCAATTGCAGTTGCAAGGCGAAGCGAGCGCATTCGAGGCGCTGCAACAGCGCCTGCGCGCGCAGCCATTGCGGCTGGAAGCAACCCGCCGCGATGACGGTGGCATGCAACTGAAAGTGGGCGAGGCGCAATGAACATGGGAACTGCAGAAATCAACGCTGGCCGCGGCCTGCGGGGCTTGCTCGGCACGCGTTGGGCAGCATTGGCGCCGCGTGATCGCCTCGCATTGCAGGTATTGCTGGCGTTCGCGGTGTTGCTCGCGTTCTGGTTCGGTGCGTGGATGCCGACGCGCCATGCCTTGCAGCAGGCGCGTAGGGATGTTGCCGCCGAACAACAGTTGCAGCGCCATCTGCGTGCCAATGCAGTGCGCGCCGGCGCTGCCGCACAGCGGGGGGCAGCGTTGAAAGCCAGCGAGTTGCCGGCAATGCTGTCGGCGCTGGCCGACGAGCAGGGGCTGACGATTCATCAGGTCCAGCCGCGGCCAGAGCAACGGTTTGCCGTCACTCTCGAGGGCGCTCCCGCGCAGGCATTGCTGTGGTTGCAGGCGCTGCAGGACAGGGGCCTTGGGGTGGCCGAGTTGCGCCTGCTGCAGCAGCCAGACGGCAGTTGGCAGGGAGAGGCGGTGCTGCAGGGACCGGCAAGCTGAACGTGTCGACGGCAAGGTCTGTTGCCGCTGAAACTGTCGCATCGCACAAAAAACCGTGTTATCAATGCTCCCCATGAACGCAGCCCGCGCCAGCTTTTACTTTTGGTATTACTTTCCCAAGCCGCTGGCGGAGGAAGGACTGCGCTTACCCTGAAGAAACTTTCAGATGCATTCCCGAAAAGCCGCCAGCGAACCTGGCGGCTTTTTTCATGCCGCCTCGCTGGGGCCAAACCCTTCATCGTTTTGAACCGGAGACCCCCATGCCCCCCCACACCGACGATCTGCGCATCCGCAAACTGGAACCCCTGACCTCACCGGCACAGCTGCTGGCGCTGTTGCCCTGCGACGAGGAAGCCTCGCAGACCGTGGCCGACGCCCGCGCCTCGCTGCACCGCATCCTGCACGGCCAGGACGACCGCCTGGCGGTTGTCGTGGGCCCGTGTTCGATCCATGACCCGGTTGCGGCCATGGAATACGCCCAGCGCCTGCGTCCGCTGCGCGATGCGCTGGCCGGTGAGCTGGAGATCGTCATGCGGGTTTACTTCGAGAAGCCGCGCACCACGGTGGGCTGGAAGGGCCTGATCAACGATCCGGACCTGGACGGCAGCTTCAACATCAACAAGGGCCTGCGCGTGGCGCGCGGCCTGCTGCGCGACATCAACCGCCTCGGCCTGCCGGCCGGCGTGGAGTTTCTGGACGTGATCTCGCCGCAGTACATCGCCGACCTGGTGGCCTGGGGCGCGATTGGCGCCCGCACCACCGAGAGCCAGGTGCATCGCGAGCTGGCGTCGGGCCTGTCCTGCCCGGTGGGCTTCAAGAACGGCACCACCGGCGATGTGAAGATTGCCGCCGATGCCGTCGGTGCGGCCTCGCACCCGCACCACTTCCTGTCGGTGACCAAGGAAGGCGGCACCGCCATTGTCGCCACCCAGGGCAATCCGGATTGCCATGTGATCCTGCGTGGCGGCAAGGCGCCCAACTACGATGCGGCCAGTGTGCAGGCGGCCAGCGAGGTACTGGCCAAATCGCAGCTGCCGGCACGCCTGATGATCGACGCCAGCCACGCCAACAGCAGCAAGAAGCCCGAGAACCAGCCCCGGGTGATCGAAGACATTGCCACCCAGCTGGAAGCCGGGGAGCAGCGTGTGGTTGGGGTGATGATCGAGAGCCACCTGGTTGCCGGTCGCCAGGACCTGGTCGAAGGCCAGTCGCTGGTCTATGGCCAGAGCATCACCGATGGCTGCATCGACTGGGACAGCACGGTGCAGGTACTGGAGCGCCTGGCTGATGCGGTACGCGCCCGCCGCCGCGCCCAGCTGGAGGCGGCAGCCTGAGGATTCCGTGACAATTTCACTGGCGCACGGCAGGCAGTCCAAGTAGTTTACGCGGCGGGAGGTGGTAGGCCTCCCGCCTGCCGTGGGGACAGGGGGAGCACCTTCTCCTGCAGGAAAGCCTATGAATCACCGCTCCAAGGAGAAGGAACTGATGCGTTTCCGTATGTGCACCATGGCGCTGGCTTTGATGCTGGTCCCGTCGCTGGCGCTGGCCAAGAAGGAAGTAGTGGATTCGGGCAGCGGTTGCCTGCAGAACCTGTCGGTGGCCGGTGGCTTCACCAGCGGCAAGCAGTTCCTGGCGTCGACCGACCATGAAGGGGTCAGCTACGCCGACGCGTTCGCCAAGACCGTGGCCGCGATCGAGGCCGAGGGCATGGTGGGGGTTTATCCGAACGAGCGTACCGGCTACATCGCCGCCGAGAACCCGGTCCGTGGCGGTGGCGGTTCGACCGTGCCGTTGCGTACCACCGTGCGTCGCCAGGACGACGGCAGTGTGCGCGTCGAAGTGCGTTTCAGCATCAAGGGTGGTCAGATGACCTCCAACAAGGCAGTGGGCGAAGGCCTTTGCAAGATTGCTGACGCGGCCAGCCTGTAAATCAAGCAGGAGCAGGCGCGGGTGAAGGGCAGTTGGTTTGTGTATCTGCTGGAATGCCGCGATGGCAGCTACTACGCAGGTATCAGTACCGATGTGGAGGCCCGGTTCCTGGCCCATGTCGCCGGCAAGGGTGCGCGCTATACCCGCGCGCACCCGCCGCTGCGGATCCTGGCCCGCCGCGCCTATGCCGACCGTTCGGCCGCGTCCCGTGCCGAATGGCAGATCAAGCAGCTGCCACGAGAGCGCAAGCTGGCTTGGCTGGAACGGACAGAAGATTGAGGTAGAGTCGTACCTGTAGCCGCGGTAGTTGGCGGCTTCCAACGTCCGGTCATCCGGGCAACAGCCACGCATGCGGCTGCGCAAGCAGGGCGGCGGCGTGCCGGCATCATCCTCAAGTGGGGTATTGCGATGGCAGGTTGGTACGAGTTGGACAAGAGCAGTGACGGCCAGTTTTACTTCGTGCTCAAGGCAGGCAACGCCGAGGTCATCCTGACCAGCGAGCGTTACACCACGCGTGCGGGCGCGGAGAACGGCATCGCCTCGGTGCAGAAGAACAGCCCGGATGAAGCGCATTACGAGCGCAAGACCGCCAGTGACGGGCGCTACCATTTCAATCTGAAAGCAGCCAACCACCAGGTGATCGGCAGCAGCCAGATGTATGCCTCGCAGGCCGCGCGCGAAGCCGGCATCACCAGCGTCAAGGGCAATGGTCCCAGCACCACGATCAAGGACAAGACTGCGTAGCGGCGTTGTTGCTGTTGTGCTGAAAAACCCCGGACAAGCCGGGGTTTTTCATTTGTAGTGCCGA
>Ga0308158_10004451_pt1 | contig 11852 bp, 13 predicted proteins | sample PhyBR2_FD_201038 | JGI IMG/M metagenome (GOLD analysis project Ga0308158, IMG submission 201038) | Phyllosphere microbial communities from UC Gill Tract Community Farm, Albany, California, United States - DLSLB.R2 | ecosystem: Host-associated > Plants > Phyllosphere > Unclassified | place: USA...
AATCCAATAAGGTTCGGGCAGCGGTCGGCCAGTTTCAGAAGCGACTCAGCATTCAATATGCAACGGTCGCGGTTGTAGACGACGACGCCGAACTTCACTGACGCGCAGACGGCAGCAACGTGCTCTACAAGGCCATCTTGGCTTGCTTCAGTCAGATAGTGTGGCATCAGAAGTATTCCGTGGGCACCCAAGCGCTCGGCTTCCTGCGCGTACTTTATTGCCACGCGGGTTGGGCCCCCAGCACCGGCCAGGATTGGTATCTTCCCGCGACAGGTTTCAACGGCGACATTCACGACCTGGCTATAGTCCTCCGCAGTGAGCGAGAAAAATTCACCTGTGCCGCCGGCGGCGAACAGAGCAGTGGCGCTGTACGTAGACAGCCACTCCAAGCGCCGCGAGTAGGTATCCGGCTGAAAGTCACCATTGGCATCGAAGTCGGTAATCGGAAATGACAACAAACCAGTGGAGAGGATTTGTTTAACGTCTTGTGGAGTGTACATAATCAAATGTTTCCCAATTGAAATAAAAATATTGAGCGGCGGCTGAAAAGTTGTAAGACATCGTACAACCTAGCGAAAATTTCAAGATGCTTTGATAATTGTTGTCGGTGTATCGACCGAGTTTCCTGCCAGCGTTCCTACCTACTAGCTGCATACATGTTATCAGACATCGTACAACTCGGGGTAATAAGCTTAATTTTTTCCCTATTGGGTTTTTCACAATCCATACCCCCACACAAGGTCTGTCGAACCCAAGCGTCATACTGTCATACCAGCATTTCCTACCAAACATGTACTGCATGCTGCCTTACGAACATCGACTAAAATTGCGGTTGCCCTCGCATGGTCATTTTGCCGAACAATGCCGGCCTTCAGGTCGTCCGTGATGAGGTGCGCCGGCCAATGCAGCAGGCTAGACTGGCAAACAGGTTCGCTGGACAGTTTAGACCGACAACGTCCAGACTGGGTGATACTTCGGATACTACTCACATCTGGGCCGGCGCGGACAGGATATATCTGAGACGATCAGAGAAACGGGGAAAATGGGGTGCTAAGGGGCCTACCGTAATTTCGCGGTCGATCGAGTGACCATCTTGGTACTGAGCGACGCGTACTGATCCGAAATATGGGTGTAGAACAGCTTGCTGGGTTCGACGTCGTATTCGCAGTCGATGTGACAAGGCTCGCGGTCTGGACACCAATGCAGAACCGCCGGCCGTCCAATCACGGGCCTGGTGCTGTCGTCCAGTACGCAGCGACGACGAACAATTCAGTCAGGCCGACCGAATCGGTTTCGTCCCGACTTTGCCAGGCCGCAGCCAGGAAAAGTTTCGCGCGAGTGGAGCTTGGGCTCGATCCCGCCATCTTGGTCGGGCCAAGGCTGATGGCGTCGGCCAGGACCGTGGACATGAGGAATGTCCGGGTCTTGGTTTGCTCCCCGCTTTGAAATGGTTGAAGTGGCGCGTAAATCCGATCTCATTGTCCACATCAAAAATATATGTCCGCGATGTTGATCCCAAACACATGCTATCGCCAAAGTTGATCAGCTCTTGGGTTACGTCCGCCACCACGGCGTCCAGCGGCGGATTCTCAGTCTAGTCTTGATGATGATCGCCTCGCACAGTTCGTTCGTCAGCGTGAGTCGCTTGACGGTGGCCAGTTGCTGTTCGAACAACTGGTCGTGCAGGTACTGGTAGCAGTCCTGGTCAACGGCGATCGGCAACTCACACGCGGTTTTTATGGCCCTGAACTTTTCCGTGAGCAGCAGATCTTCCTCGAGGTCGCGAAATTGGCGCGATCTCTGCACCCCACATGTCGCTCGACTGGGGCAAAATCTTCAATACAAAACGCAAATTTCGTGCAAGCGTGGGCAAGCTCTGATAACTGTGAACGGAGTGGCATTTAGTCGAACTGATCGACGGTGCGAAACGAGCGAAGTGCGGCCGATTCTGCTCCGCCATCACGAATTATGCTATTAAATAGGGGCGCAGACAGAATTAGGAAAAAATAGTACGCTGAGGATTTCCGCCAGTTCGAAGCCGTCGGAATCATCCTTCTTCAACGTTCCTGCTCTACTGCCGAACATAGTCCTCAGTTAAGTTGATTTGCTCCCAGTCCAGCGGCGAAAAACATCTTAGAATACCCTCGTCGGGCAGTTTGCCCGCTTCGCGCAAGGCGTGCGCCGCCCGTTCGAGGTACACGGTATTCCACAGCACGATGGCCGTCGTTACTAGGTTCAATCCGCTGGCGCGGTAACGCTGCTGCTCGAAGCTTCGGTCCTTATTTTCGCCGAGCCGGTGGGTGAAGACAGCTCTAGCCAAGACATTACGCGCTTCGCCCTTGTTTAAGCCGCATGCACACGTCGGCGCAGTTCAACGCTTTGCAGCCAGTCCAGGACGAACAGCGTCCGTTCGATGCCTCGCCAGTTTGCGCAGCGCGATCGCTACGCCGTTCTGGCGCGGATTACTGCCGAGCTTGCGCAGCATGATCGATGCGGTCACAGTGCTGTGCTTGATCGACGAGGCCAGACGCAGAATGTCGTCCCAATGGGTCGGCACATGCTTGATATTCAAGGTGCCGCCGATCATGGCTTTTAGCCCAGAACATTCTTTAACTTCCCTAGGAATGTATAACTTCGCATCGCCAAGATCCCGGATGCGCCGCGCGAAGCGAAATCCCAACATATGCATCAGTGCAAACACGTGGTCCGTGAAGCCGGTAGTGTCCGTAAAGTGCTCTCAGATTCGTCTGTCCGACTCGTGATAAAGCACCACCAAGCCTAGCTAAACACACGTCCCATCTATAAAATTACTTCCCTTTTGGGGAAGGTTAAAGAAAACTCTTAGGGGAATACACAAGTCGTATACAGCTATCTGTATCTATCAAAACAGTATTGAAAGATTAATTCTATTATTTTTGATTCTATCCATATCGCGACTCTCCGATCCTAAGGACGGAGAATCATTGTTGGGGGTCAGTGGAGGATGCCCATAGGTAAGCCGCAAATCAGTCTAGGAATCACGTCCTGGGGCAGGCGAGCATTATATGAAAACTTTCTAACAGCCTCGGTACCAGATGAAGTAGAGAGACGGACTCTTCTATTAAAGTGTATATGTGCGTATTAATTTCACCTCGTTCTGTTGTTCTAGAAGAAGGGGCGGACGCGTCAGACTCATAAATATGATAAGTAAGATCACCTATCTACTGAACTCTTGTTAATCGAGCAGCGTATCGAAAGGAGCCCTTGATTGATTCAAAGATTTTTAAAGATACGAAATAGCCGTTCGTAGTGCAACTTTGTTACAAACGGCATTAGTGAAACGCATATCGTCAAAAATTTTTTATTAAACACAAATTTATATGGTTCTGTACATTCAAATTTAATTGTGAGTAAATTCATATCACTGGTGCTCGACGATAATGTGCCGGTACCTTGTCCTAGTTTCTTCGATACAAAAAAACGAAAAAAGTCTTCTGAGATGATTTTATGTTGATTAGCGATGACGGTTGTATAAAATCAGTTTCTCAAAATGTGTCAATTGTTTGTGGATATAAGTTGTACCTCAATCGGAGGCTTCGGCAAGCGTTCACAAGACCGAGCGCTCGCGCCACCTCGAAGCGGCCTGCTTTACAGGTGTTGAAGAATCGTTTGCTCCGAGGAGGCCAATCGTTAGTTGTCAACCTTAGGAATTACGCCGCCCTCAACCTCTGCTCTACCAAGGCAGCTAGAAGGTCCGAACGGCCGACGATGCCTACCACTACGTCGTCCTGTCCCGTGATGACTACATAGTGGTGGCGCCCGTCGCGTAGTAGTGGCACCAGTTCGGCCAGTGGCGCTGCTGCGTTCAGCGTCGCCACTCGTTGCTGCATCACGGCAGCGACGCGCCGCGCGGTGCCCGGCAGCAGCGAGACAAGGCGCGCGCCCCAGCCGGCGTGCCGCAACAAATCTTCCTGTGACAGCACGCCCAAGATGTGCCGTCGCGGACCTAGCACCGGCAGAGCCTGCAGGTGATGGCGCAGTAACAAGGTTCTGGCATGGTCGACTGTATCCCGCGGGGTCAGCGAGATAATGTGCGTGGACATCAGTTCGGCGCAGGTGCGCTCACGAAAGTGGCGAGCGAGCGCGAGCTGGCGGGCGTCTTCGACAATGGCCAACAAGTCGCCGCGACTAACGTCGAGGACTTCGCCGTAATGCGCAAGTGCCGCTCCCACGTCGTCTTCGGTGATGCCGAGCCGCGTTTCCGGCGTCGGATCGCCCGTCGCGTGCGGGTTCTTGTCGGCTGCATGCTGAGCATGTGGGTAGCGCCTCCCGATCAGGTTGTTGTAGAGCAGCGCCGCCGCCACGATCAGGGCCGAATTCAAAGCGACCGGAGTAAAAGCGAAATCGAAACCGGCTTCGTGCACTGTATGACCGCCGAGCACCGCCGTCAGCGCCACGGCTCCGCCTGGCGGATGCAGACAGCGCAGCGCGAACATCGCGGTGATCGCAAGGCAGCCCGCTAGGGACGCGGCGAGCAGCGCGTCGGGCACCAACTGGAAGCAAGCCACGCCCACCAGCGCAGATGCAGTATTGCCACCCAGCACCGACCAAGGCTGGGCCATGGGACTCGCCGGCACACAAAACAGCAGTACGCTCGACGCGCCTATCGGCGCCACCAACCAAGCAGCCAGACCGGGGTCGAGTACGCGAGTAGTGAGCGCAGCCACCAGCAGACCGAAGCCCGCGCCGATGACCGAACGGACGGCGTCAAACCGGCCAGCGGCCAGCGGCTGTGGCACGAAACCATGCAACCATTGAATCAGTGTTCTTCGCATGAAGGGGATTAGGCAAAAGCGCAATTACACCACAAAGCACTACCGGCGGGCCACATGCCAGCAATCGGATACGTTAAGTTGAGGTCCCCGATATGCACTTTCTGCGCCACGCCACTCCTCGATTTACAATACTCAGCATTGCCTTGACTTTATCGACCCTTATAAAACTGCGCATCCCACGGCTCGATGAGACCTCATCCGAGAAATAACACATCACCCTATGTTGCGGCTGGAGTAGCCGCCATCCCTTCGTCGCTTCATCGGGCGACAGCCAGCACAGCACATTGATGTAGAAGCTGTTTAATTGTCGTCTGCAGCAAAAGGCACCGATCCGCTTTGTGGGAGTTACCGTTTGATAACAACCGATTACAACGGCTTGCCTTGGCAAGTCCCGAGTGCTGCCTATGACTGGCTACGCTTAGCGAATGGCGCGCGCGGGGCAATCGATGATTGACTGAATCCGTCCCCGCAGCACCGGCAGAAGTTCATGTTCAAGCCAAGGATCGCGCCGGAACCATGGCGTATTGCGCGCCGAAGGATGTGGCAGCGGAAGATATTCGGGCGCGAACTCGCCGCACGCCTTGACCGCTGCCGTTAATGAAGGCTTCCGCTTGTAACCTAGGAGATGACGCCGTGCGTGCAGCCGTTATCTTACAGCTGCCGCATACCGAGAATCGCTTTGAAGGATTGCGCTTAAAGCGCTGAGCTGGAAATAACCTAGGATTGAGAGCGGCGGTTCGGTCACTTCGGGCCTGCCTTAACAACTGTGATCGCGCCCTCTCCCTCGATGGTGACGCTCTTAGCCTGATCGACAGAACTAAGACCTTGCTGGCGCAGTGCGCTCATGAGCTCCTCCTCAGTAACGAATTCGCGCCGCATATTCCGTCTTAAAATTTCACCGTTGCGCACGATTTCGATCGGACTCGACGACACCAGCTTCTCTACAAAGCGGAAGCGGCAGCTAGCCGCGTTCACAATGAAATTCCAACCCATTAACACCATAACCAGGATTAGGCCTTCTACCACCGAATTGTATTCTCCGAAAGCGTTCGAGGCGGCTTCGGCGATCAGCAGCGGGAAAATTAGATCCATCGTGGCCAACTCGCCGCCAGTACGGCGCGGCATGAAGCGCATCAAGAACAAGATCGAAAGATATAACACCGAACCGCGTACGAACAACTCGAGCAGCGGGACCTCGATCACGAACAGGGCAGACCAGTCATCGGGGAACCAGATCATCACTCTTTCTTTGGTAATCAGCGCGCCACAAGACGCTGCTCTACCGCTCACTTTAACGCTGAGTAGCTTTTTGTGACGCACTCTTGGGCCCTTACTTAAAACAACCCAAAGTTCGGCGAAGTTTGCACCGCCGTGCCACCATCGTCGACGTTGATCCGAATCATGCCGCTTGGCAATTGAACTGCAAACTGCGCGCCATCTCGAAGTCACTTTGGGCCGCCAAAAGAGCAGGTCGAGGCCCTTGCCAGGCTGCGTCAGAGTGCGGCCCGTCTTTGGTAATAATTAAGAAGATCGCCACCAGTTCAAGTTGGCATTACATATTCAGCTAGTTTTTATGAAATTTCGCAAGCGCCGTAACGAGCGCTCCTCTATTCAAGATGGCGCCGTAAAAGGGTCGTGTGATGTGAGGATTGAATATCTTAAGGTCTAATGGTCTGCGTCAACAAAAACAGGTCGCGCGGTAACGCGCGGTGAGCAATAAGAACTTAGTAGAGGTGAAAGAGAACTGTAATAGCGCTCAGGAGAGTCAGGCGGTTTTCTCGACAAGACCGTCAAGGTAGGGGCATTGACGCCAAAGGCTTTGTTAATTCCCGACGTTTGCTTGAACGCCTCTGCACCGACAGTCAGCAAGGGCGCGTCCATCAGAAGGCTTCAGCGTCATCGGCAGCAATAATTTACCTCCGGGACGGCAGTTAGCGTTACGTTTAGTGCTCATCACGATTGCCCATCTCGGGAGGATAGGTGATTGTTAACCCATCAACATGCGCAAACGGAGTAAGTTTATGAGAGCGGGGCTGCTGTTGCCCAATGATTTCTAGAACCGCGATATTCCGGACAATCAACGCATCTCCTACCAGTGAGCGATGACAGCGCCAGGGTACCGCCTCGGCGCACATTAGCGCACATCGCATGGTGCGAGACAACTCAATCACACCTTCAACCGCTAACGTAAACTCGATGGTCTGCATGTAATCCGCATACCCTCGAAATGATGTGTTACGCCAGCCACCGTTCAATGTATCTGGCTGCGGTCTTCTCAAACCTCCCAAAAACGGAATTTGTTGGTATCCAATACCAACATTAATGAGAAATTCTGGCAACTCGTCTTGGCCAAACTGTGGGTTGTTTTTCGATTTTGGCACCGTACGGATGTCTAATACGCACTCGATTAAATTAATTTGCAACAAATTAATAAATTCTTCGATGGATCGATTTGAATGACCAATTGTCCAGACGGTAATTTCGCTCATAGAATATATCCGTTTAAATATTGATTATCATATTTTATAGCACCAAGCTCAGAAACACCCATTCATGCTGTCGATTTGAAAAATTGAGATATATTTCGAGACACGCACAATAGCCTGACAGTTGATATTTTAGTTTTTAGCGTCGCATTAAAATAAACTGCGTTTTTTTTATCGAGATCACTAAATGACGCATCGTGGCTTTCTTTTAATTGAAGAAGCCGTCATTCCTCGCATTTTCGTCGGGTGACCACCGGCACGCCATCAGTGCACAAGCCCACCAGCTACCGCACGCCCTCAAAAGCCGCCCATTCCGATGCCGAAGCAATCGCGTAATAACAATGGATTGCATGGATTGACAGAATTGCATTTGGTTGGTCTCAAGCGAGCTGCCTATGACTAACAATGATCAGCAATGACGCATGTTGGGCGATCGATGATTGAATGGATCCGTGCGCGCAGCACGGGCAGAAGGTCATCTTCGAACCAAGGATTGCGCTGGAACCATGGCGTATTGCGTGCCGAAGGGTGCGGCAACGGGAGATATTCGGGCGCAAACTCGCGCCATGCCTTGACCGTTACGGTCAACGAAGACTTGCGCCGGTTGCCTAAGAAATGTCGTTGTGCGTGCAGGCCGATCAGAAGCGTTAGCTCTACCTGAGGCAACTTAGTAAGCAAATGATCGAGCCATAAGTTCGCGCATTCGCGGCGTGGTGGCAAGTCGCCGCCGCTTCCACGTCCTGGGTAGCAATATCCCATCGAAATAATCGCGACTTTTGATGCTTCATAGAACCTGGCCGTGTCGATGTTCATCCATGCACGCAAACGCTCTCCGCTGGGATCGTCTTACGGTGTTCCTGAAGCGTGCGCACGAGCTCCGGGCGCTTGCCCAACAATCAGGATGCGCGCACCGTTGCCAACCTGCAGCACGGGACGCGGGCCGAGCGGCAAATGCTGTTCGCAAGCGCGACAGCCGCGAACCGCCGTTAACAAATCTGTGATAGTAGGAAAGTGTGATGTCGGCATTTCTCTTAGAGGGCAGTGTGTGATCTCTATTTTCCTGGGCAAGGCTTAGTGTTTCTGCGAGACCTCGTTGTCGTAACTTCGTTACCGGCAGAATACACGAGGGCGATCCGACGATGACGCGCCGAGTGCAATTGCTGAGTGCGGTTATAATCGCTCTTTAGGGTGCCTCGAAAAAACCCACCAAGCGTTGCATTATTGGGTTGCGATGCTCGCCGTACGCTAGTACGACTGCGCTTTTCAGCGCGCAGGAGATGTCATGATTCATCGATCGTATTTCGTCTATCGGTCAGCACTAGCTGGCGGAGTCAAACAGGGTGAACAACTGAGCAGTGTCTTGGCCCAGTTGCTACAAGCTCATCTTCTTAGCACCTGATTTTTTCCATTTCCCTACTCATCGCTACCTCGCCGTCCGTCGAGATTTGAGCTTAGATCAAACCGCCATGACTCGCCATTGCGCGCACACGCCTCGTTTACAAGACTGGAATGATTATGTATAGCGTGATTGCTACCGACGGCAAAAGCTTCGTACCATGAGGCAAGCGACGCCATTGTCGGTGTTCGCTCAAGATGCACCGCTAACGGTTGACTGCTCGCGATGAGCTGGCGGCAGAACTGGTCCGTCACCTGCCGACGGCGAGCGCGCTGCCTGCGCCGATTGTAACAGTAGGACATCGCAGTCTGTATCCCTCAATACTGTGCTCGCGGTAGAATCGGCGAGCCACTGTGACATATGAGTAGTGGAGCTATTGGCCAGAACGATAAGGTCGGGCTTTATTGTGTGAATATAGGCTCGAGCGGTAACTTCTTCTGACTGGGCCGTTAGTACCAATGAAAATTTCGTCAGCGGTCGACCAAGCCGCTCAAGGAAGGCGAAAAATGCACCTTGCGCTTGACGCTGCGCCTGCAGGCGGCAGTTGTCGATGGCTTGGTCGGACATATCGAGACTTAACATTGTGCCCTGCCCAGCTACCCGATAACTGTGCAAGAAAGTGATGTGCGCCTCGGGCAGCAGCCACATGACGGTTTCCGTGACACGCAACGCGATGTCTGAAAAGTCGACCGGAACGGCAATTCGAGAATACGCGGCGCGTGGCTCGTTACGTACCACCAGCACCGGGCAAGCGCTCATGACCGCAATTCTGGCAACCTCGCTGGCCTCGGGTTGGAGCTTTGCCCACTCGGGGCCATTCCGCCCCAACACAACCATGCCCGCAGCGGTCGTCTCAGGCCGAGCCGCTACCTGAGTCGCCAACGCGACAGCGCCGGACGCGATCGTACAACGAACTCCGTAATGTTGGCGCAGATATTCTGACTGGCAGCTCAGGCGACGCATCTTACGCTCCTGCTCCGCGCGCTCGGAATGCTGCTTTGGTCCCCGCATCCAGGACAAGGCTCGACGCGCGCAGGACGGTGCCCCCACCGCAAAAATATCCAGTGTGGCGTCCTTTAATTCGGCCACCAGCATGGCCGCGCGCTGCGTCACGTATGCTGTGTCTTCTTCTGACCTAATCGTAACCAGAATTCCGTACAGCATGAGAAAGCTCCTTATCAAAGTAGTGTCCGCAGCGCTGGCGGACCAGATCCTAAGATGGAAGTTCGCACCAAGAACAGGACCAAGGATCGGCATCGTCAATCGAGGCCTCCTAGGACCAAAGGACAGTATGGCCACCGCACGCTGACTTGACCATTCGCCAACCCACGTAGGGGTTCCCCTTAAATGGGTCTTTTTGTCGCGCAGCGGTCAGTACGGAAGATGTGCGATCGGCGCTGATAACTACCCATGCGGCCGTAACGCCCTATACTGTGTGATCGATCACCTGAGTGCAACCCGTGCGCCCTCCTCCCCACTCCCGGTCAAATGCAAGTACTGTCTACGCCTGCGCCAGACGCGTGCACGCCCTCGTGCACGACGCTACATGGCTCGCTACCGTTCTGTACGTCTGCTTATTTATCGTTGTATATGTCAGCTTAGACATCCTCAGCGGTCCTGAAGCACGCTATCAGGCCATTGCCCCGGTATGGCATCCTGCGGCCGGGCTGGCCACGTTCGCTATCCTGAGGTATGGCAAGCGCGCGGTCCTGACATTGCTCGCAGCTACGCTTCTCGCAGCAGCCATTACGCCTGCAGTGCCAGCTAGGGCGCTATGGTCGTTGGCAGTCGGACTGCTGCCCTTGCCGGCATACGTGGTACTTGGTCTTTATATGAGGCGCTTCCTGCCTGGCGGCGCCTTCTTTGCCAGTCATCGCGGTTTGCTGCTATGGGCAGCAGCGGTGACGACCGGTAGTCTTCTCAATGCCGTCCTATATGCGCAGATGGTGCAAACCGGTGACTCCGGCCAGAACTCAACCTGGATTGCGCTACTGACGCGCTACGCAATCGCCGAGACCGCTGGCATCTTGGTAACCGTACCAGCGGCGTGGTGCCTGCTCAACGCCGAGCTACGTAGTGACTTCGCGTTTCGGGTCCTCAATTGGGACACCTTAGCCTACACTGCCCTGATCGTCTTAGTACTCGGCATTGCGTTGGAGCGGGTTACTCCCGAATCAGTCGCCTACTATCTACTGATCTTGCCGTTAGCCTGGGCAGCCGCGCGTCAGGGCATAGCCGGTGCAATCACAGCGGCCATGGTGCTCGAAGCCTGCGTGACTCTAGCCGCACTGCGTCCAAGGGCCTACGCCGAGCAGATGCCGAACGTTCAGATGCTAGTGCTGACCTTAACGCTATCGGGATTTCTCATCGGCATTGCCGTCGATGTCGCCCGTCGCGCCAGCAACAAACTACAGCAATCGCTGAGGCTGGCTGCAGCAGGCGAGATGGCGGCAGCAGTGGCGCATGAGCTAAACCAGCCACTTACTGCTCTTTCAGCGTATGGAAGCGCGTGCCAGCTTCTAGTGCAGCGCGACGGCGGTAATCCATTGTTGCAAAAGACGATCAAAGCGATGGTTGCGGAGTCGCAACGCGCATCGAACGTCCTCAAGCGTCTGCGCGAGTTCTTTCGAACCGGCTCGACCTTGTTGGAACCGATCGCTTTGGCAGACCTGATTGGTGATGCAGTTGCCTTTTTCGACGAGCAGGCACGGGTCCACAATGTCCACTTCGAAGTAGATCTCTTGCCTGAGGTCGAATTATTGGGAGACCGTCTGCAGCTCGACATCGTGTTGCGTAACTTGATAGCCAATGCGGTGCAAGCTCTGGCCGAAATGCCGGGTGAGACCGAGCGCACCATAACGGTAGACGCTGGCGTAGACGTCGAAACCATCTGGATCCGGATCGCTGACACCGGCCCTGGCATCTCCGATAAGATCCGCGCACGCCTGTTCGAGCCGTTTATCTCGCTTAAGTCGAGCGGATTAGGGCTGGGACTTGCCATTAGCCGTTCAATCGTCGAGGCCCATGGGGGCTCGCTTACTGTCGAGCCCAGTCAGAATGCCGTGCTCAAACTCACGCTGCCGGCACAAGTTCCTTTACGAAATGCAAAGCCATAAATATGAATTCTGCAAACACCGTCTACATCGTCGATGACGA
>Ga0308158_10004452_pt1 | contig 11851 bp, 10 predicted proteins | sample PhyBR2_FD_201038 | JGI IMG/M metagenome (GOLD analysis project Ga0308158, IMG submission 201038) | Phyllosphere microbial communities from UC Gill Tract Community Farm, Albany, California, United States - DLSLB.R2 | ecosystem: Host-associated > Plants > Phyllosphere > Unclassified | place: USA...
AACCTCGACGCGGGGACGCTGGTGCGGATGCGGATCCCGAAGTCGCAGCCGCTGCACGAGACGGAGGAGCGATGATCATCGACGTGCTGGTCGCGGACGACGAGCCGCCGGCGCTCGCCGAGCTCGTCGCGCTGCTGGAGGCGGATGCCAGGATCGGCGCCATCCACGCGGCGTCCACCGGCGCCGATGCGCTGCGGATGCTCTCGAGCGAGGCCGTCGAGGCCGTCTTCCTCGACATCCACATGCCCGGAGTCGACGGGTTCGATCTCGCGCGGGCGCTGGGGCGGTTCGCGCAGCGACCGGCCCTTGTGTTCGTCACCGCGGACGACGCCGGAGCTGTGACGGCCTTCGACCTGGACGCGCTCGACTACGTGCTCAAGCCCGTCCGCCCCGAGCGCCTGCGTCGCGCGATCGACCGGGTGTTCGCCGACGCCCGAGCGAAGGAGGCCGCCGACGACGTCGACACCGGGACGGTCGCCGTTCCAGTCGGGCAGTCCGTACGGCTGGTGCGCCGCGCCGACGTGCGCTGGGTGAAGGCGGAGGGCGACTACTCGCGGCTGTGGACGGAAGCGGGCGACACGCACCTCGTACGCATCCCGATCTCCGAGCTCGAGGAGCGCTGGGAGGCCGCGGGCTTCGTGCGCATCCACCGCTCGTACCTCGTCCAGGCCGATGCGATCACGGGAGTGCGGCTGACCGGCCCGCTGCCGGTGGTGGAGCTGCCCGAGGTCGAACTGCCCGTCAGCCGGCGCCTCATCCCCGCGGTGCGGAGCCGGCTCGTGAAGGCGGACAGCCGATGAGTCACGGCGACGGCGGTCGTCCGGCGCGCGTTCGCGTCTCGTTCCAGGCTCCGGCCCGTTCTGCCGACGCAGCGCGGGCGTCCAGTGGTGCGGCACCCGCGGTGCGACCGGTGCGCGAGGCCGAGTCGGTGTTCCTCACCGATCTGATGCGCGCACAGCTGCGCCTGGCCGGCGCCTGCTTGATCGGGTTCGTGCTGGTCTCGCTCATGCTGACCGTCGCGATCATGATCATCGCGAACACCATCGACCCGCCGGTCTTCGGGGTGCCGCTGTCGTGGCTGCTGCAGGCGTATGCGTACTATCCGATCATCCTGGGCTTCGCGGTGGTGTTCGCCCGCAACGCGGCGCGCAACGAGCGCCGATTCCGGATGCTCGCGGACTCGGACTCCGTGCAGGGCGGTGCCGACGGATGAGTGTCGTTCTCGATCTCTCGGCGTTCGTGCTCGTGCTCGTTGCCACCGTCGTGCTGGCGGTGATGGGTGTGCGGATGAGTCGCACCACGAGCGACTTCTTCGTGGCATCCCGCAGCGCCCGACCGGTGTGGAACGCCTCCGCGATCAGCGGCGAGTATCTCAGCGCGGGCACGTTCCTGGGGCTCGCCGGGCTCGTACTGCTGGTCGGCTCGGACGGGTTCTGGTTCCCGATCGGGTATGCCGCCGGATATCTGCTGCTGCTGCTGTTCGTGGCGGCGCCGCTGCGGCGCAGCGGCGCGTACACGATCCCCGACTTCGTGGAGGCTCGGCTGGAGTCCCGCACCGTGCGCCGGGTCACGAGCCTGCTGGTGCTGGTGATCGGCTGGCTGTACATCGTCCCGCAGCTGCACGGGGCGTCACTGACGCTGGGCGTCGTGGCGGATCTGCCGCCCTGGGTCGGTGCCGTCGTCGTCGCCGTGGTCGTGTCGGGCATCGTGGCGGCCGGTGGCATGCGCGCGATCACGGTCGTGCAGGCCATGCACTACTGGGTCAAGCTCAGCGCGCTGGCCATTCCGGCGGTGCTCATGCTGATCGTGCTGTCGGGGCGGGAGCCGTCGTCCGACCCGGTGGTCGCCTTCCCCGCGGAGCTCGGGCCGGTGGCGGCGGATCCCTATTCGACGGCATCCCTCATGATCGCGCTGCTGCTCGGCACGATCGGCCTCCCGCACGTGCTGGTGCGGTTCTACACCAGCCCGGACGGGGCCTCGGCGCGGCGGACGACGGTGCTCGTCGTCGCGATGATCGGCCTGTTCTACGCGGTGTCGGGCACGCTCGGACTGATCGCGCGCGTCGCCGCACCCGATCTTGCGCTCCCGGCGGTGGCCGACACGGTCGTGCTGGCGCTGCCCGCCCGGCTGCTCCCCGAGCCACTCGGCACCATCGTCACGGCGATCGTCGTCGCCGGCGCGTTCGCGGCGTTCCTGGCGACATCGTCCGGTCTGGTGGTCTCTCTTGCGGGCGTGATCAGCCAGGACCTCTTCGACGGGTCGGTGCGGTCGTTCCGGCTGTCGGCCGTGCTGTGCGTCGTCGCACCGCTGATCGTGGCCCTGCTGACCGGGCCGGAAGCCCTGGTGTCGAGCGTCGGCACGGTGTTCCTGGTGGCGGCGACCAGCCTCACTCCGGTCATCCTGCTCGGCGTGTGGTGGCGCGGACTGACCGCGCGAGGGGCACTCGCGGGGATGCTGGTCGGCGCGCTCACGGTGGGCGCGTCGCTGATCGCGTCGATCGCCCTCGACCCGCAGGCGCGGGCCGCGGCATCCTGGATCGTGCAGCCCGCGGCGTGGGCGATCCCGCTGGTCGTCGTGGTGATCGTGCTGGTCTCGCGGTGGGACCGGCGGCGGATCCCGGGCCGCGCGGAGTGGTACCTCACACGTCTGCACCTGCCGGAGCGCAGCGGCGACCCCGGCTGAGACGCGCGCACTTCGGCGTCTCCTCGGCATCCCCGCTACTGGACGGGCTCGGGCGTGATGCGCGGCCGGGCGGCGCGCTCGGCCTCGGCGTCGCGGATGCCCTTCTCGACGACCTCGGCGAAGATGCGCCCGCCGGCGTCGCCGGGGTGGATGCGGTCGCCGGCGAGCAGATCCTCGTGCGGGGCGATGGCGCCGGCCCAATCGGCGACGACCACGCCGAGGCGACCTGCGGCGAACGACTGCAGGTCGCGGTTCACTCCGGGGATCCAGTCGCGCGGGGCATAGGCGTTCACGAGCACGAGGTCACGGTTGCGCCCGACGGTGTCGGCGATCCTCTGCAGCACGTCCTCGTCGACCGAGCCGTTCGTCCCGAGCGCCACGACGACGTGCTCGCGCAGATTCCCGGAGTCCTCCAGCGCGTCGATGATCCGTGGCCCGGCCCAGACCGAGCGCGACACCTTGGCATCCACCTCGATCCCGGGGAACTGCTGCTGCAGGGCGGGAGCGGATGCCAGCATCACCGAGTCCCCGACGGCGGTGACGTCCGTGCCCGCGATCGCTGCGGGTGTCGTCGGTGCGGGAGTCGGCACGGCCTTCTTCAGGGCCTCCTGACCGGCGCGGATGGCCATCTCGGAGGTCGTCATCGGCGGCGCGCTCGCGACGGCGGCAGTCGTGCCGCCCAGCGCGAGCGCAGCCGCCAGGGCGCTCGTCGCCATGGCGAGCCTGCTGACCGGACCGCGTGCGAAGCGCACCCGCACGGCGCGCAGCGAGCGGCGGAATCCGAGCCGCCGCAACGGCGTCTCCACGACATGGAACGACACGGCCGCAGCCGTGACCGCCAGCACGAGGGCCGTGCAGCCCGCCCAGACCGGCACTCCGGCGACCTGGGCGGAGACACCCAGGCCGCTCGCGGCGGAGACGAGCACGAGCACCGGCCAGTGCCACAGATAGATGCCGTAGGAACGGTCGCCGATCCAGCGCAGCGGCTGCATATCGATGGCACGGCCGAACCAGGAACCGGGCATGACGCCCGCGAACACGGCGAGCACTGTTCCCGCGGATGCCAGCAGCAGCGTTCCCGGGAACCCTGCCCCCGTGTGCTCCGACGGCTGCAGCGCGGCCACGACGATGGCGCCGACCCCGAGCACGCCGAGCAGCACTCCACCGGCGCGGACGCTGGGGCGCAGCATCCATTCCTGCTCGGGCATGCGCCGGATGCCGAAGGCCAGGGCGATGCCGAGCAGCAGCCCGAACGCGTGCGAGTCGGTGCCGAAGTACGCGCGCGTGACGGAGCCGGTCGAGACCAGCACCGACATCCACCATGCGGAAGCACCGGCCGCGGCCACCGCGAACGCGACGAGCGCCCAGCGCACGCGCAGCACGACGAGCAGCAGGGGGAGGAGCAGCGGCCAGAGCAGGTAGAACTGCTCCTCGACGGCGAGCGACCACACGTTGCGGAACAGCTCCGGCTCGGCAGCGGCGAAATAGTCCGAGCCGCCCGCGAGGGCCACCCAGTTGTAACTGAAGGTCGAGGCTCCCAGCAGCTGCCGGCCGATGCCGACCAGCACGTCGCCGCCGATCATCCACGCGACGCTCGCGCACACAGTGAGCATCACGGCCAGCGCGGGCAGCAGCCGGCGTGCCCGACGACGCCAGAAGTCCAGCAGGCGGTGCCGCAGCGGATGCCGCGTCGGCCGCAGCATGAGCGAGGTGATCAGGAACCCGCTCACCACGAAGAAGACGTCCACGCCGACCAGTCCGCTGCGCAGGCCGAGCCCGGGGAAGAGGTGGTAGATCAGCACCAGCCCGACGGCGATCGCGCGGAGTCCGTCGAGCCCCGCGTACCGCGGCAGGTGGGGCGAAGACGGAGACATCACAGCAGAAGAAGGCGCATTTCGAAGAGAGGGGAAGCTCCAGTTTAGGCTGGACGGGTGCGCATTCGCCTGGACATCGCCTACGACGGCACCCACTTCCGCGGGTGGGCGAAGCAGCCCGGTCTGCGCACCGTGCAGGGTGTGCTCGAGACTGCGCTGGCACGCATCGTCGGGTCCGACGTGCAGTTCGTCGTCGCCGGAAGGACGGATGCCGGTGTGCACGCCTCCGACCAGGTGGCCCATGTGGATCTGGATGAGGCGCAGTGGTCGCGGGTCACGGCCCGGCACGGACAGGCGGCCTCGGATCCGGCGGGTTCGCTCGCCCGTCGCATCCGCGGGGTCCTGGGTCAGTACCCCGACGTGACCGTCACCCGCACGAGCCTCGCGCCCGAGGGTTTCGACGCCCGGTTCTCGGCGGTGTGGCGCCGATATCGGTACCGGCTCGCCGACACGACCGTCGGCTACGACCCGATGCGTCGCAACGACACGACCACGATCCGCGCCGCGCTGGACGTGGATGCCATGGATGCCGCCGCCCGCACCCTGATCGGCCTGCACGACTTCGCGGCGTACTGCAAGCCGCGCGAGGAGGCGACGACCATCCGGACCCTGCTGGACTACCGCTGGGCGCGGGATGCCGAGGACGTGCTGGTAGCCGACGTGAAGGCCGACGCGTTCTGCCACAGCATGGTGCGCGCCCTCGTCGGCGCCTGCGCGGCCGTGGGGGAGGGCAAGCTGTCCGTCGACGACGTCGTGCGGCTGCGCGACGAGCTCACCCGCACGAGCGCGTTCAAGGTGCTCCCGGCGCGCGGCCTGACGCTCGCCGAGGTCGGCTATCCGGCTGACGAGCTCCTGGCGGCGCGCGCCGAGCAGACCCGCGCGCGCCGCGACCGGGACGGTGATGACGCAGAGGAGGCGTGAGCCGCGACGGATGCCCGCATCCGGGTGACATCTCGGGCGATGACGACGAGGACGCATAACGGGCCGCACTCGCCATTTCAACCCCACGACGCGTTCAGCGTGCGGCGGTAACGTGAACGCATGAGGCTCATCTCGTACAACCTGCGCAAGCATCGGGCGGCATCCGAGCTGGTGGCGCTGGTAGGCCGACATGACCCCGACATCCTGTGCCTGCAGGAGTGCGACACCGCGGCCCTGCCTGAGGCGATCGACGGCCTCTCGCTGGTGCGGGCCACCAGCGGCAACCGGCTCGGTCTGGCGATGTACCTGCGCAGCAATCAGTTCCGGGTGGAGCGGGTGCGCACGATCGGCCTGAAGAAATCCCTGCACGACCGCGTGCTCAAGCCCGCCGAGGAGCGGGTGCTCGGCGCGCTGCTGACGAACATCGACAGCGGACGCCAGTTGATCGTGGCATCCTTCCACGCAGCCCCGTTGACCGCGCTGAACTCGCTGCGCCGCAACCAGATCCGCGCCGGACTCGACGCGCTGCAGGCACTCGCTCCCGGCAAACCGGTGCTGATGGTCGGTGACTACAACTACCCCGTGTTCAAGGAGAACCTCGGGCAGACCGTGCGCGAGCACGGCTACCGGCTCACCCTCAGCGACGACCGCACCTACACGAGGTACCGCGTGTTCCGCGGGCACTACGACTTCGCGACCTCGAACGGCTTCGACATCGCCGACATCACGACGCTCCCGCAGGGCACCAGCGATCACCGTCCGATCCTGATCACGGCCGAGGCCGCGTAGCGATCGAGCTGTCGAACCCGTCAGATCTGTGAGCCTAGGTACTGTGCCAGGCCCGCTGGGCCATCCCGAGGGGTGAACCCGGCCTGCTCGACTTTCCTCAGATCGAGGACGCTGTTGCTTGGGCGCGCTGCAACGGTCCCTGACACCGACGAGAAGTACTCGGCCGTGGTGACTCGGGTGATGCGCTCGGGGTCGTGACCTGTGAGGCGGTAGACGTCCCGGGCGATGTCGGCCCAGGTCTGCGCGGGGCCGCTGCTGGTGAGGTTGTATGTCCCGTACGGGGCTTCCGACTCGAGCAGATGGCGGATGCCGCGGGCGATGTCCTCCGTGAAGGTGAGCCGGCCGGTCTGGTCGTCGACGACCTTCGGGTCGATGCCTCTGTCGGCGAGGGATGCCATGGTGCGAACGAAGTTCGACCCGTCACCGATGACCCAGGATGTGCGCACGATGTAATGCCGGGGCACGGTGGCGACGATCGCGTCGCCGGCGGCCTTGGTCTGGCCGTAGACGCCGAGGGGACTGAACGCGTCCTCCTCTGTGTACGCCTCCGCCTTGGAACCATCGAACACGTAGTCGCTGGAGACGTGGACGAGGGTGATGCCGTTGGCGGCCGCGATGCCGGCCAGTGCGGACACGGCGGTGACGTTGACGGCCCAGGCGTCCGCTCGTCCCCGCGTGGTCTCTGCTGCGTCGACGGCGGTGTGGGCGGCGGCGTTGATGATCGTGCCGTAGTCGCGCCATCTCCGGGCGTTCGTGAGGTCTGGCGAGGTGAGGTCGAGGTCGGTGCGGGTGGCGTACTCGACGTGGGGCGCGTCGCCGTAGACAGTGCGAAGGGCGCGGCCGAGCTGCCCGCTGGCACCGAGGACGAGAATCTTGCGCGGCAGGCTCGGGGTCACAGCTTCGAGCCGGGGATGCGCGCGGTCCTTGTCGGAGAGCTCGGCCTCTGCGAGCGGGATGGGCCAGTCGATCGCGGCCGTCTCGTCAGCGAGATTCAGGAAGGCGTACTCGGCGTCAGGCGTCCAGTGGTCGTTGACGAGGTACACGTAAGCGGTGTCCGCCTCGAGCGTCTGATAGGCGTTGCCCACTCCCCGAGGGACGAAGATCGCCTTCGACGGGTCCAGTTCCGTCGTGAACGTCGTACCGAAGGTGGGACCCTCACGCAGGTCGACCCAGGCGCCGAAGATGCGTCCGGTCGCGAGCGAGACGAATTTGTCCCAGGGCTCTGCGTGGATGCCACGCGTGGTTCCGACTGCGTCGTTGAAGGAGATGTTGTTCTGCACCGGTCCGAGATCCGGGAGTCCGGCGGCGACCATCTTCTCGCGCTGCCAGTTCTCCTTGAACCACCCGCGACTGTCGCCGTGCACGGGCAGGTCGAAGACGACGAGCCCAGGAATCGTCGTCTCCGTGCGGGCCAGCTTCTTGCCGAACTCGATGCTCATTGTCCCTTGCCCGCGTAGAACGCCTCCGTGCTGTCTTTGGACGGGGCCCACCAGGCTTCATTCGCCCGGTACCAGTCGATGGTCGCGGCAAGACCGGCTTCGAAGTCGCCGAACTGGGGCGTCCAGCCGAGCTCGGTGCGGAGCTTGGTGGAATCGATCGCGTACCGCAGATCGTGCCCGGCGCGGTCGGCCACGTGGTCATACGCCGCCGGATCCTGGCCCATCAATTCCAGGATGAGCTCGACGACGGACTTGTTGTCCTTCTCACCGTCGGCGCCGATGAGGTAGGTCTCGCCGATCCGGCCCTTCTCGAGGATGGTGAGCACGGCTGAGGAGTGGTCGTCGGCGTGGATCCAGTCACGCACGTTCCGCCCTGCGCCGTAGAGCTTCGGCCGGATGCCGCGGATCACGTTCGTGATCTGGCGGGGGATGAACTTCTCCACGTGCTGGTACGGCCCGTAGTTGTTGGAGCAGTTCGAGATCGTGGCCTGAACCCCGAAGGAGCGCACCCAGGCTCGGACGAGCAGGTCGGAGCCGGCCTTGGTCGACGAGTACGGCGACGACGGGTTGTACGGGGTGTCCTCGGTGAACCGCTCCGGATCATCGAGCTCCAGGTCGCCGTACACTTCGTCGGTGGAGATGTGATGCAGTCGAGTGCCGTGGCGGCGTGCGGCCTCCAGCAGCGTGTAGGTGCCGATGATGTTCGTGTCCAGGAACGGCCGAGGGTCGTGCAGCGAGTTGTCATTGTGCGACTCGGCGGCGTAGTGCACAACGGCATCCGCCTCGGCGAAGAGCGAGTCCACGAGCTCGGCATCCGCGATGTCTCCGTGCACGAACTCCAGGCGGTCGGCGGGCAGCCCTTCCAAGGACGCACGGTTGCCCGCGTACGTGAGCTTGTCCAGCACCGTTACATGGTGATCGGTATGCGCGACGACGTGGTGGACAAAGTTGGAGCCGATGAATCCGGCGCCACCCGTGACCAGCAGCCGTGACATCAGCGTCCCCTCTCCAGGAGCTCCAGGAGATACGTCCCGTACCCCGACTTCACCAGCGTCTCGGCGCGCGCGCACAGCTCTGAATCCGAGATGAAGCCCTGCCGCCAGGCCACCTCCTCCGGGACGCCGATCTTCATACCCGTTCTGCGCTCCATGGTGCGTACATAGTCGGCAGCATCCGTCATCTGATCGAACGTTCCGGTGTCCAGCCACGCCGTGCCGCGCAGGAGCACCTCGACGTGCAGCTTGCCGCGATCAAGGTACTCACGGTTCACATCGGTGATCTCGTACTCGCCTCGCGCAGAAGGCTGCAGATCTCGAGCGATGTCGACGACATCGTTGTCGTAGAAGTACAGTCCGGGAACCGCGTAGTTGCTCTTCGGTTTCGCCGGCTTCTCCTCCAGCGATACGACGCGACCCTCGGGATCGAACTCCACGACGCCGTACGCCTGCGGTTCTGAGACCCAGTATGCGAAGACGGCACCGCCGTCGATGTCCGCGAATCGCTTCAGTTGGGTGCCGAGCCCCGGCCCATAGAGAAGGTTGTCGCCGAGCACGAGTGCCACTGAGTCGCCGCCGATGAAGTCCGCGCCGATCGTGAATGCCTGTGCCAGGCCGTCGGGCGACTGCTGCTGGGCGAACGTGATCCGCACGCCGAACTGCGATCCGTCACCGAGCAGGCGCTCGAAATGCGCAGCGTCGTGCGGTGTGGTGATCACGAGGATGTCGTCGATGCCCGCCAGCATCAGCGTCGACAGCGGGTAGTACACCATCGGCTTGTCGTACACAGGTATCAGCTGTTTGGAGACGCCCAGCGTGATCGGATGCAGACGGGTCCCCGAGCCGCCCGCGAGAATGATCCCCTTCATGTGACCAGATTGCCACGATGCACTGCCCTGTGGCGGTGCCAGCCGACACCAGTTCTCATGATCTCGTCAGGGCGCGCCCCAGGCATACTCAGTATCCTGAGGGTGCGTGCCGACTGGGTGGCGCGCGTCGAGGCGACCGAGGGGGCTGCCATCACCGATTCGAACGCACCACGCAGCCGACGCGAGCGACGCTACGACGGGTCCATCAGCGACCTCGACCCGGACTTCGAGGTCGACGAGTACGTCGAGGGCCCGCGCAAGCGGCGCGTCTGGCCGTGGATCGTCCTGGTCATCTTCCTGCTGCTGATCGCGATCGTCGTGGTCGGCGGCGTGTTCGCGATCCAGGCGTTGAAGGTCAAGGACGACCTGCAGGCCGCGAAGGGCAAGATCTCGGCGGTCGTGCCGCTCATGAAGAAGGGCGACACCGCGGGCGTCGAGGCACTGAGCAAGCAGGTGCTCAAGCTCACCAGCGACGCCGACAAGATCGTGGCCGGTCCGCTGTGGGACATCGCGAGCATCGTGCCGGGCGTCGGCGCGAACGTCGTCGCCGTCAGCGAGACCACCAAGGCGACGCACATCCTGGTGCGCGACGCCCTGCCTCTGGCATCCTCGCTGCTCCCGCTTGCCGACCCGGCGAACTTCAAGGTCGAGGGCGGCGGCATCAACCTCGCACCGTTCCGCGAGGCCGAGCCGAAGCTGCCGCAGCTGAGTGCGATCTTCGACAACGCGAAGACGCACATCGACAGGATCGACATGAAAGCGATCCACCCGTACATCAAGTCGAACATCAGTCAGATCGTCGACATCGTCGACACGGCCGCACCCACTCTCTCGTTCGCGCAGGAGAACCTGCCCGTGCTGCTGTCGACCCTCGGTGCCGATGGCCCGCGCAACTACGCGCTGCTGTTCCAGAACAACGCCGAGATCCGTGCGACGGGCGGCAATCCCGGCGCGGGCGCCGTTCTCACTGTCGACAACGGCAAGGTCACGATGCGGCAGGACCAGGCGGCTCTGAACTTCGTGCTGCTGGGCCCGAAGGGGCGATTCCCGCAGCACCTTGCAGATCCTGCGGAGGAGAAGCTGTTCGAGGGTGACACCTGGGCGCACTCGCAGAACTACACGCGCACGCCCGACTTCGCCGACACCGCTCACCTGGTCGGCGGCCTGTGGAATCAGACAGTGGGCGGTCGGCTGGACGGCGTCATCTCCATCGACCCCATCACGCTCTCCTACATGCTCCAGGTGGCCGGCCCCGTGCAGGTGCCGGACGAGACCACGCCCGTGACCGCGGACAACGCGGTGAAGCTGCTGCTCAGTGATACCTACGAGCGCTTCGGCGCGAAGGGCGAGCTGGCTGACCTCTACTTCGCGAAGGTCTCGGCGGCCGTGTTCACCAAGGTGATGAGCGGCGGATGGGATCCGCTGAAGATGGTCGAGCAGCTGCAGAAGGCCACGCGCGAGCAGCGCGTCTACGCCTGGTTCGCGGACGAGAAGCAGCAGGCGATGGCGACGCAGCTGGGCATCGACGGCAAGATCACCACCGACAACAAGACGGTGACGCAGACCGGCATCTACCTGAACGACTCGTCGCACTCCAAACTGGAGTACTACCTGTCCAGCAAGATCATGGTGACCTGCTCCGCGGAGAAGCGAACGGTGACGACGACGATCGAGCTGCACAACGCCGTCCCGCGCGCGGACCTGAGCCACTACACGCTGGGCGCTCGCAACGGCCGCTGGGGTCAGCCCCGCACCACGATGATGCTCGACGTCGTGGGCATCGCCCTGCCGGGCGGCAAGCTCGTCGGCTCCTCGCCCGAGAAGGGCGCGCGCAAGGATCAGGAGCGCAGCGGACTCTACAAGGGCCGCGAGGCGAAGAGCATGCTCGTCAACGTGCCGATGGGTGGCTCGAAGAAGGTCTCGTTCACGTCGACCGTTCCGGATGACGCGACCAAGCCCCTGCAGGTGCGGTACTCGCCGACCGTGGGCGAGACGCCCGTCACCATCGACGGCTCCTGCGGGACGATGTTCCCCGCATCCTGAATTGGGGGAGCAGCGGCGGATGCTGTAAGCTAATCCTTTGGTGCCTGTGCTTCGGCTCGCCGAGACACCGGTACGACGAACGTGAGCCCTCCACTGGCGTGTTCCCGGTCTTGATCAGAGGCAGGAACCACCCCGGAGTGGGATTCACGAACCTCTCCGTTCGATTCAAGAAAGCAGCACTATCGTGACGCGCACTTACACCCCGAAGGCCGGGCAGGTCCAGCGTGACTGGATCGTCA
>Ga0308158_10004454_pt1 | contig 11848 bp, 9 predicted proteins | sample PhyBR2_FD_201038 | JGI IMG/M metagenome (GOLD analysis project Ga0308158, IMG submission 201038) | Phyllosphere microbial communities from UC Gill Tract Community Farm, Albany, California, United States - DLSLB.R2 | ecosystem: Host-associated > Plants > Phyllosphere > Unclassified | place: USA...
TGGCAGGCAAGGGTGGTCCCGGCCACCATGGTGGTCAGCCCGGCGACCTGTACGTCGCGCTGGCATTGACGCCGCACCCGTTATATCGCCTCAGCGGGCGCGATCTGTACATGGATTTGCCGCTTGCGCCCTGGGAAGCCGTGCTGGGCGCAGCGGTTCGGATTCCGACACTGAACGGCCACGTCGAACTGACTGTGAAGGCAGGATCCACAGCGGGCCAGCAATTGCGCCTGGCCAAGCGTGGCTTGCGCGGGCCCGATGGTGTTGCCGGTGCGCTTTATGCTGTCATCGTCATCAAGGTCCCATCGCAGGTCAGCGATGCGGAGCGCGCGCTGTACCAGCAACTGGCAGAGCTATCCAAGTTTCAGGCCCGTGCCAACTTCGGCTAAGGAGATTTACTCATGTCCATGCAAGTGACTCATGCGGTCTGGCTTAACGAGACGGCAGTGTGCTCGATTGATCACCTGGTTGAAGTATCTGGACTATCGTTGGATGACATCAGCAATCTGGTCGAGGATGGTGTGATCGCGCCAGCCGATGCGTCGGATCCGGGTGCCGGCTTCCATCTGGCGCACGTGCTGACTGCAAGACAGGCGCGCCGGCTGCGCGATGACTTTGAACTGGACCGCAATGGTCTGGCATTGGCGTTGACGCTGCTGCGCCGTATCGAATCTCTGGAACAGGCGCTGCACATGGCGCAATCGGGTCATGGGTTTGGATTGCCAATGGCGGGGGATCTGCCGTGAAACTTAGCTGACACTTTCCAACAAGCCACGCTGCCAGAGCCAGGCGACGATACGGCGGGCCTTGTCGTTCGGCATATTCGTGGCCAACATCTGCAGCAACTCGGACAGCCGCAGTGGTTGCTTTAGCCGGTTCAGGTGTGGGAACAATGCCTGGTTTTCGAGGAAGGCCAGCGGCCGTTCAAGACAGGGATGGTCAAGCGCTGTATTCAGGCACACCCGGTCCTCGACAACGCATGGCAGTTCGACGACACGCGCGCTGTTGTGCAAACGGAGCAGCAGCGCCGGGTCCAGCCCGGATAACGGCTGGAGATTCGGCGGCTGATATCGTGCCAGTCGGGCACGTTCTGCGGACAGAGCGGACATAAGCGCTGGAGCTGCACCGTCATCGCGTGGCTCGCACCGTGCGCGGATGTGCCAGAAGGACTGGTCGGCGCACCAGACCTGGGCGTAATACGCTTCGGTCCAGTGCGCGTGGCGTGCGCAAGCCTCAACCAGCCTGCTCTCGAAGAACCGACGCGCGAGTTCATGATGCGTGGCGCCGTCGTCACCCAGCATGGTATTAAGCGCCACCACAGCCTGTAGCGAGAAGCGCATGGCCTTTTCCACCCCGGACGAGGAAATCGGGTCGAGCGCGAAAGCGGCGTCGCCCAACTTGAGGCGGCCGTCCTGCCAGCTGTCGGGCGCCAGATAGGGTGTGGCCGAGCACATGTACACCGCGCCCAACAGCGGTAGCGTGGCTGCTGCACGCAGCAGCCGGCTGTCAGCGCAGGCGGCGCGCAGACGCGCCTCGGGTCCAACCGGCCCGGTTTGATGAGCTACCTGCGGATCGCATACGAACATCAGTCGGTAGCGCTGGCCGGGCAGGCGACCGGCCCACAGCCAGCCATGCCGCAACGCTTCAACCTGGGTGTTACCGTCCAGCTCTTCCAGGGCCGACTGGTCGAGCTCAGCCCATAGGGCCGCCAGCCGCGGCGCGCAGTCGATGCGGGGCCCGGCGTGACGACCGCTGGCGTCGAGGATGAAGCGCGCCCGCACCGAGCGGACGGACGCGTCGCCGCGCTGCAGGCTGACGCGCCAGTCGCCCGCCGCACCGGCTAACTGCAGCAGACGGGCCGGGTGTTCGAGCGCAATCCCACGATGCTGCGCCAATGCCAGCAGGGCGGCGTCGAACTGGCTGCGGTTAACGATGGCCGAGCCGGCTTGCGGCAGCAGATCGGGTTGTTGGCTGCGCCACAGCACCCGGCTTCCGGCATGGGTGACATGGGGCACCGCCGCCAGTGCGTCGTTGGCGTCGAGCAGTTCGATGATGTTGCGCACGCCGGGGGTCAGCGCTTCGCCGACCTGCGGCCGCGGCCATATGGCGCTGCGCTCGACCAGCATGACGCTGCGTCCCAGCTGTTGCAGGCGCAGTGCAGCGCAAACGCCGGCTGGGCCGGCCCCGATCACGAGCGCGTCGAACGGGCGGTCGCCATCGCGCATCAGGCTTGGCCGGCTGTGCCGGTGGACGCGGCGAACCAGTCGGGCGCCAGCTGGCTCAGGCGTTGATGCGCCCCAATCGTGTAGTGCAGCCAGCCACGAATGTAATCGCATGCACTGCGTCCACGGGCCAACACCTCATGGTGGCAACCGCCGCCACACAGGTAGCGGGCCCAGCAGTCGGAGCACGGCTGCTGCTGGTGCACATGGCGTTCCTGCAGCCAGATCGCCTGGCGGGCACGGTCAACCCCGCCATCCAGCGAGCCCATGGCGCCCTTGGCATCGCCGACAAAACGGTGGCAAGCCGACAGATCGCCATCGGCCGACACGCCAAAGTAGCCGGCGCCGGCGCCGCAAGGGTAGGGCCGGTGCGTGCCGCGCTGCAGCTCGCGTAGCGCGTTTTGCATGTTCATGAACGGATAGCGGCGGCCCTGCAGCATGTTTTGCTCGAAAGCCAGACCGCAGGCGATCATCCCCTCCAGCATGTCACCCAGTTCGGCCTCTCCCATCTCGGCGCGGCCGTTGGCTGCGTGCAGCAGCGGCGAAAAGCCGACGCTGTGGAAGCCCATGCCGATGAACAGCTCGAGCGTGCCGGGCAGGTTCAGGTTGAACGGCGTGACGGTGACGCGCGCCGACACTTGCATGCGACGCTGCGTCGCCAGCAGCGGTGCGATGCGTTCGACGATGCGCTCGAAGGAACCCTTGCCGCCCTTGAACGGGCGAAGCCGGTCATGCTGTTCGGCAGCGCCATCCAGGCTGACCGTGACGGCGAAGCCGTGTTGCTCAAAAAAATCGGCATCGTCCGGGCGCAGCAGCGTACCGTTGGTGGTAATGGAAAATCGGCAGTCGACCTGACGCAGAGCGGCCTGCCTGCTGGCGTAGTCGGTCACGCTGCGCAGTACCGCACGGTTCGAGAGCGGCTCGCCGCCCATGAAGGCCAGGTTCACCTTGGCCCCGGGTTGCGCCTGGGACAGCAGCAGATCGACCGCTTTGAGCGCTTGCTGTTCTTCCATGCTCTTGGCCTTGTCGCCGAACCCGCCCTGCTGTGCATAGCAATAGGTGCAGCCGAGATTGCATTTCTGCGCAATCGCCAGCGACAGCGCGTGCAGAGGCGGCGCGGACAGCGGGGTGTCGTCGATCAGCGCCACGGCGCGCAAGCCGCAACGATCGATCAAGCCTTGCAGCAAGGCCGGGTCAGCGCTGCCCAACGCGGCGTGAAACTGCGCCGTCAATGCCGGCGGGAGGTGGTATAAGCGCGTGCCGTTCACCATCAGCAGCTGCGCTCCCTGGGCGTCTTCCACCAGATGGGCATGCCGCTGGCGCGGTCGCGAGGCTGCGACGATGCGGCTGCGCAGCGCGCGGGCCAACGCCGTGCCATCCACCGCGCTGGCCTTGGCCACGGCCGGCGTGGCGAGCGTGGTGTCAGGATTCATCGGCATCCTTGCCGCGGATGATGAAGCGAAGGTCTTCCTGCCAGGATTTGAACAGGTCGTCATATGAGTACAGCCGGGTGTCGGTGCGGTTGTCAGGGATATAGGTGCCAGTGCGCTTCTTGGCGAACCACATATCGCCGTGCGATAAGCCGTCGACGCCAGGTTCGACGTTGACGTAGTCCGGGCGCGACGCCGCCCAGTAATAGCAGGCGCATTCACGGTAGTCGTTCTGCCACGGCGCACAGAGGCCTTGCGTCAGTTCGCCCGGCTGTAGCAGCGCAGGATTGAACGCTGCCGTGTCAGGTTCGAAGAAGGTGCGAAGACGCAATTCGACGGTGATGGTGGGCGTGTCAGGGCCGATCAGCATTTCTGTGCTGGCGTCTTTCTCGGCAGTGAACTCGCAGCTGACCATCTGCCCCTGCAGGTGCAGGATGCGGGCGATCGAGTTTGACCATTCCATGAACGACACCGCATTCGGGTTGGCGGCCGAGGCCAGCGTACCAGAACTGCCGTCGGGAAACACCGGCCCGGTGGTGTTGACCATCGTTCCGACCTCAAGGCCGGCGAAGCGCAGCAAGCGGCGCGTGACCAGATCCTGATAGTCGGGCTCGGCATCGACCACGTAATTGTTGTTCTCGACCAGCACGATTCCCTCAAAGGCGCGTCGCCACAGGTTACGAAAGTCGAATTCCAGACCCGGAAAGCAGTTGGAAATCGCGCTGCGCGGCAGTATCGAGGCTGGGTTACCGGCACCACGATGGTGGATTTGTGCAGTCAGGTTGCTGGCACTCAGACTGGGCTGTTTGGCGGCCATCACAGTTCTCCTGCAGGGTTGTTAGGTTCACGGAACATGGCGTTGCGTGCGGCCTTGACCACCATGTCGATGTGACGTCGCGTCAGTGTCAGGCTGCGGCCATCGGCGCCGCGCATCAGCGCCGGCATTTTGCGCAGCGCGCTGGCCGACAAGTCGCCGATTTCCTCGGGCAGACGGAGCGTCTGGGCGAACCAGGGCGCGCCGCCAGCCGACAGGGCGCTGAATACACGCTCGTGCAAAGCGCGCAGCGCCAGGTTGTCAACCAGCGAAGCAGCCGCGATCGGCTCGTAGTAGCGCTCGAAGTCGCTGCTGTTCTGCCGTACCATGGTGCTGGCCACATTGAGGCGGCCATGGACCGGGTTGCCATTCATGATCGCCGTGTTCATCAGCCGAACTGTCTCCAGCGCACGCAGCACCAGTTCGGTCGCCTGCTCCAACGACACCTCGTCTTCCGGCACGGTGGGGCCATGCAGCAGCTGCTCCATCTCGTCCGAGACAACGCGGACCGGCAGCGTGTCTGGCGCGTAGGCGGGCGGACCGGCGCCAATGGTCGCCTGGGCCACCAACTTGGTGCTGTCGGCCAGCGTCAGCACCACCCGCACCTGGCCGTCACATTCATCGTCCAGATAGCCCCAGCTGACCTGCTGGCCGTCGGCGTTGGCGTAGCCGGCATAAATACCGGCAGGATTGGTCAGCGTCGGGCCGCTGCTTTCGGTGTAATTGAGCCAGTCACCGCGCGCAGCGTCATAGAGTACCAGCGCCTCGCTGTCGATGATCGGATCGGGTACCAGCAACGGTACGCCATTGGCCTGTGGTTCCAGGCGCTGCATGCGACTGCCGTAGACCTTGCCGGCGGCTGGCGTGTAGCGCAGGCGGATCTCCGGAAAGTCACCGGTCGGAGCAATAAACTGCACATGGCCGAGCGGCAGCGTCTTGCCGGCTTTGAAATTCGCACACTGGCCTTCCAGTGCGTGCCTGGCATGGTCTTGCAGGCCGAACAGATTGGCATGGATCTGGTCGTTCCGGTTATTCGTGCGGCGATAGATCTTGATGTTGCCCAGCTCGATCTCCCAGTGCAGATTGGCCAGCGTCAGTCCGTGCTCGACCAATAAAGCGGTGGTCAGCGGTTGCAGCTGGTCAGGTTCTGTGCTGGTGCGTACATACACCTCGAGGAAGGGTGCGACCGGGCGCACCTGCTTGTCGGCGTCCTTGAATTGGATATTGTCGGGCACGTAGGAACGCACAATGCGGCCGTTCAGCGGATCGATCTCGAAGCTCTCGCGCGGCACGATGCGGCGGTAGTTCATTGGACTGTCCGGATCGATTGCCAGGTCAAAGGCTTCGAGCGGCTCGGCCGCACCCCCCAGCCGTGCAACGGCGAGTGGCGGCAGAATTCTCATTTCGAGTATCGGCATCATGGTCTCCTAGAGCAGTGCGGTATCGATGGTGCCGGACAGGATGCGCAAGATCAGCTCCCGCATTTTGCGGTCAGCTTCGCGCAGCGACGCCAGATAGGTGTGGCGCGAATCGGGTGCCAGCAACTGCAGGGCGTCGACCACGCTGGCCGAAGCGGTCAGCAGGTCGAGATGCCCGCGCCATTTGTTGGCCTCGCCGAACGGGCTGTTGAGGGTGTAGGGCATCTGAAACGGCGGACCGGCAAAGCCGGCGTCCGGATTGTCGACCGAGACCGGCGACTGCATCAGGATGTCGGAGATGGCGCGCAGGTTGTACATCTCGCCGAAGGTGGCGTTGACGATCGTACCGCGCGGGGTCATCAAACCGGCCGCGTTCAGGCCGCCATACAGCGTGAAGCTGTGGATCAGGTAATTCAGCAGCATGCGGTAGCGCAGGTTGTGCAGCGTTGCCCATAGCGCGGATTCGGGATGGGTGATGCGGGTGGTGCCAGCGCTTTCGTCGCTGCCCTCGTCATCGGGATCGAGTGAGACGTAAGGGTTGATGGCGACCTGCCGGGCCGGCGCCCACGCGGCGTGGCCACTCTGACCGTGACTGCCGGCGAGCAGGCCGGCCTTGCTTTCGGGACGCAGCGCCTGCCAACGCGACGCGTCGAAATCATGCGGTCTGGCAGCATCCCAGTGTTCGGCCGGCAGGGGCGTGTACTCGATCAGTTCGCGCATCTCGACATAGATCCGCAGGAAGCGCACAAAATGCGAGGCGGTGGTGCCGCTGGTGGCCTCGCCCTGCTGGGAGATCGCGTGTAGCGCGGCGACCATGTCGTCGCGACAGGTTTGCGGCACCACCAGCACGTCTGGTGTCTGCGTCGGCTGACCACTGGGGCGGCCGCGATGACCACCCTGATACCCGCGGCCCCACTCTGCAAAATCGGCCTGGGCCGGCAGAGTCGAGGGATCAAAGGCGGCGTCGGGCAGATAGTCGGGATCGGCAACCAGTGGAATCAGGGTGTTAAACAGCGCCGCCACCTGGTGCGAATCGTCGGTCTGAGCCCGGACGCGCAGGCGAATTTCGTCGCCCAGCGCGCCGCCATCCCAGTCCACGGGCGACTCGGCGTACACATACTTGGCCAGCGAGTCGAGCGTCAGTGGTTCGAGCGTGAACGGGAATGGGTAGAACGGGGAGTCCCAAGGCTCGTCCTCGCGCTCCATGTGCAGCGGCGAACCGATCAGGCGCAACGAGTTCTGCACCGAGATCAGGTGGCCCATTTCCTCTTTGGCGATGCCCAGTATCACCTCCTGCCACGTACGCACGCTGTCGCGAAACACCTCCGGTACCTGGGGGCCGCCCAGTGAGTATGCGGCGTACAAATACTGGACCATGAGGCAGTGTTCGATTTCGGCGTCGATCGACAGAAGGTAGGTGATGTAGTCGCGCGGCGAAAATTCCAGGTTCAGCGGCGCTGTCCCGGCGGCCTTGTCACAGGCCGCCGGCGAGATCTTGCCGCGCAACAGCTGTGGCGTGGTCGGTGGCAGGCCTTGTTCCGTGCCGGTACGGGGCAGGACGGCCGAGGGGGTGCCGAGGTGGCGGCGGATTTGTGCAGCTCGCATTGCTTGTCCTTCTCATGTCGGACATCCCGTGGGGATGCGGTGCGGTAGGCGACGGGACCAGCGAAGCACGCTTGCGCTGGAGGCGACGGGGTCAATGATCTTGGTGCTTTCGTGACAGCGAACTGATGACGATGCTGGCTGGTGCAACGGCGGAATAGAGCACGAATCCGCTTTCAGGTTCCCCGGCGTTAAAGCCGAGGGTGTCGAGGCGGGTGCAAGAGGACGAGACTGACGCTGAAATCGCTATTTTCGATCATGGCTGCACTCTCTTGACGTGAATGGGCTAGACGAGAAACAGGAAAAACGGTGCGACGAAGGAGGGGGGGCAACAACAACTAAAGTGTTCGCGTGGTGATGTTTCCTGATCAATTCTACGGTTGGTTTTTTCATGAAAACCATCCAATAATCACTTTTCGTAAAAAATTTTTATTTACTAAGTCGAGCGACACGCATTGCATTACTTGGGCGGCATACGTCCAGACTGCGCGTCCGGCGCAACGGGTGCGGGTACTTGACGCGTATTAGTGAATGCGTCACTTCACTGACGATTCTCGGTGTTGCGACGAGAGCAGACGATGGCAGGGCCACGTGGAACGGCGCAGGGATTCAAGCAAGCATGCACCAAAACCGATGCCGCATGGCACTTTTTCGACAAGAAAAGTAGAATGCGAGAATGGCATCCAGAGCAAGCACAACTGTCGGATCCCTCAATTAATTAGAAGGCGCTGGCAAATGTACTTACTTGAATACCTTGAAGAACGCCTGGAAGGTGATGCGTGGACGATAGGTCGGCAATTGATGTACATGCCATGGCAATGCGATCTTGACCTCCTGAAACCGCATGTTCCGCGTGACGTTTTCGTTCGGTTTGCGAAATTGCGACGTTACTGCCGGTCGCTGATACAACCCGGCACCAAAGCGCGATTCATGGGGCTACGATTTCACTATGTCGCGCTCAACGCATTCGTCGTGACCAGCCCCAATCGAATGGAGCATGCTCAATCACGGCTTCTGGAAATGCACGACAGTTTCGTCGGCCAAGCCGTCGAAGATCTTTTGAAGGAAAAGCAGTCGTTTCAGTCTTTCTCACCTCAGGATCAGGCAGCGTTCATCTCCCTCTACGCGCTATCGTATTTTTGTCTATGGGTGCTCGCGGGCATTGTCGTCCCTCGCAAAGGAATCATTTCTTACCAGCTTGCTGACGAGGAGCGGATCCAGGAGGCCATTCGTCTCTATTGGTTCGGGCACCATTGGAGCTTTCAAAGCAATATTGCCGACATCATGCTACGGGCGGCGGTGCACTCGACCTTATGCACGAATGGCTCATCGTTAGAGCAGGGCGTTCGTGCGCGTCACCCAGCGTTCGTCGAGTTTGTCCAGAATACACTCGACAAAACCATTTCATTTCATGGCGATTTCGTGAATATGATGTACTCCGTCGACAAAGCCCTCTACACCCGGCTGGTGCGACGGACGGAACTGATCTGCTATCTGTATCTCATGAGCTTCACCGACTTTCAGAATCTAAAGGTGCCGGATGTCGTCGCCGGCAACCACGCCGCGTTACCTCAGGAGTATCCTCTCGCATCAATATACGCAGCCGGCTTCCTGCACAGCGAACTGGACGAGCTTTTCGACGAGTCCGAGCGGGCTCGCGAGGGCGAAGCGCTCATCGTTCGATCCGGCCCAGGCACAGTTCGCATGGGCATGCTGGGCCTGAAGTATGGATTGATTTCTTCCTTGAATCCCATGCTCGTCAAGATGACAAAACGCGGCAACTGGTTCGACAAAAAATACATACCAGCATACTTAGACAAGCGCGTAGGCACGGCACGCTATCGGTATGCGCAGGAGGTCACAGCGAAATCCGAGAAGGAGGGAAAGTATGACATCGACTTAATCGTTACAGATGAAACCCTGGAACGGCTCTACTTTTGCCAGATCAAGCACCGGGCTGCAAGCTTGTTGCCATACTTTCGCGATGAGTTCGACGAATATGCGAAAAGAACGCAGCTCAATGAGGCCGTAGATCAGCTACTCGGTAGCAAAGCGCAGTTCGGCGATCCGGTATTCCTCGAAAAGATACGCGCATCCCTGAAAAAGTCGGGCGTGTCATCGACTTTCTTGGCAAAGGTCGACCAGCGGTTTCTCGAGGAAAACGCAGGATTTATCGTTATTCATACGATTGAAAACCTCGATTTTGCGTTGAAAAATGGCGTGGCATTCTATGAATGGAATACCTTCCGCAATTTGTTACGTGGCAAGCTTACCCGTTATTCGAAGGAGAAGACCGAAATCATGAATCTCGATCTAGGAGGTCTTGCTCTCGATGATCCGAATCGGCTGTCAAGCGTATTGATGGAACTGGTCGGGAAACAAGACAACGACAATCCGATGCATCCGGGGCGTCAATTTCTATTTGCAATGAATAGTTATCTAACCGTGAAGGAGAAATGGAGCATGACCGTCGGCGGGCACCGGATCTTCGACGTTAATGGAGCGGATCTGGCGTTTCCGATCCTGTAAGTGGAGATGAAGCTAGTAACCCAGTTTGCCGGTCAGCTTCGGCGTGAAGCCGCCACAGAGGTCGAACGAGTGCGCGCCCAGCTGGCTGAACTGCTGGAACCGCACGAGCACGCATTCGCGCGGAGCGCCGAACTTTACATGGAGCGTCAGCGGCAAAAGGCGACGCTCTTTGAAGCGTTTCTGTTCTTGTACGACTTCACGCAACAAACAGCGCATAATCTATATTATGTTAAATGCGCTATCTATCTGGATGACAGAGTACGGATCTAAGGCAGGCATGCCCCCCTCTCAGCGCAATCTACGATATGGTCCAGATCGCTGCAGATGCATCGTCTGACGCTTTCACCGCGCGTTCTGCAGTTCGTGCACTCGTGGCTTCGTAGTTCCGCAACTTGTCGAGTTGCGCCTTGAGCCCGTGGGCGATGCACGCCTCCACCAGCGCCGCGTCAGTGTACAAGCCGTAGAGATCGACCAACCGATAGAAGCCATCGGTCATCACCAGAACGCTGGCGTCGTGCGCCAGTTCGACACTGCGTAGACGCGCCTGGAACGGCCCATTCGGATCAAGACACAGGACACCGGGCGCTGGCGCCAGGTTTTGTGATTCGCGGCGGGTACGCAGCATCGGGAGCATCTGTTCGCGTCGACTTGTCGCATCCTCGATACCGTCGGCTGTCAATTTCGCAATCACATCCTGCAGAACAGCCTCCTGTGGATTCACGAATGGATCCAGGTCGATACAAGGCCCGTTGGTCGTGTACATCAGCGTCTTGCAGTCGCCAAGGCAGTACAGCGTCGCGTGCGCAGCCTCGTCGTGATGCGAAATCCTTAACCAGGTCATTGCTGCAATTGGCCACGCGTGCACTGGAACGTCGTGACCGGCTATCAGGTGCACAAACTGCGCTCGGACATCGGCGATCGCCATCCGGACGCAATCAGACTGATCGCGCCCTGGTATCAGCATTTTTTGAAGTGAATCGGTAAATGCATGGACGAACCATGCGACATCGCCGTGTACTTCGTCGATGTAGTCCCGTTCCGCCACGGATGAGCCACCGTCAATGACGATAATGTCGCTCACGCCGGCGCATGTGAACACTGCAATGTGGTCATCGTTGTGTTGCGAATTGGGGTTGGCACCAGCAGAGAGATGTTCAATTTTCATTAAGCAACGTATATTTGATCATGCTGGGACTCTACCCTTATCAACCACAGGGGACAAGGAGATACACCTGCTTCGAAATTTAACTCGACAATATATCCTCTAATGTCGATTGAGATTAGTTCGGGCTGAGTCACTCCACGCCTCTCGATATCTGCCACGTCTTGGCTGCACTTTGCCACCACCGTCGTCTTCTCTCACCTCGCTGAAAGTCGCTGATGAAAAACCTGGCCATCCTACTTGTCTATTTTGCTGGCATCATCAGCGCTATCGGCGCCCTCATCCACTTCGCGGCCATTGCTGGCGGAACCGGCTGGTATATTTTCTTCAATGCCCCACAGCAGCTCGTGGCATCATCGCGCGCCGGAACCTGGCTGGCACCACTGAGCACCAGCATTATCGGACTACTCATGACGGTGTGCGCGGCCTACGCCTTCTCCGCATTGGGACGCTTGCCGCGCCTACCGCTACCCCGCCTCATGCTGGCCGGGATGGCCGGGGTCTGCCTGTTGCGTGCTGCAGTGATCGTGCCGCTGGCGATCAGTCACCCGCAGCTGCGCACTACTTTTGAACTCATCAGCGCCGTCATCTGGGCCCTGGCCGGCGCCGGCTTCCTGGTCGCCTGTTTGGCACCCGTTCGCCAACCGCGGCCGCTGGCGCACACGCCGCTC
>Ga0308158_10004455_pt1 | contig 11848 bp, 6 predicted proteins | sample PhyBR2_FD_201038 | JGI IMG/M metagenome (GOLD analysis project Ga0308158, IMG submission 201038) | Phyllosphere microbial communities from UC Gill Tract Community Farm, Albany, California, United States - DLSLB.R2 | ecosystem: Host-associated > Plants > Phyllosphere > Unclassified | place: USA...
CAATAACATTATTTCAGCATCAATTAGCCACAATTCCAATAAAACAGATACCCTGACACAGGATTACGTGGCTAGCCTATATCACAAAGATAAATTTACAAATACCGCAATCCGTTATGCCGGTAGCCTGAATTATAGAGCAAACAGTAAAAACACGATCCGTGCCGGTATCAACGCTAGTTTACTTCGCTATGATCTCTACGCCCTCACCTACGATACTGAACTTGCCGCCTTAAAAGAACGGATCAATGAAAAGGGGAATACTAGTACCTATGACGCTTTCGCGCAACTCAAAACTGAATTATCTGATCGTCTGACCTTAAATACTGGGCTGCATGCCAACTATTTTGCCTTAAGCAAGAGTTGGACTGCAGAACCGAGACTGGGCTTAAACTGGAAAGTTGCAGCAGATCAAACGATATCCTTTGGTACGGGGCTCTACAATCGTTTAGAACCGCTCAGCTACTATTTTGCCAAGAGCGGAACCGGTCAAAATACAACCGACAATACAGCGCTATCCCCTACCAAATCTGCACAGGCCGTTATAGGCTATGAAAAAAATCTAAGCCGCACGCTGAGATTCAAAACCGAAGTCTATTATCAACATTTATACAATGTCCCCGTTTCTTCCGACCCAGACATGAACTTCTCCCTGCTCAACGTATCGGATATTTCGGCAATTGGTACATCGACCTATCGTCAGCTAGTCAACAAAGGGACAGGTCGAAATTATGGCATTGAGCTAACGCTTGAGAAATCGCTCAGTAAGGGTTATTATTTTATGGCAACCACCTCTATATTTGACTCCAAATTCAAAGCGCTCAATGGTAAAGAATACAATACCACATTCAACACACGCTATGTCGGCAATCTGTTGCTGGGAAAAGAATGGGCAATAGGACAAAATAAAAATAACCTATTCGGTATGAATACTAAACTGATCTACGCTGGGGGTAGAAAATACTCCCCAGTATTAGAAGAAGAATCGCTACGATTGGATGAAGAAATCATTGATCAAAGCCGGATCAATACGTTAACCGCTGATCCCTATATCCGACTTGATTTTTCATCTAGCTACCGCATCAACCGTAAAAAGGTGAGTCATCTCATTATCTTGGATATTCAGAATATCCTCAACAGAGAAAATACGGTCGGTATGCATTATAATTTCAGTAAAAGGATTATCGAACCCCAAAAATGGACCGGAATTATACCTACCATTAATTATCGGATTGAATTCTAGCGCCCGACAGCGCATCTTGTCCTTCAAATTGTCCTTAAGGAGTGAATAACTTCTTAGGGATAGTTTGCAGATAAGTCCCAAACTGTTCGCAAACGATTGCGATAAATCGCACTCTTTATTCTTGCACAAATAGGTATATTTCAGGAAACTTTATATTGAAAGAGAACTGTCCAAGACAGTCAATGATTCATTTTCAAATAAATTGTGACCAATTCCTAAATAAGACAATGAGAGCATATTTCATCCTACTAGTCATCCTTAGTCATACTTTTTTTCTACGGTTATCCGCGAAGGGCTTCAACATATTGACCAGCAATTTTAAACAAGAGGACCTCAAGCGTAACCTAAATCAGCAGAAATCCTGGATTCCTTATCCAAGTTATTCAGACCGTAAGGCTTGGGATGAGCTGATAGCACCGTTCAGGGATCAGCTAATCGTCAATGGCAATAATGCACTCCACTATCAGTGGCAGGTGGTCAAGGCAACGGATTACCTGGAATATGAACGTTCGGGCAATCGTAGCATAATGGAAAAGCCGATGAATGAAAATTGTACCGCGCTAACAAACTTGCTATTGGCTGAATTAGCCGAAGGAAAAGGACGTTATATCGATCAGATTCTCAACGATACCTGGCATTTGACGGAAATGTCTACCTGGTCTTTATCCGCACACCTACCGGCTTTTCAATCCAGCAAAAGATCGCTACCACAAGAAAGAACACATGTTGTCGACCTGATGGCGGGTGATGTCGGCTCCTTGCTGTCGTGGATACACTATTTCTTTCGGGATGCCTTCAACAGCATCAATCCCGAAATTAGCCTACGTCTTAAACAGCACATTCAAAAGCGCATAATACAGCCTTATCTGGATCGCAACGACATGTGGTGGCAAGGATTTGAACTCAAAGAAAATCAAGTGGTCAATAACTGGAATCCATGGTGCAATTTTAATGTACTCACCTGTCTATTGCTTGTAGAGGACAATCCAGATACTCAGCTAAATGGCATATATAAAACGATGACCTCAGTCGATCGTTTTATAGACTATATCAAAAAAGATGGCGCCTGTGAAGAAGGCCCATCGTATTGGGGACATGCAGCCGGAAAGCTCTACGACTATCTTAAGATACTCGCCATGGCAACCCAAAACAAGATTAGCATTTTCGACAGACCGCTTATTCGTGATATGGGCGAATATATTTCACAATCATATATCGGTGGTGACAAGTGGGTTGTGAATTTTGCAGATGCCTCAGCCAAGGGCGGTGGTGATCCTTTTCTTATCTATCGCTATGGACAAGATGTACATAGTACCGAAATGATGCAATTTGCACGTTACTTAACAGATCGCAGTGCTAACGATGGAATTTTTAGACCCTCACGGGATATTTTCCGTGCCTTCGAAGACCTACGTTGTTTTCCACAACTCCAGCAGGCAGCACCAGGCCTTCCGGGAAATGCCTATAAGTGGTATCCAGAAACCCAGTTTCTCTATTTGAAAAAAGGCGGCTTTTTCTTCGCGGCCAAAGGTGGCTTTAATAACGAAAGCCACAATCACAATGATGTCGGAAGTTTTATTCTATACGAAGATCAACAGCCCCTTTTTATTGATGCGGGCGTAGGAACCTATAACAAGAAAACTTTTAGCGACCAACGTTATAGCATCTGGACCATGCAGGGTGCCTACCACAATCTGCCCCTTATCAATGGTATTGATCAGGCTTTCGGCAAGGAATACAAAGCTACAGATGTTGTCTTCCGTCCTGAACAGAATAAGTTTCAGCTCAATATCGGAAATGCCTATCCTAAGACTGCTAATATTGAACATTGGAACAGAAGCTATACGCTTGAGGATAGTGGACTGAACATAACGGATGAATTCAAAATAAACAACCCAAGCCAGGCCAATATCATTCATTTTTTGGTTTCAAAAGAACCAAAGATTGCCGATGGAGTAATAAACCTGGGTGACGGTATGGGGACACTTCATTTCAATGCGACTCAGTTCCTTGCATCCTACGATACAATTCCACAGGACGATCCTCGGCTGAGCAAGGTCTGGGGCGGGCAACTGTACCGCATCAATCTCAAAGCCAAAAGCATTAAATCGACAGGGAAGTATACTTTTAATATAAAAAAATAAAGTGAAAGTATCCAAAATCATTGCCGCACAGCATCACGATGACATAGACAGTTAGATTTTTTGTTAAAAAGAACAATACGATTTCGTTAAGTCATTTTTTTTTAGTCCTTTAGAGGAGTGAATCTAATCCGAAACAGATGGAAACAAAGGAGAGAAACCAACTCACAAATATCGCTAAAGTTTTGGTCGGTAATCTACCTAAGGCGACTTTAGGTGCGTGTTTAGAAATACTCGTTCAATATTCTCGGGACATCCCAATGTCACAGCTTTTTAGTTTTGCAGATAAATGGTCTAAGGCGCCAGCACCAATCCCAATGACAGAACTTTGGGAGGATTTCACGAAACTCATTTCCCTTCATCCCGAGCTGGGATTTGTCGTCATCGAGGGAAAACATATCGCGGATATCCCAAGCTTTTATGCCGAAATCAATCGGGTCTATATGGCCGATGAGAATTGGAAAATTGGAAGTCTGGATGGATTTGATGACCTACTGTATGGTGGATTTGGAAAGCTTCAGGATGCAAAAAAGCACAGCATCATTTGGAAAGACATCGATGACAGTAGAGCGGCATTGGGTATGACCACAACCCTCGCTTACTATCAGGAGAAACTCGCTGCCAACTCGCCATTCAATCAATCTTATTTCCAACAGAAACTAAGCGATCTACAAGCCGGAAAAGGACAGACCTATTTTGATATCGTAGCGGAAATAATACAATCACACCTAAAGATAGAGTGGATTCATAAAACGATTTAAAGATTTCAAAGTGCTATCTTTATTGTACCTAAACAGTATACGATGAAACATATAATTAAGGTATTTTTTCTCTTGACCATGCTATTCCAGCATGCTGCTTATGGAGATAGCCTACTTAAAGTAGCCGTTGCCGGACTCAATCACGACCATGTTTACCTCTTGCTGAACTTATACAAAGAGAAGAAGGTAGAGATTATCGGAATAGCGGAAGCCAACAGCATCCTGGTTGATAAGATTCAAGCGCAATACAATCTACCGAAGTCTGTTTTTTATCCGGATCTCGGTGCATTATTAAAAAAAGTAAAGCCCGAAGTAGTGCTTGCCTACAATCCCACCAATGAACATATTCAGGTAGCAGAAATCTGTCTGCCACTCAAAATACCGGTCATGGTGGAGAAGCCAATGGCAACCACATTGGCTGATGCTAAACGTATCGCCACACTCTCTAGGGAAAACAAAACACCTTTTTTGGTCAATTATGAAACGACCTGGTATAAGAGTAACCAGCAACTCAAGCAATTATTGGAGCAAAATGCCGTGGGAACTGTTACACGAATGATTGTAAAGGATGGGCACGAAGGACCAAAAGAGATCGGATGCAGCAGTTATTTTCTTGATTGGCTGACGGACCCACAAAAAAATGGCGGCGGTGCTTTAATGGATTTTGGTTGTTATGGCGCCAATCTAATGACCTGGATCAAGAATGGCGAGCGTCCTATTTCTGTCAGTGCTATAACACATCAACTGAAACCCGAGATCTATCCCAAAGTCGAGGATGATGCGACGATTATCTTAACGTACCGCGATGGCAGTACTGGTATTATACAGGCATCTTGGGCTTGGCCTTATAGTGTAAAAGATCTTCAGGTATTTGGGACAAAGGCCCAACTCTATGCACAAAATGATAAAAGACTGGTGAAATATACACAGCATAATGAGAAGCCAATTGTCATCCCAACGGATCAACCTTATTTTGAAAATCACATCCAGTATTTGGAGCACGTCTTAAGCAGAAATCAACAGTCTGAAGCAGATCTAGGCTCCATTAGTAACAATGTAACGGTGGTTGAGATTTTGGAAGCTGCAAAGCGTTCCGCAAAAGAGGGAAAGACGGTAACATTAAATTGATCTTTCACGCAAAAAGGTATGTGAATATCATCATTCACATACCTTTTTTACTTATATACCAACAAGATTTGACAATTTCATATGGAGACTCATTGTATCGTATCCCATCAATGTCCTAAGAATTATTTACTACGGATCCAAAGGTTCATCAGGATCGATTATAAATGCTTCTTCCCTCGCACGAAATTCGATGACAACATCCGAAATTCGTTTTCCAAGACTGTAGGGAACATATCCCAATTCACGGATACAACGGTCGGCCATTTTTTCTACCGCATCGATATGTACCTTACTGCTGTTGACAATGGCAAATTTATCTTTAGGAAATCCATAGTTCAGTAGTATACGGGCAGTATTGCGCAGATTTGTTGTCGTATGGCGGGCATGCGGATCGATCAAGATCGCTTGTTCCGGCACTCCCATTACATTCATTAGATATTTTTTCATCTCGATCGCTTCGATATAAGCTGTTTTATACGGATGTACCCTTCCGCCGGAAAGGACAACAAAAGGGGCCAATTTTTCAAAATAACTACGGGCTGCCATGCGTGCACGTAACATTCCGCCCGGACTGATCGGCTGTCCATAGATTTCTGGCCCTGCACCCAGAGTCAGCAACAGGCTGTAAGGGTAGGCTGAAAAATCCGTTTTTTTCACTTGTTCAAACGCCTTTTTATTTTCCAGTGTTATCAGTGGCTCTAATTGCGCGGCATCCCAACGTTCATTGACTTCAAGCAGCCTTACTGCTGTCATCATTGTCATAAAAAGCGCCTCCTTACCTGTCGGAATATCTTTTAGCACATCCTGACGTACATCATCCAAAAGCTGAAGGTAAGCCTTACGATTCACATCAAAAGAAATTGAATCAATCTTAGGATAGTTGGGCTTCTTGCCACCGCCATAGACATCAACAACATAGTTCATGGCACCAAAGTCCTGTAACAGCGCTTTCTTAAGATACACTTTTGCAGTCTCATCCCTGGGTATACCGTAAGCCTTTGATGGCATCAAAGCTGATTCAACCAGTCCAGCCAATTTCCTGTTGCCCTTGGTCTGACTGGAAATTTGTTCAGCCAAGAGTTCGATCTCGGAATCTTCCCATTTAAAAGCTTCCAGAAAACAGCTGAGATCCGTGCAACGATCACTTTGCTTAAAACGGTCAAACCGCTGGTTCAACAATGCCGAAACAGCCTGGGACGCACAAAGCTGCTGTGTTAAGGCGGAATCCTTTAGCAACAGATAGCTTGCGTAATAATTCTTGTAGATTACCCAGTCCTGCGGACCGGCAGGATTGGGTTTGAGCTGACCTTTGGAAATATGCATTCCGCATATTCCCAAAGTCAACAAAATGACCTTTTTAATGATACCTGTCATATCCGATTCTATTAATAACCTGGATTTTGATACATACGCTGTGGATCCAATTTATATTCATCGAAAGGAATTGGAAAGTACCGATCCTTTGTGGATATATTGGAGATTTTAGCGTTCCCATAATCCGCCTGGTTTTTAGTTTTAAAGTACGTCACCAATTCCTGCGGATTATAGTTCCGGATTAAATCAAACCAACGTTGATTTTCGAAAGCCAGTTCCACACGGCGCTCGTGCAGGATCGCCTCCTTTAACGTCGGGTATTTTGTACGGTAGTCATTGCTTGCCATTGAGGCTGCATAAGAAGGCAGGCCAGCACGTTCGCGCACCTGATCCAATAGCGCAATAGCCTCAGCTTCTTTACCAAGATGGTATTTTGTTTCGGCCAATAATAACATCACATCGGCATAACGGATCAAGATCCAGTCATTACCTCCCCATCCGTTGGTTCCAGCCTCTGCACTACTGTCCCTAAATTTAGTCACAAACCAGTCATTTACTTTCGCATCCGGTGCAAATTTGACCGAAAAATCTTTCCGGATATCATTTGGTTCATAATCCTTGATGAGATCTAATTTTACAACTTCTCCCGCTCCTGTTGAAGTAAATCGCGAATTAATAGACTCTCCTCTAGCCTGATAGTTACGCGCGATGCTTGAACTATAATTTTGATCACCCTGTAGGTACTGAATCTGAAAAACCAATTCTTTACAAGCCATCTTTTGTTTCACATCAAAAACCTCTGTATAAGGGATTTCTTTTAATTGACCAAAGGTCCGCATCCCATAAGAAGCATTGAGATACTGTTCTGCTTTAACCAGGTTTTCCGTTGCACCTGTGGGTTGTGTGGCTGCTAAAGTTAAATATACCTGTCCTAGAATAGCATTCACTGCTGCTTTTGATGTACGCCCCACGGCATACTCATGCTGCGTATTGGGCAAATCACTTGTTAGGGCTTCGGTAAGATCCTTAATAATCTGTTCATAAATAACCGATTCCTTCTGACGAAACGCCAGTTCATTTGCCTGCTCTTTGTTTATTACCTGGACGGTTGCCATGGGAATATCACCGAATTTACGCACCATATGGAACAGCAATAAGGCACGGACAAATTTTGTTTCGGCCATGTAACGTTGTTTTAGTGCCTCACTTGAAAAAGAGACTTCGTCAATATGAGTTAAGATAACATTACAACGACTAATCCCAGCATACATTGCAGCCCAATGTGTTTTCAGATAGGTGTTGCTCGGCAATAACGAAAAGTCATTGAACTGGAATGGCTCTCCGGCATTTGACTGGTTATCATTTCGCCCGGTATTATCCGAGCGTTCTTCATTATAGAGGGTACTACCTTCACCAATTGTGTTACCTGAACGTAACGTTTGATAAAGGCCATTAACAGCTAATAATACGTCGTTTTCAGATTTAAAGTAATCATCAATCTGTACTGCATTAGGATCTTTCTGGTTTAGAAAATCTTTGCTGCATGAAGACATAGTAAACAACACAAGCGGTAATAAATATCTTTTTTTCATTGAATTATTTTTTTATTAGTGTGGCCATTCGATATGTTGTAAAAAATCATAACGGCCTTATGAACATGAAGATTAGAAAGTTACTTTTACACCAAGATTATAGGATCTGACCAATGGGTACAGTCCATAATCGACACCCGGAGTCAGGTTTCCCCGTTGGTTATAATCCGGTTCGGGATTATAGCCTTTGTATTTGGAGATCGTAAAAGGATTGTCCACCGTTGCATACACCCGTATTCCGGATAAACTCAATTTTTCAGCGATGTTTTTTGGCATATTATACCCCAGGGCAATATTGGTCATCCGTAAAAACGAACCATCCTGAAGATAGAAATCCGACAGACGCGTACTGTTACTTTGTGTACCACCGCGGGAAGCACGGTATACCTTGCCGTTACCTGGGTTTTGTCCCGATCGGTAGCGTTGTGCAACATCAGCATACTGGTTTCCGGAACCTTCCATGTTATAGAGGTAGTAATCATAGCCATCCAGCACTTTATTGCCTTGTGAACCATTGAAAGATGCGCGTAAATCAAATTCTTTGTAGCGCGTACTCAACGCAAAGCCATAGGTAAAATTCGGATGGGGATTACCGATCACCCGTTTGTCTGCATCATTAACAATACCGTTTCCATCAACGTCCTCAAAATAAAGGTCTCCGGGTTGCAGCGGCGTAGATGAAGCTGCTGATGGCGCTACTGTTTTGTAATTTTCCTCCGTTGCCACACCAAGAACTTTAAAGCCATAGAACATACCGATTGGACTTCCTTCTTGTGTAATGTGTGTCAGGTATGAACGTTCTGCTCCATTGGTTAGGATCGTCGATGATCCCCCCAGATCCAATACCTTATTGCGGTTGACATTAATATTTCCACTGATGCCCAATTCGAATTCATTTTTACGGATCAATGTTGCGTCCACTTGTAGATCAAATCCTTTATTTTGCACCTTAGAATTTGGCAAATTTGTCAAGATTGTCGTTGATCCAGATACTGCAGAAATTGGTTGATCAAACAATAAATTAAAAGAGCGGCTCAGATAAAAATTGGCCATGATATTTAAGCGACCTTTCAACAAACCAAGGTCAAGACCCGCATTATATTGCGAGGTTGTTTCCCAGCTTAGATTGGGATCAAATACATCACCTGAGGTATAACCGGTTTTTACATCATTCCCGATAATAACACCTGCCGGCGAGTTAAAGACCGAGACGGAACGATATTCTTTGATATTGTTATTACCGCTACGACCCCAACTCGCCCGCAACTTTAACGTCGACTGCTGTCCTAACCAATCTGTGTAAAAGTCCTCTTTAGAAATTGTCCAGCCTCCAGAAACAGAGGGAAAAGTTGCCCATTTATTATTCGGACCAAAGCGTGAAGAACCGTCCGTACGTATGGAAGCTGAAAGGAAATATTTCGAATCAAAATTATAGTTTACCCTGCTGAAATACGATTGAAGCGTTGTTATACGTTTAAAAGTATCATCTTTCAACAATTGGAAATTAGATGGGTTAGCCCCTTTATCCGTAATTTCGCCTATAGCATCATTACTGAAGCCGTTGGCTCTGACTCCTTGATAGTCATAGTCGGTGCGCTGTGCAGAATATCCTAAGAGTGCTGAGATCTGATGTTTCCCACCAAAAGTTTTATTGTAATTCAACGTTGTTTCCAACAACTTATCCAGTTCATTTTTTGTTTTGGCGTCTGCGTAAGCTGCAGTAATAGCCTCAGGAGAATAAGGTCTTTTATCACCATTTGAAATACTTGTTGGGCGGTAATAATCGTACTTTTCATCGTAGGTAGATAAACCACCATTTACTTTTAAGTTCAGTCCATCAATAATTTTAAAATCGGCGAAGGCACTATACAAACCTCTTTTTCCACGGCGGTTATTTTTGATCTTGGTAACATAAGCCAAAGGGTTTTCAGGGTTTTGTATACCAAAACTACCAGCGGATAACTCGCCCATTAAGAATTGTGCATACGTACCATCCTCGTTATAGACAGGCAATGTTGGAAGATAGATCAGGGCCGCCATAGAAGGGCTACGGTCGTACCTTCCCGTGGTCACTTCATTGTTGTCGTTGTAAGTAAAGGAAACATTGGCGCCCACCGTCAATCTTTCGTTAACTTTGCTATCTATATTGGCGCGGAAGTTAAATGTCTTTTGATCCGTGCCCAACATAATACCCTGCTGATTCTGATACGAACCACTTAAAAAATATCTGTTTTTTTCATTGCCTCCGTAGGTTGACAAGTTATGCCTTTGAAAAGGAGCATTACGGTATAACGCGTCCTGCCAATCGGTGTCGTATTTTGATTTTTTTGCCGTACCTGTTGCAAAATCATAATATTCTTCTGGAATACTGACCGAACCTGCATTTCCCACATTCGCTACACGAGTTTTGTTATCATCAAAACGCTTACTATCGGTCCATGCAATTCCTTTTGCTGCCAAAAGATCTCTATAAGAATTATTACGTCCATCGATCAGCAGATCAATAAACTGTTCGGCATTTAATAAATCAATTTTTTTGGAAAGCTGGCCAAATCCACCCAGTATTTCATAATCCACATTGTTTTTACTTTCTTTACCGCGCTTTGTCGTGATCAATACCACACCGCCTGCCGCACGGGATCCATAGATGGCAGCGGATGCCGCATCCTTGAGGATATCTATAGATTCAATATCATTGGGATTAATATTTAAATTATTTCCAGCGGGGTATCCATCGATAACATAGAGTGGATCCGAACCAGCGTTGATAGATCCCATACCACGCACACGGATTTTTGTTCCATCATAAGGAGCACCACTGGTTTGCATTACCTGTACGCCAGCCACTTTTCCAACTAAAGCCTGTGATAGTTTTGGCGCACTGAGGTTTAGTTCTTCCGCTTTGACGCTGGCAATTGCACCGGTAACATCGGATTTCCGTATTTTCTGATAACCGATCGAAATCGTCACTTCTTCAAGCGTGTTTTCATTATCCTGTAGCGCGAAGACCTGTCCGTTTGATTTCGCAATAGGTTGGACGAGATTGCTAAATCCAACATAAGAAATACTAAGTTGATCACCGATTTCCGCATCGATTTGAAAATTTCCTGCTTCATCGGATTGAACCGACTTTTTACTTTTCAGATTTTGGATCGTTGCCCCCGAAACTGCATGGCCCTGTGCATCGACCACACGGCCTCTAACAGGATTTTGTACTAGTAGGAATTGCGAATTGGTGAGTGTGAGAGGTCTGGCTTGAACAGCGGATGAGCTTGCTGCAATGGCACATAACAACCAAAAGACATTGTTGGTTTTAATTTTCATAAGTAGTGCATTTGATTTACGGGTACAAGGTTACAAATGCAATATGAAGGCAGTATCAATAAAAGGTTAATAGTTTTTAACTAAACCGAGTTAGCACACAACTAATCCTTAACAAAAGGATAACACTAGGAAAAGCACTTAGCTCCTCTTCTTCGCAAAGAGCGCGCGAAGTAACAACCGCAACAGCATATACATAACTACTGCAAAAAGGATATTACCGATCAGTTTGAGTGGTTCAAAATTTTCGAAGCTAGCATATTCATCGCTTTCGACATTGTAGCCTGTCCCGCTTGAATAGAACTCCCATGGAAATCCTATTGTTAACTTGCCATCCACAGGTTGGTC
>Ga0308158_10004458_pt1 | contig 11845 bp, 10 predicted proteins | sample PhyBR2_FD_201038 | JGI IMG/M metagenome (GOLD analysis project Ga0308158, IMG submission 201038) | Phyllosphere microbial communities from UC Gill Tract Community Farm, Albany, California, United States - DLSLB.R2 | ecosystem: Host-associated > Plants > Phyllosphere > Unclassified | place: USA...
ATGTGAGATGTTCATTTCGTCCACGGCGACTTGAACAACAACGGCGATAGTGGCATCAATACTCGCCCGGAGACATTAGCATCAGCTATTTCTGCGGGTACCATCAGTCGCCGAATTACTCTCCCCTTAGTGGGGCGGCAATCCAGCAGCCGTGAGCTCAACTGGCCGTAGAATCCAGCGAAAAGAGACAGCCCGTTGGACTACGGCGATGTGGAGCTTCGTGGATGGTTGGACACAACGCTGCTTGCACCCAAAAGTTGACCGACGTGAGCCAGGAGGCCAGAGCCAATGCCATGCACCATCCCCGTCTCGCTGCTCGACCGGGGCATGCTCCTCCAGGAGTTGGCCCCTGCCGCTGCCCTCTTTGCCTGCGCTGTAGGGTTGGCGTTCTACCGTGGCTTGGAGCCAAGGAAGAAGGTGTTCTCGGTGGCGATCATCTGCATTATCGGACTGATGACATCGACGTCCACGGCCCTGCTTGCGTTTCGCTCCAAGGTTGTAGTGCAAGATGACACGGTCACCTTCTACGCTGGGCGCTGGAAGGCTCAGCTTCCGGTGGCCGCACTGAGGGACGCAAGCGCAACCAATCAGATTGGCGCTTCGCTGCGCAAACGCACCAACGGCTTCAGCTCTGGCAAAGTGAGCGCCGGGTGGTTCCAGGACCCAACCGGCCGAAAGATCTTCGCGCTGTCTTCTGGAAATGGGCGGATCATCTCGCGGACATCCGGAGAATTCAGCCTAGTCCTGGATCAGGCTACATTCGATGAGCTGAAGAACTGCATCGCTGATTCAACCAACCGGTAGGTACCTTGCTCTGCAGGTGCTGCACCAAGAAAGCTGAAAAGACCCTCTCGGACCGTGTTGTCCACGCCGTGCTGTTTGAAGGCATTGCCCTGTGCCTGTGCGCACCGGTGATGTCGTACGTGCTGGGCAAGTCGCTGTTCGACACCGGCGTGCTCACCATCGCCCTGGCCACCTGCGCCATGCTGTGGAACATGCTCTACAACGCGATGTTCGAGCGCGTGGAAAAGAAGTTCGGCTTCAAGCGGACCGTGCCGGTGCGCATCGGGCATGCGGTGGGCTTTGAAGGCGGGCTGGTGCTGGTGGTGGTGCTGCTGGCCGCGTGGTGGCTGTCCATTTCCTACTGGGATGCGTTCCTGTTGGAGATAGGGCTGATCGCGTTCTTCCTGCCTTACACGTATGTGTACAACCTGGTGTATGACAAGGTAAGGGATCGGTTGGTGCGGCGTGGGGATGCTGCGCGGGTTACCGAGGCTTAAAGCTGCCGGGCGGCTCAGCGCCCGGCAGTACCAGCCCCAATGACATCGTTGCGCTTGGGCTATTAGCGCGCGGAGCGGTAGAAGCTGACGAGGCACTCTTGGCTGGACCCATCGGTCGTAAAGTGCAGAACAGTTCCATTGGACCGAAGCTCATAAGCAGAGTCCTTGCTCACCCGCTCAGCTGCTGCATTGTGCGGACTTGGCGGATAGGCGAACCGCTCAAGCGCATACTTCGGCTTTAACGAAGCAACCGGGTAGCAACGCCCCTGTTCGAGCTTAGCGTAGTAGAAGCTGATGCCTTGAACCAAGCGGGGATGGATACGAAATTCGGTGTAGTCGATCTTGTACCCGTCGCTAGTCTCCATCGGGCCTGAACGAAAGACGATAGGGTCAGCATTGCTGCCGCCTTGCTGCTTGAATTCGCTCACGCCTACGGTTCGAAAGAAATCAAACCCAAGCGGCCAAGGGGCTTCAACGAGTTCCTGGATAACGTTGTCAAGCGAATCTTTGGCGCCGACCTTCCTGAGGTGTTCATCCTCAGCGGATGCCTGAAAGGCTATTGCGAGCATCACACCAAGCAGTGGCAGGAAGCGCTTATTGGAGAAATTGAAGTTCATCGCTCTTGCTCCTGGAAGTGTCCACCACCGCCACCGCCACCGATACTGGGTGAGGGGCTGGGAGCAGGATGGGAGGCACCCCACCAGTTTCCATAATAGTCCCCATAATTTCACGGAAATATAAGCAAGCTAGATATTAATCAAAAAGTTGGCAGAATTAAAACCATAGGACTGGGCAGGGATTGCCGAGGTATCGAGCAGGAAATACTGCTGCCACACCCATAGCCACGCCGAACGGCTAAATGAAAAGCGTTCAACTGACGCCCTAACGCAGATCGCCAGACGCCCAGACGGCGCCACAGGGGGTACAATAAGCAACCACTTCCCAAAAGTTCGCTCTTCAGCAAAAATGGACGATCGACCTTATCTATCGGATGCGAAAGAATGGAACTAACTCATGATCGCCTGTGCAGGGAAGCAAGCGAATTCTCCTTCTTGGAGAGCACGCACCCCGAACCATCTCTCTACGGGATAACTGATGGCAAGGCTGTTGGAACCTATCTGGAAGCCAAGTTTCTTGGTTTTTTGCGGTTCAGAGGATATGTTTTCCAACAAGGCAACGCTGCCAAAGGATTAGATTTCCCATCGCTAGGAGTCGACATTAAGGTTACTAGCGTAAAACAACCGCAGTCTTCATGCCCTTTCCGCAGCATCCGCCAAAAAGTTTATGGACTCGGATACGGACTAGTTGTTTTCATCTATTCAAAATCCGACAATCACATAAGCAAAACTGCAACCCTTACGATTATGAATGCAATTTACATATCTGCTAATCAGACGGCAGATTTCATGATGACACAAGGCATTCGAGAAACTCTCAGCAAGGGCGCCAACATAGAGGAAGTCGCAGCATTTATGCAGTCCCGTTCACTTACGGACGATTATGATGACCTCATGCTGCTCGCTCAAGATATCATGGCAAACCCTCCAGCACAGGGCTATTTGACGATCTCCCCAGCGCTACAGTGGCGCTTGCAGTATGGCCGTGCAATTGGGTACGCAGACCAGGTTCCCGGCGTCGTTTCGGTGTATAGATCACTATGAACCAGCGTCAGAAAAAAGTAGAGTTTGGAGATTTTCAAACACCATTGGCTTTGGCTGAAGATGTATGCCGTCGCCTTATTTCTCTTGGCATCGTACCGGACATGGTGCTTGAACCGACATGTGGGGTCGGGGCATTTGTCAGGGCAGCGAGAGGGGTATTCCCACAGGCCACAATTCATGGCTACGAGATCAACCCTGACTATTTGAGCAGTCTTCGATCTGTCGTTGCGAGCGGACAACACGCGAACATCCATCTTCATCAAGCTGACTTCTTTGCAACTGATTGGCCACATATTGTCAAATCAAGCTCGGCGCGCCTTCTGATCTTAGGGAACTTTCCGTGGGTTACAAGCTCTGTACTCGGCGCAATGGAGAGCGGCAATATCCCTGAAAAGTCAAACTTCCTTCAACACAAGGGATTTGACGCCATCACGGGGAAAGCGAACTTCGATATTTCCGAATGGATGCTACTGGCGCTCATTCGCGCACTCGTCGGTCATAGATACGATGTTGCGATGCTCCTAAAGACATCCACCGCCAGAAAAATCATCGCGTACGTTGAGAATCAGGGGATTGGGACCGATCTTGCAGCCATCATGAATATTGATGCAAGGAAGGAGTTCGGCGCTGCCGTAGATGCATCTCTTCTAGTGCTTCGATTTACGGGCGGCCACTCAGTAAAGAGTCTGGAATATCAGGTTTTCTCTTCTCTAGAGGATGATACACCCGCCCGCGTTGGTCATCGTAGCGGCATAATGGTGTGTAATCTGGAAGCGTTTGATGGGAACGCGCACATGATAGGCACTGCCCCTCAGAAATGGCGGTCGGGAGTCAAGCATGACGCATCCTCCGTGATGGAGTTCACCCAAACAGATAGAGGGCTTATCAATGGAAACGGGCTGCCAGTAGACATTGAGCCAATGTTCCTTTACCCACTCATGAAGGGCTCCGATATTGGATCCAATCGTGAGTGGCGCGGTAAATATGTGCTAGTGACTCAGTCGCGCACTGGCGAAGACACAAGTCACATTAAGGTCGACGCCCCAAAGACTTGGAAATACCTAGAAGACCATGCAAGCATACTTGATGCGCGCGGAAGTTCGATCTACGCCAAAGGGCATAGGTTTTCAATATTTGGAATTGGCGACTATGCATTTCGCCCTTGGCGGATCGCAATTTGTGGACTTTACAAAAAACTCAACTTTCGCTTAATTTCGCCGATAGATGATCGTCCAGTGATGTTCGATGATACCGTTTACTATGTTTCATTTGACACGGAGATGGATGCTCGCGAGGCGCTGACAGATATAACGGCCCCAGATTCCACGGACATTCTGAAATCCATGATATTTTGGGACGAAAAACGTCCAATCAAGTCTTCAATTCTCAATAATCTTGACTGGACTCGTACTAATCGAACGAAGCCAATCGATCGTTCTGATTCAGATTTATCTCTCGAAAAGAATTCAGCCCTATAGCATTACTCGAACATTGTGTAAACCTGAAGAGAGAACCCTTCCCTCCCTCTTATATATGAAGATTCCTGATTAGCACGATGCTTCGGACGGAAATACAGGCACATTGCGCAGTGCCGTTCCGACCACGAGGTGATTGGTGCGACAGCGACGAGTAGGCGCGGCATCAGCGCCGTCGGATCGAAGCCCCGGTTGAGGCACCATTGGGCCTCGGCGAGATGGCGACGTGCGCATTGGCAGAACTTGAAGGCGTCGTAGGTGTCGTCCAGCGAGCGCTTCAGATTGGGCGGCAACACGTTGACCCGGCGCACATTGGGCTGCTCGCATCCGACGCGGCGCTGGCCTGTCTCACGGTATGGGCATGCTCGTTTCCAATGCACGAAGGATGCTCAGTGCGCCACTGTGGACGTCCGATCCCGGTTGCAGTCGCCGTGCACTCCATTTAGCCAACGCGGCCCTGCTGAAGGCCGACACTGGTTAGATCACTGCATGGCGCTGACCTCCGTCAGACTCTCCACCGCGATCACAGAAGGGCGCCTGTTCTCCGAGCCGCGTCCGGCCTTGCCGCCGTTGCACTCATCCCAGGCGCAGGCGGCGTCCAACGACACCACCCCGCTAAGCTGGCGCCGGCCTCAGGCTCGGCCATCACCTGAATCAGCTTCTGCTTTACCCGCTAGGCGGCCGGATAGCCCATGCCCAGATGTCGCCCCACCCCTACGCCGACAGATTTTTCTTGCTCGGTCCGCGCAGATACATCGATAGCAAACAAGTGCGTAGGGGCAGTTTGCGCTGCTCCATCAACCTACGCGAGCGAAGGCTGGCCTGTCGGCGACAGGCCACGCACTGCCAATGCCCGTGACCGCGATGGAGAAATGCGCAATCACGGTCGCCTGGAAACCCAGACAAACGAGCCCATCGGGCCAGCATGCGTGCTGCAATACCTGCTCACGGCGCACCTCGCTGCTGTAGCGCTTCAGGAACCTTTTGCAACGACGCACGTTCACCTTGTTGATGCAATTGGTGGGTGGTTTGCGGTTGATATCAGCATCTTGGAACCCGCGATTCTCAATAGCTACGATCGAGCGGAAGCATCGCACTAATGATCTAGGGCAATGCAACCGGCAGTGCTATCTCTTAGAGTCCGTTCGCTTTCTCTTCAATCGCGCTTCATAGCCAACCACTACGTCAAGAAGAGTTGTTCCGTAAGTTGCCGCCAGCTCGCTAATCTCCATCAGATCCAGCCGGCGCAATCCACGCTCCAGTTCGCTGACACGTGATTGCCCGACATCCAGTCGCGCAGCCACCTCAACCTGCGTTAGGTTTGCTTTTAGACGAAGATCTCGAAGGTACTCAGCAAGAACGAGGTGCTCAGGTTGGTGGATTGTCTTCTTCATGACCGCGCATATCGGAAAGGCGGCTTCCAAAGCTATATCCAACTTCTCGATAGCGGTAAATCGTATATTCTCGATGCCTACCCTTTGCGGAGGCCTCATGTCGATGTGGCGAAATAACAAGGTGAAATGCCCCTTCTATTCCACTGATGAGCAGGTAGTCCGGACGCTCACCTTTCGGTCCAATCGTGCACAACCCGCCACGCGATTCCTGGAGCAAGGCGCCTGCGTGGACAGCCCCAAGTGCATCGTTGCCGCGACGGGGATCGTTTCGATAGATGCCATCCCCGTACACTTGAGCGAACCCAATGATCCCATCACCCCCACCTCTCCAAACCCCAAACTCCAGTTCACCCCATCGTTCGCACCAGCTGCGACCCCCTGCGAGCTTCATCCCACTTCCGCACATCCACCGCACTCCACTTCGCATCATCGCGAATGCTGCCCACCTGTTCGGTTGACCCTCTGCATACCCGAACGCATGGTGCACGCATGAACACACTCACGCGCATTGCCCTGCTCGGCGACGTGGCCAGCATCCGCCAGGGCCACCCCTTTCGCGGTGCCATTGCCGCCGTGCCGGAGGGCCCGGTGCAGGTCATTCAACTCAAGAACCTTGCCTTGGATGGGCTGCAGGAACGCGACCACCTGCTGCGCACCGCGCTGCGTGCGCGCAAGCCGCCCGACTGGGTGCAGGATCAGGATGTTCTGATCGCCGGGCGCGGCAATCACCCGCTGGCGATGCTGCTGCACAACCCGCCAGAATCCACGGTGTGCAGCCCGCACCTGTATGTGCTGCGGGTGTGCACGCCCGATCTGCTGCCGGCCTTTCTGGCATGGCAGTTGAACCAGCGCGCGGCACAGGCGTACCTGCGCCAGCAGGCGGCCGGGTCCCGCCAACAGAGCCTGCGCAAAACAGCGGTGGCGCAGTTGCCGGTGTACGTGCCACCGGTGGCGCAGCAGCGGCGCATTGTGGGTATTGCCAGCGCGGCGCAGGCCGAACAGCGCTGCCTGGAAGCGCTGATCCACATTCGCCAACAGGAGATTGCCGTGGTGGCCGAGCAGGTGTTGCAAGGGAGTGGCGCATGAAGATGATGGCGGGCCTGCCCGGTACACACGCCACGCACGCCGCGCTGAGCGCCGCGCGCGAACCCCTCAACGACGCCGCCGATACCAACGCGGCCACTTACCTGCTGTTGGCGCTGTTGCTGCTCAAGATTGCCAGCGACACCGACGCCGCTGCGCAGGACCCGGACCAAACCTACGGCGCACCGCTGCACTGGCCGCCCACCGCGCCCGGGGCACAGCTGCTGGTGGTGCCACCCGAGGCGCGCTTTGAGCTGCTGTTCCGCCAGCGTTTCGCCCCTGGCAATGACCGCCGCATCACCACCGCACTGCAGCAGCTCACCCAGGCCAACCGCGCCACGCTTGCCGAGGTGTTCGATGTGCTGCGCCTGCACGATGGCTGGCCGCGCGATGCCGAGCACCGCGATGTGGCGCTCTCCCGCGTGCTGGGCCGCATGACAGTGCCGGCGCTGGACTTCCGGCCCCTGCGCGGCACCTACCGGGCCGACATCGGGCAGGCGGTGGACCGGCTGCTGGAGCGCAGCCAGCCCCGCCGCAGCCCCGCGCCCGTGGCCCACGTGCCCGACCCGCTGGGCTGGCTGATGGCCGGGCTGATGGACCCGCGCGAAGACGAAACCATCTGCGATGTGGCCTGCCACCACGGCAGCCTGCTGCTGGCGGCCAGCCGCTGGGCGCGTACCACCCACGGCGCACGCCGGCATCAGTTGCTGGGCCAGGAAGAGAGCGACACCGCCTGGGCGTGTGCTCGCCTGCGCCTGTTGTTGCATGGCGAAGACAACCACGCGGTGCATGCGGGCACGCCGCTGCTGCACGACACCCTGGTGGATGCCACCGGGGAGCTGCGGCGGTTCCACGTGCAGCTCACGCGCCCGCCGTTTGCGCTGGCGTGGTCGCCCGAGCGCGGCATCCGCGATACGTACCAGCGTTTTGTGCATGGCATGCCGCCGCGCCAGTGGGGCCATCTGGCGCTGTTGCAGCACATGGTGAGAACGATGGACCGGCATACCGGGCGCATTGCGATGGTGGTGCCGCACGGGGTGCTGTTCCGCGATGGCGAGGAAGCGTTGATTCGCCGCAGCCTGCTGGACGCCAACCTGATTGAGGCCGTGGTCGGCCTGCCCGACCGGCTGTTTGCAGGCAGCCCGGTGGCGACCGCGCTGCTGGTGCTGCGCGCGATGCGCGACGACGAGAACGTGCTGTTTGTGGACGCGCGCCAGCTGCAGCCGGCCACGAAGCGTGGCCCCCGGCTGGACCAGGCCGCCGCCGAGCAGGTGCTGGCGCTGTGCCGCCGCCGCGAGGATGTGGCCGGCGTGGCCTGCCTGGCGTCACCGCAGATGCTGGCCCTGCAGGGCAGTAACCTGAGCATTGCGCGCTATGTGCAGCCGGGCGAACACACCCAGGTGCCCACGCTGGAGGCGCTGCGTGGGCAGCGTGCGCGGTTGCGTTCGCGCTTGGGCGCGTTGGAGCAGGCACTGGACGGTGATCTGGCGGAGCTGGAAGAGCGGCCAGCAAAAGCGGGCTGACGCTGCGGCGCGTGCCGGGTTGATTGGCGCCCGCTATGTGCATGCGTCGGTGCATTGAAACTGTTCACTGCACCGTGCAGCGGATGTGCAGGAAACGGAATGGTGCACACGGTGTGGCCCTTAACGGCTGCGCCAGACTGCGGGCATGCGCTATCGAACCTTCCGTTTCGCCACGCCGCCGCTGTGCCGTTTCCCGCTGCAAGGCGCGCTGTCATGAGCCGCGCACCGGTGCGCGGGGTGGTAACCCGCTCCACCTTGGGCTGGTTGCAGCGCCTGGGCTGGCAGTACCTGGCGCCGAACCGGCGTTGTTCCCTGCGCGGCGATGACGGCAGCATGCTGCTGGACGGTCGCTTGCGGCAGTACCTGCAGCAGCTGCGCTTTGAGGCGCACGGGGAGAAGTGGCCGTTGGATGCGGACGGCATTGCGCAGGTGCTGGCCGCCGTAACCCAAGGGCCGCTGCGGCGCGGCTCACAGGCAGGCAACGACGCCCTGCTGGTCGCGTTGCGCAATGGGGTATGCGTAGCGCAGCGGCTGCCAGATGGCCGCACAGTGCGGGCCACGGTGCCGCTGGTGGATTGGGCCGAGCCGCTGAACAACCAATGGGATATCGCCAGCGCGCGTGACGAGGGCCAGCCGCTGCTGGATGCGGCGCCACGCATCGATGTGCTGGTCGGCTACGTCAACGGCCTGCCCTTGCTGCGGCTGCTCTGCGTGGAGCGCGATGGGCAGGCGCGCTGGGGCCGGGATGCGGCGGCCATTGCCTTGCATGCCCGGCAGGTACGCGCCCGCGGCAATGCGTGCAGCCCGCCAATGCTGCTGGCGCTGGACCGGCGCGGTGGGCGCTATGCGTGCAGCGGCGCACCCGCTGGTGGCTGGGTGCGGTGGCGCGAGCACGGCTGGACCGCGGACGCCGTGCAGCAGCTGCGCGATACCGTGCCGATGCCGCGAACCGGTGCCACAGAGGCCAACGGCCGGTGGCTGCGCGCGGTGCACGCGCCGTTGCTGGCCGGCGTGGCGGCGCCGGCGCGGGTGTTGGCGCTGCTGCGGGGTTTCATGCACACCGGTGCAGACGGCCAGCCGCGTATTGCACGGGCAGCGCAGTTCTTCGCGGTGCAGGCCGGGCTGGCGCAGTTGCGGCGCATCGACGCGCAGGGCTGCCGGGGGCGTGGGCACCTGCGGCTGGCTGCGGGCGCCGGCATGGCGCTTACGTGGCACTGGTTGATGCAGCACGTGCAGCGCGACCCGTGGTTGCGCCACTGCCGGGTGTTGGTGGTGCAGCAGCGCCCTGCCGTTGCGCCCCAGGCGGGCAGGCGGGGCGAACTACCGGTGTCGCCCGGGCGGCGGCTGGCAGCCTTCATGGCCGACGGACGCGGCTGCACCCTGCAGACCACGCCGGGCACGCTGCAGGCCTGGCTGCGCCGCCGCGATGCCGGGCATGACGGTGACGACCTGATTCTGCTGGTAGACGCCCACCTGCAGGCCGGCCAGCCGGCGTGGGTGGAACGCGCGCGTGAGCGACTGCCGCGTGCGGGGTGGCTGTGGCTGGGCAACGGCCCGCTGCCGGAAGCGGTGCCGAGCGTAGCGAGCGACCCGCTACTGTTTGCGTGCAGCAATGCCGACGCCATCGCCGATGGCCTGTTGGCGCCGGTGTACCACCATGCGCTGCAGCCCACCCCACCGCGGCGGCAGAAAGCCAAGCGCGGGGCCACGCGTCTGGTTGAGCCCGCCGCGCCGCCGAGCGTGCGCTGGGCGTCCACCATCGCCCAGCACCTGCGCGATACCTTGCAGCACACCGAACGCAACCTGCGCGCGGTGCTGCTGGTACACGATGCCGACACGATGCGCCGCTACCAGCGTGCCTTTGCCAAGGACGGCGCGGTATCCAGCACGATGGTCGGCCCCGGTTGTGGGCGGGCCGGCGCGGCGCAGCAGCAGGCGCAACTGCTGATTGCCAGCGACCCGCACGCCCTGCCCTATCTGGATGCGCGGCTGGCGCTGGCCTACCTGGACACGGCAGTGGACAGCGCAGGGTTGGCGCGGGTGTTGGCCCTGCTCAACCGCCCGCACCCGCACAAGCACTGCGCGTGGCTGGTGCATCTGCCGGGTGTGCCAGCGCCTTGGCAACACGGCGAGGCAGATGGATGGGCCCCGCTGCCGTTGCAACAGGTGCAGGCCGGGCTATCGCGCCAGCACCGCCGCCTGCGGGCGTTGCTGCCACCCATCGGTAGCACGGATTTCCACGCCTGCCGCGCGCACGTGGGGCCGCGATGGGGCGTGGACGCGCACGGTCAGGAACGCGACCTGCACCGCCTGCGCCGGCGTTGCCTGCACCAGCGTGTGACGGGCTTCGGCCAGCAGTTGCAGGCCGCGATGCTTGCGCTGCCCGGCGAGGGCAGTGGAGCCGAAGGGGATACACCGCAGCAGCGTTACCGGTATGACCTGCATTTCTGTTCGCTGCTACGCGATGCTGTGGCTGCAGAGGCGTGCGAGGCGCATTTGAGTGCGGACGAAGATGTGCGCATTCGCCATTGGGCGCGCGAACGGGCACCGGAGGTACGTGACGCGGGGTGGGACTACCTTGGCGCAGTGGACACACTGCCGGCCAACCCACGCCAGGAGGCGGATGCGTTGCACAGCCTGCTGCGCCATCAACTGGAAACCAGCACGATCGGGGCCGCCGCACGGCTGCAACTGCAACGCCAGCTGCGGGGGTCGTTGGCCACGCCGCGTACGCCTGCCGAGCGGTTGCAGTGCCTACAGGCGCTGCAGGCATTGCAGGTGCTGCGGCTGCGGGCGCTGGAACTTCCCGCTGCCGGCAGCGCGACGCGGGTGCAACTGGCCTGCCGTGGGGTGCTGGTCCGCATCTTGGGTGCGCCGAAAAACACCGCGCAGCGGCAGCTGCATCATGCAGTGGCCGAACAGCTGCTCAGCGCCATCGGCGCAGCGCACGCGGCACAGCCACGCGCGCCGCACCTGGCGCTGGCCGACCTTCAACGCCGGCTGACCCCGGCACTGGCGGCGGTGCTGTCGCCCACGCACTGCGAGGCAGTGTTGGCGCAGTTGCCGACGCTGCTGGCTGATGCCGCACCTGCGCCCACGTAGAGCAGGGTTATACGCGGCATACCAACCTAGTAGAGCGGGGCTCTGCCCCGCTGCCGTTGATCCCAACGCAGCCGGCCAGCGCCCTTCGTTACGGCATGACCGGCGGCACGTAAGTCAGCGTCATGCCCAGCAGCCACAACAACCCCAATACCAGCGGGATGTGCACCAGCAGCTGGATGAAGGTGAAGCCCACAATGTCGCGCGCCTTCAGGCCCAGTACGCCCAGCAGCGGCAGCATCCAGAACGGGTTGATCAGGTTGGGCAGTGCCTCGGCGGCGTTGTACACCTGCACGGCCCAGCCCAGGTGGGCCTTGAGTTCGTTGGCAG
>Ga0308158_10004459_pt1 | contig 11842 bp, 9 predicted proteins | sample PhyBR2_FD_201038 | JGI IMG/M metagenome (GOLD analysis project Ga0308158, IMG submission 201038) | Phyllosphere microbial communities from UC Gill Tract Community Farm, Albany, California, United States - DLSLB.R2 | ecosystem: Host-associated > Plants > Phyllosphere > Unclassified | place: USA...
GCATCCCCGTCGTCGACGTCGATCTATGGTCTCGCCGGATGGTGGGACTATCACTACTACTATGGACATGTGATGTGGGACGTGGATGCGTTCGTGGTTCCGGTCCTGACCCTGCTGCAGCCGGACGCCGCCCGCGCCATGCTGGAATTCCGCAGCCGTGGTCTGGAGGCCGCGCGCAACAACGCCAAGATGCTGGGGCGGCTGGGTCTGCAATTCCCATGGGAGACGGGACCGGGACATGGGGAGGAGGCGACCCCGGGCGGGGCGAGCGCGGCCAACCGCGAAGACCATATCAACCTGCACGTCGCTCGGGCCTTCGCCCTGCATGCCGACGCGACAGGCGATGCGCAGTTTCTGAAGGCGCGGGCCTGGCCGGTGCTCTCGGGCGTCGCGGACTGGTTCGTGGATCGGGTCGATCGCGTCCGGAGCGGGTTCGCGCTCCGGGAAGGCGGCGGACCGGCTGAACGCGCCGAGACGGATGACAATGACGCGCTGACGCTGATGGCCGCCCGGGTCTTGCTGGCCAGGACGACCAGGGCGGCTGAAGCGGTCGGTCTGCCGGCGCGCGACAGCTGGACCCGGGTCGCCGAGGGTCTCATCCTGCCGATGCGCGGCGACGGCGTCATCGCCTCCCACGACGACTACCGAAGCGATGAGGAGAAGGGCGCGACGCCTTCACCGCTCATGGGCCTCTTTCCTTATTGGGCGGACGTCGATGAAGACACAGCGGCCCGGACCCTGAAATTCTATCTCGGCCTGTGGCGGGGCTATGTCGGGGCACCGATGCTGCCGGCCCTTTACGGCGCCTGGGCGGCGTGGGCGGGTGATCGGGATCTGTCGCTTCAGCTTCTCGAGGAAGGCTATGGCCGATACCAGTACGGCCGGTTCCAGCAGACCCTCGAGTATCGGCTCGACAAGGTGCCGGACGGCGTCGCCTCCGGTCCCTTCTTCGCCAATATGGGAGGCTTCCTGACCGGATTGCTGCAGGGCTTTCCAGGGCTGAACATCTCGGCCGACGACCCTCAGGGCTGGCCGTCTCGTCCGGTCGTGCTTCCGCAGGGCTGGACCGCGATCGAATGCGACCGGCTGTGGATCCGCGGCAAGCCCATGAAACTGCGCGCAGAGCAGGGGGCTGACCGCGCCCGACTAACGGAGTGAAAGCGATGCTGAAGCGGTATGCCTATGGCTGGATCACCCTGGCCTTCTTTCTGGTCTCCTTCGGACTGCACTGGCTGTTCGGCTGGTTCGCCTACATCGATGAGGCCCAGGATCACGGGCAGACGGTGCAACTGAGCGCCTATCTGGTCGAGATGGGCCGGGACACCTTCGAGAACTGGCAGTCGGAGTTCCTGCAACTGCTCTGGCAGGTCGTCGGCCTGGCCTATTTCCTCTACATCGGCTCACCCTCTTCAAAGGAGAACGACGACCGGGTCGAGGCCAAGATCGACGCCCTGCTCGAGCTGGTCGGAAAGACGCAGGGGATGGAGCTGATCAAACAGATCGACGAAAGCCATATGCGCCATGAGGGCCATGCGCAGGTGCATGTGAACCCGCCCTATGTGAAGGGCGGAGAATGAGGTCGACAGCCCGGACGTCAAAGGCCCCCTAGGTCCTGTGAGGGCCTGGTTCTTCTCTGGGCGTCCCTCGTCGCCGACGAAGCTGTTCTGCAGCTGACGGGGAGGCCGTGTTCGCCGCGTCCAACTGATCCGCCATCTTCTGGCGGCCCTCAACGGACAAGGTCCTGGCGGTCCAGGCCGTCAGGGCGCCAGGGCGTTGCTGTCGCCCATACGGCCGTAGATCCTGAGCAGAAGGGCGGTTTCGCCGGGAGCGGCCCCCAGCTGGTGCCGAGTCGCTCGAAGGCCTGGTCGGCCGGGCCCTTTGAGGTCCGCGATCAGGCCCTGACGCCGCTGATCCCGGGTCGCGGGCGCGGTCAGATCGGCGACATGCGCGATCGGCGTCAGTTTTCATCAACCGTGCGGGGGTCGCCGACCATCATCTCGCCCACAGCCTTGATCCGATGATCGCCCGAGCGCTGGGCGGCGAGACGCCCTGCCTCGACCTCGTCTATTCAGGCGATGGCGGCGTTGGCGACGGACAAGGCATCCATTACGGCTCCGGCTGGTCCTGCCGCGGCGCCCGCAGAGCCGGCCGCATCATGCAGCCGCAACGGCTTGCGGACGCGTCTCTGTTGAGGCGAAGTCCCGCGTCGATGTGCTGAGGGCTCATCGGGCCTATGTCGGGCGCCGGACATTGGAACGCCGCCGCGACGAACGGCATTCTACAGATTCCCCATTCTGGAGATTTCCGATGACCGAGAAGACCCTCGACAACCTGTTCTACGACACCCTCAAAGACATCTATTACGCCGAGCGGAAGATCGTGAAGTCGCTGCCCAAGATGGCGCGCGGCGCGAACTCGCCCGAGCTGAAGGCGGCATTTGAAAAACACCGCGAAGAGACCGAGGGCCAGATCGAGCGCCTGCAGCAGGTGTTCGAGATCATCGGCAAACGCGCCATGGGCAAGACCTGCGACGCCATCGAAGGCATCCTCGCAGAGGGAGATGAGATCCTCGAGGAGTATGCCGGAACCGACGCCCTCGACGCCGGACTGATCGCAGCGGCCCAGGCGGTCGAACATTATGAGATCACCCGCTATGGCACGCTCAAGCGCTGGGCGACCCTGCTCGGCTTCGACGACGCGGCGGCCCTGCTCGATGAGACCCTTCAACAGGAATCAGCGACCGATGAAAGCCTGACGGCTTTGGCGGACGCCGCCGCCAACGCCAAGGCCCAGGGCGCGGCGGCTTGATCCGCGATGGCGGACGGGCTGATCCGCGGGGCGATCCCTGAGAACGCGGTCCATCTCTGCATCGACATGCAGCGGATGTTCGCCGAGGACACGGCGTGGCGGACGCCGTGGATGGAGCGGGTCCTGCCGGTCGTGGTCGGACTCTGCGAACGCAAGCCCGAACGCACCTGGTTCACCCGCTTCATTCCCGCTGCCGAGATCGGCGAGGGGTGGGGCTCGTGGCGCGGCTATTGGGAGCGCTGGCCGGAGATGACGATTGATCGGCTGGGCGCCGAGATGGTCGATCTGATTCCGGCGCTCGCGGCCTTCACGCCGCCCGCTCGAGTGCTGGACAAGCGCATCTACTCTCCTTGGCCGGGCACCGGGCTCGACGACGCCTTGCGCGCCGGCGGCGTCGACACCCTGGTTCTCACCGGCGCCGAGACTGATGTCTGTGTCCTGGCGGCCGTTCTGGGGGCGGTCGATCTCGGCTACCGGGTGATCGTGGTCACGGATGGACTGTGCAGCTCGTCCGACGAGAGCCATGACGCCCTGCTGGGTCTGTACCGCAATCGCTATGGACAGCAGGTCGAAACGGCGGAGAGCGCGGAAGTCCTGGCCAACTGGGCCTAGGACGGCGCTCGCCTAGCTCTCCAACTGCTCCATGCGGCATTGGGCCGGGGCCTTGTCGGGCCGGAAGCGCAGCAGCTTCGTGCCGTGTCGGAAGCGCTCGTCCGACACCTGGTCGAAGCCGACTTCGACCACCCGCTCGGGCCGCAGCGGCTCCCAGGCCGCCGAACGCTCCGTGGACCATCGGCTAGGCCCGCCGGGCGCGCGGCCGCTGAAGCCATCACCGCCGCGCAGGGCTTCCAGCTCGCGGGTCAGGGCGATCTTGTCGACGCCGGCGAACCCTGAGGTATGGCCGACGTGATTGAGTTTCCCCTCGTCGTCGTAGAGGCCTAGCAAAAGCGACCCGACTATCGGCGCGTCCGACGCATAGCGGAAACCGCCGATGACGCAGTCCGCCGTGCGGGCCCGCTTGACCTTGATCATGGCCCGCTCGCCTTCGAGGTAGGGGCCGGTCACGGCCTTGGCCACCACACCCTCCAGCTTGCCCTCATCGAGCCAGACCTGAGCGAGACGTCTGTCGACCGTGCCGGGCGTGAGCGTGAGATGGGTCGCTTGGTAAGGCTCAAGGAAGGCCTCGAGCCGTGCGTGTCGCTCCAACCAAGGCCGGCTCCTGAGGTCCGACCCATCGACATCGACCAGCATGTCGAACAGGGCGTAGATCGCCGGCGTTTCTTGGGCGAGGCGCCGGATGCGGCTCTCGGCAGGATGCAGCCGCGCCTGCAGAACCTCGAAGGAGAAGGCGTCGCCGTCTTGCGCCAGCAGTTCGCCATCGAGTCCGAAGCGCATTTCCGGCAGGGCGGCGAGGCGATCGACCACTTCGGGGAAGAAGCGGTTCAGCGACTTTCCGGACTTCGCGATCAGGTGAACCTCGCCGTCTCGCTTGAAGGCGAGGCAGCGAAACCCGTCCCACTTGGGCTCGTAGATCCAGTCCGATCCCTTTGGCAGTTCCGGTCGGGACCGGGCCTCCATGGGACGGGCGTCCCGATCGGCGCGCACCGGGCTGGCCCTCACCCCGGTTTCAGCACCACCTTCGTCCATTCGTTCTGGTTTTCCTTGAAGTTCTTGTAGCCCTCGGCGGCCTGCTCCAGCGGCAGCCGGTGCGAAATCAGGTCAGTGGTGTCGATCTTGCCGTCGAGGATCAGCTGCAGCAGTTGCGGCAGGTAGTTCTGCACATGGGTCTGACCCGTCTTCAGCGTCAGGCCCTTTTCCATGAAGGCCCCGATCGGCCATTTGTCCGCGAAGCCGCCGTAGACGCCGGGAACCGAGACCGTGCCGCCCTTCCGCACGGCCATGATGGTCTCGCGCAGGACGTGGGGACGGTCGGTGCCGAGGATCTTCGTCTCCTGCTTGATGGCGTCGACGATGTTGTCGGGCGAGAAGCCGTGGGCTTCCATGCCGACCGCATCGATGCAGCTGTCCGGGCCGATGCCGGCCGTCATCTCCATCAGAGCCTCGCGCACCTTGACCTCATGATAGTTGAGAACCTCGGCGCCGTTCCGCCTGGCCAATTCGAGGCGGCGGGGATGATGGTCGATGGCGATGACCCGGCCGGCGTCCTGCAGGATGGCGCTCTTGATCGCGAACAGGCCGACGGGACCGCAGCCCCAGATGGCCACGGTGTCCCCGGGCTGGATCTGGGCGTTCTCCGCCGCCATCCAGCCGGTCGGAAAGATGTCCGACAGGAACAGGACGCGCTCATCCTCAATGCCGTCCGGGATCTTGATCGGGCCGTAGTCGGAGTAGGGGACCCGGGCGTATTCGGCCTGGCCTCCGGCATAGCCGCCGGTGAGGTGCGAATAGCCGAAGGCGCCGGTCATGGCGTAGCCATAGGCGATCTCCGAGGCGTCGGCCTTTTCGGCGGGATTGGAGTTGTCGCAGGCGGCCGGCATCTTGTGGTCGCAGAAGAAGCATTTCCCGCAGGCGATGACGAAGGGGACCACGACCCGGTCGCCGCGCTTCAGCGTCGTGTTGGCGGGGCCGACCTCTTCGACCACGCCCATGAACTCATGACCCAGGATGTCCCCGTTCGACATGCCGGGAATCATGCTGTCGTAGAGGTGCAGGTCCGACCCGCAGATGGCCGTGGCGGTGATCTTGATGATGGCGTCTCGGGGATTGACGATTTGCGGGTCGGGGACGGTGTCGACCTGGACGTTGTGTTTGCCGTGCCATGTGAGTGCGCGCATGGGACTCTCGCTGTTTTGAGTGATGGGCCGGCGAGCCCGGGATCAGAAATGACGGTTGGCGCGAGGCGCGGCGTCGGGCGCCTTTGAGGTCGAGACCTCGCCGGTCTCCATCAGTTGCTTGAAACGGCGCAGTTCGCGGCGGGCCTGGATGCGGGGCTCGCGCTGCATCACCTTGGCGACGACCTTTCCAATCGCGCCGGCGGGCGGGTCATAGCTGATGAAGATGCGCACCTCGGTCCCGCGACCGAAGGGGTTGTCCTTGAACGCGATCCAGCCCTCATGATCGACGTCCGAACCCTCCGTCGAACGCCAGGCGATCCGTTCGCCGACGATGTCCTCGGTGATCTCGGACACCAGATCGACGTCCATTCCGCCGGGTCCCGCGATCGTCCACTGCGAACGCTTTGCGTCCAGAATCTCCACCTCCGTAACGTTCTCAGTGAAGGACGGCAGGTTCGTGAAATCGCGCCAGAAGGCATACAGCTCCTGTCGCGGCCGATTGATCATGGCGGCGCGGATGCTGGCTGCGGCGTGGCCGCCCTCGACATTGTCTTTGTCGATGAAGGCGGGCGAAGCGACGTCGGCGTCGGTGGAAATCGGATCGGGTGAGGACATAAGGATGCTCCGTCTGGTCGACTAACCAATCCGTCCGGAGCGACAGCGTTCCAGCGTGACGATACGGAACCGCATCCGAGGCGTTTGCTTTGCCGAACAGAACCTTGTCCGGAGAACCCTATGTCCAATACTGAACAGTCGGCCGCCGAGACCGTTCGCCCGCTCGCTGTCGTGACCGGCGCCTCGAGCGGCATCGGCTATGAACTGGCCCGGCTTTTCGCCGAGGACGGTTATGACCTGATCGTCGCCGCCGACACCCAATTGGCGGAAGCCGTCCAGGGGCTTCAAGCCGTGGGCGCGACCGTCGAGGCCGTCCAGGTCGACCTCGCGACAGAGCAAGGCGTCCAGGCCCTCTACGGCAAAATCGCGGGCCGGCCGGTTGATGCGCTCGCCGCCAACGCGGGCCATGGTCTGGGCAAAGGCTTTCTCGACGAGCGCTTCGAGGACATCCTGCATGTGATCAACACCAACATCACCGGCACGGTGCGGCTCGCCCACCTCCTGGGCCGCGACATGCGCGACCAGGGTCGGGGTCGGATCCTGTTCACCGGGTCGATCGCGGGCTTGATGCCCGGCAGTTTCCAGGCCGTGTACAACGCGTCCAAGGCCTTTGTGGACAGCTTCTCCTTCGCCGTGCGCAATGAGCTGAAGGACACGGGCGTCACCGTGACGGTGCTGATGCCGGGTCCGACCGACACCGAGTTCTTCGAACGCGCCGGTTTGATGGACACCAAGGTGGGCCAGGACGACAGGAAGATGGATCCGGCCGATGTCGCCAGATACGGCTACGACGCGATGAACCGAGGCGATGGCGATGTCATCGCCGGCATGGGCAACAAGCTTCAGGCTGCGATGGCGGCGGTCACCCCGCAAAGCATGCTGGCCGAACAGCACCGCAAGATGGCGGAGCCCGGATCCGGCGACGCCTAGGACACGAACCTGTTCCAGACCGTCCCTGGACACGCCGCAACAGGCCGTTTTCGGTTTCGGCGGTTGATCCTCCCGAGCCGGACTGCGTCGACGTTCCCACATGCAGCCGCGATCGCAACGTGGCTCAAGCGATCGGCGAAGCGCAGTCAGCGACGGAAGGGCGCGCCGTTTCAATCGACGATGTCGATGCTGATCTCTACGTCAAACGCGCAGGTGAGAATCTGAAGAAGGAGCAAAGGCTCCCGCTTGAGGGGCCAAGAAAGAACTGCGCAGGACGTTCGGCAAGCCGGACGACGGTTCCTGAAGGCGGCGTCGGCGCCGCCGCCGTATGGAACGGATCAGCCGCCGCAGGTTTGAATCAATCAGGAGCGCCGTTGGCGCGTTAGCATCGGGATAGAGGACATGGCCCACCAGAACACGACGTCATCGACGGCCACCAGTCAGAACGCCGCTACGGACCCCGCTGGGCAGGGCGACAAGGGAGACCATCGAGACTCTCGTCCGGAGCCGCGCAGCTATGCCGCGGCGGATTGGTCGAACGCGTCCTTGGCGCCGCCGGCCGCTGGCGAGGTCGCAGACGACATGGACGAGGGCGAAGCCTTGGAGACGGACGATGTCCAGCAGGGCGGCACGAACCGCAACCGTCCGGAACGCACCGAAAAGCAGTCTCCCCAAGGACCGCAAACCGTGGCGGCCAATCGCGAGCGTGTGAAAGGGGAGGGGGGCTGAAGCCCTTCCTTGCAAGCTGATTCTGACGGATCTGGGAAACCTCTACGTCCAGACAGGATCTTCGCTGGTGGGCAGACTGCGTTGAAGCCTGGCGTCTGGCGGACCCCGACGCTTATATCAGGTTCAAGCAGTCGATCGTCCATCGGTCAGCGGGCGGCCCGTGTCTCCCCTTGATCCACCCGTTAGCAAAACCGAGGCCGCCGCTTTTTTTTAATAAATTCATGCCCCTCGGGTCCTCCGGATGGCGGTCGCGCGTGCGGAACCGCGTTCTTGATCCGTCTGTCGATGACAGAATTCGCCAGCCGCCGTCCGAACGCTTCGGCGAGATGGCGCTCATCCCAGAGCGGCGTTCAGCGAGTCGCCTTCTTCCTAAGTCCGGACCACTGTCTTGATCGAGAAATTTACAGCCGGATTCGCCAGCCGATCGGCGACGGTGACTTGGCGAGACGGCGCGGCGTTCATCGTCCCCTCACTGCCGCAGACGCCGCCGTACGCAAGCGTGTGACTTGCGATTGGGCCCGTCTATTTGGCAATGGCGCGCTAGATCGTCCAGCGCGACGTGGACGGAACGCGCTACCGCACCGCGTCGAGATCAAGGATGTAAGGATCCGAACGCACGGAGGTGGAGCAAAGCGCTCTGAAGGTCAGCTATCAGGACGCTGGCCGATGTCCGGTGCTGACTCAAAGCAGCGGTTCGGAATGTCCGCTCTCGGGCGCTGTGCAGCGATGGAAGACTGAGGTTCAGCGGTTGGATCCTAGCTGACCCATTCGCTCGATCGCTGACTAATGCCTGCGCGGCGACCAAGGTTGAATGCCGCCTTCTGGCGCAGTCGTGCCTCTCTCGTGGTCTCCTTTGCTTGTCCGATGGGCGCGCTATGCACTGCGCAAGCAAACCCACGAATCTCCGGTCAAGACGTCAGGATGTACCCCTGTCCATCGAACCCATTTCACGACCGGGTCGGCGGGGCCGTCACAACGAACTGGCGCTCCGTCTCGCCTTCAGTATCGGCGATCCACGCAACCCGATGAGTTCCTCGACCGACGCAGCAAGACGAGACCACGAAGCTTGACACTCGGTGAGGTAGTTGCTTGCCTCTGCGACCAGTGGGAGGGGGCCTAGCGTGCCTAGCAGCGAAGTTGCCGAGGGCGTTGACCGCTCAAATTCAGCCGACGTGACCGGGATAGCCTCTCTGGCGGCGATGGCCAGCCATGCGTGGCGCCTCTCGCGCTTGTCCCGGCGAGCGATAGAGAGATTGCCCGGAGAGGATGCCGCCCGACACGCAAACCAACTCCGGTACATCGAGCGTCAAATCGAGGAAGAGTTGGTCAAAGCGGGGCTGAAGGTGGTCGATCTTGACGGGCAGGCCTTCGATGCGGGCACCGCAGCCACAGCCCTGAACGCTGCGGATTTCGAAGCGGGCGAAGCGCTGCGCATTGCCCAAACACTAGAACCCGTCGTTGTCGGCCGGGACGGCCTGCTCCGCTACGGCGTCGTAATGCTGGGACGAATTGAATGAAGTACGTTGGTATTGATCTGGGTACGACCAACAGCGCCATTGCCACGTACGACGGTGCCGAAGTGACGCTCTTCAAAAGTGACGAGCAGCACGACGTCACGCCATCGGCCATTTATGTTGGCAAACGAGGGAAGCGGTTCGTTGGGGCGCGAGCGTACAGCAACTCGGCGCTGGATCCAGAAAATGCTGCGCTTCTCTTCAAACGCCTTATGGGAACTAACAGCAAAATTCGACTTTCAAATCTGGACGAGGCCCTGACGCCCGAGGCCTGCTCCGCCGAGATATTGAAGGTACTCTTCGGGTACCTTCCTGACCAGGTTCGAAATAGCGACGAAACTGGCACTGTCATCACGGTCCCTGCCGCCTTCGATCAGATGCAGAAGGACGCGACACTATCCGCTGCTCATGATGCTGGCATCGGGCGTGTGGCTCTCATGCAAGAGCCGGTCGCAGCGGTTATGTCGGTAATGCGTAAGCGTCGTGGTGACGGCATTTTCCTCGTTTACGACCTGGGAGGCGGAACGCTCGATATAGCGGTGGCTCAGAGTATCGCTGGCCGAGTGAACTTGCTGGCTCACGGCGGTATCGTCATGTGCGGCGGTCGCGATATGGACCGCCTCATAGTTGATAACGTCGTGCTTCCTTGGCTTCATTCCCGATTTGATCTCGACGGTATCTCACCTTCAGACCAAAAACGGCTCTATCGCCTGGCTGCTTGGGCTTCTGAGAAAGCAAAGATCGAGCTTTCTCAACGCGCCAGCACGACAATAAGCCTGTCGGAAGCGGAACTTGCTCGTCATGACAATAAAGGCCAGGAGCTATTTCTCGACGCGCCCCTTGACCGAACGACCTTCGACAATCTGATCGGGGACCAGTTGGCCGCTTCGGTCGAAGTTGCTCGGGAAACACTAGAGAAAGCCGGACTGGAACCGGCGGACGTTGAGCGGGTCGTCTTTGTGGGCGGGCCGACGTTGTACGCCCCGCTACGCGAGCGCGTGGCTGCCGAGCTTGGCATCGCTCCTTCTACCGAAGTTAATCCGATGACCGCAGTTGCGGAAGGCGCGGCGATATTTGCTGAGAGCATTGATTGGGCGACTTCGACACGTACGCGCAAGTCGGGTCGCGGCAAGCTCGCTTCCGCTCCTTTGGATGTGACGTTCCACTACGAGGCGCGGACCCCGGCCGAGACCGCCCGCATTTCAGCGGACCTGACGGCAGCCGCGACGCCAGGCGCAGAGTTCCAAATTGATGCCCTCGATACGGGATGGTCTTCGGGCCGGTTGCCGCTGCGTCGGGGGGCTGTGGCCGATGTCCCGCTGGCGAACCCAGGCGAAAATGCTTTCCAGGCAAAACTGTTCGACGCCGCTGGGGGACCTATTCCTTTTGGCGAGGACCGCATTGTCATCACGCGAACAGCGGCGACCATCGACGGCATTCCTGCTTCCCATTCTATTGCTTTGGAAGTCCGCGACCGACTGGGGGCGGTGGCCACGCTGGATTACCTTGTCAGGGAGGGCGACATGCTCCCTCAAAAGGGACGCCGAATTTACAAAGCTGAGAGCCGCCTTGAGCCCGGAGCTGAACGCGCTATCAACTTCAAACTATGGGAAGGCGAAATCCGGGATCCCGTAGCCGACAACCGGTTCATTGGTTTGTTCGCTATCCGGGGCGGGGATTTGGATGATCGCCCAGTTCCAGCGGGCGCGGAGCTGATTTGCGACTACGAAGTCCTCGACTCCGGAAACATAGTTCTTCAGGTCACGATCCCGGCGGTCCAGGGCAGTTTCAATAGCGCCCGCAATTTTTACTCGAGGCAAGAGGGCCAAATCAATTTTGGTGCGGCCGGGCAGTTTCTTCAAACCGAAGCTGAGGCATTGCGAGCCCGAGTAGAGCACCTGGCAGGCCGGGTGCCTGATGAAGAGCTAGAACCAGTGCGCCGTCGCCTCAATAACGCATCCGCTGTCTTGGACGGCGATCCTGAAACGGCAAAACATGCCGCAGAAGGTTTGCAGGACGCAAAACGCCTGCTTTCGAAGACACGACAAAAGCATTTGTCCGCCATGCGCGAATTAGAACTTGAGCAGGTGTCTGCGATGTTCAATGGCCAGCTTCGGGACCTTGCCAAACCAAGCGAGGTGGAAGCCTTCAATGCTGCGGCACGAGCTGCTGAAGCTTCGATCCAGAAACTCGACGGTCGTTTCGAGGAGCTTTTGGATACGATGAGGGCCAGAGCATTTACTGTGTTGTGGCGCCAGGATGAGTTCGTCGTAGCTCGGTTCCAGCATTTTGCTGCCAACCCGCAGCTTTTCCGGGACGATGCTCAGTATGCCCAACTTGTTCTCACTGGGGACAAAGCCGTGGGTCGGGGTGACGGCGACGCACTGAGGCGAGTTGTGGGGGAACTCGAAGACATCCACGTGGGAGGTGCCGATGATGTTGAGTTTGCCA
>Ga0308158_10004460_pt1 | contig 11841 bp, 14 predicted proteins | sample PhyBR2_FD_201038 | JGI IMG/M metagenome (GOLD analysis project Ga0308158, IMG submission 201038) | Phyllosphere microbial communities from UC Gill Tract Community Farm, Albany, California, United States - DLSLB.R2 | ecosystem: Host-associated > Plants > Phyllosphere > Unclassified | place: USA...
TACACCGACCAGACCCTGACCATGGGCTCGCCGCACATCACGCACACCTTCGGCGCCCTGTCGCTGACGCTGGAACTGCCGTTCAAGGACAATGCGAACGACCCGGATCCGCTGGTCGGCTGGGACGGCGCACGCAGCGCGCGCCTGGGCGCGGCCGTGCTGCAGCCGGTGCTGAAAGCAATCCGCGCGCGCAAATAAGCTAGCCTCACTCATCCCAACACAGCTGGGGTCACACAGCTGGGGTCAGGTCTGACATTCGGACACGACCTCAGCCATAGCCACGCCCAGTAGCGTCTTGCCCAGCATTAGCGTGGCCTGGTACCAGCGAGTTCCGACTGCCCGACTGTCGAGATCGTGTCCGAATGTCAGACCTGACCCCAGCTTTTCGGAACGAGGCCGTGCAATGCAAAGCGCCGTCGGATCGACGGCGCTTTTTTTATGTCAGCAGCACGAAGAGCATCAACCGTACAGCTTACAGCTCGACGCCCAGATGCGTTTTTACCCAGGCATTGGCGTCGCTGCTGCTGTCGAAATGCAGCGTGGCGATCGCGGTTTTATCCGGTGCCAGGAAGGTGGCATACACCTTGCGGCTGTCCCCGCTCGAGCTGAGCAAATCGGATTGGGGAGCGAGCTCGACGGTAGCTACCAGGTCGAGGTTGAGCAGCACCGTCTTGAGGCTGCTTTCCTTGTCGATGCGAACGAAGCGGGTCATGCGTTTTCCTTAGTTGCCGGCAATGACCATGCTCTCGATCAGAATCGAGCCCGTGGTCTTGTTGCCGCGAACCAGCGTGTCGGTGCCGACGGCAACGATCTGCTGGAACATATCGCGCATATTGCCGGCGATCGTGATTTCTTCGACCGGGTACTGGATCACGCCCTGCTCGACCCAGTAACCGGATGCACCGCGCGAATAGTCGCCGGTGACGTAGTTGACGCCCTGCCCCATCAGTTCGGTAACCAGAAGGCCCGTGCCGAGTTTGCGCAGCATGCCCTCGAAGTCATCGGTGCGGCGGGTGGCCGTCGAGACGATCTCGAGGTTGTGCGCGCCGCCGGCGTTGCCGGTCGTTGGCATGCCCATCTTGCGCGCCGTGTACGACGACAAGAAATAGCCTTGCAGCACGCCATCGCTGATCACCTTGCGGCGCACGGTCTTGACGCCTTCGTCATCGAACGGGGCCGAGCCGACGCCACCGATCAGGTGCGGGTCTTCGACCACCTGGATATGCGATGGGAATACCGGCTTGCCGAGCATGTCGAGCAGGAACGTGGACTTGCGGTACAGCGCGCCACCGGAGACAGCTTGCACGAACGCGCCCAGCAGGCCCGCGGCCAGCGGTGCTTCGAACAGCACCGGGCAGGTACGGGTGTTGAGCTTGCGGGCATTCAGGCGCGCCAGCGCGCGCTCGGCGGCGTAGCGGCCGACTTGTTCAGGTGCGGCCAGTTGCTTGGGATCGCGCGACGACGTATACCAGTCGTCGCGCTGCATCCCGTTGCCCTTGCCGGCAATGGGCGCGACCGAGATCGTGTGGCGCGAGAACGGGTAGCCGCCCAGAAAACCGCGCGAATTGGCGGCGACAAAGTGCGACTGCTGCACGTAGACGCTGGCGCCTTCGCTATTGGTGATGCGCTTGTCGACGGCGAATGCGGCGGCTTCGCAGCGCTGGCCCAGTTCGACGGCTTGTTCGGTGGAGATGGGCCACGGGTAGAACAGGCGCAGGTCGCGCGGCGCGGTTTCGATCAGGTCGGCGTCGGGCAGGCCGGCGCAGTCGTCTTCGGCCGTGAAACGCGCGATGTTCGACGCGGCTTCGACGGTGGCCTTGAGCGAGTCGGCGGAAAAGTCGGACGTGCTCGCGTTGCCGCGGCGCTGGCCAAAATACACGGTGATGCCCAGGCCCTTGTCCTTGTTTTGCTCGATTGTCTCGATGTTGCCTTTACGCACAGAAACCGACAGCCCGCTCCCTTCACTGATTTCGACCGCTGCATCGGACGCACCCTGCTCGCGCGCAAGCGCCAGCATGTCGCGCGCCAGCTGTTTCAGCTGATCCTGGGTGTGGGTAAAAGGGGTGTCATTCATGTGTGTTTTTCGTGGCCGTCCCTAAAACAGTTATCATAGCAGCCGTTTACTGTTTTCACTGATCGGCCCAGCGCCAATCAAATCATCCAAATCATGCCTAATCCAAATCGCGGCTCGGTGGGCTTCCAGTCCAACGAGTTCGAACCAGAGTACGACCGTCCTTCCAAATCTGAGCTCAAGCGCCAGTCGAACGAGTTGCAGAAGCTCGGCGAGCAGCTCGTCGAAGCGGCGCGCGACCGCGTCAAGCGCGTCGAGATGCCGGAGGACGTGCGCGATGCCATCCTCACGTGCCAGAGCATCACCAACCACGAAGGCCGGCGCCGCGCGCTGCAATTCGTGGGCAAGAAAATGCGCACGCTGAACGAAGAAGAAGTCGCCGTCATCCAGCGCACGATCGACAGCTGGAAAGGCGCGTCGAAGGCCGAGACAGCATCGCTGCACGCGCTCGAGCGCCGCCGCGACAAGCTGCTGTCGGACGACACGGCGCTGACCGTGCTGCTCGAAGAAAACCCCGAGCTCGACGTCCAGCACCTGCGCACCCTGATTCGCAACGCGCGCAAGGAAGTGGCCGAGTCCAAGCCGCCGAAAGCCTTCCGCGAAATCTTCCAGATCCTCAAGGACCTGCAAAAGAAGAAGAAAGCCGATGCGGCTGCCGCTGCCGACGACGAAGAAGCGAACGATGACGAGTCCGACGACGAGTAACGCTGTGGCTGACGATGAGCTGGTGATCGGCCTTGTCTCCGTTTCCGACCGCGCCAGCGGCGGGGTCTACGAAGACAAGGGCATCCCGGCGCTGAACGACTGGCTGGCCAGCGCGCTCACGACGCCGTATCGCATCGAGACGCGCCTGATCCCGGACGAGCGCGCAGCCATCGAAGCCACGCTGATCGAGCTGGTCGACACGGCGCGCTGCCACCTGGTGCTCACCACCGGCGGCACCGGTCCATCTCGGCGCGACGTCACGCCCGAGGCCACGCTGGCGGTTGCCACCAAAGAGATGCCGGGCTTCGGCGAGCAGATGCGCCAGATCAGCCTGCGCTTTGTGCCGACCGCGATCCTGTCGCGCCAGACGGCCGTGATCCGCGAAACCGCAGACCATGCGGCGCTGATCATGAACCTGCCGGGCCAGCCCAAGTCGATCAAGGAAACGCTCGAAGGCCTCAAAGACGATGCCGGCACCACGATCGTCGGCGGCATCTTCGCGGCTGTCCCCTACTGCGTCGACCTGATTGGCGGCCCGTACATGGAAACCAATCCGGCGGTCAGCCAGACCTTCCGCCCCAAATCGGCATTGCGAAAGACACCATGACCCAGCTGCTGGACAATATCGAAATCGAGACCGCCCCGAATCCGACCATCGCCGTCGTCTGGCTGCACGGCCTGGGCGCCGACGGCAACGACTTCGTGCCGCTCGTGCGCGAACTGGACCTGACCGGCCTGCCGGGCATCCGCTTCGTGTTCCCGCATGCGAACACGATGCCGGTGACGATCAACGGCGGCTACGTGATGCGCTCGTGGTACGACATCGTCGCCACCGACCTGACGCGACGCGAAGACGAAGGCGGCCTGCGCGCATCGCAGCTGCAGGTCGAGGCGCTGATCGCCCGCGAAAAAGCGCGCGGCATCCCGGCCTCGCGCATCATCTTGGCCGGCTTCTCGCAGGGCTGCGCGATGACGCTGCAGACGGGCCTGCGCCACCCCGAGAAACTGGCGGGCATGCTGTGCCTGTCGGGCTACCTGCCGCTGTCCAGCGTCGCCGCCGCCGAGCGCAGCGAAGCGAGCCTGGGTACGCCGATCTTCATGGCGCACGGCGTGCAGGATCCGGTGGTGCCGTTTGCCCGCGCCGAAGAGTCACGCAAGGTCGTCGAGGCGCTCGGCTACCAGGTCGAGTGGCATGCGTATCCGATGCAGCACACGCTGTGCCTCGAAGAGGTGCAGGACATTTCAAAGTGGATTCGCAAGGTCGTCGCGTAACACCGCCAACGGCGGCCCTCACCCCACGAGGGCCGTCACCAGCGCGGCCTTGACCGCCGCGTCCAGCCGCGACACGATCTCCGACAACTCCCCCGGCGTCACGATGAACGGCGGCGCCAGCAACACGTGGTCACCCAGCTGGCCATCGATCGTCCCGCCCATCGGATACACCAGCAAGCCGCGCGCCATCGCCTCGGCCTTGATCGCCGCGTGCAGTTTGACCTCCGCTGCAAACGGCGCCTTGGTCTCCCGGTCCCGCACGAATTCCAGCGCCATGAACAGCCCGCGCCCGCGGATATCGCCCACGTGCTCGTGCGCGCCAAACGCATCGCCCAGCATCTGCCGCAGCAGCGCGCCGCGGCGCCCTACCTGCGCCAGCAGGTCGTCACGCTCGATTACCTGCTGCACCGCCAGCGCCGCCGCTGCCGCCACCGGGTGGCCGATATACGTGTGCCCGTGCTGGAACATGCCGCTGCGCTGGCGCAGCGTGTCGACAATCGCCTCGTGCGCGAGCACCGCGCCGATCGGCTGGTAGCCGGCGCCCAGGCCCTTGGCCACGGCCACGATGTCTGGCGCCACGCCCTCCTGCCCGATCGCGTACATGCTGCCGGTGCGGCCCATGCCGCACATGACTTCATCGACGATGAACAGGATGCGGTGCCGGTCGCAGATATCGCGCACGCCCTGGAAGTAGCCCGGCGTGGGCGGGATCGCGCCGCCGGTGGCGCCCACCACCGGCTCGGCGACGAAAGCAATGATGGTGTCCGGCCCGGCCTTGATGACCGCCGTTTCGAGTTCGTCGAGCAGGCCGGCCGTGTAGTCGTCGAGCGACATGCCTTCGCCGCACCCCCGGTAGGCGTAACAGGGCGCGACGCGCAGCGCCTCTTTCAACAGCGGGGCAAAGGCGCGCTTGCGCCACTCGTTGCCGCCCACGCCCAGCGCGCCCAGCGTGTTGCCATGGTAGCTCTGGCGGCGCGCGATGAATTGCGTGCGCTGCGGCTCGCCCGCCTCGACCCAGTACTGGCGCGCCAGCTTGAGCGCGGTCTCCATGGCTTCCGAACCACCCGAGACGAAATACACGCCGCCCATGTCCTGCGGCCCGCCGGCGATCAGGCGCTCGGCCAGTTGCTCGGCCACGTCGGTGGTGAAGAACGCTGTATGGGCGTAGGCGCAGCGGTCGATCTGGCGGTGCATGGCCGCGATCACGTCCGGATGGCCATGGCCCAGTGACGACACGGCCGCGCCGCTGCTGGCGTCGAGGTAGGTCTTGCCACTGCTGTCGCGCAGCACGATGCCTGCGCCGCCAACCGCCGTGGGCGGCATCTGGCGCAGGTTGCGGTGGATGATGTGGCTCATGGACGGCTCCCTCGGCGGTGACTGCAACGCTTGACGATAAGCGTGCTCCGAGGCACTTCTTTTGATTTTTAGCGCGGGCCGTGCGAATATTTTCCTGCCTTCAATTTCGATACAACAGGCGGGTATGCTCGATGAATGAACGTCTCGGCCCCATCCCCGATCACGCTTTGACCACGGCCCAGCGCGCCGCTGCGCAGGAGATCATCGACGGCCCGCGCGGCGCCGTCTACGGCCCGTTCGTGCCGCTGCTGCGCAGTCCCGAACTGATGCTGCATGCGCAGCGCATGGGCGAGTACCTGCGCTACCGCAGCGCGCTCGGCGTGCGGCTGTCGGAGCTGGCAATCCTGGTCACGGCGCGCCAGTGGGACCAGGCCGTCGAATGGGCGATCCATGCGCCGATCGCGGCGCAGGTGGGGATTCCGGCGGCGGTGATTGAGGCGGTTGCGGCGCGTGAGCGGCCCGCCGACATGCTGGTCGACGAGGCAGTGGTGCACGACTTCTGCATGGAGCTGCACGAGACGAAGGCAGTGTCGGACCGCGTGTACGCGGATGCGCTGGCGCTGTTCGGGGAACAGGGCGCGGTCGATCTGATGGGAATCTGCGGCTACTACACGCTGCTGGCGATGGTGATGAATACTGCAAGAACTAGAATACCTTAATATTTTTTTAGCGATTTGACAATTCTATCGAAAATTATACATAATATATAAGGCACCTAAACAATTTATTGATGCAAATTTATTTTTCGTATTATCATTTTAAGCAAAACAAACTGTTCTAAAAAAATAATAAAAAGTTATTGAAAAATTTAATTAAATATGACTTCCAAGCTTTTTAATATTTATCGCCTTGGGGCCTTTTTTCCCATCTATTACCTCAAACGAAACCCGATCCCCAACATCCACAATTAAATCGGTATCAAGTAGATCCGCGTAAAAGAAAAAAACATCTCGGCCCTTCTCCCTTCGGATAAATCCAAAACCTTTCAAGGGAAAATATTCATTTACCAACCCTTTTTCAAGATTTCCAGCCATAGTTAATCCCAATACTGTCTCAAAGTAGGTAAATTTCCGTGTCTCAGCCTAAGCTCATTACGCAAAGATTTTGCTAAAACGTTCTCTGTACGACTAAGAATTCCTAGCGAATGATATGCGCGGTTCACCCGTCTAATAAATCCGATTCGTTGCCCAGTTTTTAACGGCTTAGCACAAATCGTTTTCACTTCCTTAACGATCCCACCTCTATCATGATGACTAACCAAAGGTAGAATTAGCCCCAATCTCTCTCTAAGAATTGGCGCTTCTACATGGTCCATCCGCGATAATTTTGCTACTTTCCCTGAAACCCTATTCCAAAAATCATGGTATTTAGAATCACATGGATCATCGGCATATTTTTTTTCGCAAACATATACTAATTGTCGGATATAGCGACGCTCATCTTTTCGCAATTTTGCTTCGCTATGACCTATCCATACGCCAGTCACAGCTAAAGAAGCAACACCGTTTGATCGATGACTAACATCAGTCTTAGAATTATTTAATTTAAGACCATACCTTTTGCACAGAGAAGAAATTTCTTTGATTGGAGAGATATTATCTTTTATATCGTCAGTTGATGATATTGAAATATCATCAAGCAATCTAGAGTAACGCCAACCCAGCTTCCTTAACTTTTGAACAAGTTTAAATTCGTCGCCGAAGAATATCAAGTTTGCCAAGTATGAGGAACAGCACCCACCTTGAGGGACACGGTCATTGAGCGTAGTAAGGCAGGTTAATACCTCAGCTACGTCAGGATGAAATCCAAGGAAATTTTTAAAAACATTCAGTACATGGCTTCGATGAATGTTAGGATAAAAATTCTTAATATCTAGGCTGATGAGGACAGTCGGCTTAACATGGATAGCGGCATTTTTGACATAGTCCCGAGAAAGAGACTTATCTTTAATCCCTCCTTGTAAGTAAGAAGGATATTTAACCAACTCTAGTATTCTGGAATTGATTTTTTTTTGCAGGCGCTTAAGTTCATGTTTAGGCTCGCAAACGGTCCTATAACCTGAATTATTCTTTTTGGGGATATCAAACGAGGTGTACGATTGGTCTACTTTTTTCGCAATATCAAGCAATAGATCATGATGAACATCTAAAGCTTTCGCCAAGGCTTCTACCGAACCGATACCTGGGAATGGGTAGAAAGGCTTGTCCAAAAAATATCTCCAAAGCAATGTACTAGAGGTCGACTACAGCAACTGAGGCAACAACACAGCCCCCAGTTTAATTACCGCTGCAGCCAAGGAAATAAGAGCCACATACATGGTCACGTTTTTACCTTTGTCCGATCCAACTCGCAGGTCAGTTTCAACCGGACCGCTCCGATTGTCTTTACTGCTTTTTTTCTCAAATGAGAACGTCATTTTATAACGATGGTTCATGTTATTACTCCTTTGCTGGTTGAAATGGGCCAGACCAAGCTTCGGAGAAATGGGGATACAACTATTGGATGGACAGACCTCTTAGCACGTTACGCCAGACAACGGTCGCCGTCAGGCGTCCGCAATCCAAGGCCGCGCCCTGCGCGGCGCATGAGCGCAGCGAAGAGCAAACAGCCGGTCTAGACCCTTACGGGTCGCTTCATGCTTTGAAGCTTCGATTCCCCACTGTGACATTAAAAAGCAAAGCGAACAGGCGAAGTGCGCCTGCAGAAGCAACTTTACTAGAAGTATCAATTTTCCGCAATGCACTTTTTAATAACCAACTAGAAGATTTAGCTAAATTAAGACCTTTCCCCTAGAAATCGAGCGTCTTATGAGTCGTTTATGCATGTTAGATAATCGCATTCCTGCAGATGCCCAAATATTCTTAACTACACCATCCCGACTGGTGACAAGCCTCAGGCTTTCGACAAAGCAGTGGTGCACGACTTCTGCATGGAGCTGCACGAGACGAAGGCAGTGTCGGACCGCGTGTACGCGGATGCGCTGGCGCTGTTCGGTGAACAGGGTGCGGTCGACCTGATGGGGATCTGCGGCTACTACACGCTGCTGGCGATGGTGATGAACACGGCGCGGACGGCCGTACCGGATACAGGCGAGCCGCGCGGCGGCCCGCCCTGATACCCCTTACTTCGGATACGCCACCACATCGGCCTGCTGCTCGCCGAGACCGGCGATCCCCAGGCGCAGCTGGTCGCCCTTCTTGAGGAAGCGCTGCGGCTTGCGGCCCATGCCCACGCCCGGCGGCGTGCCGGTGGTGATGATGTCGCCCGGTTCGAGCGTCATGAAGCGCGACACGTAGCTCACGAGCTGCGCGACGCTGAAGATCATGCTGGCCGTGTTCCCGGTCTGCATGCGCTTGCCGTTCAATTCCAGGTACAGATCGAGGTCCTGCACGTCGAGGATTTCGTCGCGCGTGACGAGGAACGGGCCGACCGGGCCAAACGTATCGCAGCCTTTGCCCTTGTCCCACTGCGAACCCATCTCGAACTGGAAGGCGCGCTCGGTCACATCGTTGACCACGCAATAGCCGGCGACGAACTTGAGCGCCTCTTCTTCGCTCACGTACTGGGCGCGCGTGCCGATGATCACCCCTAGTTCGACTTCCCAGTCGGTTTTCTTCGAGCCTTTCGGCAGCTGGATCGGATCGTCCGGGCCGTTCAGGGCGCTGATCGCCTTGGTAAAGAAGATCGGTTCGGCCGGCACCTCGGCGCCCGTTTCGCGCACGTGGTCCAGGTAGTTCATGCCGATGCCGATGAATTTGCCGATGCCCTTGACCGGCACGCCCAGGCGCGGATTGCCGCGCACGAGCGGCAGCGTTTTCTGGTCGAGTTTGGCGAGTTTGCGCAGCGCCTTGTCGGACAGCTGCGACGGATCGATGTCGTCGATGATCCCGGACAGGTCGCGCAGGCGGCCCTCTTCATCGAACAGGCCCGGCTTTTCCTTGCCCGGGCGGCCATAGCGGACCAGTCTCATGATGTCATTCCTGTAGAAAAACGCGAATGATACCAATGAATGGTGTCAACCAATGCCTTAGTGGCTCAGCAGGTAGGCGCTGATGTCGATCGCATCGCGCTCGCTCACGCCCATGTTCGGCATTGCGTTGCCCGGATCGATCGCCTGCGGATCGCGGATCCAGCGCACCAGGTTGGCCTGGGTGTTGGGCAGCTTGCCGGCGATGTAGCGCTGCTGCGCGAGTTCGTCGAGCGGCCGGCCCACGCGCACGTCCGAGCCGGGCACGCCCGGCACCACGTGGCAGGAATGGCAGGCGTATTGCGCGGCGGCGATCTTGCCGCGCATCGGGTCGCCCACCAGGCCGGGGGCCAGTTTCGGGCCGCAGCCGGCCAGCAGCGCGGACACGCCAAGGAGGATGGTGATCGTGGATTTCATGGCTGGCCTTCCTGACCCTGCTGTGCGCGGCCCGTTGCTGTCTGCTCGACATGCGGCGGAACCGCACCGCCCGCCGTCATGCGTTTGAAGTCCTGGCTCGTCATGCCCGGCATGGCGCCCACGAACGCCACCACCGCCCACATGTCCGGCTCGCTCAGGTGGTATTCCCAGGCCGGCATGCCGCTCATCTTGATGCCGTTGCGGGTGATCCAGTACAGCTCGCGCGTCTTCCAGTTGACATCGGCATCGACCAGCGGGCCCGGGGCCGGCTGCATGCTCATCCCGATCGTATTGGGCGCGACGCCCGGCCCGCCGTGGCATTGCACGCAGTTGGCCTGGTAGACCAGCGCGCCGCGCTGCAGGCGTTCGGGCGTGTTCAGGTTGGGTGGCACCACGATCTCGCGCGCATGGTTCTGCACCGAGTACTGCATGCCCTCGCCCAGCACCGTGTACACCAGCGCGTAATGCTGCGTGATCGCGCTCAGGTCATAGAAGCCGCCGCGCAGCACGATCAGGCCACCGACGGCGCCGATCGTGCCCGCCCCCAGCAGGGTCAGGACCATGGTCTTGACAATAAGTCGTGCGCGATTCGATAGCATAGCCTAGGGCGTCCAGTTGAAAGAATGACATCTACTTTCCTTGTATTATAAAAGCCATCGCTTTTTCACGAAAAATCAACCGTGCGCAACCCATCTCGTCAATATCAACGCCTGTCTTCTGTGCTGAGGGCATCCCGCACTACGCGTGCGACAACGAGCGCCCTGCTCGTCCTCGCAGCCCTGGCGAGCGGCTGCGCAAAAGAAGAACCCGTCTCGCGCGTCGCCGGCGGCGATCCCGAACGTGGGCGCCTGCTGGTGCAGCAATACCAGTGCGCCGCCTGCCACTTCATCCCCGAAGTACAGGGTCCGAACGGCGATGCCGGTCCGTCGCTCGAGAGCATGGGCCGCCTGAGCTATATCGCCGGCAGCATCCCGAACCAGCCCGAGAACATGATCCGCTTCCTGCAAAATCCCCCCGCCGTGAAACCCGGCACCCTGATGCCCGCGCTCGGCATTACCGACGATGAGGCGCGCCACATGGCCGCTTTCATGTATTCGCTCAAATAATATGACGCCAATCAGCGACATCCAGTCCGTCATGCATCCGGCCGGCGCCGACGCGGCCATCATCTACCAGTTCACGTGGGTCCTGTTCGTCGGCGGCGCGGTGATCTTCGCCATCGTCATGGGCCTGCTCGCGCTGGCCATGCGGCGCCAGGCGCGCCCGATCACGCCCGGTGTCTGGATCCTCGGCGCCGGCATCGCGTTTCCGGTCATCGTGCTTACCGCGCTGCTCACCTGGAGCACCTGGCGCACCGGCCAACTGGTGCCGCAAACCTCGCACAAGGCATTGAGCATCTCCGTCACCGGCAAGATGTGGTGGTGGGAAGTGCGCTACCGCGACCCGACAAGCAACCGCGAAATCATCAGCGCCAACGAGATCGTCATTCCGGTCGGCGAATCGGTGTATCTGGGCCTGACCGCATCGGACGTGATCCACAGCCTGTGGGTGCCGTCGCTGGCGGGCAAGCGCGACATGATCCCGGGCCGCGTGACGGGCCTGAACCTGCGTGCCGACAAGCCGGGCACCTACCGCGGCCAGTGCGCCGAATACTGCGGCGAGCAGCACGCCCGCATGGCGTTCCACGTGATCGCCCTGCCACGTCCCGAGTTCGACGCCTGGCTCGCGCGCCAGGCCCAGCCGGCCGTGCCGGCCGACACCACGGTGCTGCAGCGCGGCCGCGAGGCATTTCTCGCGCAGCAGTGCCAGACCTGCCACACCATTCGCGGCGTGACCGATGTCGCGCCGCAGCTGGATGAACGGATTGCCGACGCCCCGCGCCTCGGCCCGGACCTCACGCACATCGGCAGCCGCCGGCACATCGCTGCCGGCACGCTGCGCAACCACCGCGGTACGCTGGCCGGCTGGATCGCCGACCCGCAAGCCATCAAAACGGGCGTCTTCATGCCGCCCTCCCCGGACCTGGACGGCGAGACCCTGCGCGCACTGGCCA
>Ga0308158_10004462_pt1 | contig 11836 bp, 12 predicted proteins | sample PhyBR2_FD_201038 | JGI IMG/M metagenome (GOLD analysis project Ga0308158, IMG submission 201038) | Phyllosphere microbial communities from UC Gill Tract Community Farm, Albany, California, United States - DLSLB.R2 | ecosystem: Host-associated > Plants > Phyllosphere > Unclassified | place: USA...
TCGCGACCAATTTCCCCACCGACCGCCTGTTCGCGACGCTCGACGAGACGCTGGGGGCCTATGAGACCCTGCTGGCCGATCGCAGCGACGACGAGCGTGCCGACCTGTGGGGCCGCAACGCCAACCGTATCTATCGACTGGACCTCGACCTGTGACCACCATTCCCCGCCGGCCGATCGGCCGCACCGCGCTGTCGGTGCCCGAACTCGGCTTCGGTGCCGCCTCGCTCGGCAATCTCTACGCGCCGGTCGCCGACGCCGATGCGCGCGCGGCGATCGATGCCGCGCTCGCCGCGGGTCTGCGCTATGTCGACACCGCGCCGCATTATGGCCGCGGGCTGTCCGAACGCCGTGTCGGCGACGCGGTGCGGTTGCAGCCGGGCACCGTCGTTTCGACCAAGGTCGGGCGGTTGATGGATCCAGACGCGTCGATCACCGACGACAGCGAACACGACGGCTTCCGCTCGCCGATGCCGTTCCGCATGCGCTACGACTATACGCACGATGGCATCCTGCGGAGCCACGAGCACAGCCTGCAGCGGATGGGCGTCGCGCAGGTCGACCTGCTCTATGTCCATGATATCGGGCGGTACACGCATGGCGATGCCGCGGACGGCTATTGGCAGCAGCTGACCAGCGGCGGGGGACTCAAGGCGCTCGAACGGTTGCGCGACGAAGGCACGATCGCGGGCTTCGGCATCGGCGTCAACGAGATCCAGGTCTGTCTCGACGTGATGGCCGAGGCACGGCTCGACGCGATCCTGCTTGCCGGGCGCTATACGCTGCTCGAACAGGGGGCGCTCGATGCGCTGTTTCCGGCCTGCGCGGCTGCGGGCACGTCGATCGTCATCGGCGGCCCGTACAATAGCGGCATCCTGGCGACGGGTACGCGGCGCGGCGGCACGGTCCATTACGACTATGGCCCCGCGCCCGAGCATGTGCTGACGCGCGTGCGCGGTATCGAGGCGGTCGCCGATCGTCACAGCGTCGCTCTGCCTGCCGCAGCGCTCGCGTTCGTGCTCGCGCATCCGCTGGTCGCCAGCGTCATTCCGGGCATCGGCAGCGCCGCGCGCGTGACGCAGACCGTCGACCTGTATCACGCCGTCATCCCGTCGGCGTTCTGGGACGAGTTGCGCGGCGAAGGGCTGCTGCGCACCGATGCACCGGTACCGGGGGGCACAGCATGACCGCCGCCGCAATCCGCCTGTCGCCCAGCGACAATGTCGCGGTCGCCTGCCGCAACCTGACCCCCGGCGAGACGATTGCGGTCGAGGGGACCGCACTGGTCATCACCGAAAAGGTCGATCTCGGTCATAAGATCGCGCTCTCGTCCTTGAAAATGGGCGACAAGATCATCAAATACGGGATGCCGATCGGGTCGGCCACGGCGGACGTGCCGGCGGGCGGCTGGGTGCACATGCACAACATGCAAAGCGACTATATCCCCGCGCACCTGCGTGACGCGGCAGGAGATCATTCATGAACGCCATGACGCGTAACGCCGTGACCCCGAACGATGGGACCCCGAACGATGGGACCCCGAACGACGGGACGATGACCGGCTGGCTGCGCGCCGATGGCCGCAAGGGCATCCGCGATGCCATCGTGGTCGTGTATCTGGTCGAATGCGCGCATCACGTCGCACGCCGGATCGTCGACAAGATCGACGATCCGCGCGTCCAGCTGATCGGTTTTCCGGGCTGCTATCCCAACGACTATGCGCTGGCGATGATGAAGGCGCTGACGACGCACCCCAATGTCGGTGGGGTCGTGCTGCTGTCGCTGGGCTGCGAAAGCTTCAACCGCGAACTGCTCGGGGCGAACGCGAGGGAGCAGGGCCGTCCGGTCGAGACGGTGGTGATCCAGCAGGTTGGCGGGACCGGCCCGGCGATCGCGGCGGGGATGGCCGCGGTCGAGCGCGTCCGCGCCGAAGCCGATGCGCGCGCGCACCGCGTGCCGATGGCCATGTCCGAACTCGTGATCGGCACGATCTGCGGCGGGTCCGACGGGACCAGCGGGATCACCGGCAACCCCGCGGTCGGCCGCGCCTTCGACACGTTGATCGATGCGGGTGCTGCGTGCATCTTCGAGGAAACCGGCGAGATGATCGGCTGCGAAGGTCATATGGCGAGCCGCGCCGCGACGCCCGATGTCGCGGACGCGCTGATCGCCTCGGTCCACAAGGCCGAGATCTATTACCGCGCGATGGGCTATGGCAGCTTTGCGCCCGGCAATGCCGAGGGCGGACTCTCGAGCCAGGAGGAGAAGTCCGCCGGGGCCTATGCCAAATCGGGGAGCCGTCCGATCGATGGCGTGATCGATCCGGCCGAGCTCGTGCCGGGGCCGGGCCTCTATCTGCTCGACGTGGTGCCGCCGGGCGATCCCAAGTTCGGCTTCCCCAACATCGTCGACAATGCCGAGATCGGTGAATTGATGGCGAGCGGCGCGCATATCAACCTGTTCGTCACCGGGCGCGGCTCGGTGGTCGGCTCGGCGATCTCGCCGGTCGTGAAGATCTGCGCCAATCCCGACACCTATCGCCGGATGGCCGACGACATGGATGTCGACGCAGGCCGCATCCTCGAAGGGCGTGGCTCGCTCGACGAGGTCGGCGCGGAGATCGTCGATCTGATCACGGCAATCGCAAACGGCGCGCAGACCAAGTCGGAAGCGCTCGGGCATTCCGAGTTCATTCTGACGTACAAGGCGTCGGCACCGGCGCGCCCGTCGGAATGTCGATGATGGCGAGCGGCGGATCGAGGTAAGCATCTGCCGCCCCGATCCGGCGTAATGTCCTTTACTAGGAGCACCATCAGGGTTCGCGTACCTTATCGCACGGCCTTCGGCGATCGAGGCGGGCCGGGCCTCGTTTCCCCGCGACTTTGTTACCCGTTCAGCCCGAAGCGGCGGCAATGTTCAAGATAGCCGACCTCATGGGCACCGGCCATCGCGACGACGGCCTGCCACAGCCATGACGGCGCATCGATGCCGTCGTCGCGGGCGGTCAGCGTTTCGCGCCATGTCAGTCTGGCGCTGTCGCTGAGCTGTCGCGCGTGCGCCTGGCCCACGACGAACGACAGATAGGATGCGGCGGCGACGGCTTCCTTTCGGCTGAACTGGGCAACTTCGATCTTGAGGTCCTGCGGCGCCAGTTCGCGCAGGAACACGGGCTTCCCCATCAATTCAGCGGCGATCATTCGCTGCCCAAGATTGGGCGACAATGCCCTCGCGCCAGCGAGCACGCGCTCGCCGGGGTCAGTCGGCATCGTCGCCTTGCCCGTTACCGGTACGACAGAGGCGACCGCCTCCTTGATATCGACCAGCGCCAGGCGTTCCTCCTTTGCCTTCACGCCTGAAATGCCGATGAGTACCGCGAACCGGAGGTTCCCGAGCGAGCTGCATCCCTTGCGCCAATAGGCGGCGTCGACGACGCGAAGCCTCCCGTCGCCGACCACACCGGCGAGCTCCATGCACCGGGCACGAATGGCTTCATCGGCGAACAGTGCGGCAAGTGCCGTCTTTTCCGCGCCTGCGAGCTTCCAGAAGCGCTTGTTGTGCGGGATGACGGGCTTGACGTCCTCGAGGCGGTCTTTCGCCAGATGCCGCCACCGTCTGCCGATCGCCTCGCGCTTCACCGACCGGACGACGTCGGGTTCGCGCGGGTCGTCGTCGATTGTCGGGGTCAGCGCGCGGCTATACCCGTCGATCATCGCCTCGATCATCTGCGCGGTCGTGACGCCGGGCAGGTCCGAACTCCGCGCCGCGGTTTCGAGCGACAGCCCGAGGCGGATCAGGTCGTAGGCAGGGTTGGAGATGACCGTCTGATCCAGATCGCGGATCTGAATGTCGACGCGGTGATCGGCATCGGCCACGGGGCCAAGATTGCCGAGATGGCAGTCACCGCAAATCCATACCGGCGGGCCTTGCGGAATGCGCGCAGCGACGGGGGATTCATCAAGCCATGCGTAGAATTGCGCGGTATTGCCGCGGACATACGCGTGGACCGAGCGCGCCATCTTGAGCGAGCGGGTGCGCGCAAGCGCGGCCGCGCGTTCGTCGGGAGCTACGGCCATGGACATGCTTTCCAGAAAGGGAGGGGAGGGGTGGCGTTTGCCTCCCAATGCGCAGTGCGCGCGTACGAGGACCGCTGCGCCCACGCAATCGCCGGGTTGGCCGCGGAATCGACATACGCCGTCGCGCGGGAGGATCGGCGAAGGCGCCGCCTCTCACGATGCCAGCAACTGTGCCGCCCGCTAGAGATCGGCCTTGATCTCCATAATCTGCGTGTCTGAGAGCCCCGGTTTTTCCGCACCCAGATATTGCAGGAGTTCGCCAATCTCCTCTGGCCCGAACTCGAGGTCGAGATTGTCCATCCGTATGGAAATCGTGCGCTGTCTTTCGGCCGACTGCGCGGCAACGATCGCGACGCACTCCTCGAGCGTTCCTCGTCCAGTATCCGCCGGGGTAGCGTCATCGGACGCCGAGACCGGGACAATGCTCGCCGGTTCGCTCAAGGGGTAGGTCGTCATCGTTGTCGATCCCGTCGTCTGGGTACATCGGGTGGCGCCCGCTGCCGGCGGGCGCCACTGGTGGCTCAGGCGTCTTCCGCCTCGATGTTGACGCTCGTCTCGGCGAGCTTCGTCATATATTCGTCGCCGCCATAGATGTCCTTGGTCGCCGCGGTGAGCTTCTTGTGGTCATCCTTGAGACCCAGCGCCTTGGCATAGGCCGCAGCCGTGCCGAACCCTGCGATCCCGTAATGCGTCATCCGCTGATACTGCGCGATGATCATCACATCGAGCAATGGACCCTTGTCGGGACCTTCCTCGAGCACATGCTTGGTGGCTTCGGCGACGAGGCCCTCCATGCCCTTGCAATGCTCCTTCGAGACCTTCTCGTCGTTTGAGGCGATCAGCGCCTTCAGGAGTTCGGTGTGCGTCTCGATGTCCGCCTGCGATTTGGTGAGCATGTCCTTCAGCGACGCGTCGCTCGCCTTGGTCGTGATCTTCTTCAGGACCTTCTTCATCTGGTCGTTCGCTGACCACAGGTCCTTCAGCTCGTCGGTGTAGATGTCCTTGAGATCTTCGGGTGCAGACATGGGATCGTCCTCTGGAAGCCGCCGGGCGGGATGCCCGGCGGTTGAATGTGACATGCGCGGATCGGGCCGGGCGGGATTAGGGGCGCAGCACAACCTTGATCACGCCGTCCTGCTTGTCGCGGAACTTCTGGTACATCTCGGGCGCATCCTCGAGGCTCGCGGGGTGCGTGACGACGAAGCTCGGGTCGATATCGCCCGCCTCGATCCGCGCGAGCAGCGGCTTGGTATAGGCCTGGACGTGCGTCTGGCCGGTCTTGATCGTCAGACCCTTGTTCATCATCGCACCGATCGGGATCTTGTCGCCCATCCCGACATAGACGCCGGGGATCGACACGGTGCCGCCCATCCGGCAGCTCATGATCGCCTCGCGCAGGACATGGACACGGTCAGTGGCGAGGAATGTCGCGGCCTTCACCTTGTCGATGACCGCATCGATCGCGCCATGACCCGAAGCCTCTGCACCGACCGCGTCGATGCAGCTGTCCGGACCGCGGCCCTTGGTGCGGAACTGAAGCTCGTCATACACGCTGTCGACCTCGGCGAAGTTGATCGTCTCGGCACCGCCCGCCTCGGCCATCGCGAGGCGCTCGGGTACTTCGTCGATCGCGATCACGCGGCCGGCACCCAGCATCAGTGCCGAGCGGATCGCGAACTGGCCGACCGGGCCGCAGCCCCAGATCGCCACGGTATCGCCCTCTTCGATGTTCGCATTCTCAGCGGCCATATAGCCGGTCGGGAAGATGTCGGACAGGAACAGCGCCTGATCGTCCGTGACGTTGTCGGGCACCTTGATTGGGCCGATATCAGCCATCGGCACGCGCAGATATTCCGCCTGGCCGCCGCAATAGCCGCCCAGCATGTGGCTGAACCCGAACAGACCGGCGGGCGAATGGCCCATCGCCTTGATCGCCATTTCGGCATTCGGATTGGTCCGCTCGCACGCCGAGAACAACCCCTTGCGGCAAAAGAAGCAATCGCCGCAGCTGATCGTGAACGGCACGACGACGCGGTCGCCGATCTTCAGATTGGTCACTTCGGATCCGAGTGCGACGACGACGCCCATATTCTCATGCCCGAGAATATCGCCGGCCTGCATTGTCGGCTGGTAGCCGTCGAGCAGATGAAGATCGGACCCGCAAATCGCGCAGGCCGAGACCTTGATGATCGCATCGCGTGGATGCTTGATCTCGGGATCTGCAACAGTATCGACCCGAACATCGCCTTTTCCATGCCAAACCAGTGCGCGCATCAGAAAGTCTCCGTCTTAAAATCGGGGTAAGTTACTTGCACCCATACAAGTGCCAGCGCGTTCGGTGATCAGCGATCGTCGAATGACAAATCTATCACCTCAGACGACATCGGTCTTTACCTGCAAGTACCTCAGGAGATCGATGTGCTGTGTTTACCCGTCTTGTTATAGCCGGATAAGATAGCGATCTTACCTGCGGTATCGTTCCAGCAAAAATCCCGATAACGGGCGATTATATTTTGCATTGATAAATATCAGTATTGATCGGCCGAAGATAAATTGGGCTGCGAGATAAAGGTCCCTGTTTTGCAAGGACTTGCGGTGACGCCGATCTGGCTTCCAAAGCACCGGACAATTTGACGCGACAATTTGCGCTTCTGGAGGGCAATGGCAAAGCCGGCTCCGCGAATTACGAGATCGCTGAAGACGGGGACCATTCGGCGAACCGGTCGTTAGGACGGTACCGCCCACTGCCGACGCTGTTCGAACGCGACGACCTCCACGGGCCTCGACGTTCCGGCGTGCGGCGGCAGGCCTTTGGACCCGGGATAACGTCATGCAGATCAAAGCCATTCTCTTCGATATCGACGGTACGCTCGTTGATACCAACGACATGCACGTCCTTGCGTGGGAGGAGGCTTTCGCGCGCGTGGGGGCGTCGTTCGATCGCCGGGTGATCCACGACCAGATCGGCAAGGGCACCGACATGCTCGTGCCGACGCTCCTGCCCGACGCCGACGAGGATCAGCAGGAAGAGCTTGGCGATACGCACGGTGCGATCTTCAAGGCGAAATACCTTGAGACCGCCAAGCCGTTCGCAAAGGCGCACGACCTGTTGGCGCATACGCATGGTCTGGGTCAGCGGGTCGTGCTGGCGTCCTCGGCCTCGCGCGGAGAACTCGACCACTATATCGGCCTGCTGAACGCGCGCGACCTGATCACCGCGACGACGAGCAGCGACGACGTCGAGAAGACCAAGCCCGCGCCCGATATCTTCGCAACCGCGCTCGAGAAATTGCCGGGGATCGATCCCTCGGAGGTCATCGTCGTCGGCGACACGCCCTATGATATCGAGGCGGCGGCGAAATGCGGGATCGCCGCGGTCGCCGTCCGGTCGGGCAAGTTCGAGGACGCACAACTTCAGGCCGCCGGCGCGGTCGCGATCTACGACGACGTCGCGGCCTTGCTCGCCGGCTATGCAACCTCACCGCTGGGACGCTGATCGACACGGCGTCGTGCCGGCCGGTCGCGGCGCCACCCCGGCGGACCGGCTATCGCGTGCGTACGCTGCGCAGCAGGGCGTAACCGAGAAGCCCCGAGACAAAGGATCCGGCGAGCACGCCGACCTTTGCCTCTGCCTGCAGGATCGGGCTGGTCGGGAAGGCCAGCAGGGTGATGAAGATGCTCATCGTAAAGCCGATCCCGCACAGCAATGCGACCCCGAGCAGCTGCCGCTTTCCGGCGTGAGCGGGCATGTCCGCGAGGCCCAGCCGAACCGCCAGCATCGAAAAGCCGAAGACGCCCGTCACCTTGCCGAGCAGCAGCCCCAGCGAGACGCCAAGCGTGACAGGCGCAACAAGCGCCTCGGCGGGCAGCGTCAGCACGGGTACCCCGGCATTGGCGAGGCCGAAGATCGGCACGACGAAAAAGCCGACGGGGAGGTGCAGGGCGTGCTCGAGCGTATGCAACGGGCTATCCGCGTCACCGTCCGGACGACCGGGCGTGCATCGCATCGGGATGGTGAGTGCGACGATCACGCCGGCAAGCGTTGCGTGGATGCCCGAGCGAAATACCAGTATCCAGAGGATCGCCCCCACCAGCAGATATGGCGTGAGGCGTCGCACGCCGAGCCGGTTGAGCCCTATGAGGACGCTGGTCGCGGCAACCGCCCCGGCAAGGTCGGGTATCGACAGCTTCGCCGTATAGAACAGCGCGATGATCACCACCGCGCCGAGGTCGTCTATGATCGCGAGCGCGGCCAGAAACACGCGCAGCGATGCGGGGACGCGTGTCCCGAGCAGCGCGATCACGCCGAGCGCGAACGCTATGTCGGTGGCGGCGGGAATGGCCCAGCCAGCCGCGGTCGGGCCGCGATTGAGCGCGAGATAGACCAGCGCCGGCACCATCATGCCGCCCGCAGCCGCAATCCCGGGAAGCACGCGACGCGGCCATGTCGAAAGCTGACCGTCGAGCATCTCGCGTTTGATCTCGAGCCCGACGAGCAGGAAGAACACCGCCATCAGCGCGTCGTTGATCCAGTGCCCGATCGACAGCGGGCCGACATAGGCGTGGAGGATCGTGTCGTAGCTGGACCCGACCGGCGAGTTGGCAAGGACGAGCGCCAGCATGGCCGCGCCCATCAGCACCAGACCGGCCGAGGACTGGCTTTCGAGAAAGCGGCGGATAGCACTTGGCGTGATGCGCGGCGCATGGCCCATCGTGACGGTCTCCGGACACAGGTTGTCGGCGCTGGCGGCCCGACCAGCGTGGAAAACCTGCCCGCATCACCGCGAACACCCGATAGCCTTATCGCATCCTATCCGGTGCCGGACAACCGCGTCGCAGGACTTTTCAGACGCAGCGGCGGCGCTCGGAATGGCGTGAGGGAATCAGGACCCGCCGGTGCCCTCTGGCGGCACGGGAGGCGCCGCAGTCGAAGAGCCGCGTTGTTCGACGTGATGACCCCTTCCATCGGGCAGCATGATGTCCGCGAAGTTCTTCCGGATATAGTCGAGCTTGGGATCGATGTACCGCTGGCAGAACGGTCGGTTCGGGTCGGTTCGGTAATAGTCTTGATACCGCGCGTCGGATGGCTTGAAGCCGACGAACGGACATACGCGCGTCCGGGCGGGCTCGCCCGTTTCCCGTGCATAGCGAGCGACTATCCGTGCAGCCTCGTCGCGCTGGCTCGCATCGAAGATGTAGATCGCGCTCCGATACCGTCCGCCGGGCGAATAGGTCCCGTTCGCGGAATGGGTCCTCAGGTGAACCTCTGCCAGCGTTGCCAGGCCGATGACGCGGGGATCGAACGTGACGATGACGCCTTCCGCCCAGGCGTCGGACGGCGCTTCCGACTGGATGAAGCCCTGGTCGACGCTGACGACGCCCCGCAAAGCCTGGAAGACCCCTTCGGTACACCAATGGCACCCACCACCAAAACCGATCTTCTCCACAGGCAATCTCCAGCGCCACCGACTGCGCACATCGTCGCGCTGGTGACATGGCGACGCCGCTGGTCGCTTGCAAAGCCGACACAGGAATGAGCCGGTCGCGCCTGCGGTCAGGCGTTCACGCCGTGCCCCGACCGACTGCTATTGGACGACGCGCGGACCTTGCGAGCAACGCCCGATGAGGGTCAGACGGTGCAGGTCCGGACCGCCTGCGCGAGTGCCGTCAGCGGATCACCGACCGGCACGAACTCATGCGCGAAAAAACCCTGGAAGCCGACATCGGCAACGCTGCGCGCAACCGCGTGCCAGTTCACCTCCTGCGTGTCGTCGAGGTTATGGCGCCCCGGAACCCCGCCGGTATGGAAATGGCCGATCCACTGGATATTCTTCCGGATCGTGTCGATCACGTCGCCTTCCATGATCTGCATATGGTAGATATCGTAGAGCAGCTTGACGCGCGGCGAGGCGACCGCCTTGGCGACGCGCACGCCCCAGGCGGTATGGTCGGCCATATAGTCGGCGTGATCGACCTTGCTGTTGAGCAGCTCGATGCAGATCGTCACGCCATGATCCTCGGCGATCCGCTTGACCCGGTTCAGCCCCGCAATGGCGTTGTCGGCGCCTTCCTCATCGGACATGCCGCGGCGATTGCCCGAAAAGGCGATCACATTGGGTACGCCCGCCTTGGCCGCTTGCGGGATGCCGATACGGAACGCCTGTTCGATCGCCGCGTGGTTTTCACGCCGGTTCAGACCGTTGGGGATCGTCATGATGTCCGCGGCATAGCCCATCGTGCAGCGCAATCCATGCCGGCGCGGCACCTCGTAATCCGCGGGCTCCAGCAGATCGATGCCCTGGAGCCCGATGCGCGCGGCGGCGGCGCACAACGTATCGAGCGGGATATTCTGGTAGCACCAGCGGCTTACGGACTGCTTCAGCCGGCCGCGACGCGCAGGCGCCGCGGCCATCCCCGCGGTCGCGCACAGGGCGAGAGAAGAAGCGATGGCGGTGCGACGTGTGATCATGCCTGCACAGTAATCCAGAAGGCCGTGGCGGCAAGGTGTATTGCTATCGAACGCCGCCGCCCGCGTCCGGGTCTGCCCAAGCATCGATGCGAAAGGCGGGCGGGAGGCACGTCTGCCAACGACGACGCTCAGGGACGCGCGACCTTTGCTGCAACCCTAGTCGCGCGCGCTCGATCCGTGTAACCCGGCGGTACGGATCCTCAGGTCGAGCGTGTTGCTCAAGCCGGGACCCCGAGTCCGGAGCTACCGACATAGCACGCAAACCGAATTACGACTTTGAGCGCCGCGAGCGCGAAATGGCAAAGGCTTCGGGCTCCGCCAAAAAGGCGCAGGCCAAGGTCGACAAGCGGGCGGCTGAACAGAAGGCGCCGGACGCGGATGAGCCCGGCGGATCGTAAGTCGGCTGACGCGATGATCAACTCGCCCGATCCCACGCTCGCGCAGCTCGGCTGGAAGCCCTTTTTCAGCGATCAGGTCTCCGCCGAGCAGAGCCTTGCCTGCCAGCCCGTTCGCGTCATGTCGGTCCACCGCGGACGGGTGACCGTAGCCGGGGAAGGGGTCGAGGACTCGATTTCCTCGACCGGGCATGTGCAGAAAGGGCCGGAAGACCGACCGACCGTCGGCGACTGGTTGCTGATCGACCGGACGACGCGGAGCCTCGTGCGCATTCTCGACCGGACGAGCCTGTTCAAAAGGCCCGCACCGGGCGACGATCGCCGGATCCAGCTTATCGCCGCGAACGTCGATACGCTGTTCATCGTCACCGCCTGCGACCAGGACTTCAACGTCGCGCGTATCGAACGCTATCTCGTGCTCGCGCGCGAGGCTGGCGTCCGGCCCGTCGTCGTGCTCACGAAAGCCGACCTGTCGCCGGCCCCCGAGCATCTGGTCGAAGCGGCCCGCGCGCTCCAGTCGGGACTGCGGGTGGAGCTGGTCGACGGGCGCGATCTGGCGAGCGCTGCGCACCTAGCGGAATATTGCGGCCTCGGCGAAACGGTCGGGGTGGTGGGATCGTCGGGCGTCGGCAAGTCCACGCTCGTCAACACGCTGAAGGGATCCGACAGCATCGCGACGCAGGCGGTCCGCGAGAACGACGGCAAGGGCCGGCACACGACCACCGTCCGCGAGATGCACCGCGTTGCCGGTCCTGCGGGCGAGGGCGGCTGGCTCGTCGACACGCCGGGGATGCGCGAGATCCAGATGTCCGAAGTGGCCTCTGGCGTCGACGAGGTCTTCGACGATGTCACGGCGGTGACGCTCGAGTGCCGGTTCGCGAACTGCGTCCATGCCGACGA
>Ga0308158_10004463_pt1 | contig 11832 bp, 8 predicted proteins | sample PhyBR2_FD_201038 | JGI IMG/M metagenome (GOLD analysis project Ga0308158, IMG submission 201038) | Phyllosphere microbial communities from UC Gill Tract Community Farm, Albany, California, United States - DLSLB.R2 | ecosystem: Host-associated > Plants > Phyllosphere > Unclassified | place: USA...
CACTGCACCACCCCAGCGTTTCCGAAAGTAGCAGATGATCATGAGCCGCCCCGTTCCCCGCGCCATCCTTGCCGTGTGCGCGTTGCTGGTCACCGCATGGGGCGCGCTGGCGCTGTGGTTCCAGCTATCGCGGCCCGGCGGCTACGCCGCGATTGGACTGTGGTCACTCGCCGGCCTGGCCGCCACCATCGCCATCGCGCGCGGCCCGGGCAAGTGGCCGGGCACGAAAGCGCTGGTCACAGGCGCCGTGGCGCTGGCCGTGCTGCTGGGGTGGTGGTTGTCGCTCGCGCCATCGCATGAGCGCGTGTGGGCCGACGACGTGTCACGCATGCTGGTCTCGCGTGTCGACGGCGATCGCCTCGTGCTGCAGAACGTCCGCAACTTCGACTGGCGCACCGAAACGGATTACACGCCGCGCTGGGAAACACGCGACTACGACCTGGCTGGCATCGTGTCGGCCGACCTGATCCTGTCGTACTGGATGGGGCCGCACATCGCCCACACGCTGGTGACGTTCGGCTTCAAGGACGGCAAACAGCTGGTGTTTTCGCTCGAGATCCGCAAGGAGCGCACCGAGACCTTCAGCGCAATCGGCGGCTTCTTTCGCCAGTTCGAACAGGTGATCATCGCCTCGGACGAGCGTGACCTGATCCGCACGCGCAGCAATGCGCGCGGCGAGCAGGTCTACCTGTACCGCCTGCGCGCCACGCCCGCGCAGCTGCGCGCCGTGCTGCTGGCCTACCTGGAACGCGCCGAAGCATTGCGCCGCCAGCCTGAGTTCTACAACACGCTCACCAGCAACTGCACGACGATCCTGTACGAGCTGGCACACCGCATCGCACCGGATCTGCCGCTCGACTACCGTTTGCTGGCATCGGGCCACTTCGCCGAATACGCGTACGACCAGAACGCACTCACGCCGGGCGTGCCGTACACCGTGCTGCAGCAGCGCGGCCACATCAACGCGCGGGCGCGCCAGGCCGACGTCGATGGCAGCGATTTTTCGCGCGCGATCCGCGTGGGCGTGCCCGGCATTCGCTGAAAACCATCGCACCGGTGCTCTCAATAGTTGCCGCAAGTCAAATCAGCGGCGGAGGCTTCCACTAGTATCGACCATGGTCGAACGCGACGGGGGAGACAACCATGGCTGCGCGCTACAAGCGATTGAACGGGTCGGCGAAAGGCAGCGTCGCCGTCGAGATGGCACTGATCCTTCCCCTGTTCCTGATCCTGCTCGCCGGGCCACTGTATATCGCCCGCGCTGCATGGTGTTACAGCGTCGGGCAGAAAGCAGCGCACGATGCGACACGCTATATCGCGACCGCGACGCAGGCCGAACTTCGCACTGGCGGCGGTGGCTTCAACGAAGCCCGCGTTCCCGCGATCGCGCGCTGGATCGCCCAACAGGAACTGGGCGAAATCGTGCAATTTACTGATAGCATCGTCATCACGATTCAATGCGACGGCGACGGTTGCGGTCTCCTGGCGCCTGCCAAGGTCCGCACCGGCGTTCAAATCGGGTTGCACGATCATGTTCTCGGCGACCTGACGATGGACTACCTGGGTTCTGCCGGTATGACGATAAGCAGCGAAGTCACGATGCGCTATGTCGATCAGTGAACACGCGTGCCCGAGGCGCGTAACGCAGACAGGCTCGATCAGCGTGATGTTCGTTGCCGCCCTGATGATCATCCTGGGCTTTCTCGCCCTGGCCCTCGATCTGTCCATGCTCACGCACCGCAAGATGGAACTCCAGAATGTCGCCGACAGCGCTGCACTGTCGGCTGCGCACCGGCTTGACGGGACCGCGGCCGGCATCAACGGCGCACTGGAAGCCGCCTCGCAGCGCTTCCTGCAGGCGGATGGCAGATTCACTTACAACTACGGCAAGGCGTCAATGAACTGGTCGGATACGGCCATCGAATTTTCTGCCAGCCCGTCCGGCCCGTGGCTCGCGTTCGGCGAGGCCGTGAAACATCCTGAAAATCTGCTGTACCTGCAAGTCGATACCGCGCAGCTGGACACCGGATACGGTACCGTCGCCACCCTGTTTCTCCCGACGTTCACAGACATCCTGGACGCCTTCACCAGTGCCCGCGCCATCGCCGGCCGCTCTGCCATCAAGGTCACCCCGCTGGGCATCTGCGCCATGCGTGACGAAGCCCACCGCAACCACGCTGGCGAGCTTGAAGAATTCGGCTTTCGCCGCGGCGTGGGCTACAACCTGCTGGACCTGAACCTGCCCGGCGCCGATGCTGGCCAGACCTTCATCGTCAATCCGGTTGCGCAGTCCACGCCCGTCACTGATGCAGCAACGCTGGCGCCGTTCGTCTGCACTGGCACGATGGCCATGTCACGGCTGTCCGGTGGCACGGTCAAGGTGTCGGCAACGTTCCCGCTCGACCAGCTCTGGCAGCAACTCAATTCGCGCTTCGGCACCTACGGAACGGGTGCTACCGCGTGCGACGCCCGCACGGCGCCCGCCGACATCAATATCAAGGAATTCACCCACAACAGCGGCACCCCGTGGATGGGCGCGACGCCCGCGCAGCAGTCGGCCGCGCTGCTGGCGACGTCCGAGCGCCGGTGGACGGTTGCCGGCCCCGATACGGCACCCGCCGGTACCCTGGCCGTGCAATTCGGTCCGCTCTGGTCGTACGCAAAGGCGGTCCTTTACGCATCGTATGCCAGTACGGGTTCGCCGGAACCGGCAACTGGTTATGCAACCTATGACGTCACCGAATGGAGCACCCTGTACACGCCGGGCAAGCCGACTACATCAACGTCCACACCCTATCCCGACAGTGCGGACACGCCCACGCCCTACTCCTACAGGTCCGGTACCCAATTTTACAAAGGACCAGCGGCGAGCAACAAGAGTCTGGCCCACCGCCGCGTCCTGCACCTGCCCTTGCTCGCCTGTCCGGTCGCTGGCAGCAATGCCACCGTGCGTGGCATCGGCAAATTCTTCATGACCGTCCCTGCCACGAAGACCTCTCTGTACGGCGAGTTTGCAGGCCTGGCGACCGAGCAGTCCCTGGGCACCCGCATCGTTTTGTACCCCTGATGGATGGACATGCCATGATCTGCCAAACGCCAGAGCGGCAACGTGGCGTCGCCGCCGTCGAATTCGCCGTCGTTGCCGTGATTTTTTTCATGCTCTTCTTCGGCATTCTCGACATTATCCGGGCACTCTATATCTGCAATATCCTGCAGGAGGTCACGCGACGGGCGACGGCGCTGGCCGTCAACAGTGATTTCAACGATGCAACCGCGATGCTGAACGTGCGTACCCATGCGGTGTTTCGCACGACGCGCGGCGCCCTGCTCTTTGCCGATCCCATCTCGGACGAGCACGTCAAGATCGATTACCTGCAGATCCCGGCGACGGCCAATCCGGCCCCGATCGGGACATCGATGCCCGCGAATCCCCAGCAAAACCGGATCAACTGCACCTCCAATCCCAGCGCGGCCAACTGCATCCAGCTGGTCAGGGTGCGGATCTGCTTGCCCGGGGGCGCCAGCGATGTCTGTACACCGGTGCCGTACCGGCCGCTGGCGTCGTTCCTGCCGTTTTCATTCAGCTTGCCCACCGCCACCACCATCGCCCGGGCAGAAACCCTGGGCATGCCGCCCGGCGTGCCAATGCCGGTGGGCGGCGGCGGGTAGCACCTACGGGACGTCGGACGACGTGGCCTGCACCACCCGCGATATGGCGACCTTCGCGATGCGGCGATCCTCGACTGCGACGACCTCGTAGCGCCAGCCATCGAGCTCGATGGCCTGCCCCGGCTCCGGCATCGACGCGAAGCGCGCCAGCAGGAAACCGGCCAGCGACGTGTAGTCCTCGTCCCCCACCAGCGCATCGGTGTCGAGCACCTGCTCCAGCTGATGCAGGTCGGCCGCGCCATCGGCTTCCCACAGGTCCGGGCCCTGCGGCCGGATGGCCAGTTGCTCATCCTCGTCCGGGAATTCGCCGGCGATCGCCTCCAGGATGTCCACCGGCGTGAGCAGGCCCTGGACGATCCCGAATTCGTCCGTCACCAGCACCAGCTGACCGTGCGCGCGCTTGAGCGTGTCCATCGCGCCCAGCACACCGGCGGTGTCAGGCAGCAGGATCGGTGCACGCACGACGCCAGATTCCGGCGAGGCATCGATGCGCCCGTGCAGCATCAGTGCGCTGACCAGGTCCTTGGTGCGCGCAATGCCCACCAGCTGGTCCAGCTGCCCGCGCGCCACCGGCATGCCGCTGTGCGGCGACGCCTGCAACTGGCGCAGGATGGTGTCGGCCTCGTCGTCCAGGTTGACCCACGTGAGTTCCGAGCGCGGGGTCATGATCGAACGGATCGACCGGTCGGCCAGCGCCAGCACGCTGCTGACCATATTGCGTTCTTCGACGCCGAACGCTTCGGGCTCGGCCACCGGTTCATCCTGCGGTTCCACATCTGCATCGGGATGCATCCGCTTCTTCCCACCCATCAGGCGCAGCACCGAATCGGCGGTGCGGTCGCGCAGCGGAACGCGCGCTTCCTGCTTCAGGAAATTACGGCGTGCGAACTGGTTCAGCGCCTCGATCAGGATCGAAAAACCGATGGCAGCATACAGATAGCCTTTCGGGATATGGAAGCCCAGGCCTTCGGCAACCAGCGACAGGCCGATCATCAACAGGAAGCTCAGGCACAGCACGACGACGGTCGGATGCGCATTGACGAAGCGCGTCAGCGGCTTGGACGCCAGGATCATGACGCCGATCGAGATGATCACCGCAGCCATCATCACGTACAGATTGTCGACCATGCCGACGGCGGTGATGACCGCATCGAGCGAGAACACGGCGTCGAGCACGACGATCTGGGCGACCACGGCGCCGAAGCCCGCATACACCCGCGACCTGGTCTGCACATGCGTGACGCCTTCCATGCGTTCGTGCAGTTCGACGGTGGCCTTGAACAGCAGGAACACGCCGCCCAGCAGCAGGATCAGGTCGCGGCCCGAAAACGCCATCGACCCGAGGGCGAACAGCGGTGTCGTCAGCGTGACGAGCCACGACACGATGGTGAGCAGGCCAAGGCGCATCAGCATGGCCAGGGAGAGACCAATCAGGCGCGCCTTGTCGCGCTGGTGCGGCGGCAATTTGTCCGCCAGGATGGCGATGAAAATCAGGTTGTCGATGCCCAGGACGATTTCCAGGACAACGAGCGTGAGCAGACCCGCCCAGATGGTGGGGTCGAAGAGCCATTCCATGTGTTACCTCTTGTTTGAATCAGTGTGAAGGTGCAACTGCGAGAGACGCAGCGAGAGCGTGCCGCCAAAGCGGCACAGGCAGGCGTCACACGATGCGGGGAGGCTTGAGCAGGGGGTGCCAGGACTGGCTGGGATGCGACAGGGATGGGGGTGCGGGCACGCCGCCGCGCACATCAGCCAGGCGCAGCGAAATCTCTTCGTTGATCGTGTCGTGCACGTCGGCGCCTGCCGGCGGTTCATCGGGATCGATGTCGCAGCTGGCCTGGCAGTCGTAGTTATCGGGCAGGTAGGCGTCGGCGAACACCGGTGCAGTGGTCAACTGGACGAGCGGTTCGGATGCAATGACGCGCTGGGCTGGCTCGGGCGGCAGCATCGCGGATGCGGCCATGGCCAGGGCAAACATGTTCAGGGGGAGCAGCAGGATCAGGCAGATGACGAATACTCGTCTCATATACGGCGGGAAAGTCGATGACCCGGCCATTCTAGCATGGCCCCGCGCACGCCATCCGTGCGCGCCGCACGCGTAGCAGCCCTCTTGTACAATGGCCGCCACCTTACCCACCGGCCCCGCCGGGAAGCATCCGATGCACACATCTGCCCAGCGCATGAGCGCTCTGCTCGACTATCTCGTCGAGCAGGCCAAAGACATAGATCCTTCCGCGTTCACGCTCGCGAAAGTCACCGAATTCAAGAAGACCTTTGCCGACCTGTCGACGCTGCCGTGGATCGAATTCAACGTCGAAACCGAGCAGGATGACCTGTGGTTGCGCGTGCACCGGCTCGAGGCGACGCCGCCGCCCCTGCTGGCCGATCCCGCGCTGGCGCCCTATCTGGCGATCGGCGCCGACCCGTCCGGCAATCCGCCGGCACTCGCCGAAGCCGCGCTGGCCGGCCTGGCGAGCGACGATCCCGCCCGCGCCGGTGCTGCCCACGCGCTGGCCGCGTATCAGGCGCCGTGGCACGAATGGGCCGCGCGCGAACGCCCGCGGCGCCAGGTGATCTCGCTGTACGCGGACCTGTTCGCCCTGAAGGCCCGGCTCGAATCCGAAGAAGCGGCGCGCCCGCTGGAACTGGTCTGGGGCATGGGCCTGTCGTCGTGGCAGATCGGCGCCCCGGCACCCGTCGACTTCCATTACCCGCTCATCACGCAGGCGCTGGAAATCGACATCGACCCGGCCTCGCACGCCATCGGCCTGCGGCCCCGCCAGCTCGACGCGCACCTGGAGCTGGATGCATTCGCGGCCTGCGGCGTGCCCGGGATCGGCGACGTTGAACGCGCCGCGCGCAGCCTGCTTGCCGTACGCGGCGACAGCGCGATCTCGCCGTTCGCACCCGAGACGATTGAGCCGATCCTGAAGCTGATTGCCGGCCAGGTCAGCGCGGACGCCCGCTACGACATGGCCGCCACGCAGGCGCCGCCCCCTGGCGAGCGTCTCGTCGTCACGCACGGCTGGGTGATCTTCGCGCGACCGCGCGCGACGCACTTCCTGATCGACGACATCGCGCGCCTGAAAGAACGCGTGGACGTCAGCGAGGCGCTGCCGGCCGGGCCGCTGAGCCTTGTCACACCGCCTGGCAGCGAGGTGCTCGAACACGAACCGATCGCGTTTCGCGGCCTGTCCGGCGGCGCGGTCAATGCCGGCGAGCCGCGCGAGCTGTACTTCCCGCTGCCGTACAACCGTGAGCAGGAAACGATCGTCCAGCAACTGGCGCGCTCGCCCGGCGTCACGGTCCAGGGGCCGCCCGGCACCGGCAAGACGCACACGATCGCCAACATCATCAGCCACTACCTGGCCTCGGGCAAACGCATCCTGGTGACGTCCAAAGGCGAGCCGGCGCTGAAGGTGTTGCAGGAGAAGATTCCGGAATCGATCCGGCCGCTCACCGTCGCCCTGCTCTCGGGCGACAAGGAAGGCATGCGCCAGTTCCAGGCGTCGATCGAGGCGATCATCCATACGCTGTCGCACCTGAACCCGCAGCTCGAGACCGAGGCCATCGCCGCGTGCCGCGTTGCGCTCGACCGCGCGCACGCCGAAACTGCCGCCATCGACACCCGGATCGACGAGATCGCGCATGCGCAGCTGGCTGCCGTCAGCGTCGACGGTGTCGAGATGCGCGCGCAGAAGATGGCCGAACTGGTCATCGACGGCACCGAACGTTTCGGCTGGTTCGACGACGAGCTGTCGCTGGCGCCGCACCACGCACCGCCATTTGGCGATGAACAGGCGATGGCGCTGCGCGATGCGCGGCGCCGGCTCGGTCCCGATCTGGTCTATTGCAATGCGCGGCTGCCTGCTGCCGACGCACTGCCGACGCCGGCCAGCATCGGCCGCCTGCATGACACGCTGCTGGCAATGCGCGACATCGAGCGCGACGAAGCCAGTGGCGCGCTGCCCCCGCTGCGCGCCACGACGCCCGACGTCTTTGCCGCCGCGCACGCCTTGCAGGCAGCACTGGCCGACGCCATCGCCACCGCAGCCGAGGTCGAAGCGTCAGGCGTCGACTGGGCGCACGCCCTGCGCCTCAAATCGCGCCAGTCGCAGTTCGTCACCGAGCGCAGCGCGTTCGAGGCGCTGCTGCCCGAGATGGATGCGCTGTTGCGCGCCCGCGCCGAATTCATGCAGCGGCCCGTCACGGCGCCGACCGAAGCGCTCGGCAATCCGAAAGCCATCGAAGCGATCCACCGCGCCGTCGACACCGGCAAGCCGTTCGGCCTGTTGTCGTTTGGCGGCGGCGACGTCAAGCAGCAGATCGCTGCGATCCGCGTTGCGGGCCTGGCGCCCGCCTCCACCGACGACTGGGCCCACGTGCAGCGCTACGCTGCGCTGCAGAACCGCCTGCACTCGTTCGCCGTGCGCTGGAATGCGTTCGCACCCGATCTGTCGCTGCCGGTGCTGGTCGCCGACGTGGCGCACCTGCGCGCCATCGAACAGGTCCTGACCACAGCCCGCGCCGCACATGCCCAGGCAACGCGCCACGACGTGCAGTTGCCTGGCCTGGCCCGCGCGGTGTTCAGCCAGCCGCCGACGAACGACCTGCTGGGCCGCGAAGCCGACCTGCTGCGCGTGCGCGACTACCTGGCGCGGCACCTGGCGCGGGCCGGTCTCGAACAGGGCCGCACGGCCATGGCCACGCTGCACGATCTGCTGGCGGGTGCCGATGGCCCCGTCGGCGTGCGCCTGCGCGAGCTGGCCAGCCAAACGCTGGGCATGCCGGGTCTGGAGGCCGACACGGTCAGCGCCGAGTATGCGGCGCTGCTCGCGGAACTGCGCCGTATCGACGCGCTGGCGCCCGACCTGGCCACCGTGCGCGAGTTCGCCGAACAGGTCGCGGCGCATGGCGCGGGCCGACTGGCAGCACGCCTGACAACCATCCCCGTCGACGCCCACGGCGACGATGCCGTGTTCCCGGTACGCTGGCGCGATGCCTGGACCTGGGCGCGCCTGAAAACCTACCTCGACGATATCGATGCGCGCGACGAGATGCTGCGCCTGGCCGAGCGCCGCCGCGAACTCGAACGGGGCCTGGCGCGCCTGTACGAACAACTGGTGTCGAAATCGTCCTGGCTGGCCACGCGCCGCCTGGCCGGCCAGAACGTATTGAGCGCGCTGGAAACCTACCGCACGTCGATGCGTAAACTCGGCAAGGGCACGGGCGTGAACGCGGGTCGCTACCGGCGCGATGCGCAGGAAGCGATGGTCAATGCGCAGGCCGCCGTGCCGTGCTGGATCATGAGCCATGCGCGCGTGTCCGAAACGCTGCCGGCCACGCTCGGTGCGTTCGACCTCGTCATCGTCGACGAGGCCAGCCAGTCTGACCTGTGGGCGCTGCCGGCGGTCCTGCGCGGCAAGCAGATCCTGGTGGTCGGCGATGACCGCCAGGTCTCGCCCGAAGCCGGCTTCGTCTCGGCCGCCAAGATCACCGACCTGCGCCGGCGCTTCCTGGCCGGCCAGCCGTTCGAAGCCGTGCTCACGGCCGACATGTCGCTGTACGACATTGCCTCGACCGTGTTTGCCGCCTCGAAGGTCATGCTGCGCGAGCACTTCCGCAGCGTTGCGCCGATCATCGCCTACAGCAACCGCGTGTTCTACAAGGGCTTCATCCAGCCGCTGCGCATCCCGACGGCGTCCGAGCGGCTCGATCCGCCGCTGGTCGACGTGTTCGTGGCCAATGGCTACCGCGAGAACAAGGGACTGAATCGCCCCGAGGCCGAATTCATCGTCGCCGAGATCGACGCCATCCTGCGCGATCCGGCCTATGCCGGCCGCACGCTGGGTGTGGTGTCGCTGCTGGGCCCCGAACAGGCGCAACTGATCGACAAGATGGTGCGCTCGCGCTGCGACATGGCTGAACTGGTCCGGCGCAACTTCGCCTGCGGCGACGCACGCCTGTTCCAGGGCAGCGAGCGCGACATCATGTTCCTGTCGATGGTCGCCGACAGCAAGCAGCATCACGCGCTGTCGGGCGTGCAGTTCGACCAGCGCTTCAACGTCGCCGCTTCGCGCGCGCGCGACCGCATGTACCTGGTGCGCTCGGTGCGGCTCGAAGAACTGTCGACACTCGATTTGCGCCGCACGCTGGTCGAGCACTTCGCCAAACCCCTTGAAGCCAATGAAGAAGCCACGAGCCTGATCGACCTGTGCGAGTCGGGCTTCGAGCGCGACGTGTACACCGAACTGTTCGAGCGCGGCTACCGCGTCATCCCGCAGGTGCCGGCCGCCGGCTACCGGATCGACATGGTGGTGGAAGGCGCGCACGACCGGCGCCTGGCGATCGAACTCGATGGCGACGAGTTCCATGGGCCAGACCGGTGGCAGGCCGACATGGGCCGCCAGCGCGTGCTGGAACGCGCCGGCTGGACCTTCTGGCGTTGCTTTGCCTCGACCTGGTCGCTGCAGCGCGAAACGATCCTGGCCGAGCTGCTGGCGCGCCTGGCGGCGATGGGGATCGAGCCGCTTGGGGCACTGGCGCGCACGCCGCTGCTGGTCGAGTACCGCGAATGGGGACGTGACGCGCTTAACGCGGAAACGCCACCGTCACCACACAGCCCTGACCATCTGCTTTCCGACCAATCGTGACCGCAGCCCCGTGCTGGTCGGCGATCTGGCGCACGATGCTCAGACCCAGGCCAGCGCCCGACTTGCCGCCGGGCCGCAGCCGGTAATAGGGACGGAACACGTTTTCCGTCTCCTCGTCCGGGACCGGCTCGCCATCGTTCGACACGCGCAGCAGGCACTGCCCGTCGGCGCAGTCGATGGCGACGTCGATGTCGCCGCGCGCCAGGCCATGCCGCGACGCATTCTCGATCAGGTTGCGCAGCAGTTGCTGCAGCCGGTACGGGTCGCCCTGCACGCTGCAATCGTGGGGCGCCGACAAGCCGAGCGACTGGCCGCGCCGGTCGAGCAAGGGTTCCTGCAGCGCCATCACGTCGCTGCACACGTCAGCCAGCGAGACCTGGCGCTGCAACTGCATGTCGGTGCCGGACGCGAGGCGGCTGAAGGTCAGCAGCTGCTCGGCCAGTTGCGTCGTGCGCTCCAGCGCGCCGACCGCCTCGCCCAGCGAGGCATCGCACTCGGCCTGATTGGCCGCCCGCAGCGCGTTCTGCACATGCAGTTGCACCGCCGCGATCGGCGTACGGATCTCGTGCGCGGCCGCGTCGATGAATTGCTGCTCGCGCTCGAAGGCAGCGGCGACCCGCTGCAACAGGCTGTTGAGTTCATCGACGACCGGCGACAGCTCGCGCGGCAGGTCGGGCAGTTCGACGGGTGCGAGCGACTCCGGCTCGCGCCGCGCGATCGCATCGGCCAGAGTGCGCAGCGGCGCCAGGTTGGTTGCCAGCACCAGGTTGACCGCCACCAGCAGCAGGATGCCGCCGATGATGACGGGCGCCAGCACCGATGCGCCAAGCTGCTCGACCATTTCTTCGCGCACCTCGTCCTTCTCGGCCACCACCACCCACACATGGCCTGATTGCAGCGCGAACACCTGCCACAGGGTCTCGCCCAGCAGCTTGCTGGTAAAGCCTGAAGCCAGGGGCGCCAGCGGCGCTTCCGGCGCCGACGCCGAACGGGCCAGCAGGCGCCCTTCGGCATTGAAGACCTGGAACGCGATCTTGTGTTCGTACGGGTGGCCATACGGCGTCGCACCACCCGAATACCCGAGCTGCTGCGGAATCGGAATCACGATCGGGGCCCCGATGGTGGCCGTCTCGAGCTGGTGAGCCGCCAGCGTTTCGAGCACGCGCGCCGAACTGGCCAGGCGCGCGCTGAAGAATTCCTCGGACTCGTGACCGGCGAACCAGTGCGCGGCAAGCGAGATGCCCCCCAGGATCAGGAGCATGCACGCCATCGTGCGCGTGATCAGGCGCCGGCGGATCGAATAGCGGCGCCCGCTCGTGCGACCGCTCATGTGGCTAAATTCCCGATGCGATAACCAAGCCCGCGCACCGTCTTGATCAGGTCGGGATCAGTCTTGCGCCGCACATGGTGCACGTAGACGTCAATGGCGTTGCTGGCCACGCCCTCGCCCCAGCCGTACAGCGACGCTTCGAGTTCGCTGCGGGTAAACACCTTGTTGGGCTGCTCGACG
>Ga0308158_10004464_pt1 | contig 11832 bp, 12 predicted proteins | sample PhyBR2_FD_201038 | JGI IMG/M metagenome (GOLD analysis project Ga0308158, IMG submission 201038) | Phyllosphere microbial communities from UC Gill Tract Community Farm, Albany, California, United States - DLSLB.R2 | ecosystem: Host-associated > Plants > Phyllosphere > Unclassified | place: USA...
CTCTTCGAATTCCTTAACGAACTCGGAAAGCTCGATGATGGTCATTTCCTTGAATGCGGAAAGCAGCTCTTCGTTGCTGAGCTTCGCCATGGTCGGCGTCCTTTCGGTTTTGGCCCGGGGGCCTAATGAATTTGGGATTACGTTGCGAGAGATCGCGAAAGCTTAGGCTTCTGCCGGAGCTTCCTCGGCAGCAGCGCCGCCGTTGTCCTCTTCGAGCTTTGCACGCAGTGCATCGACGACGCGAGCAGCAGCGGAGGCCGGAGCCTGCAGTACTGCAGCAACGCGAGCGAGCTGGGTTTCGCGGGATTCCAGTGCGGCCAGTGCAGCGATGCCGCTCTGGTCCAGCGCCTTGCCTTCGAACCAGCCGGTCTTGATGACCAGCTTCTCGTTGGTCTTGGCGAATTCCGTGAGGCTCTTAGCAGCAGCAACAGCGTCGCCCTTTACGAAGGCGATTGCAGTTGGGCCGGAAAGCTGCTCATCGAATGCATCGATGCCAGCGTTCTTAGCTGCGATTGCGGTCAAGGTGTTCTTTACAACTGCGTACTTGGTCTCCTGACCAAGCGAGCGGCGCAGATCCTTGAGCTGTGCAACGGTAAGCCCACGGTATTCGGTCAAGACAGCCGCGGTTGATTCGTTGAAGTCCGCAGTGATTTCTTCAATCGCTGCAGTCTTGCTCGGGGTTGCCATAACACTCCTTCCGGGGATTTGTTCGGTACCGTTTCAAAACCGGCGAGGCCATAAAAATAGCCCCGCGCAGGAGCACAGGGCAGTTCAACTCATTCAAGTTAAAGCAAATCTATGTAACCTGCGTTGGTTGTCCTTGCGGACCTTTAGGAACATTGGGAATCCAATTGTTCAACCGACGGTCTTCGGTAGTTCCAGTCTAAGCCAGATCATCGGGGCACAGCAAATCGAAGCTGGACCCAGGATCATGATACTGATCACTTAGAAGTGGTTTGGGGTGACGGGACTTATTTACCTGCGCTTGGGGAACACGGGCAATAAGTCCCGTCGGGCCTAGAAGCTTGGGGAACTTCTAAGCCTCATCGGTGTATAGCCTTGGGGGATCCATACACAGATGTCCGAATTACTCGGCAGTCCAAGCCTATCACCGGCAATTATGGTTTCCTATCTGCACACGGGCTTCGCGGAACAGGCTGGAATCGCCGGTTAAACACTGAGGGAGCATGCCGGCAATCGGCATGCTCCCTCAATTGATTAAGCTACTAGGCTTAGGCCTCGACGCGGGTCACGTTCGGGTCAACAGGGATGCCTGGACCGAAGGTGGTTGCGAGGGTGGCCTTCGAGATGTAGCGGCCCTTCGAAGCCGAAGGCTTCAGGCGCAATACCTCTTCAAGAGCTGCTGCGTAGTTCTCGGTCAGCTGCTTCTGGTCGAACGAAACCTTGCCAATGATGAAGTGCAGGTTCGAGTGCTTGTCGACGCGGAAGTCGATCTTGCCGCCCTTGATGTCGGTAACTGCCTTGGCAACATCCATGGTTACGGTACCGGTCTTAGGGTTTGGCATCAGGTTACGAGGACCCAGTACCTTACCCAAGCGGCCAACCTTGCCCATCAGGTCAGGGGTAGCAACTGCTGCGTCGAAGTCAACCCAGCCGCCCTGGATCTTTTCGATCAGGTCGTCCGAGCCAACGAAGTCGGCGCCAGCTTCGCGAGCTGCTTCTGCCTTGTCGCCGTTAGCGAAAACAACCACGCGGGCGGTCTTGCCGGTGCCGTGTGGAAGGTTGACGGTACCGCGGACCATCTGGTCAGCCTTGCGTGGGTCAACACCCAAGCGGAAAGCAACCTCAACGGTCGAGTTGGTCTTCTCGCCTGCGGTCTCCTTGGCCAGGGCAATTGCCTGGGCCGGAGCGTAGACGTTGTTGTCGGCATCGATCTTAGCCGCGGCGGCTACGTATGCTTTGCTGCGCTTTGCCATCTGCGTTTTCTCCTTATGCAGTCGTGGTCATATGGACCGCGCGCGGTCCTGCCACGGGCGAATCGATCAGCTGATCGTTTCGCCTTAGATTAAATTCTTTGTTGCTCTTCACCAGGTGAACAGCGGAAGGCGGAATTAGCCTTCTACGGTCACACCCATGGAGCGAGCGGTACCGGCGATGATCTTGGCTGCGGCAGCCAGATCGTTTGCGTTCAGGTCAGCCATCTTGGAGGTGGCGATTTCCTCAACCTGTGCCTGGGTCAGGTTTGCAACCTTCAGGGACTGAGGAGTGCCCGAACCCTTTGCAATGCCAGCAGCCTTCTTGATCAGCTCTGCTGCAGGAGGAGTCTTGGTGATGAAAGTGAACGAACGGTCTTCGTAGACGGTGATTTCAACTGGAATCACGTTACCGCGCTGCGACTCGGTCGCTGCGTTGTAAGCCTTGCAGAATTCCATGATGTTGACGCCGTGCTGACCAAGGGCTGGACCAATTGGCGGAGCTGGGTTAGCAGCACCTGCCTGGATCTGCAGCTTGATGAGTCCGGTGACCTTTTTCTTTGGGGCCATGTCGGGTCCTTCTTACTCTTGCGTTTCCCGCGGCACAGGAGCGTGGCACGGGGATCTGGCTATCGTGGCGCGACAGCCAAACGCGCCCTCACATCGATAAGCGACCGATATGGGGCACGAAGACTTAATACTACTGGATCTTGGTGACCTGGTTGAAGTTCAGGGTCACTGGGGTTTCGCGTTCGAAGATCGAAACCAGTACCACCAGCTGAGCTGCATCCAGCTTGATTTCCGAGATCGTGGCCGGCATCGTTTCGAATGGACCATCGTTGACGATAACCGATTCGCCAACCTCGAAGTCCACAGTGACCTCAGTGATTGGAGCACGACCAGGCTTGGAAGCCGATGGCTGCTCTTCTGGGTCGACCACGGTGTGCTCAAGCATGGAGAACACTTCGTCGAGGTTCAGCGGGTTGGGATCGTGGGCGTTTCCAACGAAACCGGTGACGCCTGGAGTGTGTCGAACAACACCCCACGAAGCGTCGGTGAGCTCCATGCGAACCAGGACGTAGCCCGGGATGCGCACGCGGCGGACGATCTTGCGCTGGGTGTTCTTGACCTCAACGACTTCTTCCATCGGCACCTGGATGTCGTAGATGAACTCTTCCATGTCCTGGGTCTGGATACGGGTTTCCAGGTTCACCTTGACGCGGTTTTCGTAGCCGGCGTAGGTGTGGATGACAAACCAGTCACCAGGCAGGCGGCGCAGCTTCGAACGGAATTCTTCCTTGAGGCGAGCAACCTTGTCTTCGCCGGATTCCTCGGCGTCGGCTTCTTCAACCTCTACGTCAGATTCAGCAACCTGAGCATCTTCGTCAGATTCAACTTCAGCAACCTGGGCATCTTCAGCATCTGCGGCTGGGGCTTCGGTCGAGTCGATATCAACCTCAGCGGCTGCATCTACCTGATCGCTGTCGGCTTCAACGAACTCGTTTTCGACCTCGTCATTAATCTGCGGTTCGAGTTCCTTGTCGGACACTGCAGCTCCTGCTTTCTTTGACTGAATGACACTGAAATTGCCTCGGGGGCGATTATACCTCCGAGGCAACTAAACTTACTGTTCTACCTGTTTAGTGAACAGGAGGATCGAACCTTGCCCAAAGACGAAATCCAGGGCTGTCACGATCAGCATCACCACGACAACAAATCCGACAACTACCAAGAAGTAATTGAGCAATTCGCTACGGGTCGGGGTGACTACCTTTTTAAGTTCCGCGATTACCTGACGGAAAAACAGCATGATTTGGGCAAAAAAGCCCTTCTTCTGCTTACTCTTTCCAGAGTTGAGAGCAGATTCGGTCACGTTCTTCCTCGTTTCAATTTTTTTGGCCAGTTGAAACAATCACGGTGCGTCGTAGCCTGACCGACCACAACACACCGTGACGTGAGTAATTCGCTGAGCGACAAAATCGCTACTGCGCAGGGCAGACAGGACTCGAACCTGCAACCTGCGGTTTTGGAGACCGCTGCGCTACCAATTGCGCCACTACCCTTCGGAGCTTTTCCCGCTCCCACCTAGATCATCTTAGCGGATAAAAGCATCAAGCTTGTTCCGTTGCGATGTCTCGGCAACGAGAAATAACTTTACGCAACGAAATCGCAAATGTCGAACTGACAACCCATGGTGTGGCGCAGAACGCATAGATCAGCGCCCATTGATCCGCGTTGATGTCATTTTCACTCATGGTCGATTGATCTGGGGTGCAGGGAACTAAACTGGGAAACAACAGCTGTCCCCATAGACTTCAGGACGAATTCTCACATGTCTCGAATTTCTCGCCGCATCGGCGCAATCTCCGAATCCGCGACCCTCGCCGTCGACGCCAAGGCCAAGGCCCTGAAAGCCGCTGGACGCCCAGTCATCGGGTTCGGTGCCGGTGAACCTGACTTCCCAACGCCCGGCTACATTGTTGAAGCTGCGCTCAAAGCTGCAACAGATCCGAAGAACCACCGCTACTCCCCTGCTGCTGGCCTTCCAGAGCTGCGCGAAGCCATTGCGGAAAAGACCCTGCGCGACTCCGGCTATGAGATCTCCGCATCCCAGGTCCTGGTCACCAACGGCGGCAAGCAGGCCGTGTACAACACCTTCGCCACCTTGCTCGATCCAGGCGACGAGGTCATCGTTCCAGCTCCATACTGGACCACCTACCCTGAAGCTATTCAGCTGGCCGGCGGCAAGGCGGTCTCGATCTTCGCAGGCCCGGAACAGGGCTACAAGGTCACTGTGGAGCAGCTCGAGTCCGTGCTGACCGATCGCACCAAGGTGCTGCTATTCGTTTCGCCGTCGAACCCTACGGGCGCGGTGTACTCGCCAGAGCAGGTTCGCGAGATCGGCCAGTGGGCAGCTTCCAAGGGCCTGTGGGTTGTCACCGACGAAATCTACGAGCACCTGACCTACGGAGATGCCAGCTTCAGCTCCATCGCCACCCTGGCTCCGGAGCTGGAAGACCGCGTCGTCATCCTCAACGGCGTCGCCAAGACCTACGCCATGACCGGTTGGCGCGTTGGATGGATGGCCGGCCCAGCCGACGTCATCAAGGCCGCCACCAACCTGCAGTCGCACGCCACCTCGAACGTTGCCAACGTTTCCCAGCGTGCCGCGCTGGCTGCCGTCTCCGGCCCATTGGATGCTGTCAATGAAATGAAGACCGCTTTCAACCGCCGCCGCCTGGCCATCGTCGAGGGCCTGAACGCCATTGACGGCCTGCACTGCCCAACTCCGGAAGGCGCGTTCTACGCATACTCGGACGTTCGAGGACTGCTCGGCCGTGAAATCCGCGGCGTCGTCAACAACACCAGCGCCGAATTGGCCGCCTTCATCCTGGAGCAGGCCGAGGTCGCCGTTGTCCCAGGCGAAGCCTTTGGTCCATCGGGCTACATCCGCATGTCCTACGCGCTGGGGGATGCCGATCTCGCTGAAGGCGTAGCACGCATCGCCAAATTGCTCGGCGAAGCCAAGTAGGCACAGCCTCAACGCAGACTGCCGGTGGGCCAAGGAACTCCTTGGGCCACCGGCAGTTTTTTGCCCCGCTGCGATTAAAGGATCTTCCGGTCCACGGCCCAGCGGGTGAGTTCATGCCGATTGGACAGCTGAAGCTTGCGCAGGACATTCGATACGTGGGACTCCACGGTTTTCACCGAGATGAACAATTCCGTAGCCACTTCCTTGTAGCTGTAGCCGCGGGCGATCAAGCGCATGACCTGCAATTCGCGGTCCGAGAGCAGATCCAGTTCCTCATCGACGGCCGATACTGCGGTGCTGCTGCCAAATGCATCAAGCACAAAACCGGCCAGGCGCGGCGAAAAGACCGCGTCGCCAGCGGCCACACGACGCACCGCATCAGAGATTTCCTCACCCGAAATGCTCTTGGTGACATAGCCGCGCGCACCGGCGCGGATCACCGTGACCACATCTTGCGCTGCATCAGAAACACTCAGCGCCAGGAACTTCGTTGTCCCCAGCAGCTGGGTGCAATTCTTCAGGACTTCGGCGCCTCCCCCAGCCCGTCCGCCAGGCAGGTGGACATCAAGCAACACCACATCAGGCTTTTGCTCGGTAATCACCGCGATGGCTTCCTCAACGCTTCCTGCCTCCCCAACAATTTGCATGTCATTGGCGAGGTCCGCTTTCAAGCCGGAGCGAAAAATCGCGTGATCGTCGACAAGGACTACACGATAGCTTTGGGTGCTGTTTTCGATACTCATGAATGTGGTTCTTCCTGCGTAGTGTTCCTAGGCATGCTCAGCCGGATCTCGGTTCCGGTTTCGCTGCTGCGTATCGTGGCCTTGCCACCAGCACGCTGCATGCGTCCAATAATCGACTCCCGCACTCCATGTCGGTCCTCGGGAATCCCGCCAAAGTCAAAACCCTCCCCACGGTCGCGGACAAAGACTTCAACAGCAGTCTCCGAGCACTCGATGTAGACGGAGATCTTGCCCGGCGCGTGCTTGGCCGCATTCATCATGGCTTCCCTGGTAGCCGCGACCAGCGCCTGCTGCCCTTCGAAGCCTTGGGCGTTTCCCACGGCGATGACTTCAACATCGCGCAGCAGCAATTGTTCGATGTCGCTGGCTTCGTGTTGCACCTCGACCACAACGTCTTCATCGTCCAGGTCCTGGTTGCCGTAGAGCCACTGGCGCAACTCGCGTTCCTGGATGCGGGCCAAGGTCCGCACCGCGGCAGGGTCATCACTGCGCTTTTGGATGACGGCCAAGGTCTGCAAGACCGAATCGTGCAAGTGGGCTGCGAACTCCGCGCGTTGTGCGGATGCCTGCCTGGAACTTCTTTCGGCCAGGAAATCGCGCCAAAGCCTAGTCCCCCATGGCAGCAAGACGACCACTGCACCGACGATAATGGCTATCGCGGCCCACATCCCGCCCAGCAGATCCGCCACGCCGACGGAACCGCTGAGGATGGTAAGCAAGCCACCGATGACCAGCAACAACCCCAGGCCAAGCCGAATCAGAAGCGGCGCCGATTTCTTCCTGCCCGGCCTGGTGACCTGTTCATCCAATTGCAGCCATGCCAAGAGTATTCCGGCAATGATTCCCAGCGAAGGCCAGATCAGATCCCAGCGGATATTCCATCCTGACCACTGGGCCAAAGCCAGCACGGCCAGCACCAGCAGCCCGCAGCCGATGAGAAGTTCACGCCAGGAGGAATTCTTCTCCCATCCTTCCCTGGAGCGGAACAAGCCCTGCTGGACCCTGTTCATCTCCTCGGCAAGGCTTCGCCTTCTGGTTCCCCAGGACCTGATTTCATCGGCCTGTGCTTCTTCCGCGCTTGGGACAAAGACCCAAAGCCACGCGTAGAGCAGGATTCCGATACCGCCACAGGCGGTCAAGGCGATAAACCCCAGCCGGACGTAATTCAGTGGAATTCCCAGATGGGCTGCCAGTCCGCCACTGACGCCAGCGATCATGCGATGCTCGCTGCGCACCAAAAGGCTTCGTTCAGGGCTTTCCATAGTTCTAAGTCAAGCACGTTATGACCGATTTTTGGTGTTTGATCACCACATCTAGGGGCACCCCTAGGGGAAGTTCAGGGTATCCCCTCATAGCGGTGCCCGGCAAGAACACGAGATCATGGAGCTATGAACAATTCGGGGTCTGGGCGTCGGGGCTTTTTCAGCCAGCTGGGCAAATCACCAATTATCCGCAAAGAGTCGCGGTGGCTCGGTGGTGTCGCCACAGGAATAGCAGATTATTTCAAGATCGATGTGATTCTGGCGCGCGGCATCGTCGTCGTGCTCAGCTTCCTCGGTGGCCTAGGGCTCATTCTCTACGGCTTGGCCTGGGCTTTGTTGCCTGACCAGCAAGGCCGCATCCACCTGGAACGAGCGATCGACAAGGACTGGACCAGCGGCATGACCGGTGCTGTGGTTCTGGTGGCCTTGGGAATCTTTCCTGCACAGTGGATTCTGGATTCAGTAGCTCCTGTCTTGTGGCCGGTGGCAATCGTTGCCGCCGTTCTTTTCATCATTTTCAGCCGGAAGAATACAAAGTTCGAGAGGCAACGGCCGGCTAAGCCGGCCAAGGAGCAAGCTCCACCTGCTGCTTCGCCTCACACCACCGCGATGGAAAAGCCTTGGCGCAAGGATGCATTCACCTTTAGCAGCAGCGCCCCGTCCAGCACGCAGCCGACCAGCGCGAACCATATCGATCAGGAGGAAACCGTGGCTAACGGCAACCCGGATCCACAGCAACAGACCAGTGGTTACGACTATGCGTATACTCCTGATCCCAAATACACCCGGCCTTACAACCAGGATTCATTCAAGGGCAAGGCAGCTCGCAAAGCGCAAGCTGCTGAACCGATCCCAGGATGGCTGTCCACGACTGCAGCAGGCTTGAGCATCCTGGCGATCGCCGCGGTGCTCTGCGCTGACTACCTTCACATCATCGATTTACCCGGTGCCGGTTGGGGCGTAGCCCTAGCCGCCGGTTTGCTGATCACCGGACTCTTCGTCGTCTTCGCAGCCCTGGTGCGGCGCACCAGCGGCGGGCTTCTGGGCTTGGGCATTCCCTTGCTGGTGCTGACTCTGGTCTTTTCCGGTTCCGCGTTCGGCACCGAGGACCGCCAGGCGGTTCGCTCGGAACCCGGCGGCAATGATTACAGCGCAGTTTTCAGCCGCTCCACCATTGATCTGACCTACCTTGACTCGATCAGCACGCCAACTACCGTGGAAGTTGATTCGGTGTTCTCCCGATTGGATTTGAAGCTCCCGCCGAACGTACCGGTGAAAGTGACTTCGGATGGCGTCTTCAACTCCCAGATGGGTCTTGAACTGCCACAGGATCAACGCCAATTGGATGAGGACGCACCGCTGCTGACCATCGAAGTCGACGGGTTGTTCTCGTCCGTCAGTACCGAGGTGGCCACCACGGCTACACCCACCGTCATCAACCCGGAATTCTAAGGACTGAGCAACCATGGGCAACGATTCCCTGCAACCTAAAAAGTTTCCCACCGGAACCTTGGTCTTCGGACTGATCCTGATTGTGGTCTCGGTGGCAACACTGAGCCGGACATTCTTCCACTGGAGCTTTGACATGCCATTGTTCCTGATCATCGTTGTCGCCTTTGCTGGCGTGGCAATGGTCATTTCGGGACTGTCCGCGGCCGGCAAACGCCGTCAACGCGAAACGGAAATTCCCGCACCAAGCGACCCTAGCCTCTAGCTTTTCAAACTCATCCAATTCAAAGGAGATTCACCATGGACAAATTCTTCAATTCCCTTCGTTCAATGCCGCTTCGCCGCGGGCCTTCACGCCTTGCTGGCGGTGTCGCCGGCGGCATCGCCGACAAGTTCGGTTGGGACGTCACCATCGTGCGCATCGCACTGCTGCTTTCCTTCTTGCTGCCGGTCTTCGGCATCGGTGCCTACATCGTCGCCTGGCTCCTGATCCCGGCTCAGGACAACAGCATCATTTTGCAGAACTGGCTGCGAAAGTTTTAGGACCTCTAGATTTCCGCAGTGTTTCGCGGAATTCATGACGGCAGCTTGAGCCGCAGGGCGAGATGCGGTCACTTCGGTGACTTGCAACTCGCCCTTGTGGCTTTAAGCACGTAGACTGTCATGCAGAATTGATGCTCAATGACGCGCGGATATTAATTGACATCCGAACGGAATTCCTTGTTGCTCTAGCGCCGTTGCCATGCAATAGCGTCCAACCAGTTGCACAAGGCTTTCCAAGTTTACGAAGCGAGGCCCAATGCGCGTTGGAATCATGACCTCGGGCGGAGACTGCCCGGGCTTGAATGCCGTCATCCGAGGAGCCGTCCTGAACGGCATCAAAAGCTACGACTACGAGTTCGTTGGCTTCCGCGACGGCTGGCGCGGTGTCAAAGAAGGCGACTTCTTTGACCTGCCTCGCACCGCTGTCCGAGGCATCGCCAAGCAGGGTGGCACCATCTTGGGAACCTCGCGCACCAACGCCTTTGAAGGCGAGCTAGGCGGCGCAGAGAATATCGCCCGCGTGCTCAAGGACAACAACATTGACGCGCTGATCGCCATTGGCGGCGAAGGCACTTTGGCCGGGGCACAGCGCCTGTGCGCCGAAGGACTGCCTATTGTCGGTGTCCCCAAGACCATCGACAACGATCTGGACGCTACCGACTACACCTTCGGTTTCGACACGGCCAACCAGATTGCGGTTGAAGCAATAGACCGCCTGCGCACCACCGGCGACTCGCACCACCGCTGCATGGTTGCCGAAGTGATGGGCCGCCACGTTGGCTGGATTGCCTTGCACGCTGGCATGGCCTCGGGCGCTCACGCAGTGCTGATTCCTGAAGTGTCCACGCCGATGGAACAGATCTGCCAGTGGGTTACCGAAGCGCATGAGCGCGGTCGTGCACCGTTGGTAGTGGTTGCCGAAGGTTTTGTTCCCGAGGGCATGGAAGAAGCCTTCTCGGTCCGCGGCGTGGATACCTTTGGCCGTGCACGCTTGGGCGGCATTGGCGAAATGCTCGCCCCGGTCATCGAAGAGCGCACCGGCATCGAAACTCGCGCCACGGTTCTTGGACATATCCAGCGCGGCGGCGTGCCAACCGCATTCGACCGTGTATTGGCTACGCGGTTGGGCATGGCCGCCGTGGACTCCGTGAACGAAACCGCTTGGGGCACCATGGTTGCCCTGCACGGCACCAAGGTCCTGCGCGTGCCGTTGCGGGCCGCTTTGAATAACCTCAAGCGCGTTCCAATGGACCGCTACGAGGAAGCCGCAGTCCTCTTCGGTTAATACCGAGGTCTGGCAGGCAAATGAAGATGGCCGGGAATGCTTAGCATTCCCGGCCATCTTCGTATGTGCAGCTTATTCCAGCCTTCTGCAGTTTAATGCGATTCCTAGCCCTGTGGCGGGGTGCGGAGGAATCCGGTAAAGCGCCCTGCCACCTGTCCAGCGTCAGGAGTCACGATGACATCCTGCGACGCCGGGTAGCTGGTTTCGCCGTCGACCACAGACAGAACTGTTTCTGGATCCACGTTGCGCTTGATCACGGCCAGGGCAATCGGCCCTGCCTCGTAGTGCAACGCGGCCGAGGTGACGCGTCCGACGGTGCGCTCCCCCACCTTGATCTCTGCCCCGGTGGACGGCAGGGTGTGCATCGAACCGTCAAGGTCCAAGAACACGACACGGCGCGGCGGATGCCCGATGTTGTGCACCCGGGCAATCGTTTCCTGGCCCTTGTAACAGCCCTTTTCCAGATGCACCGCGGTGCGCAGCCAGTCCAGCTCATGCGGGATGGTCTTGTCGTCGATTTCCGCGCCGAAGCGCGGCTCCCAAGCGGCAATGCGCAGAGCCTCGACCGCCATCATACCGGCCAGATCCTCGTCAGCTGCTGCTGACGCCAGCTCATCGATAGCCACCACATGCAACAGCCAAGGCCGTTCCTTGCCCGGATGGTCCTCGCGAGAGTAGGCCCACCCTCCCGGAGCGACACCCGGCCACGGGTCAGTCCACACCGGCGCCTCGGTGCCCGGAATCGGCCGGGTAGCCGCCAGGACGCCATGGGTAAGGGAAAGGTTATTGACCTCAACACGCAGCATGAAACGCATGGAATTCAAGAACTGCTCCAGCGCGGCACCCGCGCCAGGTTCAACTATGAGAATCAACCGGTCCTGGTCCGCCAGCACCTTCATCTCGTGCTCAACCCGGCCCTGGATCGAGAGCAGCAGCGTCTGGGTGCTCTGCCCCGGTTCCAGGTTATTAATACGCTGGCTGCTCAGGGTATCGAGCCAGCTTCGACGGTCTTCGCCTCGGATCTCAAGCACATCAAAATGGCTCAGATCAGCGATAGCCTTGCCTTCGGCCAGCTTGCGAGCTT
>Ga0308158_10004465_pt1 | contig 11830 bp, 10 predicted proteins | sample PhyBR2_FD_201038 | JGI IMG/M metagenome (GOLD analysis project Ga0308158, IMG submission 201038) | Phyllosphere microbial communities from UC Gill Tract Community Farm, Albany, California, United States - DLSLB.R2 | ecosystem: Host-associated > Plants > Phyllosphere > Unclassified | place: USA...
CCTGACTTCTCTGAGTTTTTGTGACTTCTTCAAGAGGAATGTCAAATAATTTTGCAGCTGTAGAAACGTGAATATCTTCACCATTTTGGAAAGCCTTTATCATATTTTGTTCGCCGGAAATTTCTGCAATCAATCTTAATTCAATTTGAGAATAATCGGCAGAGATGATTTTTTTTCCTTCCTCAGAAACAAAAGCACCACGAATCTGTTGTCCTCTTAATGTTCGGATTGGAATATTTTGAAGATTCGGATTTACACTTGCCAAACGGCCTGTTGCGGCAACGGTTTGAGCAAAAGTTGTATGCACACGGTCATCTTTTTTATCAATCTGACTCGGCAAAGCATCAACATAAGTCGATTTCAGTTTCTGTAAAGTTCTGTATTCCAGAATTGAAGTGATGATTTCGTGTTTAGAAGATAATTTTTGTAATACATCTTCTGAGGTTGCATATTGTCCGGTTTTGGTCTTTTTAGCTTTCGGATCCAGTTGCATTTTATCAAATAAAATCTCTCCCAATTGCTTCGGCGAATTCATATTGAACTCTTCTCCAGACAATTCGAATATTTTTGATTCAAGAACTCTCAAATCATTTTCCAGATCTATACTTTCCTGAGCCAACCATTTTTCATCAAGTTTAACACCTGTCAATTCTATTTTAGCTAAAACTTTCATCAATGGCATCTCAACATTGTAGAACAAATCCTCCAAATTTTCTTTGGCTAATTGTGGCGCAAATAATTCATATAATTGAAACGTAACATCCGCATCTTCCGCCGCATAATTGGTTTGAGTCACCAAATCAACTTCGCGAAGTGTCAATTGATTCTTCCCTTTTTTTCCAATCAAAGTCTCGATGGAAACAGGTTTGTAGTCTAGATACATTTCGGAAAGATAGTCCATTCCATGACGTCCGTCTGGATTCAGAAGATAATGGGCAATCATCGTATCGAACAATTTGCCCGTCACATCTATATTATAATTCTGAAGAACTTTAGCATCATATTTCATATTATGAGCAATTTTCAGAACATTTTGATCTTCAAAAAACGGACGGAAAATCTCAACTGTTTCTTGTGCTTCTTCCTGATTTTCAGAAATCGGAACATAATAAGCCAAGCCTTTTTTGTATGAAAAACTCATTCCGATCAATTCAGCTTCCAGCTCATTAAGAGAAGTAGTTTCTGTATCAAAACACACCGCTTTTTGTTTGAGAAGGTTTTCTACAAGGATTTTCTGAGCTTTTGGAGAATCTATGTATTGATAAAGGTGATCATTTTCTTCGATATTCGTTTTTGTCGTTGTTGCTTGTTCCAATTGTTCGAAACTTGCAAAAAGATCCATTGTACCGTTTTTATGAGACGCAACTTTTGTTTCAATTTTTCCAGCGACAGGATTATCTACTTCCATCAATTCTTCCACATATTCTTTATTGGAGAATGCGCGGTAAAGATTTTCATAAAGTCTTCGGAATTCCAATTCATCAAAAATTTCTTTTACTCTTTCAAAATCCGGAATATCCAAATCATATTGTTCTTCTAAAAACTCTATCGGAGCATCACAAAGTATTGTTGCTAACTTTTTGGATAATAAACCTCTTTCTGCACTGGCTTCAACTTTTTCTTTAAGTTTCCCTTTTAAAGTATGCGTATTGGCCAAAAGATTCTCCATTGATCCAAATTCCTGAATGAATTTCTTAGCTGTCTTTTCACCAACACCTTCCAAACCCGGGATATTATCCACAGCATCGCCCATCATTCCTAGATAATCGATGATTTGTTTTGGATCGTTGATCTCATATTTAGCTTTGACTTCTTCAACACCTAAGATTTCGATATCGCCACCTTTCAATCCAGGTTTATAGATTTTGATATTTTCTGTTACCAATTGCGCAAAATCTTTGTCCGGTGTCACCATAAAAACCTGATAACCTTGCTTTTCTGCTTTGCAGGCAATTGTTCCGATAACATCATCTGCTTCATAACCTTCAACTCCCAAAATAGGAATATGCATTGCTTCCAAAATACTATTAATATAAGGTTTCGCCAACAAAATCGGTTCTGGCGTTTCCAAACGATTGGCTTTATATTCTGCATAATCATCATGACGTACATTGGTTCTTCCAACATCGAAAACAACTGCTAAGTGTGTTGGTCGGTCTCTTTTGATAAGCTCAATCAATGAATTGGTAAATCCGAAGATTGCTGAAGTATTAGTACCTTTAGTTGTAATTCTCGGATTTTTGATGAATGCAAAATAGCCACGAAAAATCATAGCGTAAGCATCTATAAGATATAATCTTTTGTCTGTTGAAGTCATAGAAACAAAAGTAATCAATTGTTATCGATTTTGTGAATGGTTACATCGAAAAAATAAAAAATGTGTCTGTTAAAAAATCTTAAATTTTTATTACGAATAAGGAAATTTGGTTGTATTTTTGCAACATCAATACGATGAAGAAAAACTACTCTTTTTATTCTGTTTTTATACTTTGCTTTTTAGTTTCCTGCGCCAGCTACGGAGACAGTCTTCTTTATTTTAATAAAGATGCAAAAATCAATGCTATAAAAACTGTTCTTTACTTTGAACCAGAGGTGTTTCCTGATATTACTGAGATTAAAGATCCTACATTTTCTGCTTTCTATAATGCAACTTCTGACAAGATGAAATCTATAGGAAATGTAAAATATTTGCAGGTCAACACTTCTATTCCTTTTGACGAAGTTGATTCTAAAACGGTAAAAGAAATCTGTAAAAATAATAATGCAGATGTTGCTGTTATACCAAAAGTAAAATATTTCAAAGTTGGCTTTGGAAAGTATGTGTTTTCTAATCAAGTGGTTGTGAGTTTGAAGCTTTATGATTCTAATGGTGATTTTGTGATGGAAACTTCATACGATACTTATAAAGGAAATGCCAGATTGTTGGGAAGTGCAGAAAACTCTGTAATTATCGGTACAAAAGGAGCCATCCGAAAAATGGAAAAAGAACTGAGAAACCGACAAGTAATCCTAAGAAAAGCATCTTAATTTTACGTAATCTTAATACTTTTTTTCTTAAGATTTTAATACTTTTGCAATGCAAAAAAGTTAAGTATCGAGAATCAAGAAATCATATTAAATCCTGCGGATATTGCCGAATCCCTGAGCAAATTGCCAGCGGAAGAACGTATTTTGCAGTTTTTGAAATTACCTAGATCTGAGAAGGCAGAAGTTTTCTCTCATATTGACCCTGATTTTCAAGAAGATACTATCAGAAGTATTGCAAGTCACGAAGTTTCTGACATTCTGAACGAAATGTCGCCTGACGACAGAACTCAACTTTTTGAGGATTTTCCGGATGAACTAATCAAATATTCTATCAACCTTCTTAATCCGCAAGAGCGCAGAGTTGCCTTAAAACTTTTAGGCTACGAAGCGGATTCAATCGCACGTTTGATGACGCCTTATTATGTCCAGATTCGTAAAGAATGGACCGTTAAAAGATGTTTTCAGCAAATCAAAAAAGTTGGAAAGAAGGTAGAAACGCTCAATTTCCTCTATGTTGTTGATGAAAGAAATCGTTTGATAGACGATATTACAATAGGTTCTCTCCTATTGGCTGATGAAGAACAATTGATTTCTGAACTTTGTGATGACCATTTTGTTGCAATCAAAACAACAACTTCCAAAGAAAATGCAGTTCCGTATTTTGAGAAATATGATAGAAGTGCTTTGCCTATTATTACAGAAAATGGTGTTTTGGTGGGAATTGTGACTATCGATGATATCCTAGATCAAATCGAATCTCAAAATACTGAAGATATCCAGAAGTTTGGAGGTTTGGATGCATTGGATCTTCCTTACACACAAACTTCCGTTTTTGAAATGGTGAAGAAAAGAGGATTCTGGCTAGTTGTACTTTTCTTTTCCGAGATGTTGACCGCTTCTGCAATGGGACATTTTGAAGACGAAATCCAAAAGGCTGTTGTTTTAGCGTTATTTGTTCCACTAATTATTTCGAGTGGTGGAAACACGGGTTCGCAAGCTGCAACTTTGATTATCCGTGCAATGGCTCTACAAGAAATTGGACTGAAGGATTGGTGGTACGTGATGAAAAAGGAGATTTTCACAGGGATTTTCTTGGGAAGTATTTTGGGAATTATAGGGTTCATGAGAATTGCTTTCTGGCAACAAGTCGGATTATTTAATTATGGAGAACATTGGACTTTTGTTGGACTAAGTATCGGCGTTTCTTTGATGCTAATTGTTCTTTGGGGAACAATTTCAGGATCGATGGTTCCTTTTGTTCTTAAAAAATTAAAACTTGATCCAGCGACTTCTTCTGCTCCTTTTGTCGCAACGCTTGTGGATGTTACAGGATTGATTATCTACTTCTCTGTTGCAGGATTGTTCCTTACGGGGAAACTTCTATAATTTGTTTAAATTTCTAATTGTAGGCAAATCTTCGACGTTGGCGAAGCGCGCCCCGGCCTGAGTGGAGCTCTTTTTCTTGAAAAGAAAAAAGCGGGAACGGAGGACGGATAAAGGCGCTCAAATAATATTTAAATAAAAATGCCACCTTATAAAAGATGGCATTTGGTATTTTTGATTATTTCAATTTTTCAACGAAATTATCTGTATAATCTTTTTGTGAAGCAATAATGACTTGTTTTGCCTGATCTGCGCCATAAACCAAATCGATTTTCACTTTTGCAGGTTCTGTTGGCAAATTTTTGTAGCTCAAGAAATAGTGTAACAAACGGTTAACTTCTGCTTTTGGCAACTCAGAAATATCCCTGATGTGACCGTAAACCTGATCTTCTACCAGAACTGCAATAATCTTGTCATCAGCTTCTCCTTTGTCAATCATTTGGAAACCTCCAATTGGAATCGCCTGCAAAATAATGTTACCAGAAGTGAAGTTGTGCGAGCTAAGAACGCAGATGTCCAAAGGGTCGTGATCGCCTTCTGTAACGTCTGTTGCGCCAGTTGAAACCGCTAAATTCTTAACTTCATCTTCGCAATACGTTCTTGGAACGAAACCGTACATCGCAGGAATAATGTTGGAGAATTTTTGTGGACGATCCACTTTAAGATAACCACTTTCTTTATCTACTTCATATTTTATAGTGTCCGTTGGAACGATTTCTACAAAAACGTTTACAATCTCAGGAGAATTTTCTCCAGCAGAAATCCCGTGCCAAGGATGTGCTTTAAAACTAGGAATCATGTTTATTTTATATTATTTTGTTAAGTTCTTTTCTAAGATTCTCAATCGTGTCCGAAATGTAATCTTCGGAGTTAAGATAACTCATCAGGAAAACAGTTTTAAAGTCTTCTAATTTTGAGTTTTTATTCAGTTCCTCATAGGTTTTATGAAGGGCTTGGATGACGTTGTTTTTACTAGTCAAGATATCTTGCCAGGAAGATTTTGAAATGTAAAGTTGCTGGGAAGCATTGTATTCAAACTCTTCTGTAATATTTTTTTCAGTAAGAAAAACGAATTCGTGAGGCTGAAGGCCTTTATCGAATTTCATTACAAGATTGGATGGCTTAAGTCTTTCTAAGAATAAAGTCATTCTTTCTAAAGCCTGAAGCTTGATCTCGCTGTTTGATTTTGTTGCAAGGAAATTGATTTCCTGTTTTTTGAGTCTGATAAAACTGTTAACGAATTGTTTCGCAAAAACCAAGAATGGCAATGCGATGATAACTGCAACAGCGTAAGGTAAATAATCTGAATCAAACATATCTGAAATCGGATTGCAAAATTAATACTTTTTGACTTAATAAAGAATTTTAATTTAGAAAGAATAATTTCTTAATAATCTTCAAGATCAAGTTCTTTTTGCTAACCTGAATACAAGGATAAGGTTTCAATTCAGGTCGGAAACCACGGAAAAACTCTTCCACAGCAGGAATCTCGCTACCTTCAAAATCAAAGATTTTGGTTTCTATATTTTCAGCGATTACTTTATCTATTAAATAAGATGACCCACTCAATTTTACATAGTCTCTTTCATTGTAAGTGCCTAATAGTGTCAAAGAATAGTCTTCTCTATAAACAGCAATCATATTAATCAATTTCTGATGATAGAAAAAACCGTAGAAATCTAATTTATCATTAAGATGAAATTTTGATAAAAGATTAATAAAGTCTTCCAAATCTTTAGCGTCTGCACCTAAGCCTGTACTTCTGATAAAATTTTTAACAGTTTGTAAATCAAAATTTTTAATAATTTCAGAATTATCCAAAACTTCTTGATCTAACCTAAGTTTTCTTTTTCTTTTTGGTGAATACTTTTGTCTTACAATTTCATATTTATCCGGAAAAATTAAAAAATTTTTTCTCGTTGTTAATGATTCTGACAGAGCATTAGTATCATTAAAGGTATAATATCTAATAGCATAATTTTTTGTAAGAAAATGATAAAATAAATCGTTGATTTGTAATGAATCAATTTTAGAAAAAATACCTAATTGCTGACAAAATTTCGGATTATGCACAATTTGAGCTCCATACTTTTTTATTAAAGGCACAGGCATCACTGCTTCATAATCTTTATAAACCAGCAATTCCCAATTTTTATCTGTGCTAATGTCTAAGAAAATACGTTCAGCGTATAATTTCTTCTGAACAGAATTTTCAATACATCTGTTGTATTTTTCAAAATCAATTTCTTGATATTTCAATCGTTTAATCATAAAATCCCTTCTTCTTTGAAACTATAAAATTTATTTTGAGCAATAATAATGTGGTCTAGTAATTCTATATCCAACAAATTTCCAGCTTCATTAATCTTATTTGTAATACTAATATCTTCCTGACTTGGCTTCAGACTTCCTGCAGGATGATTGTGTGCAACAATGATTCTAGTAGAAAAATGTTCCAAAGCTGTTTTGAAGATTACTCTTACATCAGCCACAGAATTTGCAATTCCACCTCTGAAAAGACAGGTTTTATATAAAATCTTGTTTTGATGATTCAGGAAAATCGCCCAGAATTCTTCTGTTGACAAATCTGAAAGATGTGGCTGTAAAACTTCAAAAACGTCTTTGCTGCTGGAAATCTGCTGTCTTTCGAGAACTTCCTGTTGAGATTTTCTGTTCCCGATTTCCAACGCCGTTGCAATAGAAATAGCTTTTGCTTCACCTACTCCTTTGAACTTCACCAAATCTTTTATAGATAATTGACTTAATCTGTGCCAGTTATTTTCTACCGAATTCAAAATTCTTCTTGCCAATTCTACAGCAGATTCTTCACGATTTCCACTTCCCATAATGATGGCCAGCAGTTCCGAATCGGAAACTGAAGCTTTCCCTTTCAACAGGAATTTTTCTCTTGGGCGGTCGTCTTCTGCCAGGGATTTGATACTCATTAGTTATAGGCGTAAAGAATTATTTTTTTGTTCGATTTGTCAATATGTTGCTCCAAAATTTTGAAAAAATCATCAGAAACCATTGGACAACCAAAACTTAAACAAATATCTGTTTTTTGTTCAACATCTGGAACACAACTCAATCTGTGCAAAACAATAGCTCTTTTTCTTGCATTACTATTGGTTTCGTCTAATCCTGTTAATCGATATGATAAACCGAATTGACCTTTATATTTCTCCTCAATTAAATATTTTCCTAAAGATGAACAATGAGAATTTTCCAAATTACTGAACTTCAAACCATTCTTAGTTTTTCCATTTTCTGAGCCGTCGCCGTGGGCAACCAAAGCTTTTTGAAGAATTTTTCCGGTTTTAATATCAATGACGAAAAACCTGAATTTGGAAGAAGAAATTGAGAAATCAATTAAAAAAGCTTTATCCTGATTATAATCCGAATCTTTTATAAAATCCTTTATTTCATATATTTTATTAGCTAATTTATCTTGTGAATTAGTAAAATGAACAGATTGACTTTCCTGAGATTTTACTTCGCAGGAAATTAAGAAAAATGATAGAAATATTAGTAAAAATGTCTTCAATGAAATGTGTTTATCACTCTAAACGGATTATTAGAAAAAATAATATTAAAATTAAATATTTTGAACATCAAATTTATATTAATCAACTATACTTTTAAAATAACCTTTAGCATTATAAATTGAATCGTTCGGTGTGAATTTGATTTCTAATTCAACTTTCCCAAAAATACTATCACCTTTTTTATAAATAGATTTGTTTAAAGTTAATTTCTGTTTTTTTATGATATATGGTTCAGATTCTAAAAAATCAAATGTTGATATTACATCCGAATATGATTGTGTACTTGTAAGAAAATAGTTTCTATACTTCAAAATATTTATGTTTACACCTGCAAAACCATCTCCACTATTGAATGTAATGAATAAAAGGTTTGGATGTTTTGGATTGAGAGTAGAACTAAAATTAAAACTTACTGTATCACTTTTATTTTCAAATATTTCAAAATCAGTTTTTATTTTTGTTGAGCCAGAATTGATAAAAAAATCTCTAAAAACTTTTTTGTCAAGAAGTTTGATTTTATTTGACTTATTTATACTTTCATCATAATCTACTTTATTCCATTTTAAAATAAAATAGATTGCTCCTAAAATTGAAATAAAAACAATTAACAACAATGAAAATTTAAGAATCCTTTTCATAAATAATCAATAAATAAAACAGTTACAAAACAATCTGCCCATCCTTCATAACCAGCTTTCTATCAGTGCTTTCTGCCAAAACAGAATTATGGGTTACAATCACGAATGTCTGCTGATATTTGTCTCTCAAATCAAAAAATAACTGATGAAGTGCATCCGCATTTTTGGAATCTAGGTTTCCTGTTGGCTCATCTGCAAAAATAATTTTTGGAGAATTGATCAAGGCTCTTGCAACCGCCACTCTTTGTGCTTCTCCACCTGATAATTCTGATGGTTTGTGATGCAATCGGCTAGCGATATTCAAATCCTCAAACAGGGAATGTGCTTTTTCAATGACTTCTTTTTCAGCAATTCCACCGATTCTTGTTGGTAACAAAACATTTTCTAAAGCCGTGAATTCTGGCAACAATTGATGATTTTGAAATACAAAACCGATATTTTTATTACGGAATTTTGACAATTCTTTATCTTTCATTTTCAAGAAAGAATTACCATCTAGACTGATTTCTGTTCCGTATTTATCAATATTAGAAGGATGGTCTAATGTTCCCAAAATTTGAAGTAAAGTAGATTTTCCTGCTCCGGATTCTCCCACGATAGAAATTACTTCACTTGGTTTTATATGTATGTCAACACCTTTCAGAACTTCTAAAGTTCCATAAGATTTGTGTATATTTTTTGCTCGAATCATTTATTAATGTGATATTGAGTTATATTTTGGTCAATTTAGCAAATTTCAGGATAAGATTTTTCTCGCCTTCATTTTTGAAAATGACTTTTGCTTTGATATTTTGTGGATCGGTTCCGTCCAAAAATTCCACTTTTCCAATTCCGAAACGGTCGTGTCTCACGTTGTCTCCTACCTGAATATCTTCTGAAGAAGAACCACTTGGATTGATGATTCTTGCAGTAGCAATTGGTTTCAATTGTTTAGGGACTGGAGTGTTTACATTCCGTTCAATTGTTTTCTTTTCTTCTTTCTTTTTGAAAAATCGAGGCTCTGAAGGTGTATCATCAAAGATATTAGAATTGATTCCCGAACGGTTGATGAATTTCAATTCCGTTACAGGATTTATCATTTCTACATATTTGTCATCTATTTCGCTTAAAAACCTTGAAGGTTCAGCGTCAGTGATTTTCCCCCATTGGAATCTGGAAACCGCATAACTGAAAAACACTTGCTTTTCAGCTCTCGTCAACGCCACATAAAACAAACGTCTTTCTTCCTCCAATTCTTCTCTTGTCGACGAACTCATAAAGCTTGGAAAAAGATTTTCCTCGAGTCCAACTAAGTGAACCACAGGAAATTCCAAACCTTTTGATAAGTGGATGGTCATCAACGATACTTTATCTCCGTCATCTTCTTTATCAGTTTGAGTATCTGCAGACAACGCAATGTTTTCCATAAAATTGGACAAACTTGGGTCACCACCTTCAATCTGAATTTGCTCCTCGATGAAACCCTGCATCGAGTTCAGTAATTCCTGAATATTCTCTACTCGGGAAATACCTTCCGGTGTTGCATCTTCTTTCAGGAATTTGATGAGTCCGCTTCGCTTTGCTACCTCCATCGCTACATCGTAAACATTTTCTGTTTTCAACATCACTTGGAACGCTTTTATCATTGCCCAGAAATCACCTAACTTGGTAAGAACACCATTATTTAATCCTAATTGTGGTGCATAAAAACCGAGATTATCAAGAACTTGAGCAACAGGAACATTCTGAGAATCTGCAAAAACGACTAGTTTATTTTGAGTAGTTTCGCCGATTCCTCTTGCCGGATAATTGATGATTCTTGACAACGCTTCGGAGTCATTTTCATTAACCAAAATCCTAAGATAAGCGAGCAAATCCTTCACTTCTTTCCTTTGGTAGAAAGACAATCCGCCATAAACTTTGTACGGAATGTTCTTTTTTCTTAATGCATCTTCAAACGCTCTCGTCTGGGAATTGGTTCTGTAAAGAATTGCAAAATCAGAAAAATGTCGCTGTTGCGTGTTGTGTAATTCGAATATATTGGCCGAAACAAAATTCGCTTCGTCCGCATCGGAAAGACTTCGGTAAACTTTTATTTTGTCTCCGATTTCATTCTCGCTAAAAACATTTTTCTTGAATTGCTGAAGGTTTTTAGAGATTACAACATTCGCCGCATCCACGATATTTTGAGTCGAACGGTAATTTTGTTCCAAAGAAACTGTCACTGCATCTGGATAATCCTTTTTGAAATTCAGAATGTTGTGGATATTTGCGCCACGAAAAGAGTAAATCGATTGTGCATCATCTCCAACCACACAAATATTTTCAAATTTAGATGCTAAAGCTTTCACAATCAAATACTGAGAATGGTTCGTATCTTGATACTCATCCACCAAAATATATCTGAATCTATCTTGGTATTTTGCTAAAACTTCAGGGAATCTGGTTAATAATTCATTGGTTTTCAATAATAAATCATCAAAATCCATTGCGCCGTTTTTGAAACAAGCTTCAACATATTTACGATAAATATCGCCCATCAATCTCATATTCGCTTTTTCATCAGCTTCCATCAGGTCAGGATTATTGAAATAAGCATTGACTGTAATAAGATTGTTTTTATACTGAGAGATTCTTGATAAAACTTTCTTGGCTTTATAGATTTCTGAATCGATGTTCATATCCTTGATGACTTTTTTCATCACATTCAGAGCATCCTGCATATCATAAATCGTGAAATTGGAAGGGTAACCGAGATGATGACCTTCGCTTCTCAAAATTCTCGCAAAAACCGAGTGAAAAGTTCCCATCCAAAGCGAGCGTGCATTGCTGTCTCCAACGAGTTTCGCGATACGTTCCTTCATTTCCTTTGCCGCTTTGTTGGTAAAAGTTAAAGACAAAATATTGAAAGGGTCTACTCCATTCGTAATCAGATGCGCAATTCTCATCGTGAGCACACGCGTTTTGCCAGAACCTGCACCAGCCAAAACCATCAGGGGGCCTTGCAAGGTGGTAACTGCTTCTAACTGAGGCTCATTCAATCCTTTCAGATAATCCATTCTATTCTCAAAATTTAAAGGTAACAAAAATAGCGTTTTTTATGCAATTTCTCAGTCGTTATAAATTTGAATTTCAACAATTATGAGGTAATTTTGCAAGCGTAAAAAATGAATCTAATAACACTCTAAAAATCAATCAAAGTAATCTTGAAATCTGACTATATCAAGAAAGAAATTCTTTCTTTTTTCAAATTGAAAC
>Ga0308158_10004466_pt1 | contig 11827 bp, 6 predicted proteins | sample PhyBR2_FD_201038 | JGI IMG/M metagenome (GOLD analysis project Ga0308158, IMG submission 201038) | Phyllosphere microbial communities from UC Gill Tract Community Farm, Albany, California, United States - DLSLB.R2 | ecosystem: Host-associated > Plants > Phyllosphere > Unclassified | place: USA...
AAGTACGGGCTGACGGGCAGGCCCCACTCCCTGAGCAGCCCGTACGTTTCCGACTGGCTGCCGGCCTCAAGCCCCTCCCGGGCGCCGATGCCGTGGACGAACATCTTCAGCGGCCGCTTGGCCGTCTCGGCCGGGTCCTTCTGGCGCAGCGACCCGGCGGCAGCGTTCCGGGGGTTGGCCAGAGGAGCCTTGCCGGCTTCGATCAGTGCTTCGTTGAACTCCGCGAAGGCTTTGGAGGGGATGAAGACCTCACCGCGCACCTCCATCTCGGCCGGGAAGCTGCTGCCGTTCAGTTCCTGCGGGACTTCCTTGATGGTGAGCAGGTTGTGGGTGATGTCCTCACCCGTGGTGCCGTCACCGCGGGTGGCAGCACGCACCAGCGTGCCCTCCCGGTACAGGAGGTTGACCGCCAGGCCGTCGATCTTGAGTTCGGTCAGCCAGGCTGCCTTGGCGCCGCCGTCACCGATTTTATCGATGCTGGCCTCGGCCCGGTTGAGCCAGGCCTCAAGCTCCTCCAGCGAGAAGACGTCCTCCAGGCTGTACATCCGCTGCAGGTGTTCCACCGGCGCGAACGCGGCGGAGACCTCGCCGCCCACTTCCTGGGTAGGTGAATCGTTGGCCACCAGTTCCGGGTGCAGCGCCTCGATCTCCTCGAGCCGGCGGAAGAGGGCGTCGAATTCGGCGTCCGACACCAGCGGCGCGTCCTCCTGGTAGTACGCGAACCGGTACTTCCGCACCAGGTCCGCAAGGTTTTCATATTCCTCGCGGATGGCCTCGGTGGGGACCGCCTCTGGTTCGTGCGGTGCCGGGGTCCGGGCGGCGGTCTTTTCTGCGGGTCCTGGTCCTGTGCTCACAGACCTATCTTGCCTTACACCTCCGACAGCCACCCGGCAGGCCCGCGCGGCAGGCAGGAAGCGTTGCAGCCGGAAAGCCCCGCAGCCAGGCAGTGCTGCCGCAGGAACAGCTCAGTGCGACCGGAGCCGGTTGCGGTTCCGGGTCCACCACGCGAAGGCTCCGGCGGACACCGCCAGCAGCACCGTTCCAGCGACAATGGGCAGCAGCGCCGGGCCGTTAGGTCCGTGGCCACCCGCGGGGGCAACAGCAGCCAATTGGGCAGGCGCGGCGGACCAGGTGACTGGGCTGTTCCAGTCCTGGCCGCTGGACGGGCCGGTAGGAGGCCGGTAACCGGCGGCGGCCGAGGCAGTGCCAGGGGCAGGCTCATCCGGGACTGCCGCTTCGGTCGCAGGGATCGCTGCCGGATCAGGCGCCGGAGCACCGGGCTGCGGGGGCATGTTTGTTTGCGGCGGCTGGGGCTGGGCAGGCTGAGCGGGAGGCTCGGCAGGGGGCGCCGGCTGGGCGGGCGGCGGAACCGGTTCCTTGGATTTCCGCGGCCGCCCGTTCTGGCTGGTGTCCGGGCTGCCGGCAAGGATGGGAAGGCAAACCAGCCCGCAGTCTGTGGCCTGCGTGCCCGACGCCGGAGCGGGCGAGGGTGCGGTGGTGGCAGCAAGTGCCGGGCCAGTTGGGAAGAAGCCAAAGGCGAGGGCCAGGACGGCTGCGGATGCCGTCGTCGAAACGGCGTGGCGGAGCGGTGCAGACGGGGTCATTGCTACCTTTCGATGCGCGCAGCCCCCCACCACGGCTTTCTGGTGTCCCCGGTAGTCTTCTACAGCGCCCTGCGGGGCCGCAAATCCGCAGCAGTGGCGGCCCCGCAGTTATCGGGCCTGTTCAGTCCCGGTTTTCAGGCGGCAGCGCCACCTGGATTTTCCGCGCCTTGCCGCGTCCCACCACGTAGCCGCGGCCGGGGATGAACTCGGGACTGACGCGGCCCAGGGAGGTGTTGAGCAGGCTGTCGCCCTCGATGTCCCCCGGGTTGAGCAGCAGCCCGCGGCGGCCGGATTTGAACGGTTGGGCAAGCTGCCAGGCACTGGACCAGGTGGAGGACTCGGACTCCCCCACCACCCACTGGTCTGCCTTCAGCGACGCCGTCACCAGCTGCGCCATGCCCGATTCGGCAATGGTGTCGGTGAACTCGGTCAGGCCCTCAATGAAGAAGGCCACCGCCCCCGGGTTGCCGGTGGAGTGCTCCACCAGGTCCTCCACCACCTCGGCGAGGTCGTCCGGCCCCACCACCGAGCGGTTCCAGATGGGAAGGGAGGCGACGGCGGACCGGCGGGACCCGAGATAGACCAGCTCAGTGGCGGGGTTGGACCGCCGCAGCGCGTAGGCCAGGGTGACCAGGGCTACGGTGCGCCCGGCACCCGGCGGGCCGGCCAGCAGCAGCGGGCCGCGTGCCATGATCTCGGCGGGCTGCAGTGACTCGTCGTCCACGCCGATGACGGGCAGGTCCTGGCTGCCGGCTGGCAGGACGTCAAGGTCCACCTGCTCCGGAAGCCGCTCGATGCCGGGGGCGGTACCCAGCCCCTGCCGCAGCATGGCTTCGCTGAGCTTGTGGACTTCCCGGGCCTGCAGGGCCAGGTTCGAGTTGCCGCCCAGGACGGCCAGCTGGACTTCGAGTCCGTCCAGGAGTCCGCGGCCCGGCGGCGAGTTGGCGGTGAGGACGTCCCTGGGCACATCCATGGAGATGTAGTCGTCCTCGTTGGAGAGCCGCAGGACCAGCCGCCGCTGGATGGAGGCCAGGAGCGACGCGGGGACGGCGTTTGGCCGGTCCCCCGTGACCACCAGGTGGATGCCCAGGGTGCGGCCGTCCGTGGCAAGCTGCAGGAAGATGTCCCAGAGCCCGGAGAGCTTGCTGTGCTCATAGGCCTCCCGGAAGGCGGACATGCCGTCCACCAGTACGAAGATCCGCTTCTCATCCGGACGGTTGGCCAGCTTCCGGTACTCCACAATGGTGGACGCGCGCACCTCAGCGAACTGTGCGGACCGCAGCTCGGCGATGTCCCGCAGGAGGCGCAGGAGCCGCCCAACCCGTTCCACGTCGTCGCCGTTGATGATCTCGCCCACGTGCGGAAGCTCTTCCAGCATCCGCAGCCCGGCGGAGCCGCAGTCGATGCCGTACACGTGCACGGGGCCCCCGCGCGGCGTGACCGCGGCTGCGATGGCGATGCCCCGCAGGGCCGCAGACTTGCCCGAGCCACCGGTGCCATAGATGGCCATGTTGCCGTCCCGGTCCGGTTCGTAGAACACGGTGGGCTGGTCCTGGTGGACGGGATCATCGGCCACACCCAGCAGCAGCTGTTCGTCCGTGCGCGGGTTGGGGAGCTTGGAGAAGTCGTAGGTCTTGGCCAGCTCATCCAGCCACGGCTTGCGCGGCGGCTGGATGGCCAGGGTGTCAGCGGCGTGCACGATGGTGGAGGTCATCCTGGCGATGTCGTTGGGGCCGGCCGGTTCCTGGGCCACAGGCTTTTCCGGGGCGGGCGCTTCCCAGCTGGGACCGGAGCCGAAGGCCATCTCCACGATGTCGATCTGGGGCCGCTGCGGCTTGTCCGTGGTCCAGCCGCCGGCGTAGCCGGTCTGGAACCCCTGGATGCGGCCGGGGCCGGTCTTGGCGGCGCCGCGGCCGGGAATGGCGGGGTCGAAGTAGGCGGCATCCGGAACGCCCAGGATGTCGGTGGCGTCGTCCTCGTCCGCCATGCGCAATGCCACCCGGAGGTTGGTGTTGGCGCGCAGGTTGTCCTTGATGACGCCGGCCGGACGCTGGGTGGCAAGGATCAAGTGCAGGCCCAGGGAGCGGCCACGGGCCGCCACGTCCACCACGCCGTCAACGAATTCGGGAACGTCGTTGGCCAGGGCCGCGAACTCGTCCACGATGATGATCAGGTACGGCGGCGCCTCGGGGTCGGCCTCGCGTTGCAGGGCCAGCAGGTCCTTGGCTTTCTTCCGGTTCAGCAGCTGTTCCCGGTAGTGCAGCTCGGCCCGCAGCGATGTGAGGGCGCGGCGCACCAGGTGCGGGGACAGATCCGTCACCAGGCCCACGGTGTGCGGAAGGTTGATGCAGTCCGCAAATGCGGCGCCGCCCTTGTAGTCCACGAACAGAAAGCTGACCCGGTCCGGGCTGTAGGCCGCGGCCATGCCCATGACCCATGACTGCAGGAATTCGGATTTGCCGGCACCGGTGGTGCCGCCCACCAGCGCGTGCGGCCCCTCGTTCTTCAGGTCCAGATACAGCGGTTCGATGCCTTTTGACCCCACCAGGGCCCGGAGCGTGCCGTTGTCCTTGCGGTTGGCCACGGCGGTGGCGTGCACGGAGTTGTTCTCCGTCCAGCGCTCCGCCACGGCCTGCGGGCTGTCCAGGAAGTCCTTGCCGATCAGGGTGGCGTAGGAGACGGCCCTGGGCAGGTCGGAGTCGTCGTTGACGGGCTTGCCCACGTCCACCACGGGGGCCAGCATCCTGGCCAGTTGGGCGGCGAGTTCGGCGTCCACGCTTTCGCAGCTGACCGGGTAGGTGTGGCGGCCCAGGCGGACCTGGCCGGTGGTGGTGCCGTGGTCTCCGTCCACCACCATGAAGTCGCGGCAGGCTGCAGGAAGGGCCTGGATGTCGGTGGCCACCCACAGGACATGGACGCCGGAATCGGGACCCCGTTCCGCCAGCCGGGTGAGGCGGCCGCGGTCCACGGGGGCGTCGTCTTCCACGATGACCAGGACGGACGGCAGGACGGGTTCCTCGAGCTCATGCTTGACCGGGTCGATGCCGGGGCGAAGGTCCGGGGCTGACCGCTTGGCCGCTGCCTCGCGGGCGTCCACCAGGTCCTCGAGGCGGGCCAGCAGTGACGAACCGCCGGCCGAACCGGCAGCCAGGTGGTCCCCGCCCAGCGGGCTGTGGCCGGAGCCAACGTGCGGCAGCCATTGCAGCCAGTTCCAGCGCTCGCGCGACTGGGCGGACGTGATGGCGGTGAGGACCACCTCGGCCGGGGAATGCAGCCCCACCAGCTGGAGGACCATGCCGCGGGCAACATCGTCCACCAGGCCGCGTGCACCTGCGATACCCAGGGCGCCGGAGGTGCGCAGCTGGGAGACCACGGGAACGCCTTCGATTTCGCTGAACTGCTTGATGCAGTCCTGGATTTCGCGGGCGTACTGGACCTCGGTGTCGTTGTTGGAGGGTTCTTCCAGCGGGATGCGGGACGGTGCGGTTCCCAGCCCAAAGCGCAGGCCCAGGAAGGAGGAGTGCTCCGGACGGTGCGTCCACAGCAGCGGCCCGAGCTTGTAGATTGCGTCCACAGTGTCGCTGACGGACGGTGCTTCCTGGAGCCGGACTGCCCGTTCCACCTGCTGCAGTTCGGTGAGGTCCTGCCGGAAGGCGGCCATGGAGGCACGGAACTGCTTGAGCTGCTCCTTTTGCTGCTTCCGGGTCCGCATCTTTGTGTCAACGTAGTGGCCCACGATGAACAGGGGCATCATCAGCATGAACACCATGGACAGCACGTTCTGCGTGACCGCGAAGATGACCGCGCCCATCATCAGGGGCGCCACCAGCATGATGTACGGGAAGGGCTGGTCCTCGGGCCGCTTGGGCCCGGAGGGAAGGACGCGCTTGGGTACCTCGAAGCGGGGCACCACGCGCGGGGAACGGTTGAAGTCCACCAGGGGCGACGTCGGCGCTGCCGCGTGGCTGTGCCCCAGCGGCACCACCGTGACGGTGGTGTCCCCCAGGGTCACGGTGTCGGAGGAGTTGAGGGTGGCGCGGGTGACGGGCAGGCCGTCCATGAGGAGCCCGTTGGCGGAGTTCGTGTCCACGATTTCGATGCTCTCGCCCACCGTGATCCGGGCGTGCCGCTTGGAGGTGAGCGGGTCCGTCAACCGGATGTCCACGTCCCGGTCCCGGCCGATATAGCTGGTGCCGGTGGGCAGCGAAAATTCGCGGCCGACGTCGGGCCCGGACAGCACCCGCAGGGTAGCCGCTGCCGGCCCCCGGTTCGCCCCAGGTTCGTGGAATTGTTCACTCACCTGGGCCAGGGAAACCACGGAACCGGGGCGCAGGCCCGATTCGAGGAGGTTGTCCTCCCGGGCCAGGATGTTACCGCTGATTCCGGCACCCACGAATGCCTCGTCGATCCGCAGGGAAAGGTTGTCCGGCGCAGGCATGCCCTTGCGGTCCGGGTCCGCCGCCCAGAGCACGGTGGCGATATCGGCCACGGTGGCCATGCCGTCCACCGTGACGGCCAGGTCCTTGGCGTCGGCCGGTTCGCGGCGGAGTGTCAGCCGGATCCTCATCCTTCGTCCACGCCCCTCATCTTTTCGAGCAGGTACAGGTCATCGGGTGTCACCAAGTGGGTGGTGACAGCGTGTTCCACCAGGCGGGCACGGCGGTTGGTGGCCAGTTTGCCGCCGCCGCCGCGCAGCCCCACCACGCCTACGCGGTCCAGCTTGTCGCAGACGTTGTCGAGTTTGCGGTTGAAGCGGGTCAGCGCCCACCCAAGGGTCTTGGCGGCTGCCGCCGAGGACGGGATAGTGCTGAAGCCGGTGCCTTCGCGCCGGAGCACCGGCTCGGCGAGCGCCACGATCAGTGCCTTCTGCGCATCCGTGAAGACCACCGGGCCGATGGTGGTGTCCCCGCTGCTGGCGCCTTCCCTGGCTTCCTGCCGGAAGGACGGCGTCTTCAGGTGCACGGCGAACTCGTACGTGGTGGGTCCGGCCGTGAAGATCACATTGGTGTGGCTGAACACCAGCGGAATCCGGGCGCCGGGTGACAGCCAGGCCTGCATGCCGCCCGATGCGTCGGCAACGGTGGCGGAGAGCATGCTGCCCACGTTGCTGAGCCACCAGATCGCGTCATACCGGGCCACCTGCAGGAACTGCCGGTGCAGGTACGGGTTGTCGTCCACTTCCAGGTCGCCCTCACGGCCGATGTTGAAGATGTCGTCGTCCGATGGCTCATACCATTCGCCGCAGAAATCAATTGCTAGATCCCCCATGATCCACGCCTCCTCAAGGCAGAATTGTTCCGGTGACCGGAGTACTGGTGGTGTGCTGTTGCCGGGTGCCGGAGCCGGATGTCATGTGCTGGTCCAGTGACATCACTGGCCGGCGCAGGCGATGGAGTTCTCCTCCATGGGTGAGAACGCGCCGTCGGAGCGGACAATCATCACCTGGATGCAGGTCTGCCCGGTGGGGTTGGGCCGCATCTTGACCGGCGGCTTGTCCACTGAATGGAATTCCAAACTGTTCCCGCCTATGGTCCACACCTTCCACTTGTAGGTGTCCCCCTCCTTGGGCTGCGGATTGGTCCAGGTGAAGCTGGCCTCCCCGTCGCCGCCGATGGATCCCTTGAGGCCTTCGACGTCGGGGACAGTCCCGTTGTCCAGGGCGTCCGCCGGGGGTTTGGTTACCTGCTGGGTGGGCACAGGCTTGGGTGTGCCCGGGACCGCGTTGGCCACCACGATGCCCACCACCGCCGCCAGCGCCAGGAGGGTGCCCCCGGTGATTGCCAGCCAGAGGTTGCGTTTGCCGTGGTCGGCCTGCGGTGCCGCCTGCGGCTCGTCCACCTTCACGGCCCGCTGGACCGTTGCGTCGGCGGTGTACGCGTCCTGCGCAGCGTCGGTTACCGGCGCGCCGTAGTTCGCCGCTCCCGGGCTGCCGCGCAGGACGGTGGACTGGGCCCACTCACCGTGCCCGCCGCCGTCGGGCGCTTCTGCCCCGGAGGAGCCCGGTGATCCTGCCGGACTTGCCGGGATGGAGGGCACTGCCGGGGCGGCGCGCCATTGGCTGGACGTTGCGGGGGTGAAGGCCGACGGCGGGAGGGCGCCTCCCCTGCGTCCGGTCGCGTCGGCCTGGGCGCCTGGGAAATCGGCGCCAGGAAAATTGGGGCCGGCTGTGTTGGGTCGGGTGCGTGCCGGGAAGGTGGGGGCGCTGCCGGTGCCTTCCGGGTCGATGGCGGCGATGCTGCGGACGCGCGTTTCCTCGGTGCCGTCATCCGGGTGGCCCTCGTCCTGCTGGGGCTCCTCCAGGACTTCGAAGGGCGTGACGGAGAGGTTGAGCTCGGCCTGGATGCGCTGCAGGGCCAGGGCGAAGGCGTGGGCCGAGGAGTACCGGGACTGCGGCGACTTGGCCATGGCCGTGGCCAGTGCCAGTTCAAGAGACTCGGGGACATCGGCCCGGCCCAACCGCGGCAGCGCCGTGTTGCTGATCCGGTTGATCAGTTCGCGCTGGGAGTTGTCCGCCCCTGGCATTACGAAGGGCGAGCGCCCGGCCAGCAGCGTGTAGAGCGTGGCGCCGAGAGCCCACACGTCCACCATGACGCCGTCCACGGGCCCGTCCCGGAACTGCTCCGGCGGGGACCACGGAATGGACATGCCGGAGTCGTCGTCCGAGTCCCCGGCCAGGGTGCCGGAGATGCCGAAGTCGGTAAGGGCAGGGCGGTTATAGTCCGTTACCAGGATGTTGGCGGGCTTGATGTCACGATGGGCGATGCCGGCACGATGGGCGGTCTCGACGGCGGAGGCCACCTGGATGCCCACCGCCAGGACCTCATCCACACTGAAGCGCTGCCGACGGTACCGCACGTCAAGGCTGGGCCGGGAGCAGTACTCCATGGCCAGGTAGGAGTGCCCGTCATTCGTCACTTCCGCTTCAAAAATCGTGACGATGTACGGGTGCGAGGACAGCTGGGCCATGAGGTTGGCTTCGGATTCGAACCTCCGCCGGGCGCCCTCAGTCTTCAGGTCGGAGAGCAGCACCTTGACCGCCACCTTTCGGCGCGGCCTGTCCTGTTCATAGAGGTAGACGTCGGAGAAGCCGCCGGATCCCAGCAGGCTGATGTAAGTGAACCCCGGAATGCGGGGCGGCGGGGCAACGGGTCGTTTGGAACTCACGGAATCTCCTCAAAACGCAGCGAGATGTTGTCGCCCAGCTCCGCGATGTCGCCGTCGAGCAGGATGGCCATCTCGTTTTGGGCCAGGCGGCGCGGCGGCTGGCCTTCGCGCACCAGGACGGTGCCGTTGGTGGCTTTGAGATCGCAGAGCATGACGTGCCAGCCCTCGAGCCGCACCTCAACGTGGGACCGTGAGATGTCCCCGCCCGGGCTCGCCACCTGCACGAGGCGCGGCATAACCCCGCCCTGGACCCGGGACACGGATGGCTGGCGGCCGATGACCATTGATTGGTCCAGCTCCAGGAGTTCACCCGTGGACAGCCGCATCCGGCCCAGCCGGGGACGTGGCACCTGGACGGCATCGGGCAACAGGGCGGAACCACAGGAGCCGCACTGTGCACGGGTTGGCGGGTTGGCGTGGCCCTGCGAACAGACTCGGGCCAGTACCAGCGGGCCGCCGCCGGCATCCTGATGCGCGGCCGATGGGTTCGCGGCCGGGCCGCCTGTTCCCGGGAGGCTGCTCTTCATGACCGTCTGGCCGTCGTGGTCGGGATTGAAGCCGGCCTCTGGTCGGTTCTGGGATGAGCTCTGCGCCGGGCCGGCGGGACCACCTTCGAATCCAAGGGGGGCCGCGGCTGGCGGAGCCGGCGGCGTGCCGAGGGTTGGCGGCGTGCTGGGTTCAGGGGTGGGTGTTGACGATGCTCCCCCTGTACGCCACGGGACGGAATCGATGAGGCCCGTGGAGGCAGGACGGGGCGGGGTGGGCGCAACTGAGCCGGTTTCGAGGCCAGATGCGGCAGGATCGCTGGTGTCGGTGCCGGTGCCGGTGTCGGTGCCGGTGCCGCTGTCCGCTGCCGGTCCGGAGCCGGCTGCTGGACCCTGCAGGCCGGCGTCCTCCGCCGACCCAAGGGCGGCCAGCGGTTCGGCCGCGGGCAGGGCCGGGGGTTGCTGCGGCACCACATGGCCGGAGTCGGCATCGGGTTCCTCACGCACCGCTGCGTCCTCGATGTTCCGCATGACGGTGCGGTCCCAGAGGTGGTCGTAGGAGCTGGTGAGTTCCTCCGCCGGAGCGGCATCGCCTGGGTCAGTCTGCAGCCCGTCGGGCCCAGCGGGTCCGTCGTCAACCGGTTCCGGGTTGGCAGGCTCCTCCAGCAGTTCCTCATCGGCGTCGATGATGACCCCCGGAGCGATGGTGGCGTCGGGGTCAAGAACGTCGGCGGCGAACGCCTGCGGCAGGTTCGCGTCTTCCGCGCGTTCCGCGATCGGGGCCTCGTTCAGGTCGTCGTCTAAGTCAGCGACGGGGTCCTCAACCGGGTCCGTGTTCAGGTCCTCGTCAATCACACCCACCACAGTCTCGGCAACATGGCCGGCGTCGCCGATGCCGTCGACTTCACCGGCAGCGTCGACTTCACCGGCAGTGTCCACTTCACCGGCCGCGTTGACGGCGAAAGGGCCGTCGGGAGCGGTGGGAGCGTGTCCTGCTCCTGTACCGGCCGCAGGCGCCGTGCCTGTGACCGCGGCGTTGCCTGTGCCCGCCGCCGTGCCAGTGGCGGCAGCAGCGCCATCGACAGCGGCAGGGCCAGGGCGTGCCCCGAAGGTCAGGGACCGCAGCAGCACCACGCCCTCCCCGAGCGGCAACCCGGGGCCCTCAGCGGGCCCTGCGCCACCGGCGCCCGCAGCGCCGCCGTCCCCGGTACCCAGCCTGCACGTGCCGGGCACCACGAACTTGCGTTCGTTCCAAGTGGTCACGTCCCTGCCGTCAAGGTCCACGGCTCCGCCGGGCTGCTCGACAGTGAGGTCGATCGCGCCGCGCAGGAAGACCCGCAGCGACCCGTTGAAGTCAAGGATGGCGAAGGACGGTATGCGGGTCAGGGACCCGCCGGAGCTGCTGGTCACGGCGGCGAGGACCTCGTGCGGCTCGGGCCGGTTGGCCAGAAGTTCCCAGAGCGCGCCGGCCAGTTCAGCGGGCGCCTCCGGCCCCAACAGGACTGCGGTGCGGGCCCGGACGATGCCCAGCCAACCGCCGGGACTGTAGCTAGCGCCGGTCATCGCCCGGCTCCCCCTCCAGCGAAGTGCCGTCGGCCAGCCCAGCACCGTTCTCCAGCCCAGCGCCGTTCTCGAATCCAGCGCGGTTTTCCAATGCCGTGCCGTCCACCAGCGGTTCGGGCAGCGGTTCCGTCACGGCCTCGGAGGACTGCGGACGTGGCAGCGTCACTTCGTCCCCGTCAGCTGTGGTGTGGCGGGGCGCCGTGGTGCCTGCGCCGTCGTCGTTCGCCACGTTGTGTGCGTCCACCACGATGGCGGTGACGTTGTCACGGCCGCCGCTGCGCAGGGCCGCCTGGATCAGGGCGTCCACGGCCTCCTGCGGGTCGGCCACGGTGCTGAGGATCCGGAGGATGTCATCGTCTGCCAGTTCGCCGGTCAGGCCGTCGGAGCAGACCAGCACGCGGTCGCCTTCCTCGACGGGGAGGAGCCAGTAGTCCGCCTCCGTCTCATCCCCCGTACCCAGGGCGCGCGTCACGACGTTCCGGCGTGGGTGGACGGTGGCTTCCTGGGCGGTGATTTCGCCCGCGTCCACGAGCTCCTGGACTTCGGAGTGGTCCACGCTGATCTGCTCGAACCGTCCCAGGCTGAGCCGGTAGGTGCGCGAGTCGCCGATGTTCATCACCAACCAGTAGGGCATGCCCATCTGTTCCACAATGACGGCGCCCGTCAACGTGGTACCGGCGCGGGCCCCGGCGGCTTCACGGATGGAGGCGTCGGCACGGACCAGGTATTGCTGGAGGACGGACGCCGTAATGTTCCGCTCCCCCGTGGCGACCTGGGGCATCTCGGCCAAGGCACGCACGCACAGGCCGCTGGCAATCTCGCCGGCCTCGTGGCCGCCCATGCCGTCCGCCACGGCGAAGACGGGATCGGCTGCGATGTACGAATCCTCGTTCAGTTCCCGGCGGAGCCCCCTGTCCGTCCCGTAACCGCAGGAGAGGCTAAGGCCCGGCCCCGGCTGGATGGTGGAGGAAACACTGGCGGGGTGCTGGTTCATGCCTGTCCTAGGTAAAA
>Ga0308158_10004467_pt1 | contig 11823 bp, 8 predicted proteins | sample PhyBR2_FD_201038 | JGI IMG/M metagenome (GOLD analysis project Ga0308158, IMG submission 201038) | Phyllosphere microbial communities from UC Gill Tract Community Farm, Albany, California, United States - DLSLB.R2 | ecosystem: Host-associated > Plants > Phyllosphere > Unclassified | place: USA...
ACCAGAAACCGGTCAAGGCCAAGCGCCCTTCCACGTCACGCTCGACGTTCGAGGAAGTGGAGCTGTCGCGCTCCGAGCAAGGCATCTTCGAGCGCCTGCGCTCGTGGCGCATGGGCACCGCGCGCGAACACGGCGTGCCGGCGTATGTCGTGTTCCAGGATGCGACGCTGCGCGAGATCGCCAAGGTCAAGCCAACCTCGATCGACCAGCTGCGCGGCGTGACCGGCGTGGGCGAGAAAAAGCTCGTGTCGTATGGCGACGCGATCGTCGCGATCATCAACGAGATGCTGTAACGCTATTCGCGAAACAGGCGCGCCTTATTTGCGCGTTACTTACGCGTGAAGACCAGATCCCATACGCCGTGACCGAGCTTGATGCCGCGGTTCTCGAATTTGGTCAGCGGACGGTAAGCCGGCTGCGGTGCGTAGCCGTCGGCGGTATTGGTCAGTTCGGACTCGGCGCTCAGGACTTCCAGCATCTGCACTGCGTAGTCTTCCCAGTCGGTCGCCAGGTGCAGGTAGCCGCCAGAGGCCAGCTTCTGGCACAGCAGCTTGACGAACGCCGGCTGGATCAGGCGGCGCTTGTTGTGGCGCGCCTTGTGCCATGGGTCCGGGAAGAACACGTGCACACCGTCGAGCGAGCCGTCGACGATCATGTGGTTCAGCACCTCGAAGACGTCATGCTGGATCAGGCGCAGGTTCGCGATGTCCTGCTCGCCGATCTGCTTGAGCAGGCTGCCGACACCCGGCGTGTGCACTTCGACGCCGATGAAGTCTTTCTCGGGCATTAGCTTGGCAATGTGGGCGGTGGTGTCGCCCATGCCGAAGCCGATTTCCAGGATCACCGGCGCGGTGCGGCCGAAGGCCTGCGCCACGTCGAGCGGTTCTTTCTTGTACCCGATCAGGAACTTCGGGCCCAGTTCATCGAAGGCCCGCGCCTGCGCGGTCGACAGCCGGCCCGCACGCGTGACAAAACTGCGGATGCGGTGTTCGGTGGGATCGTACAGCATGGACCGCGCCGGGCCATTGTTGGGCTTATCAAGAGACATGGGATGTGGGGACGAAGAAAGTGAAGAGGAAAATGCGGCTGTCATTATAGCCGACGCGCCGCGCCGCCCGGATCGGCCATAATCGCGTCTTCATCCAGCTTGCCGGAGTTTGTCCATGCATTCCACGAAACACCCGATCGCCATCGACGAGCATATCGCCGCCGTCAACCTGACCTCGTTCCATTATGGCGCGCCGGGCAGCGGCAAGAAGGTCTATATCCAGGCCTCGCTGCACGCGGACGAAGTGCCGGCCATGCTGGTCGCGCATGTGCTGCGCCAGGAACTCGAGCGGATGGATGCCGAAGGCCGCATCAAGGGCGAGGTGATCCTGGTGCCGGTGGCCAATCCGATCGGGCTGGCGCAGGTGATTCACGGCGCGCCGTTCGGCCGCTACGACCTGGCGACCGGCACCAACTTCAATCGCGCCTACCGCCACGTGGCGCAGGACGTGATGGCGGCAGTGGCCGGCCAGCTCGGGCAGGACGCCGCCGCCAACGTCGCGCTGATCCGCGAGCATGCACGGCGCTCGGTGGCAAGCTGGGAGCCCGCCAATCCCACCGCCATGCTCAAGAAAACGCTGCTCACGATGGCGATCGACGCCGACATCATGCTCGACCTGCACTGCGACACCGAGGCGGTGCTGCACATGTACGCCGGCACACCGCTGGTCGAGGCAGTGCTGCCGCTGGCTGCGCTGATGGAAGCGCGCGTGCTGCTGGTGGCGACCGAATCGGGCGGCGAGCCGTTCGACGAAGCGTGCGGGCGCCTGTGGTGGGACCTCGCGCGCCATTATCCCGATGCGGCGATTCCACCGGCCTGCGTGGCCGTCACGGTCGAACTGCGGGGCGAGAACGACGTCAATTACGACTACGCGCGCAAGGATGCCGATGCGCTGCTGCGCTACCTGGCGCACCAGGGCGTGCTGGAGATCCCAGTTGGCGACATGCCCGCCTATGCCTGCGCGCCGACACCGCTCGACGCGGTCGAACCGCTGACCGCGCCACATGCCGGCGTGCTGGTGCTGCGCAAGACGCTGGGGGACCGGGTCGAAGCGGGCGAACCGATTGCGGACATCGTCAATCCGGTCAGCGGCCAGGTCACGCCGGTGGCGGCGAGCCGGCCGGGGTTACTGTTTGCGTGTACGGCTCACCGGCATCTGCTGCGCGGGATGCACGTGTGCAAAGTGGCGGGGACGGACTCGTTCAGGATCGGGGATTTGCTGTCGAGTTGAGGTCGCGCGGTATTTTTCTTTTGATGATCCAGGCAAGGCTGCTGATGAACGCAAGCGCCGGCAGCAGCCATGCATGGCCGATCTTCAGTTCCATTAGCGTTGCGCCGCTGACGAAGCACCAGAGCACCGGGACCAGCCAGAAGATCGCGGGCGCACGCCATGCGAGCAGCACGCCCAGGGTGGCAACGACCGTGGGATCGGGGGCGATGCTGAAGACTTCCGCCTGGCGCCAGTTGCCACCATCGCGTGCCAGCACCAGTAAGGGATAGGCGAAGATGGCCAGGCAAGTCAGACCGAGCGCCACCCGTTGCGGCGCTGGCGTTGCGTCAACTGGCCTGTACGCGCGCCAGCACAGTAACAGCGCCTGCATGGCAAACGCTGCAGCAAAATACGGCGCCGCCGTGTTGATCTCGGCATAGCGCTCCAGGTGATACGCCCAAGCGACCCAGCCCCAGGCCGCTGCCAGCACCAGCGCTGCTGATCGCTGCAGGTTCTGGCGTGGCCGCGCGATGGCGCTGATCACAATGACGCCCGCGATCAGCGCCAGAAAATGTGCAGGCCAGATCGCCGCGTTGTAGCTCTCGATGAGCCGGTAGTAACTGCGGCTTGAAAACATCAAAAAGTCGGACAGCGAATACGTCCACCACTCGCTCATGCCAGCCTCTCGACATCCTGCGCGATGCGCTTGCGCAGCGCCTCGTCAGGCATGCGACCGGTGCCAGCCAGCAGATTCTCGCGCACATGCACAACGCTGGACGTGGCCGGAATCGCGCACGTGACGGCCGGATGCGACACGATGAACTTGAGCAGCGCCTGCGCCCACGTCGTGCAGCCGATGTCGGCCGCCCAGCCAGGCAACGGCTTGCCGGCCAGCGTCTGCGTCAGGTCGCCCTGGCGAAATGGCCGGTTGACGATCACGCCGATCTTGCGCTCGCGCGCCAGCGGCAGGATGCGCTGCTCGACGTCGCGATCGAGCGCGTTGTACGAGATCTGCACGAAGTCGATCGGCTGCGACGCCATGATTTTCTCGATCTCGGCGTGGCGGCGTCCTTCGGAGGTGGTGATGCCAACGTAGCGCAGCCGCCCTTCCCGCTTCATCGCCAGCAGGATTGGCAAATGCTCATCCCACGACAGCAGGTTATGCACCTGCAGCAGATCAAAGCGTGGCACGCGCCACAACTTGCGCGACGCCTCGACCTGCGCCACACCACGCGCGCCGCCACTGACCCAGACCTTGTCGGCCGCGAACAACCGGGCAGGCTTGATTGCTTGCACTGCCTCGCCGATCACGTCCTGCGCCGAGCCGTACATGGGCGACGAATCAACGAGCCTGCCGCCACCTGCGAAGAACTGGCGCATCACGTCGACCGATTCCCGGCGGCCTTGCGGATCGCGACCGACGTTGAAGATGATCCAGCTGCCAAGGCCGATGACGGGGAGTTGTTCGCTGCTTGAAGGGATGGGGCGGGTAAGCAACGGGACGGGTGGTGCAGCAGCGAGCAGCGGTGACAGGGCCAGTCCGCCCGAGGCGGCAATCATGGACGCCAGCAGATGGCGGCGTGATGGGGAGGTCGGTGGCATGCAGAGCGCTCCTTGCTTGGACGGGTGACATGCAAGGTTACGTTGACTGGCCAGAACGTGGCGCGGACACAGTTTTGTGAGGCATTGAACCAAGAATCAACTGCTCTGCATGAACGACGCGCATATCGCTGCTGCAATGGACGATATTGGTACGCCCGTTGTCTAGGGATGTATAAGAACGATTCAAGAGATACAAGAAGACAATACGCCCTGAGAAGCAGTCTCAAACCGAGACTATTGGGCTCGGGTTACTACTGGAGCGGGTGAAGGGAATCGAACCCTCGTCGTAAGCTTGGGAAGCTTCTGCTCTACCATTGAGCTACACCCGCATGTGCCAGTATTCTACTCGAATTTCACGCAGTTTGACAATTATTGAAGCCGACAAGTTTAATGACCAATGTAGTAACCAGTATTCTTGAACATAAGCAGCTAGCATTTTATCAATCTCGCTGCCGTCATCCACAATGTCTTACGCATAGAGAAAATTAAAAGAGGATGACACTTAAGCAAACGCTCTCAATATATTCGAGCTAGACATTGGGAACGCCAGCAAGTCCGCACATTACACCTGTAACCCGATGGCATCCTAATTTGAAACGATTGAGAAAAAACTTGAAGACAGCAGCTTTAATAAAAGCTCTGTCATTAAATCCACAGTCAACTAGAAATCCACTATATGCTTCAATGGCTAAACCTACAGAAAACCGATCAGTTAGGTTTTGCTTACTTCGGAAACACCAACTTTTGAATTCGCCCATCCATAGCTTGATGTTCTCCTCATTCAAAACGTCATCCTTGTAGCGTTGCCGCAAGGAAAAAATCTCATCCCAAGTTGTTACCTCTTCTCCCGAGTATGAAAACTCGACCACCCACTCTAAAACTAAAGGTCCAATTAAGGTATTATTAATTTTGCTATTTTCCAATGATAAAGTTTGTTTACCTGTCATGTAGGGATCAAAAACAATTCGGCGTGTACCATCAACTCTCCAAAGTACATCCTCAGCATGTTTATACTGTGAATTGCATTTTCCGCCCATAGGTACAAGATTACGAAGGTTCGCAGCTGCAAAGGGATACTTGCTTTCCACCAAGTAGTGATCTAATGCTTCACGTTTACTTTTTGGCGCACTGAAATATTCGAATCCGCAAAACGGACAAACTTTACTATCAATCTCGCTATGAATTCTCTTATATTGTCGGTCTCTTACACCAAGATCCGTAAGCAGGCCAAACGCGAATTCGAATAATTTTTTTATTGAATCCTGAATATTAGGTGGTAAATCTTGCAATCTACCACACTGAGTTTTCGCATTTAAAAGAGTGGCAATTGAATTCTGCTCGTTAAGCATATTCAATATTTTCGCTCTTTCTGCTTTTGATAGTTTAGCCGCCTGGTGATTATATAAAGCAAGCCTGTCTCGAATTCCAGATCTTGATTTTATTTTTTCTCTATACTTTTGGGATATAAAATCCGGCCACTCTTGCAGCATTTTTCCATCATCAATATCCTTATGAATTTTGGTAATGGTTTCAACTAAGCAGTCATGAAGCCAGTTCTCTGAAGTTGAATCTAACGGATAACCAAAGAGCATTATTTCTCTGCCTCTGTATCAACCACCTGCCTTAGTCGATCTGCCAATAAGACTTTTTCGACAGAGCTGCCTAAACTATTCATTTCATGTCGAATATATTCAGCATAGGTCGATTGCATAAGCTCGTCGATTTTTGACCTCGATTCTTGAGAAATTGGAGGGCTCACATCAAAACATTGCGACAAAATGGCATCAAAATTTGCGCCAAATGTCTCAATGTCTGGCGACGTGACTTCAATCTTTCCTAAATCCGGTCTTCTTCTAAAAAGTAAAACCTTCTCTCGCGATAGATCTGATGGAACAAAAGGTGCATGAGTAGTCAAAAGACAATCCTGTCTTGAGGCGAATGAATCTTCGCGTCGTGTTCCTTGAGCAGTAGGCAAATCAAGAAGCTGCGATAAAAATTTAACCCTCCATCGCGGGTTAAAATGCGATTCAGGTTCGTCCAATAGAAACAAGACACCAGGGAACGCGATCATGCTAAACGTTCCAAGAAGTTGAGCAAGTTGATGCTCTCCATCAGATAAAGAGACATAATCCACAATAGATTTCGTGGTTTCCGAGCGGAATCGAACTCGCTCGAAACGGAAGACTTTGTCCTCATCTTGAGGTTCTGGAAGTCTTGAAGCAAAACGACGCGCCTTAGTATCTTTGCTAAACCGAACCCGCGTCTTCTTCGGAATAGCCAGATCATTTAACATCGCCATTTTATGCAAAGCAGTATAAAGATCCAGTGCCGATTTCCAATATTTTTTAAAAGCAAAAATAGTAGCTTCATCTACGAAAAAATCTAAGATATAAGTCTCCGTCTCCTCCTTAAAATCAAAACAAGTCGCGCATTTTTTTAGATTTTCTAAGTATTGTTCAAGTTCATCGGTTAACTGTATTCCCTTTCGTATTGGGGTTGGCATTCCTTTTTTTCGAGGACTCTTAGGCACGGCGCTATGAGCTAACTGGATCACGCAGCGAAAAGAATGTAAATTATTTACCCTTGCGTGCGAAAGAATTTCGCCATGATGCTCACTTTTCCCAAGCAGCAAATTTGCAACCAATACCTCTAGGTGCGTGCCATAATCAATCAACATTAATCGTGTCTCAGGAAGTGATGTTTTTTTGCTCTTCCCATTGGCCATATCAGCGACGTCCTTGGCATAGCCACTCCTACTAATCAAAAACGGTAAACTAAGCGTTTCATTATCTCCAGAAGAGTAACCTACAATTAGAGAAGGAAGAAAGTCCTTCACTTTATCAGATTTCAAATCATGAAAATTTTCCTCACCGTCTATAATCTCCGAGATTACTAGAGATACCTTTCCAGATTTATCTTTAAGACGAGATATTTTTACATGATGTTGCTCTTCAGATATCGATATCAGATATTCTATTTCAAATAGAATACTTGGATTACCTTCAATACGTTCCTGATCCGGAATAATAGCGTGGAAAACAGACTGAAATATCTCAGAAATCAACTGCAAAAATTGAGATTTTCCAGCACCGTTTGGACCAATGAGACAGAGTGGGTCAAATGAATTTATCGGATCAAAAATGCTGCGAAAACTCAAATCCAATCCATCCAGGAGACTACCGCAGGTATCTGCAGACACTATATTAAGTCGTATTAATCTCATATCACTTGCGCTCCAAATGGACTTCACCACTAGAGGTATCAAACACCTGTTTTAGCTGTGGCGTTTCAGTATCCAACAAATCGAAGATTAAATCCTTCAGGGTTTCGTAATCGTACCCAGACTGATTAAGCAATTCCGAAAAGGTAAATCTGCTTGAAGGAAAATTTTCTAAAGTTTCTTCTAATATCGTTTTAGCAAGTTTCATTCTAGGGCGTTTTTTATTAGTAGGAGGCTTAGGCAATGACGGCGATGAGCTGTAGTATTCCTCAATTTTTGACAAAAGAATTTCCGCAGTTTCGTCATTGGGATCTTGCGGCACCAAATTGCCATGATAAGCTTTTGCCAAGACCGAAGGAGTAATTTTTTCAATTCTATCAAGTGCGGCAACACATTTGGCTTCAATACTATTAGCGAATTCCAATAAAAAACTAATCTGCTTGCAAATTTCAATCTGCTCGTCAACCGGTGGCAATTGAAAGGTAAAACCAGCTAATTTCTTTGCATTTATATTAGATTGACTTACGCCATCAACTTTAACTTTCCAGCAAAAATCGCGCCCCTTTGGACTTCCCAAACAATAATTCAGATATTCTGGAACTAAATCAGATGTACAGCGGATACGTATAAGATAACCAGCAAAGATAGCGTCTCTTTCCTCTCTATATACTGCTGCTTTACCTACCAATTCGGGACTGTTCGTTCTATTAAAAAGTACATCTCCCGACACAAGTTTAAATTTTTCAATTTCAATAGGATCTGAAGTGTAAACTAGCGCCCTCCAATCTAACCTACCATGCTGAATATTTCCCATTCTCAAAACGGGAATTTTTCCTGATTTATGAGATTTTGCTGATGTTCCGTAATTGAATTCTGTAGAAACGCTACGTAACTCCACCGTATTCCATAAAAATTCTTTCTTATGATCACTCCGCCATTTTGCAGTCAGGCCACCGCAAGTGGCAGTAGCTAATACAGCCTGGCGAAATCTCATCAAAATAGCAGGGATGTTTTCCAAGCGCTTATGGCTCTTATCAACAAGCGCCAGAATGGAATCGAGCTTTTCAGAAATGCGCTGTTGCTCAAGATAAGGAGGTATCGGAATTTCCAAATTTTGAATGTTATCTAGTCTAATCCCTTTAACGGTCGTGCCGGTTCCCAACTTTTGGATTTCGCTCCACTTTGAGCGCCAAAAATATTCTACATACGTTTTATCAAAACCATTTTTTACGTTCAAAACTTTCAGGTCTTGATTAATAGCAGTAGCAAATTTCGGTCGAACTATCTTCCCTAAAGACATTCGAACAGAAATTATTAAACTATCTTTTGGGGCTAAGCCGCTAGAAATTTGCTGTAGCGCTTCTTTCGATATATGATCAACAGTTTTAATGGGGAAACGCTCTGTCATATCTTTGACAGTCATAAATGGAATACTACCGCGGAAATAAGCAGCATTAGATTTTGAGGGGGTACTTCCACCTACAATACTTTCTAATACATCTCCGAATTTAGCAATTACCCATCCATCCGGCAGCTTTTTCATTAGCGCATATCCTCGCTAAAGTGACTCAATATAGAATTTAAGTCGATAAGAGCTAGCTCAAGTTCATCTACAGCTTCTTGCGCTAATACAATTGGTTCAGGCAGGTTTTCAGCATCTTCGGTATTGCCGTCTTTTAACCAAACTACATCCAGACCTCGACCAGCCGCGATTAGATCTTCAATGTCAAAACAGCGGAAACGCCCTTCTAAACCTTGGTCAACTCGAGTTGCTTTTCCTGCCGGATCTTTACCATACGCCTCTTCGAAGCCTAAAAAATGTTCTCTTGAAAACGGTTGCCTTTTATTGAATTTTGGCATGTTAGAGCGCATGTCATATATCCACACCTTAGAAGTGCTGTTTTTCGCATCATCTTTTATTTTGTTAAAAAACAACACATTGGTTTTTACCCCTTGGGCATAAAAAATCCCGGTCGGAAGCCTGAGAATCGTATGCAGTTGACATTTATCCATAAGATCGCGTCGAATTTCCGCGCCGACACCTCCTTCAAACAAAACATTATCAGGGATAACTACAGCTGCACGGCCGCCATCCTTTAGGGAGCGATATATATGTTCCAAAAAAGCCAATTGTTTATTAAAGGTTGAAAATAATAGGTCTTTGCGGGTAGCTCCACCTCCACCTTTTGCTGTTCCAAAAGGTGGATTGCTCAGAATTACATCCGCACGTGGGAGTAACGTCCCAGCACTGCCTAAAGTGTTTCCGAGACGCACGACTCCTTCGTCACCTGCATCTAACCCATGCAACAAACAATTCATTAATGCAAGCCGCCTGGTCTCAGCGACTAGTTCCATTCCTACATAAGCATTTTTTTGTAGAGAGCCTTTTTTTCCTAGTCCGGAATCTTTGAGCTGATTATTTTTAGCGCGGATATAAGAGGCTGCGGCAATTAGAAATCCACCTGTTCCGGCAGCCGGATCTTGTATAACTTCACCTACATTAGGACTTAGTACTTCTATTATGCTATCAATTAGTGGTCTTGGAGTAAAATACTGGCCTGCTCCGGACTTCGTTTCATTTGCATTTTTTTCTAAAATTCCTTCGTACAAATCTCCCAACCCATCTTTCTTTATATTAAACCAGTCGATTGAGTCTATTCCTGCGATGATTTGTTTTAGATGCCGAGACTCTTTAATCTTGGTGTGAGCATTAGCGTAAATTTCAGCAATGATCTGATCATTGCTCTCACTCAGCAAGAGCAATATTTTCCGATATTGAATGAGCACGTCGTCGACGGATAGTGATGACAATTTTCTCCACCTAGCATATTCAGGAAGTTTGTGTTTTTTTAAAATACCACTTTCAGTATTTTCAAACTCCATTTTTATGAATAGTAACAAAACCAATTCTGTAACATAATCAGAATAATTTATTCCATCGTCGCGAAGAATGTCGCACATGCTCCAAAGCTTTTGAACAATATCGTTATTTTTCATTAGTAATTCCTACTTTTCTACGCTTTTGAAATATTTAGACTCGTTTTATATATGTTTTAAGAATAACTTTTATTTATCAGCAAATCAATAAATTAGCCATTGCAATTTAGATAGATAAAATAAGGCAAATTCAATTTACACTTCGTTATGCTCATATATTTAAATTAGTAATTTGAAAATATTTTTTATAAATTCAAAATAATTGGATGAATTCACACATGAGCTTTTCGTATATCTGCATAACCGCCACTCTAAAAACAAACGCAACTTGTGGTCAGACCATCAACAGATCACCGCTTTCGCGTAAAATCTAATTTCTACAGACGTCAGTCTACGAAGATATCTCGCGTTTGTCGATGGTGATCACACTTGTATGCTTATTGCGTGTCACTATTAGCCATAAAAATCTGTTCCAATAGATGAAGCGACCTTCATTACCGTGACAATTTTCCGAACGAAATATTTGAGGTTTGAAATTGAGCGTTTTTTAGGCATACCTAGAAAGCAACAGGCGTGATCAGCTCAATTTCATATAGGCTATCTCCCAAGCCAATTTGAAACTCGATCTGAAGAAAAACACACGCAACCATCGCCTTGTGGCGGAATTGGGGGTACCTTATAGGTCATCGCAGTGTTTGTGTAGGACATTGGAAGACGAACAATGAGTGGCTCTTTGATTGGTCAGTGCCGATTGCTTTAGTGCCATTGATTTTTGCAGTTGAAGAACGAAACACGTTTTATTTTAATAATAATGTGGCCGCAAGGAGACTTGATTTTTGCGTGTATGCATTCTTTAAAAATAACGTTTAAGCACAACTTGCAGGGGCGGCAATAGAATTTTTCCACTATTCCTTATTATTTGGGCTTTCGGCCTCACATTTAACCATCGAAGTTTTAATTGTCCTCTTATAATACGAAAAAAATACTGATTTTTGAATCGTCTTTACATGAATGATGACGCACACAATCTTATATTTTTCATCTATTGACTTCTGTGGAGCAAAGCTGACACTAGCTCCGACCTTCTCATGTAATGAACATGACTTGATTTCTGTAATTTAGTCTAATCTATTGCTAAATTTTAATTTCAGAATAAGAATTGTAAAAACCTAATTAATCAAAACTTTTATTTGAAGGATTTATTGAAAATTTCCAGGCATAATACATCGAAAATAAAAATTTTGGCGCTCATGTCATAAATTTATTTCTAACACATCCGGTCTTTTAATCGCAATAACAATTGATATCTACGTAGCTTTTTTTGGTTTTGATACCTGTTTTTCAGCGGCTACCCCCTTTGAAAAACAACAACAGTATTTTTTGATATGGGGAAAACTTGGCGATCTTATGCTATACCGTTGAGCTACAGTCTTGTTGTCAGCATTCTATTTGCGGTTAAGAATGCTTTACAGATTTCCAAGAGAATTGCGCATGCTACTCGCCAGCCATGCGCGCGGCATCACATCATTCAGGCGCCACGACCTCGTACCCCTTCGCCGCCAGCGCCGCGATCACGCCTTTCGGATCGAAAATATCGTCCATCGACAACAGCGCAAAGGTCGATGCATTGGTATCCAGCGCCTTCTCGGCCGATGCAATCCACTTGGCATTCGCGCGCGCCTTCACGTTCTTCCATTCAGGCTCCGTATCGAGCGCGGCGCTGTTCATCAGCGCGCCGAAACACGCCTCCTCGCGTTCGGCGTAGTTCAGCTTGCGCATCTCATCCACGTCGCCCTTGGCCCAGGC
>Ga0308158_10004468_pt1 | contig 11823 bp, 12 predicted proteins | sample PhyBR2_FD_201038 | JGI IMG/M metagenome (GOLD analysis project Ga0308158, IMG submission 201038) | Phyllosphere microbial communities from UC Gill Tract Community Farm, Albany, California, United States - DLSLB.R2 | ecosystem: Host-associated > Plants > Phyllosphere > Unclassified | place: USA...
TTTCCGGTAAAGCCCCATGCCGAGCATGGCTCGGCACTACCGGGCCATGCTGCTGCATACGCGCCAGTACAGACGGGCGGGCGCTTTCGCGCTTATTATTCCCCGCTTCGATTGATGCAGCAGAAGACCGCGTGACTGACTCCCGACTCGCTTTCGTATTCCCCGGCCAGGGCTCGCAATCCATTGGGATGCTGGCCGAACTGGCTGAACTGCATCCGCAGATCCGTGACACCTTTGCCGAGGCCTCCGAAGGCGCGGGCGTCGATCTGTGGGCGCTGTCGCAGGGTGGCCCGGAAGAGCAGCTCAATCGCACCGAATTCACCCAGCCGGCGCTGCTGGCCGCCAGCATCGCGGTATGGCGCCTGTGGAATGCACAGGGCGGCGCACAGCCTGCCGTACTGGCCGGTCACAGCCTCGGTGAATACACCGCATTGGTCGCTGCTGGCGCCCTGACGCTGCACGACGGCGCACATCTGGTGCGCCTGCGCGGCCAGCTGATGCAGGACGCCGCCCCGACCGGCGTTGGTGCAATGGCCGCCGTGCTCGGCGCCGAGGATGCGCTGGTGCTGGACGTCTGCGCCGAGGCTGCTGGTAGCCAGGTGGTGGTGCCGGCCAATTTCAATTCGCCCGGCCAGATTGTGATCGGCGGCGACGCTGCGGCAGTTGACCGCGCCTTGGCGCTGTTGGCTGAAAAGGGCGTGCGCAAGGCAGTGAAGCTGGCTGTCAGCGTGCCCTCGCACACGCCGCTGATGCGCGAAGCCGCCAACCGCCTGGAAGCCGTGATGAACGGACTGGCCTGGCAGCAGCCGGTCTTGCCGGTGGTGCAGAATGTGGATGCCAAGGTGCATGACGGCGTGGATGCCATCCGTCAGGCGCTGGTGCAGCAGCTGTACCAGCCGGTGCAGTGGACCGGCTGCGTGCAGGCGCTGGCCGCGCGCGGCGTAAGCCGCGTGGCCGAATGCGGCCCGGGCAAGGTGCTGACCGGCCTGATCAAGCGCATCGACAAGAACATCGAAGGGCGTTCGCTCGCCACCCCGGCAGATTTTGCCGGTGCGCTGGAAGAGTGGGCCAACTAATCCAGCGGGAAGCAGCTGCGGGCGCGTTGCTGCGCCTGTCTCGAACCGGCTGCCGCCATTGCGGCAACGACTGAAAGGAAGACGAATGAGCAAGCCATTGCAGGGTGAAATCGCGCTGGTAACCGGCGCAAGCCGCGGTATCGGTGCCGCCATTGCCGACGAACTGGCCGCGCTGGGCGCGACCGTCATCGGCACCGCGACCACCGAATCCGGCGCTGCCGCCATCGGTAGCCGCCTGGCTGCACAGGGCGGCCACGGCCGCGCACTGAACGTGACCGAGCCGGGCGCGGTTGACGCGTTGATCGACGCGGTGAGCAAGGAATTCGGCGCCATCAGCATCCTGGTCAACAATGCCGGCATCACCCGCGACAACCTGCTGATGCGCATGAAGGACGAGGATTGGCAGGCCATCCTCGACACCAACCTGACCAGCGTCTACCGCACCTCCAAGGCGGTGATGCGCGGCATGATGAAGGCGCGCAAGGGCCGCATCATCAACATCGCCTCGGTCATCGGTGTCACCGGCAATGCCGGCCAGGCCAATTATGCCGCCGCCAAGGCTGGCATCATTGCCTTCTCCAAGTCACTGGCCAAGGAAATCGGCAGCCGCGGCGTGACCGTCAACGTGGTCGCACCGGGCTTCATCGACACCGACATGACCAAGGATCTGCCCGAGGACGCCAAGGCGGCGATGCTCGGCCAGGTCGCGCTGGGTCGCCTCGGCGAGCCGGCAGACATCGCCAAGGCGGTGGCGTTCCTGGCCGGTCCGTCGGCCAGTTACATCACCGGCGAAACCCTTCACGTGAACGGTGGCTTGTACATGCCGTAAGCGTGGCGTGCAGGGAATGCACCCAAGTGGTTGATTGTCGCGGCTTTTTTGTTCAGAAACACCGCCGCGACGGTTTCCACTACACTATCCCACGGCCAGCCCTGGGGGCTGGCGTCTTTTGAACCACTACTCCATCTGGAGCGATATCCTAATGAGCACCATCGAAGAACGCGTCAAGAAGATTGTTGTTGAGCAGCTTGGCGTCAAGGAAGAAGAAGTCACCACCAGCGCATCGTTCGTCGATGACCTGGGTGCAGACTCGCTGGACACCGTCGAGCTGGTGATGGCGCTGGAAGAAGAGTTCGAGTGCGAAATCCCGGACGAAGAAGCCGAGAAGATCGGTACCGTCCAGGCCGCCATCGACTACGTCAAGGCACACGTCAAGGCCTGATCCAGGCCTGACAAGGCGCGGTCGGCAAGCCTGTCTGCCGCGTTGCAAACCCATGGGGCCGCTGATGCGGCCCTGTGCTTTTAAGCTTGAATCTCCCCGCGTGCGGGGCCAGGAGAATCCGCAATGAGTCGTCGCGTAGTTGTTACCGGCATGGGCATGGTGTCGCCGCTGGGCAATGATCTGGCCAGCAGCTGGGAAGGCATCATCAATGGCCGCTCGGGCATTGGCCCGCTGACGAATGTTGCAGATAACTATCTGGAACGTTTCACCACCAAGATTGCAGGTGAGGTCAAGGATTTCGACATCACCGCCGACAACCCCCTGTTCGGCAAGTACCGGGTCAGTGGCAAGGATGCCAAGAAGATGGACCCGTTCATCCATTACGGCCTGGGTGCCGCCTTCATGGCGCTGCACGACTCCGGCCTGGAAATCACCGACGCCAACGCTGAGCGCATTGGCGCCATCGTCGGTGCCGGCATCGGCGGCCTGCTTGGCATCGAAGAGCAGACCATCGAGTTCCACGAAGGCAAGAAGATCTCGCCGTTCTACGTGCCCAAGACCATCATCAACATGTTGCCGGGCCAGCTGAGCATCATCGCCGGGCTGAAGGGCCCGTCGTTCTCGGCAGTGTCGGCCTGCGCCACGTCCAACCATTCCATCGGTACGGCGATGCGCATGATCCAGTACGGCGATGCCGACGTGATGGTTGCCGGCGGTGCCGAGCGTGGCTCCTCGCCGACCGCACTGGGCGGCTTCTGTGCGATGAAGGCCATGTCCACCCGCAACGACGAGCCGACCAAGGCCTCGCGTCCGTGGGACCAGGGCCGTGACGGCTTCGTGCTGGGCGACGGTGCCGGCATCCTGATCCTGGAAGAGTACGAGCACGCCAAGGCGCGCGGCGCCAAGATCTACTGCGAGCTGGCCGGCTTTGGCGCGAGCTCCGACGCATACCACATGACCGCACCGAGCGAGAACGGCGAAGGCGCCGCCCGCTGCATGGTCGCGGCGATGAAGGACGCAGGCGTCACCCCGGAGCAGGTGGGCTACCTCAACGCACACGGCACCTCCACGCCGCTGGGCGACCTGGGCGAGACCATGGCGATGAAGACCGCCTTCGGCGAGCACGCCTACAAGATGCTGGTCAGCTCGACCAAGTCGATGACCGGCCACCTACTGGGTGCAGCGGGCGGCGTGGAAGCGATCTTCTCGGTGATGGCGCTGAACACCGGCATCATCCCGCCGACGATCAACCTGGAAAACCCGAGCGAAGGCTGCGACCTGGACTACGTGCCGAACGTGGCCCGCAAGGCCGACGTCGACGTGGTGATGTCGAACGGCTTCGGCTTCGGTGGCACCAACGGCACGCTGGTGTTCAAGCGGATTTAACGCGGCTTTGGAGCGATGCTTGAAGCTCCTGCCCGTTCTTTTGCTTGAAGCTCCTGTTCGCCGCTTTGCTCGAAGCTGTTGCTTGAAGCTTGTGCTTGTAGCTTGGCTTGAAGCTCCCGCTCGCCGCATTGCTTGAAGCTGCTGCTTGTTGCTTTGCTTGAAGCTTTTGGCTGTAGCTTTGCTCAACGCTTTGCTCAAAGCCCCTCTCCCGCAAGCGGGAGAGGGGTTGGGGTGAGGGCAGCTTTAAAGCTCCAAAGGCTTTAATAGCGTTAAAAGCTCCCCTCATCCGCCCTTCGGGCACCTTCTCCCGCAGACGGGAGAAGGGAACAGCCTGCATTTCTGACATTTCGGGCCCACGATGCACATCCTCCCCCTGCACGCCGATACCGACCTGCTGGCGCTGCATCGGCTCGCACCGCATCGCTATCCGGTCCTGCTTGAATCCACCGCCGCCGGCAAGCTCGGCCAGTGGGACATGCTGCTGATAGCCAACGGCAGCCAACTCCTGCTCAACCCCGATGGCAGCCTGCAGCGCGAAGACGGCAGCCCAGCCGAAGGCGACTTCCTCTCCGCACTCGACCGCGACTGGCAGTCCCTGCGCCAAGCCCGCAACCCGATGGAAGCGGACATCCCGTTCCGTGGCGGCTGGGCATTGCTGCTCGATTACGAACTCGCCCAACAGATCGAACCCATCCTGCAGCTGCCACAGCGCAGTGACGGCCTGCCAACCGCGATCGCACTGCGCTGCCCAGCAGCGGTCCTGCGCGAACGCGACAGCGGCCGCTGCATCGCCATCGCCGAAGACGACGCAGCAGACCTGCTCAGCCAGCTCCAGTACGATCAAAGCGAAGCCGCACAGCTGCCAGCCTTGCCGCAGTGGAACGGCCCAACAACCATCAACGAAGACGCAGGCGAGCGCTTCACCGATGGCGTGCACAAAGTCATCGACTACCTGCATGCCGGCGACGTCTTCCAGGTAAACCTGTCACGCCGCTGGCAGGCCCAGTTCGACGCGCAACTCGCGCCCGAAGCGCTGTACGCGCGCCTGCGCACCGCCAACCCCGCACCCTTCGCTGGCCTGTTCACGGCCGCCGGCCGCGCCGTGGTCAGCTCCTCGCCGGAGCGCTTGGTGTCGGTCAGCGGCGATGTGGTGCAGACCCGTCCGATTGCCGGCACGCGCCCGCGCTTCGCAGGCGACGACGATGCCGCCCGCATCCAGGAGCTGGTCGGCCACCCCAAGGAACGCGCCGAGCACGTGATGCTGATCGACCTGGAGCGCAACGACCTGGGCCGTATCGCTGCGCCAGGCAGTGTCGAGGTCGATGAACTGATGATCGTGGAGAGCTACGCCCACGTGCACCACATCGTCAGCAACGTGCGTGCGCGTCTGCGCCCGGACGTGACCCCGGGCGAAGTGATCGCCGCCACGTTCCCCGGCGGCACCATCACCGGCTGCCCCAAGGTGCGTTGCATGGAAATCATCGCCGAGCTGGAACAGACTGCCCGCGGTGCCTATACCGGTGCCTTCGGCTGGCTGAACCGCGACGGCGACATGGACCTGAACATCCTGATCCGCACCGCGGAAGTGCAGGGCAGCACCGCCAGCTTCCGCACCGGCGCCGGCATCGTGGTGGATTCGCTGGCCGACAAGGAGCTGGACGAAACCCGGGCCAAGGCGCGCGGGCTGTTGCGTGCGCTCGATCCACAATGATGAACGCCGTTTTGGCTGGCGTTGCCGCCAGCGCGGTATCCTGCGCATCCACTATTTGAAGACGGGGTGACCATGGCGGGTGCCAAGCGCGGATGTCTGTTGGTGCTGGCGGTGTTGTTGCTGCTGGTCGCCTTGGCAGGCGCAGGTGCGGCCTGGTTGTGGCAGCGGCAGGGCAGCTTTGCCGATGCGCCGCTGACCCCGTCCGAGCAGAGCGTCAGCATCGCCTCCGGTGATTCGCTCAACAGCGTGCTGCGCAAGCTGCGCGCGGCCGGCGTCGACGAAGGCGACGACCTGCAATGGCAGCTGCTGGCCCGCCAGCTCGACGCCGCCGGCAAGCTGAAGATCGGCGAATACGCCCTCGACCCGACACTCACGCCGCGCCAGCTGCTGTTGAACATGCGCCAGGGCAAGGTGTTGCAATACCGCGTCACCATCGTCGAAGGCTGGAACATCCGCCAGCTGCGTGCCGCTCTGGCGCGCGCACAGCCGCTGCAGCACGAAACCACCGACCTGTCCGACACCGAGCTGATGGCCAAGCTTGGTTTTGCCGACCAGCACCCGGAAGGCCGCTTCCTGCCGGAAACCTATATCTACCAGCGCGGCGACAGCGACGTGGACGTGCTCAAGCGCGCCCATGCCGCGATGGAGAAGGAACTGGCCGCCGCCTGGGCCGAGCGCAGCGACGACCTGCCGCTGAAGTCGCCTTACGAACTGCTGATCCTGGCCTCGATCATCGAGAAGGAAACCGGCCTGGCCAGCGAGCGCCCACAGATTGCCGGGGTGTTCGCACGCCGCCTGAAGATGGGCATGCGCCTGCAGACCGACCCGACCGTGATCTACGGCATCGGTAGCGCCTACGACGGCAATATCCGCAAGGTGCACCTGACCACCGACACGCCGTACAACACCTATACCCGCGCCGGCCTCACGCCGACGCCGATCGCCATGCCTGGCCGCGACGCGCTGCATGCCGCCGCCAAGCCGGCCCCGGGCGATGCGCTGTACTTCGTCGCCGTCGGCGATGGCAGTGGTGCGCATGTGTTCTCCGCCTCCTACACCGATCACAACAGCGCTGTGGCCGAGTACTTGAAGCGGCTGCGTGCGAAGCGCAGCGAGGCCGCGGCGCAATGAGCGGCATGACCCGAATGATGTACAGGATGTCCCGATGAGCGAAGCACTCGCCCCTTGGCAGCAGCGCGTCTATGACCAGACCGTGGCTGCGCTGGACGTGGGCCGGCTCGGCCACGGCCTGTTGCTGTGCGGCCCGGCCGGCATGGGCAAACGCGCAGTGGCGATGCGGCTGGCGGCGCATGTGCTCAACCACGGTGAGGACGCTGCGGCACGCCAGCGCAACGCCCAGTTAATCGCCGCCGGCACCCACCCGGACCTGCAGTTCACCAGCTTCATTCCCAACAAGACCGGCGACAAGCTGCGCACCGAGATCGTCATCGAGCAGGTGCGCGAGATCTCGCAGAAGCTGGCACTGACCCCGCATTACGGTGTGGCCCAGGTGGTCATCGTCGATCCGGCCGACGCCATCAACCGCGCTGCCTGCAATGCCTTGCTGAAGACGCTGGAAGAGCCGTCGCCGGGCCGCTACCTGTGGCTGCTCAGCGCCGACCCGGCGCGCCTGCCGCAGACCATCCGCAGCCGTTGCCAGCGGCTGGAGTTCCGCATGCCGCCGCGTGAAGAAGCCATGGCCTGGCTGCAGTCGCGTGGCTATACCGAAGGCGTGGCGCGTGAAGCACTGGACGCTACCCGCGGCCACCCGGCATTGGCCGACCAGTGGCTGCAAGGCGAGGGCATGGCCCTGCGCCGGCAGGTCGCCAGCGAGCTGGAGCAGCTGCTGGCCGGCAAGCTGGGCAGCGTCGAGCTGGCCCAGCGCTGGACCGGCGACGACAACGCCGACCTGCGCCTGCGCCATGCCGCCGACCTGGCACTGAAGAAAGCGGCCGACGGCTTGACCGATCCGGCCCGATTGAACAAGCTGGCCGCCTGGTTTGATGCCGCCAATCGCACCCGCGACCTGCTGCGCACCACCATCCGCGCCGACCTGGCCGTGGTGGAGTTGCTGCTGGCATGGGGCGCGGCCAACCAAGTGCAATCCAAGGGGACTATTCGATGAGTGCGATGAACGCCCGCCAGGGCATCCTTTCGCTGGCGGTCAAGGACAAGGCAGCGCTGTACGGCGCCTACATGCCGTTCGTGAAGAACGGTGGCGTCTTCGTACCCACGCCCAAGCGCTACTTCCTCGGCGACGAGGTGTTCCTGCTGCTGACCCTGCCGGACTCCAGCGAGCGTCTGCCGGTAGCTGGCAAGGTGGTCTGGGTCACCCCGCTGGGCGCGCAAGGCAACCGCCAGGCCGGCATCGGCGTGCAGCTCGCCGACGGCGTCGACGGCGAAGCAATCCGCAACAAGATCGAGACCCTGCTGGCCGGCACATCCAGCTCGGACAAGCCGACGCAGACGATGTGAAATCGTGTGAAGAAAGATGTTGACGTGCTCGCTCAGCCCCCTATAATAAGCGGCTCGCAACACGGGCGGTTAGCTCAGCGGTAGAGCATTGCCTTCACACGGCAAGGGTCACAGGTTCGATCCCTGTACCGCCCACCATATAAATCAAAGTGTTGCAGAAGAACCGGCGAAAGCCGGTTTTTTCGTGGGTGTAAGGCTGCAAGTGCACGCGGTATGGCAAGCGGGTGGAGCATTCCCCGCCGCGAGATGCAGTGGGGTGAGTCACTTGGCCATGTGCTGGTACACGTCGGCCAAACGCATTGCGCAGCTGCACCACTGGGGCCAATGAGTACTCTTGGGCTTCGAAGTAACAGCCGCTACCGGGAGACGATGGGCGTTTCCAAGTTCTAGACCAAAAGCCGCAAAAAGGCGGTAGTGAAAGATACTAATTCAGCGCTTTTTCTCGAGCAGCAATCCGTTCCACCAAGGTGTCGATCGCTGCTTCCATGGCGTGCGCCGTTTGGTCGCCGCTTTGGTTGGTGATCACGAAAATGCCCAGGTCGTACTTCGGCAGAATGTAGATGTAGCACTGCGAGCGAGGAACGCCGCCATGATGGGCGTAGTAAGTGCCTTTCGAGCGGTCGCCCGCGATGATGTTCCAGAAATAGCCAATGCTGAACTCGGAGTCGAATTCGACAAGCGTGCGATGCGATTCCTGGACCACGGAATCATCCGCCAACTGGAATTCGAGGTATTTCACCATTTCCGGGACGGTCGCCTTCACATTTCCGGATGCGCCCCAAGGTAACTGCGGCATCGGTGTGGTCGGTACCGGGTTGTTGCTGTGATAGCCGATCGCAAGCTGAGGCGCCTCGGCGTCGCTCAGCTTGATTTTCAAGTCCGCCATCGCCGCGGAATCGCGAAAAAATCCCCGTAGCAGAGACTCGTAGTCGCTCTTGTAGACGGTTTCCAGTATGTGCGCCACCAGCTCGGTTCCGGTACTGGAGTAGGCGTAGTCTTTTCCGGGCGCCTGATGAATCTCGACAGCGTGCAGGTCCTTGAAGAAATCAGCCTTGCCGTAGCCCGCGTAGATGCCATTGAGCTCGCCAGGCGTATGTTTATCGGTGAAGTCGGCGAGCACCGTGTTTGCGCGTTCAGGCAGCATGTTCGGTAGGCCACTCGTGTGCGACAGCAGATGTCGGATGCGAATGGGGTCACCCTTGTACTGCAGGTTCGGATAGTCCCCTTGCAGGTACATCCGGACATCGTCGTCCAGACTCAGTCTGCGCTCCAACACGGCGTTGGCCATCAGGGTTCCCGCCAGGGTCTTGCTCAGTGAGCCGATTTCGTAGCGGGTCGCATCGGTCGGAACCCCCGGCCTGCCAGTTTCCATGTTGCCGCGGTGGCGAATGAATTCCTGACCCCGATACACGACTGCGATCGAGGTGGAGTGCAGCAAAGGCTGTTCGATCAGCGTTGCAGCGACCTCATCAATGTCCGCTCCCAGATCCTTCGTCGGCGCATTGTTCTTGCAGCCCGCGGACAAGAGCGCGGTGGACAATACGAAAAATTTGAACCATCGCCTGTTTCGAACAATCCTCGAAATCGCTTGCATGCGTCAGTGCTTGAAGGGCCGTGGAAGTAACTGCATAGACTAGCCGATCGCAGCGGCTCAACACGGTTCCCGTAGAGGCCGCCCCGGCGCCCTTCCAGTTGGTCTCCCGCCGCGGTGTATGGCGAGGAGGGGCCGTTTGCGGGGTCTTCGGTGCCGGATCTGGTTTGCGCTGCACAGCACCCACCAAGCGCGAACGGGGAAATGCGGAGCGCAGGGGGCAGAGTCGATTCCTTGCTGGCAAACGCGTTTGCATTGGGGTCTTATGACGGCTGACTTAATTCAGGGATAGGAACTAGTGAAGACTCCCGGCCAAATGATGGCCACCTCAATCAAGAAGATTCTGCTGCCAGAGATCCGCCGGCTCGGATTCGGCGGTAGCGGTGTAGCCAACTTCGTTCGCGCCAATGAAGTTCACCGCGACTTCCTGTCGATCCAATACTGGACGTATGGCGGCAGCTTCATCCTGGAGTTCAGCCGCGTTCCGGCGACTTGGGTTGACGCCAACTCGGGGGAGGTGCCGAAGCGGGTCTTCGAGACGGATCCGCTGCTTAGAAAACGCTTGATCGATACGGAACAGCACAAGGACTTTCGCGGCTTTTCGTTCAAGGCCTTCGGCAGCGAGCAGAGCCGATACGACCAGTTGGCGGCTTCGGTTGTGGCGTTGTTGCCGCAGGTTGCGGCCTGGCTGGAGAGCGGGATCGTAGGGCCGAACATTCATTGAAGTTCGTTGGCGCCTGGGTGTTGCATGGGCTGTCCGTACTTCCCGAATTGTGGGCTGTTGAACGGAATCGGCTTTCCGGAAAATCTATGCTGGGCCGCCTGAATGATCAGGCCAACAAGGAAAGTGGCATGAAGAAATGGATCAAGCGAGTTGTCGCCTGTGGCTTTCTTTCTATGGCTGTCTTTGGTGGTACGGCCTCGGCGTCCTGGTGTGGGACGCCGTGTTTGAATTCATACAATGCCTGTATTGCGCGTGGTACTGCGCCTGATAGGTGTGAGGCGATTTTTGAATCTTGCCTTGAAACGCTTTGCCCTAATGGTTGAATCTTCTCGGTGAATTCGCCTCCGAGACCGGGCATAGGGCTCGTTGCACCCTCTGTGCTCATTTAAAGAAAAGCCGGCCCTGGGCCGGCTTTTTGCTTCCGATGCCAATCAGTGTCCGAGTCAGAGCATTGGTGTAGCCCGGGTAAGCGGAGCGCACCCGGGAGGTTGGAGTCTGGTGATCTTCAAGGCTGTGCGCGGAAGGCCCCGGGTGCGCTCTGCGCTTACCCGGGCTACGGTGACTATCGGCGGATTGTGGGGCTGGTCTATTTGAGTCACTGGCATCGCGGCTCTGGCGGCTTTTCGATGCTTCCCTATCTGCACGGTCCGCACGGTCCGCGCTGCGCGGCCTTGGCCGCCGGCACCTGTGAACCCTTCCTGCAGCCATGCAGTGGGCGACAACCAAATCGTGGCGGCCGCCCGCTGCTGGCTCAGAGATTGACCGAGCCAGTGTCGCTGAGTGCTTCGTGATTGCCGGTGGTGGCAACCGTGGCGAAAAACACCAGTTTGGTCAGCAGGTTTCCGGGGCCGTCCCAGTAATCGGCATGCTGGGCGTCGATACGAATCAGGCAGACGCGTGGGTCATCCTTGCCCCCCTTGAAGAAGGCATTCATCGGCGCGGACCACAGGCGCGCGATCTGTGCGCGATCCTGGCTGATGCTGCCGCGGCCCGTCACCGAGATGAAGTGATTGTCGCCCTCATGCATGAAGCAGACGTTTGCCTCGGGATTGGCTTGGATGTCGCGCACCGCGGCGTTGTCTATTTCCGTGGCAAACCAGAAGCCGCCATCGAAGTCGTCGCCCAACGGCGTCATTGGCCGGGAATGCATGCTTGCGTCCGCGGAGCGGGTGGTGAGCATTGCGGTACCGAACTTCTTGATGAGCTTGACCAGTGTTTCGTGCTGTTCGGTCTGATTCTTGTCATTCATGCGCTGTCCTCCGTAGTGTGGCACCAGCCTGGAGGCAGCGATGTATCAACGGCGAGAAGGTATGTGCATGCGACGACAACGTCTGCCGGTATCAGCATCACGATCTTGTGTTCAAAGGGTGCTGCCATAAGCGCTGATGCCTGGTCATGGAGCTGAAGCCGGCAGGTGGTGGTTGTCTTCGTCTGCGTATAGCGCTTGGCTCACGGATGGCCAACAAATGGTGTGACAGCCTGAAGTCCCCAATCCGTGGAGAGTCACATGACGACCGGTGCCGAGATCATGGAGCTTGAGGTTGCGTTCTGGCAGGCCATGCTGGACCAGCAACCTGCCAAGGCTGCCGCGCTGCTGACCGACAAGGCGACGATGGTTGCCATGTATGGCGTGCATCACT
>Ga0308158_10004469_pt1 | contig 11823 bp, 12 predicted proteins | sample PhyBR2_FD_201038 | JGI IMG/M metagenome (GOLD analysis project Ga0308158, IMG submission 201038) | Phyllosphere microbial communities from UC Gill Tract Community Farm, Albany, California, United States - DLSLB.R2 | ecosystem: Host-associated > Plants > Phyllosphere > Unclassified | place: USA...
AGCCCATCTCGACGAGCAGCAGGAACATGACCTTCTTGCGCTCGGGGCTCATCGGATCGATCAGCGCCTGGTTGCCGTCTCGGAGATCCACGGCACACCATCGCGGCGCCTCGGTGATCTGACGTGCCGGCCAGGTGCGATCGGGCAGATCGACCTTGATGATCTCGCTGTACGGACGGTACTTGTGAATCGGCATGGACGACGGCTGCTGGGTGTTCTTCATGGCTTCGCTTCTCTCTTGCAGATGTGCGGGCCAACGCCAGACTCCGCGACGAGGAAGGCCCTAGAACAAGGTCTCGTCGCGGCGGCTAAGAAGGAGCACACCCATGCGCATGCAGCCATGCTAACACGCTGCGTTTCCCGCGAGAGTGCGCTCTGCGGGTGAGGACGGCGGACACGCGCCGAATGTCACTCGCGGACGGACGCCTGCGCGGCGAGGCGCTGAAAGCATGCGCCGGGAAAAAGTTGAAGCCGGGGCTTTGGAAGAAATCCTCCGCCCCGGCGTGACGAGACACCCCCAGCGTCCCCACGCAATATGCGTCTCGTCGCCCCACAGCGAAGCGGCAGATCTGCCCTCCGTGTGGAGTGATTTCACACTAGCCGACCCGGTGTCGCCCCACCAACATTTTGGACGATCTCGCGCTGCGCTGTGATCACAACAGCCGACGAATCGGTCAGAATCCGAGCCTGCCGAGCTGTTTCGGGTCGCGCTGCCACTCCTTCGCGACGCGGACGTGCAGCGACAGGAAGACGCGGGTGCCCAGCAGCGGCTCGATCTGTGCGCGAGCGCGAGCGCCCACGTCCTTCAGCCGCGACCCCTTGCGACCGATGATGATCGCCTTCTGGCTGTCACGCTCCACCACGATGTTCGCGAACACATCCGTGAGGTCGGAGTCCTCCCGCTCGGAGATGTCCTCGATGGTCACCGCGATGGAGTGCGGCAGCTCGTCTCGGACGCCCTCGAGGGCGGACTCACGGATGATCTCGGCGATGCGATCCTCGATCGCCTCGTCGGTCGTCATTCCCTCGGGATACAGGGCCGGCCCCTCCGGCATGAGCTGGAGCAGCTCATCCGCCAGTACGTCCAGCTGATCGCCGCTGACGGCGGAGAGCGGGATCACCGCGGCCCAGTCCTCACGCAGCGAATCCACCTCCATCAGCCGCTCCATGATCTCGTCCTTGGAGGCGTCATCCGTCTTGGTGACGATGGCGACCTTCTTCGCGCGACCGTAGCCGTCCAGAGACGCAGCGATGCGCCGGTCACCCGGGCCGACCTTCTCCCCCGCCGGCACACACAGTGCGATCACGTCGACGTCGCCGAGCACCTGCTCCACGAGATCGTTGAGCCGCTGTCCCAGTAGGGTCCGCGGCTTGTGGATACCCGGGGTGTCCACGATCACCAGCTGACCCACGGGACGATTGACGATCCCCCGGATCGCCCGGCGCGTGGTCTGCGGCTTGGCGCTGGTGATGGCGACCTTCTCACCCACGAGGGCGTTGGTCAGAGTCGACTTTCCGACATTGGGACGTCCGACGAACGTGACGAAACCGCTGCGCATCACTCGGCCTTCCTGATCACGGGGGTGTCGCACGTGCGCGGCTCCGCCTCGGTTGCTGGTTCTTCTGCGCGCTCGACGATGAAGGTGGCGAGGTCGCGGGGGCCGCCGCGGCCATGCTCGGCGGTGATCGTCACGCCCTGCACTGTGGCCGAGGCGCCCGATTCCGGGATTCGGCCGAGCTCCTTGGCGAGCAGTCCGCCGATGGAATCGACCTCGTCGTCCTCGATCTCGAGGTCGAACAGTTCGCCCACCTCTTCGAGCAGCGAGCGGCCACTCACCCGGTAGCGGCCGTCCCCGAGATCGGTGACCTCGCTCCACTCCTTGTCGTACTCGTCCGAGATATCGCCGACGAGGTCCTCGATGAGGTCCTCGAGCGTGACGAGCCCGGCCACTCCGCCGTACTCGTCCACGACGATGCACACGTGAATGGCATCGCGCTTCATCTGCTGGAGCAGGGTCTCGGCCTTCATCGATTCCGGCACGAACACCGCGCGCCGGGCGAGCGGGCGGGCCGAGGCGTCCCAGACGTCGGCGCTGTCCTGGCCGTAGGCCGCGCGGACGAGGTCCTTGACATAGAGCACGCCGAGCACTTCGTCCCCGTCCACGACGGGAACGCGCGAGACTCCGGTCTCCAGGAACAGATCCATCGCCTCGCGCGCTGTTGCGCCGTCCTCCAGCGTCACCAGGTCGGTGCGCGGGATCATCAGGGCCCGGACGAAGCGATCGGTGAAGTCGAACACGGAGTGGATGAGCTCGCGGTCATCCTCTTCGATGAGGTCGTGGCTGGCCGCCTCATCGACCATGCTGAGCAGCTGGTCCTCCGAGGTGAAGGAGGCTCCGCGGGTCACGCCGGGCGTGACGCGATCACCGAAGGCGACGAGAGCGTGCGACAGCGGGCCGATGATGATGCGCGACAGGCGTACCACCCCGGCGGCCGAACGGAGAAGCCCCGTGGCGTGCTGACGGCCGACGCTGCGCGGTGAGGTGCTGACCAGCACGAACGAGATGAGCGTCATCAGCACCGCCGCGGCGAGCATCGCCCACCAGATGTTGTCGAACAGCAGCATGAAGGCGGCGGTCACGAGCACGGCGGCCGCCGTCTCGGTGAGGATGCGCATGAACACCACGGCGTTCGCGTGCGTGGGCAGATCATCCGCGATGCGTCGCAGCGCCTCACCGCGACGTCCTTCGTGGCTCCACTCGATCAGCGCCGAACGGCTCGTGACCGACAGCGCCGCATCGAGGGCCGCCATCAGGCCGCCCACGGCGACCAGGACAACCGCCAGCGCCAGGAGGATGAACGGGGTCATCGGTGTCGTCGTTCGGCGGAGTGGAATGCGGCGATGAGCTCGCGCTGCAGTCCGAACATCTCGCGCTCCTCATCCGGTGTGGCGTGATCGAAGCCGAGCAGGTGCAGGGTGCCGTGGGTGGTGAGCAGGATGAGCTCATCCATCAGGGAGTGCTTCGCCTGCGCGGCCTGCGTCTCGGCCACCTGCGGGCACAGCACGATGTCGCCGAGCAGACCGGGATCGGTCGGCCGATCCGGCGTGCCGGGACGCAGCTCGTCCATCGGGAAGCTCAGCACGTCGGTGGGACCGGGCTCGTCCATCCACTGCACGTGCAGTGCTTCCATGGCACCCTCGTCCACCAGCACGATGGCGATATCGGCGTCCGGGCTGATGTGCAGCTGCGCGAGGTTGTTCTCTGAGAGGCGCAGCAGCACCGTCTCGTCGATCTCGACTCCGGACTCGTTGTTGATCTCGATCATGTCAGCCTCGCTTGGGGAGTCGGTCTCGGGGGCCCGCGGGCCGCGTGCCGCTGCGGCGCTCGGCGCGATTGGCGAACTCGGCAGCCTGCTCGCGCTCATGGCGGGCAGCGGTGCGCTTCTCGTCGTAAGCGCTGTAGGCGTCCACGATCCGGCCCACCAGGCTGTGACGCACGACGTCGTCGCTGGTGAGGCGGGCGAAATGGATGTCATCGATGTCTGCCAGGACGCGATTGACCACACGGAGTCCGCTGGTGCCGCCCGGCAGATCGACCTGCGTGATGTCACCGGTGACCACCATCTTGGTGCCGAAGCCGAGACGCGTGAGGAACATCTTCATCTGCTCGGGCGTGGTGTTCTGCGCCTCGTCGAGCACGACGAAGGAGTTGTTGAGCGTGCGGCCGCGCATGTACGCCAGGGGCGCCACCTCGATCGTTCCCGTCGCCATGAGCTTGGGGAGGATCTCCGGGTCGATCATCTCGTTCAGCGCGTCGTAGAGCGGACGCAGATACGGATCGATCTTGTCGGTGAGCGTGCCGGGCAGGAATCCGAGACGCTCGCCGGCCTCCACTGCGGGGCGGGTCAGGATGATCCGGTCAACCTCCTTGCGCTGCAGCGCCTGCACGGCCTTCGCCATGGCCAGATAGGTCTTTCCGGTTCCGGCGGGTCCGATGCCGAACACAATGGTGTTCTCGTCGATGGCGTCGACGTAGTCGCGCTGACCCAGCGTCTTGGGCCGGATGACGCGCCCGCGCGACGAGAGGATGGGCTCGGAGAGCACTTCGGACGGTCGCGGCCCTCCCTCCGCGTTCATCAGTCGTGCCGAGGTGGCCACGTCCGACGGCGCCAGATCCTGGCCGTCGCGCGTCATCGTGAGCAGCTCGTCGACCAGTCCCTTCGCCGCGGTCACGGCAGCAGGCTCGCCGCTCAGAGTGATTTCGTTTCCGCGCACGTGCACGTCGACAGAGGGGTGCTCCTTCTCGATCATGCGCAGCAGTCGGTCCTGCGGTCCGAGAAGTCGGACCATGGCGACCCCATCCGCCAGGATGCGTACGGTCGCGGTGTTTTCGTCAGCCAACGAGGCTCTTCTCCTCCAGGTCTCCCCCGAGCACGTGCGCGTGCACGTGGAAGACGGTCTGTCCGGCATTCGCGCCGGTGTTGAAGATGAGGCGGAACTGCCCGCCGCAGCGCTCATCCGCGAGGCCCTTCGCCACCTCGACCAGCTCAGAGAGCAGGGCGGGATCGGCGGTGGCGAGCTCGGTGACGTCGCGGTACTCGGCCGTCTTCGGGATCACGAGCAGGTGCACGGGCGCCTGCGGGGCGATGTCCTGGATGGCGAACACGCGATCGGTCTCCGCGACGATCTCAGCGGGGATCTCACGGTTCAGGATGCGGGTGAAGACGGAGGGCTCGCTCATGGGGTCATTCTATCGGCCGCGCTCACCAGCGGCCCAGGGAGACGGCGGCGACAGCGAGAGCGGCCGGCCCCGCCGTCGAGGTACGAAGCACGGTGTCGCCCAGCTTCACGATCCGCGCACCGGCGCTGCGCAACGTGTCCAGCTCCTCGGGCGCAATGCCGCCTTCCGGCCCGACGACGAGCACCACCTCGCGCGCGGCCGTGAGATCAAGCGCCGTGAGAGGGTCCTCCGCGCTCGGCTCCAGCACCACGATGAGGGCGTCCTCCGCGCGACGCGCGAGCTGGGCGGTGGTCACCGGAGGTGTCACCGTCGGCAGCCACGGACGGTGAGCCTGCTTGGCCGCCTCGCGGACGATGCTCGCCCACCGCTGCACGCCCTTGGTCGCCTTGGCGGCATCCCAGCGAGATACGCTGCGTGCGGCCTGCCAGGGCACGATCTCATCGACGCCCAGCTCCGTGGCCGCCTGCACCGCCCGCTCGTCACGATCGCCCTTCGCGAGCGCCTGTACCAGTACGAGCCGCGGCGCCGAGGGCGCGACGCTGGAGCGCGACACCAGGTGCACGACGACTCGCTTCGGGGCGACCTCGGTCACCTCCCCCGTGTGCCACGCGCCCCGGCCATCGCCGACGGTGACCGTTTCACCGACGCGCACCCGGCGGACGGTCGCGGCATGGTGCGCCTCCGCGCCGGTGAGCACGATGTCATCACCGGCGAGCTCGGCGGCATCCTCGACGAGGAAGTGCAGGGCCATCAGTGGGACCGGAAGCGGTCGCGGAGCTTGGAGAACAGACCCTGCTGGAACTCGGCCAGCTTCGGGGTGGGCGCCTTCGTGCGCGCCGCGAAGTCCTCGATCAGCGCCCGCTGCTTCGCGTCCAGGCGCGTCGGGGTGACCACCTGGACGCCGACGCGCAGGTCCCCGCGCCGACTGCCGCGCAGCGGCGTGATGCCGCGTTCCTTGATGGTGAGGACGTCGCCGGACTGCACGCCCGGACGGATCTCCAGATCGACAGGACCGTCGAGGGAGTCGATCCGCGTCTCCGTGCCGAGGATCGCGTCGGTCATCGACACCTCAAGGGTGGCGAGCAGGTCGTCGCCGTCGCGGGAGAAGGCTGCGTCAGGCGCCACGGTCACCTCGATGTAGAGGTCGCCGTTGGGGCCACCCGCGGGACCCACCTCGCCCGATCCAGGAAGCTGGAGACGCAGTCCGGTCTCCACGCCCGCGGGAATGTCCAGACCCACCGTGCGGCGCGAGCGGACGCGTCCCTGCCCGGCGCACGTGGCGCACGGGCTCGGAATCGTGGTGCCGTAACCCTGGCACACGTTGCACGGCTGCGTCGTGAGGACGTTGCCGAGGAGGCTGCGCACCTGGCGCTGAACGTGGCCGGTACCGTGGCAGATGTCGCAGGTCTGCGGTGAGGTGCCCGGTGCACAGCATGAGCCCTCACAGGTCTCGCAGAGAACTGCGGTGTCGACCTCGATGTCCCGGTGCACGCCGAAGATCACGTCGCCGAGCTCCAGCGTCACGCGCACCAGGGCGTCCTGACCGCGTTCGCGTCGTGAACGCGGTCGTCCGCCCCGACCGCCGCCGCCTGCTGCCGCGCCGAAGAACGTCTCGAAGATGTCCCCGAATCCGCCGAAACCGCCGCCGCCGAAGGCGTCATCGCCGCCCATGTCGTAACGTCGGCGCTGCTCGGGATCGCTCAGCACGTCGTAGGCGTGAGTGACCTCTTTGAACTTGTCCTCGGCGTCGGCCGACGGGTTCACATCGGGGTGGAGCTGGCGCGCCAGACGCCGGTACGCCTTCTTGATCTCCTCCGGGCTGGCCTCTCGCGAGACGCCCAGGACTTCGTAGTGGTCGGCCACAGTCACCTTTCTCGGGGACGGTCCCCTGTGCGCCTCAGCGGCGCGCTTCGTCGTCGTCCAGCAACCGCGTGAGGTAGCGGGCCACGGCCCGCACCGCCGCGAGGTTGCTGGAATAGTCCATGCGCGTGGGGCCCATGAGCCCCACCCGCGCGCTCGATCCGGAGGCGTCGTAGTCGCTGGCGACGACGGCAGCCTCCGCAAGTCCGAAGGACGCGTTCTCGCGTCCGATGCTGGCTGCGAGGCCGTTCTCGCCCGCGGTCATCTCCCCCATGAGCCGCAGCAGCGTCACCTGTTCCTCGATGGCCTCGAGCAGGGGGTGGATGCTGCCGCGGAAGTCCTGCTCGCGCCGAGCCAGAGTCGCCGCTCCCGCCATAACGAGCCGGTCCTGCCGGAACTCCTCCAGCTCCTCCGCCACGAGCGCGGCGACATCGTGATAAACGGAGCGCTGGTCGGTTGCCGTCGGCGCCTCCGCCGAGAGTCGTTCCGCGGCGCGACCGACCGAGTGCCCGGTGATGAGCGTGTTGAGGCGAGCACGCAGGACGGCGGTGTCCGCTTCGTCGATGTCCTCGCTGATCCCACCGACTCGCTGCGAGACCCGACCGGTGTCGGTGACCACGATCACGAGCACACGTCGCTCCGCGATGCGCACGATCTCGACGTGTGTGACCGTGGCGCGGGCGAACGAGGGGTACTGGACCAACGCCACCTGGCCGGTGAGCTGGGTGAGCAGACGCACCGTCCGCCCGAGGAGATCGTCGAGATCGGCTGGATCGGTAAGGAAGGACGTGATCGCCGTTCGCTGGGCCGCCGTGAGGGGCCGCAGTTCCGCGAGGTGATCGACGAACATCCGGTAGCCCTTGTCCGTGGGGACACGGCCCGACGAGGTGTGCGGAGCCGCGATCAGCTCCTCCTCCTCAAGCAAGGCCATGTCATTGCGGATGGTGGCGGCGGAGACACCGAAATGGTGACGGTCGACGATCGACTTGCTGCCGACGGGTTCGTTCGTGTCGACGTAGTCCTCGACGATGGCCCGAAGGACGCGCAGGCCCCGCTCAGTGACCATGTCGCCTCCTCTGCTGCTGGCACTCGTATGCGCTGAGTGCCAATTCTACCGACTTCGTCTGGATGCGCGCTCCGACTCGACGGATGGCGACCGACGGGCATCGCGCGCGTGCAACTAGCATGGCGGAATGAGCGACGACGACGTCACCCGAGTCATCAGCGCCGGAGCAGTTCGCGGCGTCCGCGCCGGCGCTGTGGAGCGGTATCTGGGCATTCCGTATGCGGCAGCGCCCTTCGGCGCGAACCGGTTCCGGCTTCCGCAGCCCGTGTCAGCCTGGGAGGGCGTGCGTGATGCCACGGCGTTCGGCGCCACTGCCCCGCAGGCGCCGTATCAGGGAGCGACCGCGGAACTGCTGGGCTCGGTAACGATCGCCGGGGACGACATCCTCACCGCCAACGTGTGGCGCCCGGAGGATGCCGACGGCGCACCCGTGATCCTCTGGATCCACGGCGGCGCCTTGGAGCGCGGTACCGCGGCTCTGTCCGTCTACGACGGCGCGCCCTTCGCCCGCGACGGCATCGTGTTCGTCTCGATCAACTATCGCCTGGGCTCCGAAGGATTCTCGGTGTTCGATGACGGCGCCCCGTTGAACCTCGGCGTCGCCGACGCCGCCGCGGCGCTGCGGTGGGTGCACGAGGAGATCGCCGCCTTCGGAGGAGATCCCGCACGCATCACCCTGATGGGCGAATCGGCTGGCGGCGCGATCGTCGCGGCGCTCCTGTCAATGCCGGACACCCGGTGCCTCGCGGCAGGCGCGATCATCCAGTCCGGGCCCCTGTCTGCTCAGAAGCCGAAGAAGGCGGGTCGCGTCACACGTGCGCTGGCGAAGCGCCTCGGTGTCGCGGCAACCAGCGCAGCCTTCGCGGAGCTCGCACCCGACAAGATCGTGGCGGCGCGGGTGGAGCAGGCTGCGGGGTCTTCGCCGATCGGAGGTGCACCGACCTTCGCGCTCGCCCTGTCCGAGGATCTGCCTGACGAGTCGGAGACGGCCATCGTCGATGCTGACATCCCGGTGCTCATCGGCACGAACACCGACGAGTATCGGCTCTGGTTCCCACCCGCGGCGCTGGAGAGCATCACGGCAGGGAAGCTCCTGCTGGCACGACTCGCCCTGCGCATTCCCGGCGCCGCTGTGGCCGCCTGCTGGCGTGTGTGGCCGCACGCCTCCGTCGGCGAGGTGTTCGGCCAGATCGCCACGGAGTACCTGCTGCGCGCGCCCATGCTGCGTGCGGCGGTGGCTCGCACCGCTCCCACGTACGTGTACGAGTTCGCCTGGCAGAGTCCGGTACGCGATCTCCGGGCCGCGCATGCGCTGGAGCTGGGGTTCGTGTTCGACGCCCTGCACGACGACGAGGCGAAGCGCATGTCGGGGACGGACGCACCGCAGTCGCTCGCCGACGAAATGCACGCGGCATGGGTGGCGTTCGCACGCACCGGCGTGCCCGGGTGGCCGGCGTACGGCGCCGATCGGCTCACGCGGGTGTTCGACACCGCATCACGGACGGAACCGGTGCGCCGCGCGGCCGTCGTGGACGCAATGCGCTGACACGGCGCCCGCGTCAGGAGCGTGCGGCGCGCTCCGCGAGGATCGCGGACATCTCGGCCTGGCCGAACTGCTCGGCGATCTGAGCCGCCGTGCGGAACCCGACGTCCGGGTTTGCTCCGGCATCCAGTAGCACCCGGAGGATCTCGGCATCGCCGCGGAAGACCGCGCAGGACACCGCGGTCTGTCCCATGGTGTTCTCGATGTCCAGTGCCGCACCCCGCTTCACGAGCTCGCGCACCACGTCGGCCTGGCGCGCGTATGCGGACACGATGAGTAGCGTGTCCGAGCGGGCGTTGCGGGTGTCGATCGGCACACCGGCGTCGATCATCTCCCCGAGGGGCCCCACGCGGCCCTCCCGGGCGAGGTCGAACGTACCGTCGATCACTTCGGCGCTGAGGCTCGCTCCCGGGTTCTCATCCATCCGCCCATTCTCTCAGGCGCCGCCGTCGGCTGTGCGCGTCCCGAGTCCATGACTCAGCCACCAAACTATGACAAACCCTGCCGATCCGTCATGCATCCGACGCACCGTCATGAACTCGGCGGCTACTCGGTCAGCGCCCGCACCACCGCGTCGGCGAGGAGTCGGCCGGTGCGTGTGAGAACCACCCGCTGCTCGCGCAGCGCGGCCACCGGCTCGATCAGACCGTCGGCGAGCAGCCCCGCCACGTTCGAGCGGAACTCCGGCGCGATCTCCTCCAGCGGAAGACCCGAGCGGATCCGCGACTGCAGCAGCACGCGCTCGAGCCGGGACGCCTCGGCGTCGGGCTGCTCGCGGGCGTGCGCGGGTGAGAGTCCGCTGTCCAGCCGCTGCGCGTAGGCGGCGGGATGCTTCACGTTCCAGAAACGAGTGCCGGCGATGTGGCTGTGCGCCCCCGGCCCGTAGCCCCACCAGTCCGTCCCCTGCCAGTACGCCAGGTTGTGCCGCGAGCGGTGCCCGTCCCCGCGGGCGAAGTTGCTGATCTCGTACCACTCGTAGCCGGCCGCGCCCAAGCGGTCATCCACCAGCTCGTACATGTCGGCTTGGAGATCGTCGTCAGGAGCGGGCACCTCGCCCCGTCGGATCTGGCGGGCGAGCTTCGTGCCGTCCTCGATGATCAGCGCGTAAGCGGAGATGTGATCGGGCTCCAGGGCCAGCGCAGCCTCGACCGAGGTGCGCCAGTCCTCCAGAGACTCCCCGGGAGCGCCGTAGATCAGATCAACGCTCACATCAAGGCCGCCGCGCCGCGCCGCCGCAACGGCGGAGCTCACATTGGCGGGATCGTGGGTGCGTTCGAGAGCTGCGAGCACGTGCGGAACCGCAGACTGCATACCGATCGACATGCGGTTCACGCCTGCGGCGCGCAGCTCGGTGACCATCTCGTCCGTCACCGTGTCGGGGTTGGCTTCCACCGTGATCTCCGCACCGTCGCGGATCCCGAACGCTCCGCGCACGCCGTCGAGCATCCGCGCCAGGTCGCCGGCCGGAAGGAGGGTCGGCGTCCCTCCGCCGAAGAACACCGTGCTGATCGGGCGCAACTCCCCCACACCGGCCAGGACGTCGCGGGACAGGGCCACCTCTTGCAGGAGCGTGTCCGCGTACGCGTCCTGGCGCGCACCCCGCAGCTCCGTGGCGGTGTAGGTGTTGAAGTCGCAGTAGCCGCAGCGGACGCGGCAGAACGGGACGTGCAGATAGACGCCGAAATCAACATCCGCCGAGGTTCGCGTACCGCGCGGCAACGAGCCGTCCGACGGCACCGGGTCGCCGTCGAGGAGGGGTCCGCCCATCAGGACGTGGTGGTCGCGTACAGCGGCGAGATGGCGCGCAGGTACTGCGTGAACAGCGCCTTGCGCCGACGCTTCGTGAGGCCGGGGATGGTGCGATACAGGAAGGCGCGCGGGCTGTCGAAGGCGCGCACGGTGAACCAGACCTCATCGTTGGAGGACCACTCGATCATGAACGACTCTTCGCCGCTGACCACAGAGTCTCCGACAGTCCCGAGACCGAAGCCCACGCGCCGCTTGTCCTCCACCACGAAGATGACGCGGTACTCGCCTTCAGCGCTGTGCCCGCCGACGCGGCCGTGGGCGCGAACGGTCATCCCCGCACCAACGTACGGCGTGCCGTCGGCGTCGTAACGCTGCTCGGTCTCCGTCCGGCTGGGAGTGATGGGGTGGCCCTCGTCGTCGAAGCTGACGCCCTGGTACACGGGGCCGGACGCCGGCCGGATGTCCTCCAGCTGCATTCCGGCGGCCTTCTGCGCCACCCAGCTCAGCAGGTCCTCCGATGCGGACCGGAAACGCGCCTCACCGCTGCCGAGCCGCCAGGACTCCTCTGCGGGAATGCTCTTCTCCGGCGGATACTGCATCAGATCCGGTGCCTGCGTCGCTCCGACGGCGGCATAGTCCACCGTCTCGTCCCTGAACGTTCCGCGCCGCATGAAGTACAGCCTAACGTGCCCTCGACTGTGGGAGGCATCCATATCAGCCGCGCGCCGCCGCACGCGTCGCGCGGTCGCGGAGACGGCGAACGCGCGCCCACCGCGGTGGACGCGCGTTCGAGACGCCGTGCGTGCTTACTTGTCCTTGCCCTCGACGTCGCCCGAGAGCGCAGCGATGAACGCCTCCTGGGG
>Ga0308158_10004470_pt1 | contig 11821 bp, 11 predicted proteins | sample PhyBR2_FD_201038 | JGI IMG/M metagenome (GOLD analysis project Ga0308158, IMG submission 201038) | Phyllosphere microbial communities from UC Gill Tract Community Farm, Albany, California, United States - DLSLB.R2 | ecosystem: Host-associated > Plants > Phyllosphere > Unclassified | place: USA...
AGAACAGAATCACTTAAGATGCGGTTCATGGCTCACCGGCCCAGTCCGATGATCTCGATCCATTCCTGTCGCAGCCCACTCGGTGAGGCTTGGATAGAGCGTTGTTATTGGCCAGGGCAATCGGTCTTCACTTTTACTCCATGTGAGATGCACGTCCGCTATTCGGCCAGTGCCGTCCAAGATTTCGAATAGCGCATCGCCATTCCCTCTGGCGATCAGCTTCACGGGAAGTTCATACATTAGATGCCCAGGCGGGACCTCACGCTCTAGCTGTTTGGTGATCGCTTCCACGAATTTCTGCGGGAGTTCGGCGGTGGACCACCACGGTTCTAGCCATTCCATAAGTTCAATGTCCGATCTTCTGTTGACTGGCCGCTTTTGGCCGAACCCGGCCGTTCAGCTGAGCATATCAGGTCACCAAGGCGGAAAAGTCGCGGACTGTCACGAAGGGCAGGAACCGACCCAAAGCAGACGGTCACTTTCGCGTTAAACAATCATGGCGTAATGCCATTGTAAGAAATATCGTACAAGCAAAATTTATGCGCTAGACTGGAAGTAGATAGTGCTGCGCACAAGACCATTGCTATCAGCCACTGTTGATCAATGAACGCTCTCAGATGGCACTGATGAACACCCCTTCACATATGTCTTGGACGCCGCCTGAGACGTCAGCGGCCGTATTTACATACATGCGTAACGATATAATGTCCTATGTCTAATCATATTCCCTGCAGAATAGATGCTGATCAGTCTGGCCGGTGCGCAACTTTGTTGTCGGAAACCCAATCCAACGAGGAACTCGACCGTATCACGCGCTTGGCAGCCAGGCACTTCAATATGCCCGCATTTTTCACTGTCATTGACAGCAATGGTGGATGGATCAAGTCATGTTCTAGACACCACTTTCATCCGAGTGCTGAACAACTGCTTGTCCAAAGCCTTGCCTTCTCGGAGCATGAGGTGGTACTGGTGCCAGATATGCTTTACGACGGGCGTTTTGCGTCGCATCCTGCAGTGACTGGAGCGCAGTCCATACGTTTTCATGCTAGCGTGGCCGTGTATTCGCCTAACCGGACAATAATCGGGTCCTTGGCTTTGCTAGATGTGCAGCCGCATCAATTTTCTCCCGAAGAAACCGTACAGCTTTCCGATTTCGCAAAACTGATCGATAGTGTGATAGCGGCGATCCAGTCGAAGCAAATCCTTTTTGAGCAGAGCGACGCCGAAAAATTAAATCGGGAATTGATGGATTGCCTGCCTGAGGGCGTCCTAATGCTCAGTGAAGATGGCACTATCTTGTCCTGCAACGCTGTGGCAGAAAAGATGTATGCCGCCTTGGCGCATGGCTTAGTTGGGCTCTCTTCGAGCAGCCTTACTGCCGACGATCCCGAACGACTGGGCCGTATGCTGCAGGCAGGTATAGTGGATCAGATACAAGCCACTGCAAAACGCGTCGATGGCAGTGAATTTCCTGTCGAGTTCTCTGTCAAGATACTTGATGCCACAAGTACGCGCCGCTACGCACTGATCGTTCGTGATGTCTCGCTACGTAAGGAAGAAGAGCGTCGTGCACGGACTACAGACGCCCGTCGTCGTAAATACTTCGTCACAGCCACACACGAATTGCGCACGCCTATGGCCAGTGTGTTGGGATTTTCTGAGTTGCTTTTAAAGCGTCACTTCGAGCCGGCGGAGGGCCGTCAACTGATGGCGGTCGTACACAGCCAGGCGGCGCGCTTGGTCAACCTGATCAATGAAATGCTCGACTTGGCCCGAATCGAATCGGGCGGCCAGGAAGGGCTCGACATGCATGTGCTGAATGCCTCGACAATTCTTGAGGTAACTTTGTCTGGATTGAGAGGCCTGGGCGCCGATCACAGAGTCCGCAGCCTTTCGGGCGCAAACTTGCCCGTGCTGAAGGCCGATGCTAGTAAGTTGCAGCAGGCACTGACCAACATCATCAGTAATGCGCTCAAGTATTCCGACAGCAGTAGTGAGATCATGATCGAATTATTCGAAACATCGTTGAATGGGAAGGCAGCCATTGGCTTTCGCGTAGCCGACCAAGGTATTGGAATGACCCTTGAGGAACAGATGCAAATCTATAAGCCCTTCTTTCGTGCACGCGGCGCATCGGACGCGACAGGCACAGGATTGGGAATGACTATCTTTAAAGAAATCATTGACCTACACGGCGGCTCCGTCGAGATCGAATCTATTCTCGGAATTGGCACTACGGTAACCTTCGTGTTGCCAGCTTTGCCAACAGCAGAGTGAGTGAGCAACGGCAATGCACTTGACTAAGGCGGATAGCCAACTTGTCTATTCTTGACGAAGGTCTGCTATTGGCCGAACCCGGCCGTTGAGCTCAGCATATCAGGTCGCCAACCGCTAAAAAACGCGGACTGTCACGAAGGACCGCATCCGACCCACAGCGGACCTTCACTGCACTGTGTAGTGGAAGCACTCCTATACTGTTGTGTCTACACCTAAAGAGGCCTCTCGGCTCCTATGTAAGTTTGTGCCTTCCAACGCCGGCATGACAACTTCAGCGACCATGACTTTGTTGCGCCCATCTTTCTTTGCCGCGTACAGAGCACGGTCAGCAGCAGATATTAGATCCCGTTCGCCGTTACCATGACCGGGCCACTGTGCCACACCGAACGATGCTGAAATGCCCGAAATTGTTTGTCCCGCGTGCTGGATGACGATAGCGGTAAGGGACGAGCGGATCGCCTCAGCGCACTTTTCCGCTTCCTCCTCACTGCAGTCCGGTAGCATCAGAACCAGTTCTTCTCCGCCGTAACGGCATACCACGTCGCTGGCGCGCACCCGTTGCTGAATCGCTTGACTTGCGGCCTTCAGTACCAGGTCACCGCCTTCATGGCCATAGGTGTCATTGACCCGCTTGAAATGGTCCAAGTCAATCATTACTACTGAACAAGGGCTCTGGCTGCGTTGGGCGCGTACTAGCTCGCGCTTGAGCGATTCGTCGAAGAAGCGCCGGTTGTATAGGCCGGTGAGCGGGTCGACGGTTGATTGGTGGCGCAGAGTGTCCCGCAGCGAGACGTTGCTGATTGCCAGGCTAAGTTGCTCTGCCAGCGCAAGGATGTGCACGCTATCGCTTGGCGTTTCTTCGCGCCGATCACCCAAGACCATGAGAACACCCACGACATCGCCTTGCGAAATCATGGGGACGCAAGTCTGGCTTGCATACTTGCCTATCCAGGGCGCACCGTGATCACAGACAAGGTCGTGCTGCGTCGTAGATACATGCGTTTTGCCTAGCCGCAGGCACCAACAGTCATCGCGAGTGATAGTGGGAGGCGCGCGATCGATTAGGTTCCACGATGCATTCAATTCCAGCGCGTCGCGCGAATTGCGGTATAGATACACCGCGCCAGCCGTCTCCGGTAGTAGTTTGCGAAGGAACACAGGTAGCATGCGGGCAAGTTCGGCCGGTGCCCTAACGCTGTCGAGCGCGTGCAACATATCTGCTGCTACCGACAGGCGCTCTGCTCGCACGGCGGATTGCTGCGCCAGTAGCGCATTGTTTTTGGCCAGTAACTGCGACTGGTGAGCCACCTCCGCCTGCTTGTTCAAACTCCTGGTCACGATGAGCACCGTCGCTACGATCACGACAAGGCTGGCCATGGCGGCGCCAATACCAAGCGCCGAGTTGTAACCCAGCGTAGTAGATAGTTCCTCACGCAGCACCTGGCGATGCTCGGCCAGTACATGAAGTTTGCGGCCAAACAGAATGCGCAGCTCGTCCATCAGGAGCATGCCTCGTTTGCTAGCCACTGCGTCGATGGCCGCTTGGCTCTCGCCTGCCCTCTTAAGCCGGATGGTGCGGTCCATCTCCAGAACTTTGGCTCGACTTAGATTAGCAATGCGATTCACCACGATGCGCTCTCGGTCTGAACTGGCGAGCCGCTGCAAATCCTCGAGAGCTGCCGGAATGCTCGCAACGCCGACGTTGTATGGCTCCAAGAAGCTCTCGTCGCTGCCAATCAGAAAACCGCGTTGACCAGTCTCGGCATCTTTTAGCAAACTCAGTGCTAAGTTGTATGCACGTTCCTTTTTTGCCCCCTCTTGAAGCGCTTGCAAAGTACTGTTCGCCTGATAGCTGCTGATACAAGGCAGTGTGGCAAGGCAGGCAACAATGATGATGATCAATGCGCCGAATAGTTTAAGGCTGGGGTCAAGTCGCGAAAACATACACTTTGGCAATAATTGATCGTGAGCAATCATAAACGTGCAAGGCGCGGGCAATAGATCGAAAAGCTGCCTGTTTCCGTGTCTGTTTTGATGATGGGGCCAAATCTCCGATCTTGCCCGAACCCGGCTATTCACATTAGCTTAGCAGGGTGCCTGGTTTGAAAAAGCACTGACTGTCACGCCAGGACGCTACCGGCCCAAAGCTGTCGTTCGACGATAAAAACTGATCCGAGGCTCGAAGTAATGAACTATGTTGTTTCGCTAGAGCGAAAGAAGCGATTCAAATTTACCTTATGTTGACTTTAGGCAACCCTTTAGTCAGACTGGCGTAAATGTTTTAATGATCCATTGGACTACCATGCAAACCTTCCAGCGTCATCCTACCCACGAACTCGAACGGCTAGATGCCTTGCACAAGCTGAACGTTCTGGACACGCCAATGGATGAAGCTTTTGACCGTTTTACGCGAATGGCGGCACAGTTGTTCCAGTTGCCGAGCGCAGCAGTCTCGCTTACCGACAGCGACCGCCAGTGGTTCAAATCGCGCGTCGGCGTACACGGCACGATGATGCCGCGATTAAAAGCGCCGTGTGCCGAAGTGACGGATAAGACAACCATTGTAGTCATCGAAGACCTGCTGGCGCATGACAATTACTATGACAGTCCACTCGCTGCCAGCGGTGCGCGCTTCTATGCCGGCGCGCCACTCATGACTCAGGATGGCTACTGCCTTGGCTCCATGTGCGTGGTCGGTCCAACGCCCCGTTCTGTCACCGAAACTGAACGCGCAGCCCTGTCGGACTTGGCAGCTATGGTCATGTCGCATATCGAGCTGCGCCATGCCATTGGTCGAGTCGACCCGACCAGCGGCCTGCCGAACCGTGCGCGCTTCATGGACGATTTTGCTGACTTAGTGCAGGACAGTCGCGACGGTGAAGAGCGCGTGGCAGTGATGATTAACTTGGCAAGTCCAGAGCAACTGAGCAATGCAATGCGTGCGATGGGTTCGTCTTATCTCGATGAAATCATTCGTGAAGCAGTACAGATGCTGCGGGCTACGAAGGGGGTCACAGTCACCGTGTATCACATCATCTTGACGGAATTCGTTTTTATTGGGCCGTCCGGAACGGACCTCAAGACTTTGCGCGAAAAAGTCAAAGGCTGGGTGCTCCGTCGCGCGCGCGCGCTGACGTCGCGCTTTGCGACCACTGCCGCAGTAGGCATTGTGCCGTTCAAAGTTGGAGCAACAAGCGGCGCAGAGATATTGCGCAACCTGCATTCGGCGGCCCAGTATGCATTCGAGCACGATCGCTTGGTATCGGTCTATTCGGGGGAACAGGATGCCATATATCAGCGCCGCTTCTGGCTGATCAACAAATTTGGTGCCGCGCTGGAGCAACACGGCCAGCTGCATCTGGTGTACCAGCCGAAGATCGATCTCGCAACCGGTGCCTGTATAGGAGCTGAGGCGCTGCTGCGCTGGACTCATCCGGAGGAAGGCGCGGTGCCGCCTGGTGAATTTATCCCTATCATCGAACAGACGACGATGATAAGTGCCACTACCCAATGCGTGCTGGCGATGGCAATCCAGCAGCTGGCCGCGTGGCGCGCCATAGGACTTGAGCTACCACTAGCTGTGAACGTATCAGTTGTTAATTTACTCGAACCCAACTTCTGTGCCAGCATAGTGCATAGTCTGAAACATTACGGCGTGCCTGTGACGAGTCTAACGCTAGAAGTAACAGAAAGCGCCCTAATGAAAAATCCGGAGCTCGCCCATGCCACCATGGCAGCGCTGGACGACGCAGGGATCGTCCTAGCAATCGACGACTTCGGTACTGGCTACAGCAGCCTGGCTTATCTCCAAAGCCTGCCAGCACAGGTGGTAAAAATAGATCGGTCCTTCGTTCGCGACATCGAGGCAAACGAGCGTCAGCGTAGCTTAGTTGCCACAATGATTAAGTTGTCGCATGATCTTGGTCGCCGCGTGGTGGCGGAGGGGGTCGAAACGGCAGAAGTCGCGCGCGTACTGTACGAAATAGAGTGCGACGAAGCGCAGGGTTATTACTATGCGCGTCCGCTCGAATCAACAGCGTTTGAAGAGTGGGTTGCAACTCGGGCCTGCACCCAAACGTTGTAGCCGTTATCATTGCAATTGATGTAACTGTATGTTATATAAAAAGCCAGCAACCAACAGTTGTACGGTGATGATCTGAGCGAGACTCCGCTTCTACATAGGCACACAATGTCTGCTTCTGGCCGACCCCGGCCGTTCACGTCAGCTTAGCAGGTTGCCTGGCTTGAAAAAGCACTGACTGTCACGACAGGCCGGTACCGACCCAAAGCAGACTCAACATGCTGGACCCATGAGTACGTACTCTTGTTCGTGCAAGGAAATAATGTTTGGTGTTCTGCGCTCTAAAAGTTAAGCAGCTAGAAGCTGTCGGCGCTGCTATAGTCATAATTTTGAGTTTCAATGAAGTCATGCTTACACTAGGCATGCCAACTACCTACCCTTGATTACGGAAAACTGATGACGACGGCGGATTTTGCAAATCAGATCAGCGCATTATTGCAACAAGAACAGGCCAGTATCGGTGCTGAATGGCTGGGCCACCTTGAAGAGACATTGGTGCGCAGCTCTACCGCATCACTTGAACAGTTGCGCAAGCATGCGCAGCAGTTTCTGGCAACTTTCACTAACGCCACCCGTAGCGGCGACTTGGATAACATCGACCATTGTTCTTGGGAAGAAGTGCGGGTGCTATTGACCGAAATCTCGTCCAGTCGCGCTAAGGCCGGCTCCACACCAGCCGAAACCGCTACTTTCGTGTTTTCACTGAAGCAGCCACTATTCGCACGTCTGAGCCGGTTCTTCGAGGGCGAGCCCAAGACTTTAGCCGGAGCATCCTGGGCTGTCAGCACGCTGCTGGACAAGCTGGGCCTGTTCACCATCGAGGTGTTTCAGAAGACCAAGGATCAGATTATCGCGCGCCAGGAGCAGGATCTGCTAGAACTGTCGACCCCAGTTGTGAAACTTTGGCATGGCATCCTAGCGTTGCCACTAATTGGCACCCTGGATTCAGCGCGTACCCAAGTGGTGATGGAAAACGTCCTACAGAAGATCGTCGAAACTGGCGCCTCCATTGCCATCATCGACATTACCGGCGTGCCGACCGTGGATACTCTGGTGGCCCAGCACTTGATGAAGACCATCGCGGCTGCGCGCCTAATGGGCGCCGACTGCATCATTTCTGGCATTCGCCCACAGATCGCCCAAACCATCGTTCACCTCGGTGTGAACCTTGAAGACGTCACTACCAAGGCTAACCTAGCGGACGCCTTCGTGATCGCGCTTGAGCGTACCGGCACGTCAATCATCAACAAAGATTGAGGCCAGGCATATGGAACGCATCCCTATCCTGCGCATAGGCGATTTGCTTCTGGTGACGATCCAGGTCGACATGCACGACCGCATCGCCATGCAGCTGCAGGACGACCTTACTGAACGCATCGTCGCCGACAGTGCCACGGGCGTCCTGATCGACATCTCGGCGCTCGACCTGGTTGATTCGTTCATCGGTCGTATGATCAGCAATACGGCCGCCATGGCACGCGTGCTGGATGCGCGCACTGTGTTAGTCGGAATGCAGCCAGCCGTGGCGATTACCCTGGTCGAGTTGGGCTTGACCTTACATGGTGTGAGAACCGCCCTGGATGTCGAGAAGGGCATGGCCATGCTCAGGAATAACCTGCAGCGATGAGCTACTCGTCCAGCGCTACAGTCCTACTCGACTCGCCGTTGCTGGATCAGCACCGATAGTGCCGTAGAGAAATCTTGATCCCGAGCCTGCGTTCGGATTAAAAGGTCGAAAGACTGTGGAGGTAGGTGCGCGAGCACTCGGTGGCGATTGCCTTGTCGCTTGTTGATCAGGCGCAGCTGGTTACCGCAGCCAGCGAGGTGGTGCACAACGGCATCAGGTATGCCACTGGCGGTGAAGTGTGTCTCAACATGCTCGCCGGTACCAGCGAGGGAGTCTCGATGAGTGGTCAGCTCCGCAGCTTTATACATTGTCAAGGGAGCGCGCGGCGGTAACAACAGCTTTACTTGGGAGCCTGCTAATAGGTTCATCGTCAAAGTCTGCTTTTGGCCGATCTCGGCCGTTCGGTCCAGCATAGCAGGTTGCCAAGTCGGAAAAATCGCAGACTGTCACGAAGGGCAGCACCCGACCCGAAGCGGCCAAGAAAGGCGTCGTCAGTCTTCCTTAGTTAGTTCTATCCCATCTACGATCATTTTCGTTTTTCCTCCAGACTTGAGTGGAGGCTTGGATACAACGAAAGTCGAGTGAAAGAAGCCAAAGCCTGCATCGAAGTCGTTACCGTGGAAGCGAGCTAGCTCAATATTTAAATCGACTTTCTTCTCGGCGCCATACACCCTTTTGTATGCGATTTCTCCGCTCGGAGCGATGGTCAAACTCATGTCCTTGCCTTTCCACGTACCAATGTACGCCGCTTTGGAAGCGGGGACTGGCACAGGTTCCGCGAAACTATTTGCTGAGCAAAAAACCGTGCATGCGATGGCGATTTTCAATATTTTCATGATTCACTCTCAACGATTTAGATGAGGAAAGATAGCGTCGTGATGTCGTGACTCTCCGCGCTTTGAGATGAACTGCCATAACAGAGGGTTGAACCGTGCGTTGAGCCGATAGGACGATGGGTCGTATTCTTTCATCAATAGCTTACGGCTGCTTTTGGCCGATTCCTGCCTGTCCCCACCGGCTGGTTTCGACCCATTGCGGACCTTCGCGAGAATATTGATTAGTCGCTGTCATTCCCTAAGCTTGCAATCAAGCAGATGCCTGGTCTTCCAACGCCTGACGAAGTGCCGCAAATTCTGCGGGCTTGACCAAGTGCGCCACGAACCCATTCGCTAACGACTTCTGGCGATCGCTTTCTTGACCGAATCCGGACAACCCAATTAGCCTCACCGGTGCAGAAAGTAACGCGCGTAGGCGATTGCCCAATTGGTAACCATCCATTATCGGCAAGCCGATGTCGAGAATGGCCACCTGCGGAGCGAATGTAGGGGCCAGCATAAGCGCTTTGGCGGGATCGTAAGCGACGCGCACCTCATGCCCCAACGCACGTACTAGCTCGGCCATAGAATCTGCTGCATCTCGATTATCGTCCACTAACAGTACGCGCAAGCTTACGCTGGCACGCTCAGGCAGCACATTTTTTGAAGGCAAAGCAGTAGTAGCGTCCATTTCCACTTGCGGCAACCACACTGTCAAACGTGATCCGAGGCCTTCGCCAGCGCTGTAGCAGGTAATCTGTCCGCCATGCATTTCCACTAAAGCCCGTGAGACGGCAAGTCCCATACCGAGGCCACCTGGCGCTTGTTCATGACTGCGTTCACCTTGGACAAACATGTCGAAAGCAGTCGCCAGTGTTTGCGTGGACATTCCAATACCGTCGTCGATGACACTGGCGATGACCCCACCATTCTCCAGCTCGATGCGCAATTCAATCCGACCGCCTGAAGAACTATAGTTCGATGCGTTATTAAGCAGATTCGTCAGCACCTGGGCCAGACGTGCCTCGTCACCGTCGACCGAGGCCGTATCTGGCGGCAGCGATAAAGTCAATTCTTGCTTTTTACTATTCATCGCGGGAAGTGACATCTCCACGGATTTTCTCGCCACTGACCGCAGGTCGACATGGGCGCGCTGTAAATTCACCTTACCGGTCGTCACACGCGATATGTCCAGCAAATCGGACACAAGGCGGTTAAGGTGCCGTGCCTGTCGCTCGATCACTTCGACACGACCGATCGCGGTACCCGTGACCTCGCGACGTAATAGCATGGTTGCCGTGATGATGGGCGCCAAAGGGTTGCGCAATTCGTGGCCGAGCATAGCCAAAAATGCGTCCTTCGCCTCGCCTTGAGCACGCGCCTCGTCTCGCGCGATCCTCTCGCGCATGTTTTGCTCTTCGAGCTTGATCGCCTCATTGCGCCGGTTCTTGAGCTCGCGCTCTTGATGCAGGCGCGCTAGGACCGCGCTTAGACTTGTGCAGACGTGGTGAACAAGGCGCAAGTCGCGATGTGAGAAGGTGCCTCTGTCAGACGAGAGGCATAGAACCCCAAATACTTGGCCGCGAAGGCCCATAGGATAGGCAATAGACGAGATGGGAGTGCCGGATGAAGCAGGAACGCCAGACGACAATGCAGTGTCGATTAGCTTCGCGTGCCTTGAAGACGCTTGCCCCAATAAAGATGGTTTGAGCGAATCATCGCCATCCCCCATCAGCGCGAAGCTCATCATCTCAGTTTGAATCAGCACAAATTCGCACCATTCGAACTCGATGATCCAACGCAGCCGGTCGCCTACAACGCGCAAGATGTCGTCCTCGTGCATCAACGATGCTAACTCGGACACCATTTCCAACACAAGACTGAGCCGCGCACGCTCGCGCGCATTCTCCACTGGACTACAACTGGCTGAACATATCGTCGCTTTCCACCGCAGTGGCATCTGCAACGATATTGGCATACACCGCGAGCGCCGACATGGAAATTAGCTCGACAATCTCAGATTGACGCAGACCGTGTGCACGCAGCGCCGCAAAGTCTTCTGCGCCAAGGCTTTGAGGATTGCGCGCACACTTTAGCCCAAACATGATGATCGCACGTACCTTCGGCGGATCAATGCCACCTACGTTAGAAACTAGGTTCGAGATTTCTTCATCGTCGACTCCGAGCATACGGCAACAGGCAAGGTGGGCTGCCTCGCAATATCGGCATTTCCGCTCGGAGGATATGGCTGCGAATAGCATTTCTTTGAGAGTACGCGGCAATGCCCCACCAACCAGCGTATGTTGCACGAGCCCCCAAGTTCCACTAGCCGCAGCGATGGAATGGCCTTGAACTTTAATGAAATTAGGAGGGGCCGGAAATCCCATTCGTCTCTGGAAGTCGAGATAGAGTTCGTTAACTTCCGGGCTGGCGTCCTGTGGTTCAAGGATGTCGATGTTTGGCATATTTATGTCTGCAGACTGTAACGGTTGCGCTTTGCCCTGCTCAAACCAGGCGCGATGACTCGCATTTTAACCTCGAATACTGTGACCGAAGCTCGAAGTACACACATGCCAAATTCTGTTGGAAGAAAAATGATACTAAGTTGCTAGCGAGAAAATTTCCACATGGCTTTGACAGCCCGCCTCCAACCCAAAGAAGCCATGATTACCCTGTGTTTCCTCGGCCCCGATATCGACGTGCTTCGCCGTGGAAAGCAGAATGAGGTCTTCCAGAACGCATTGGTAAATTTTTTATACCGGCCACCCCGGTTCAACAGCGGAATGAGAGTTCGCCAAGTCGCGAACGACGGCTTTTGGCCGAAACCGGGCGGTAGACCCAGCATAGCATGTTGCCAGATCGAAAATCCGGTAGTGGCCGCGACGGGCCGGTGTCGACCCAAAGCAGCCGCTGGAATGCAAAAGCGAGAGCTATGCCCGGTACTCGAACCTGCGCTGCGGTTGCTCGCATGAATATAGATAGTGCCAAATGGTGTTCAAGGCGAGACCTTGTGTAGCTCTT
>Ga0308158_10004473_pt1 | contig 11814 bp, 13 predicted proteins | sample PhyBR2_FD_201038 | JGI IMG/M metagenome (GOLD analysis project Ga0308158, IMG submission 201038) | Phyllosphere microbial communities from UC Gill Tract Community Farm, Albany, California, United States - DLSLB.R2 | ecosystem: Host-associated > Plants > Phyllosphere > Unclassified | place: USA...
GACAAGCGCACGTTGCCGACCAGGGCTTGGACCCGCACGACATAGAGCACCGCTCGAGAAGGTGGTTCGCCGCTTGCGGCGTGATGAGCGACCAAGGGCCGCATTGCTGCGGCCCACTGCGACAGGGGTGCTGGCAGGAGGTCGGCAGCCAGGATTGGTGCGACCGGTGCTGTTGCTGCTATTGGAACTGGCTGTTCCAGCAAACCGCCGCTGCCGGGGGCCAGCGCCTGATCGTCCTGCAAGGCGAACAGGGTTGCCGCTGCATGCTTGCAGCCGATACCTACCGGACAGCTGCAGGAGGTTGCGATCGTGAGCCCGGCACTAAACCTCAGCTCGACCCGGTACGGTGTTCGTGAACTTCCCCTGACCGTTGTGCGGACGATCCGAGCTTCATCATCACATTGCAACGAACCGACCAGCCCACGCTGCCAATAATCGCGACCGGCCTCCACCATTCTCGCGGTCGCAATGGCACGGCTAAACGCCGCAGCGGTGATGGTCGGTATCATCCAGGCATTGCTAGATCAGCCAACGTTGCGGCGCCATCGCCAGATCATCCACCGTCACGTAGGTCACCGCTCCTCGATCTTCGAAGGGACCGGCTGGGTAGACGGGGTGGGGCAAGGCACTCTTCTTGCGCTGCCGTCCCACCCCCACCAAACCATCCCGCAGATGCGTTTGGGCGTACCTTAAGAGGACCAAGCTCTTTTCTGCCGTTTCTGGCCCGAACCGCGACAGCTTCCGATTGACAACCTCGACCAGCCGTGATTTCGCGGCGTCAGGACGACCGGTTTGTGATCCTGACAACGTAAAGTTCGTGCTTTCGGCGACACTCGCCTCGGGCACCTTTCCCACGTCTTGCTGACCCATATCCGGTCATTCGGGGCCGGTTTTTACGTTCTCGACTTCTGCCATTCGTTCATGTCGACCTTCCGGCACCGTTAGCGCGTGGCGCGGTGACCGGAAGGTCGCAGTTGCTATCGGTGTGGCACTCGGCGGGCTGGTTTGATGGTGCCAGGAAGGCAGCAGCGGCCGCGACTTCGGACGGCTCACTGGCGTCGCCGCCTTGGTCCATTCGACCTTTTTACACCGACGAGCCATCACCGCTCCGCCAATGACGTGAGACGATGGTGCTCCGTAAATATATGGGTCATCAGCGCATATTCCGCACCCGTGACCTCACTGTCTTGAGGTTGGTCCTCATAATGAGACCGGTCCGCCCGTCGGACCAGACTCATCAGATCAGCATCAGCGAACTCTAATGCCCCGCTCAGGATGCCCTTGATCTTGGCCAAAGGAAAAGTACTGCCGAACTCCATCTCGGCCGACGCCGATACTTCCCGGTCACCTAATGCCCGCCATGCCGCGCGCGTTTTACGCCCTAGGCCACGTCGGGTTTGCAACAGTCGCCATGCATTGGCGATCCGGTGCTTCAGCCGTGGCGATAGGATGGCTTCGGATGACGCGAGGTGTTGCTCGGTAAATAGACCAAGCATCGGCCGGTAGAGCCTACGAAGCCTTTGCTGCGCCATGCGGCGATGACGCGCCCGCCGATGCCCAACCGCTGCCGTGACGGCGTGCAGTGCACGGGCACCGGCAAAGATCAAAAACACGATCGAAGCGATCGGCAGATAAGGACGATAGGTCGCAGGAACGATGGCGTTCAATGGCGCGACCAGCCATGCGACGAGGGCGCTCAGCGCTGATCCGCCAAGCACCCAGAGCGGCGCATCTCGCAAACCTGCCCAAATTTCCTTCATTCGCGACCTATAGCGCCACGCCAGACATCGTCGCTAGCCGCCTGCCCTCGTCAAGCCGCCATCGTCATAGAAGCAAAGGTTGTGCGATCCTTGCCGAAGCGGCGTTCTCGTCCGCGCCGACCGTCAGTTGCCACTTTGGCGGGAACATCGGTTGGACTGGCCGTCGCGTGGAGGGCTTATAGGACTGCTTGATCCGTAGACGGCCGGCAATTCCTGGCACGTCGGGGTGGGCCACTCGGGCGTATTTAGATATTTCGCAGAATAAGTTCTGGCAATCGATAGGCTGCAAGGGGCGTCCGTATAGGCCCGGAAACTCGAGGCCGAGGCGGGTAAACTCCCTATCCTGTCGGTCGACCATGGCGAATATTATTTGCTCGGGACGATACCGGCGGCTATCGGAGAAGCACTTTGAGATGCCGTCGAGAGCGCCCGGTCCGGCAACGACGAACCCCGACTCCGGAAAGTCCAGGAGCGCTGAGTAATTAAGGTCGATCGTATACTGGAACGCGAGGAAGGGACCAAGTCCGGGATAGCGCAGCAGGAGGTCATAAGCGCTGGCGAGGTCGTGCATCTGGCGCAACCGATCAGCCACGCGATCCTCCATCATCCGCGCGAGCAATTGCAAATGATTGGCATGCTTGCGCACCTCGCCAAGGCGCGGTGACGGCATGATGTAAGCGGCGGAGTAAACGCGCTGACCCTGCTGCATCAGCCGATCAAGCACCGGCTCGATCTGCTCCAAGATGTCCCAACGCCATTCGATCGGCCCGATCGCCGCTTCCAATGCTTCCCACGTCTCAATGCGATTGAAGAGCTTGAACAGCATCGTTCGGAAGAAGAGATCCTCCGGCGCATCGGAGCGCTCCGGTGCATATTGCACTTCTCGAATGAGGTACTGGCTTACTCGATCGGCGGCACGGAACGTATTGGTGAAGCGAAAGCGTCTGAGCACTGGATCATCAGTCCACGGACCGTCGGCATCGACGAGTTTGCGATGGAAGATTGCCAGCCGCTCCGCGGCGAAACGCCAGTAGCTTTCATAAACAGGGGTCGGTGTCATCAGCGCTATCGGCCTCGTATCGCGTCGATCATTGCATCCTTGCCGCGGCTGGCGTTTTCGGGCGACACATTCCTATACAAGAAACCCGGCTCGGTCACCGGGGATTGAATACCGGCAGGAGAGAAGCATGGCTGAAAAGAACGCTGCGCCCGTGACTATCGAGGCGTTCGAACGGCATGCGGCCGCGACCGATCAACTCGATCCTGCGCTCGATACGGCCTTGCTGGGCCTAGTCGGAGAAGTCGGCAGTCTGGTCAGCGCGCTCAAGAAGAAGCGCCGCGATACGGACGGTTATTTTGGCTATGCCGACGCTGTTCTCGAGGAGTTCGGCGACGTCCTCTGGTATGTGTCCGCCGTCGCGCGGCGGGGTGGCACTTCGCTCGCGGAAGCCGCCAGCCGGGCCATTGCTGCCACGTCGCGTCGGGCCGATAGCATCAGCCTTTCCGATCTGGAGCCTGGATCTCGTCACGAGGCTCAGGAGGGTGCCTTCGAACTGGCGTTGCTGCAGCTCGCCGGCGAAGCGGGAGACCTCGCCAAGCGTTTCGCCAGCGGCGACTACACCGACAATGTCGATGCGCTGCGCGGCGACCTGGTGAAGCTGCTGCGGCCTCTGGGACGAGCAGCGCGCGCCGCCGACGTGTCACTCGACGACGCCGGCGACCGCAACATCGCCAAGATCGAGGACCGCTGGCCCGGCACCCCCGAGGCGCCGCCACTGTTCGACGAGGGCCTTCATATCGACGAACAGCTACCGCGCCTCCTGCGCGTCGAGATTTTCGAACGGACAGTCGGCGGACGGCCCTACGTCTTTCAGAAAGCCAACGGCATGTTGATGGGCGATCGCCTGACCGACAACCATATCCCGGCCGACGATTACCGTTTCCACGACGTGTTCCACTTGGCGCATGCCGCCGTTCTCGGCTGGTCGCCCACCACGCGCGCGCTCCTCAAGATCAAGCGCAAGAGCTTGCCCGAGGTCGATGAGAACGAAGACGGCGCCCGCGCCAATCTGATCGAGGAAGGGTTGACGACGTGGATCTTCGAGACGGCCAAGCGACACAACTTTTTCGCCAACACGCCGCAACTCGGGCTCGATCTCCTCAAGTCGATCAAGCAGTTCGTCCGGGGCTATGAGGCCGAAACGCTGCCGATGTGGCTATGGGAGCGCGCGATCCTTCAAGGCTATGCCGCCTTCCGCGAACTTCAGGCGCATCGACGCGGCGTTCTTATCGTCGACATGAAAGCGCGGGAGTTGCGCTTCGAGATTCTTGCGGAGACACCGACGCGTTAGGCCGGGTTGGGCAACAGAGCGCGACAGCTATCTATCAAGGCGTTCGCCTCGTTCGACGTCCAGCCTTCGACGACGTCGTCGCGCTTGCGCTTGCCATTGTCGATTTCGGCATGCGTGGAGATGCAAGTCAACGATCCGACTTGCGCACCGGCCTGTCCGGCGACGAACGCCTGCAATCTACCCAAACCGATGAAATTGCCCAGGCCGCGCGCGATATACGCATGATTGCGGTACATGACAGTCAGCAGCAATCGGTTATCGTTAGTCAGCTTGAAGCTGAGAAAGCTCAGGCACTGACGGTTCGCCACCTTGCCGGCATCGCGCGCCGGGTCGTAGATCGTCATCTCGTAGGCGTTGCGATATGTGCGCTCGTTGGACTCGATCTGGCCACGCATGAAGGCCACCAGATCCTTCAAGGGGTTGATAAGTTCGACCTTGCCCTTGCTGACCTTCTTCCATTCCGTGAGCCGATCGAAATATCGACCCCAATCGCGGGTCATCTGCTTCATGCGCGGGAAGACCTCCTTGCGATACACGCTGTAGAAGTCTTCAGGCCCATGACGCTCGAACGTCGAGAGGGGGAAGATGGTGTTGGCGACGCCGGAGAGCGTGTTGACGTTGTGCGCGCGCAGGAACTGGTTGACCTGGTTCATGATCGCCGTGTCGACATCATCCGCCGCGAGCGGATCGGCGATGTCGATCACGACATTGTGCGCGTCTCCACCCAGGCGCTGAACCTCGCTTGCCGCCGCGAGCCAAGCCCGCGCGTTGCTCGGCTGTGGGTCGATTGCATGATACATGCCTCATAACTCCTCGGTCAGGACCGACGCCCGCAGGAGCCGGGGTTGCAGGTAATCGAGATCTAGCCAGACGTAGCCCGCGTCCCCCCACTCCTCCCCCCAGGAATTGCGAATGAGAAAAAGGGGGCGACCATCACGGGTGCCGTGGCCAACGACCACGACCGCGTGTCGACGGGCGGGGTCGAGCGGCTCGTCTCCCGCCACGACGAACTCGGCATCCCATCCGTAATCGAACCGGCTGGATACCGACATGATCATCAGGACGGGCAATCCTGCATCAAGGCACGCCCTGATCGCCGGGGGTAGAGCAGCGCAGTCTTTGCTGTCGCGTCGGAACAGCGGCGCCGCGGCGGGCGGTGTCCACAACGTCGTATTGACGATTTCTTGAGCGATGTAGGGCCAGCCCGTTTCCGCCGGCTGACCATCGTCGTGCAAGGTCGCTCGCATCGCCGCCATCGTAACCCCGCCTGAGGGCGGGCCACCATCGCGCTTCAGCGCATGGTAATAGGCCCATTCAACCGAAAGCGGCTCCCAACCCGGACGCGCGCCAGCATGGGCGTCGCTCGCGGCGAACGCCATGCAGGTGGGGCGAGGATCCTGGTCCCGTGCCGGTCCGAACTGATCGCGTAGATCGACAGCAACAACGATCGGCATCGGTCACGCCACCTGGAGCATGCGACGCTGTTCGGGCTCCCAGAGCCCAGGCTGTTCCGGTCCGCGAAGGTCGTACTCGAGGTGGAACTCATGAAGCGGCGGCTTCTGCGGCAGCCACGGCCGGCGCTCCTGGAGAACGAGCGATCCGGCTGCACGATCTTCCGACCGCGCGGTGACGCGCCTGGTGAGCGCACCGCCCACCGTCTCGATGGCATCGTCCTCGCGATCATCGGCCACTACCGCAAAACCCGCGGCTCGCAGCTCGTCGATGTTCCAAAGATAGCCCGCCCCGCTGTTCTCGCGGAGGCGGACGACGAAAAGGTCGTTGCGGCCGCCCTCGATCAATGTCCCTTCGTCGCGTTCGGTCAAAACCCATACGTCCGACCGCCAGTCCGGCGGTGAATAGCCCCCAAGCAGTTGACGCTTCAGATCCTTGGGTTCGATCTCGAGCAGCCGGTCGCGGATCGTGCGCGTGATCGCTTTGTGACGCTCTAAGGTGTGACAGGTCGCCTGATAGCTTGTCCCAAGCCGAAGCGACGCCTGATAGACGAGCTGCGGGTTGGCAAGCGCCCCCGGCGCCCAATGCTGGCGTTGCAGCAAGAGCGCCAGCAACCAACCAGGCGTCAGGAACATCGACGCGAACGCGTCCGCTTCACGCTCCTGCTGGTCCGCGCGCGAAGCGGCCGTGCTGAACGGCGCCCGGCGCAGGATCTTCTCGTCATCGAGGCTCGGCTCGTGGCGCATGACCAGATGGCCAAGCTCATGAGCGCCTGTGAAGCGCTGGACAGGCAGCGGCCGGCGCGTCGTAATGAGAATGCCGGGCTCCTCCGCCGGCACATAGGCGCCGAGCAGTTTGTCCAACGGCTGGAACATCAAGGTGGCGCCCAGCTTGCCGATCGCGCCGAAGACGTCGACCCGCGCGCCGTTCTGGCGCTCGATCAGGTCGCGAATACCAAGGTCACGGTGGAGACTATGTGCCGCCTTGGTGCCGGCGAGGATGGCGTCTCGCCGGTCAGCCATTGCTACTGGTCCTCGTTTTGGCGCGGGATCGCAGGAAATCAGCGAAATTGGCCAGCTCCTGACAGTCCTGCTTCGATAAGCTCGCCGCTGCGCGTGCGACATGCGCGACCTCGGTAGGCAAATCGGAACCCGCCGTGTCCGTCTCGCCCGACGTGAACCAGGTCAATGGCCGCTGATACAGCTTGGCCATTCTCGTGAGCTCAAGAACCTCGACCTTGCGGGATCCGGCCTCGATGTTCGACAGCGCGCTTCGATGTATCTCCAGATGCTTCGCCACGTCCTCCTGCTTCAGGCCGACATATTCCCGAGCCTTGCGAAGCCTTTCGCTAAGAGCGAGTCGATCGGACTCGATAATCGGTGCGGCAAACCCCGCGCGCTCTTCAGGCATGTACTTCTTCCTTCTTGGTGACGTCGATCCAGACAGTCTGGGCGGCACTGAGGAGGTCCCGTACACACGCTTCGACGTCGTCATAGCCGCCGCGAGGGACGAACGACGCGGGCAGGGTCACGCCCAGGAGCTCCTCGATCGAGCAGATGACCTCTACGACGGCCAATGAATCGATCTCGGGCTGCCACGCCGGCCGACCCGGCGCCACCGGGGCTGGCGGGCGCAGGATCGATTGGGTGTCCGCTTGCTCCTGGAGTGCTGCGCGGATGCATGCCTCGACATTGGCAGTCGGGAACGCGCCGCTCACATCTGCCGCCTTCAGTATCGTCGCCATAGGGCCTCCGTCTGAAACTACGACAAGCATATAGGTTATGTCCGAAAATCCGACAAGGGGCAATGTGCGAAAATCAGACATTGCTTTAGGCTGCCAACGCGACCGCCTCGGCAACGCTAGCATTGAAGCCTCCCAGCCTGGTTCGCTGGACATGCTCGGATAATAGCGGCTCCAACACACGCGTCAGGCGTTAGTCGAGAGGTGGAGGCCACGGAATGGCCCGTCGCCATATCTGACGGCGTTCACATCACTGGAGAGTGCGAAGTGGAAAATCCGCCACGACACCCGATCGACCCCGCAGATCTGCAAGCGGCATATGATGAATTCATGCGGGAGGGCTACCTTAATGACGAAAACTCTGGCTTCGGAGCGGCCTTCTTTAAGGGACGTCTCGACGAACTCGAGCAGGGTTTCCGCTCGTTAGGCTATGATGGTGAAGCGTTTGAGCGTGGCGGGAAGTATTTCGGCGACAACGGCAATGTGCTTTGGATCTATGATCCTGACAGGCTCTCAGCCGACCAAGCTTGCGCCAAAACCGAAGCGTGGGTCGCCGAAGCACCGCAACAAGCGCTTCGTAATCTTTAGCTGACGATGCTGTTGCGGTGCCGGTCGCCGGGGTAATCAAAGGCGCCGACGATCGGCTGTGAATTTGTGAAGGCTGCAATGACAATCCCGGCTCCGGAGACCGAGCCTGCCCCCGACCCCGCTGATCTGGGGGGTGTGCTCCGACAGCCTCGGCGCAAACCCTTTCCCGAAATGATTAGAGGCTCAGGACGCTGCCGCGATCTCAAGGTCAAGCTTGGCGATGCGGCCACGCAGCGCAGTCAGCCAGGTCGCCTGCGCCTTCTGGAGGGCAGTCATCGCTCGCCGCGCCGCCGCAGCCTTGTCGGCCGCAAGCGTCTCCGCGTCCTGCGAGCGAACGAGGATCGCCGCCCATTCGTCATCGGAAATGCCGTGATCGTCGTCGTGCTGTTCGTTATGCTCGACCCAGTGAACGTCGTTGAGGGTGAGCAAGAGTTCGTCGAGCGCCGCCTTTAGCGCCGCCTTCGCAGCCTCGATGCCGTCAGCCTCGGTCGCCTTCAGATCGACCAGATACCAGTCGAGCTCACCATAAAGGCGCTGTTCGATCGCGAAGGCGTCGTGCGCGCCGATCGCGATTGTCTCTCCCGATGGATCGGTGGTGAGCCGATCGAGGTCATTCATCGGATCCGCGATGCTCTTGGCGACGCGGGCAAACCGGTCCTGGGCTTCCCGCAGCAAACTCGCCAACGTCTCGCGATGCTGGATCTTTGTCTGGAGGTTGGTGTCTTTCAGCTGCCGCCATACCGGTCGCGCCGCATAATATGCCGCGCCGATCGCCAGCACACCGCCGATCAGTGTCTGGAAGTCGTAGACGGCGGCGCCAAAGTCGCAGAACCAAGGCTGCGATGCTGGCAGGACGCCGTGCAAGACACAGGCGGTCACGCCGACTGTCCCGAAACGGCAACCATCACATCCGTCGGCGCGGCCGGCGCTGCGGCCGGTTCCTGGGATGCCGGCACCGCCGCCCCGAACGTGCGCACCGCCGCGCGCAGCAGGATCAGCATCATCCGCTCGAGCTTGAGCGGATTGGTCTCTTCGATCGTCCGGTGTGCGCCGCCACGGATCGCATAAGCGATCGCGAGATCCGCAGCGGTCTGCTCGGGCACACCCAACAGATTGCGGGCATCGAACCAGTCGAGATCGATTCCCTTGCCGTTGCTGACCTTCATGACCTGGTTGTCCTTGAGCAACTTCAGCACATCCAAATCGCCCTTCCATAGCTCCTTGAACTTGTCGCGGAGCTGCTCCTTCTTCGCGCCAAGCGCAGAGGCGATGTGCTCGACGATCACCGCCATGCCTTGGACATCGCCCTTCAGCCCCTCGAGCGAATAGTCGTTGCCTTCGAACGAGTGGTGATTGAACGACTCCATCCGCCAGTAGAAGCCGTGCAGCCCCTTGGCCTCGATAAAATCGAGAAAGCGGTCGACCAGCGCATCGCTGAACTCCGCCTGTAAGAGTGCATCCTGACGCCGATAGCTGACCAGAATGCGGCGGACGTCGTCGCGCTGTTCCACCGCCCAATTGGGCCAGACCACGTCCATGATCGGTTTGAAGTAGCCGCCAGCCAGGCCGACGTGGTCGCGATACGTATCGACGGTAATGTTGCCGATGAGGCAGGCAAGCCGCACGCCCTGTGCCGCGATCGACTTGTAGGCACCGGCGATTAAAGGCCGTCCGTCACCCTCCCACTGCGCCCATTGCTCGAACAGGAAGCGGTTGGCGGCGAGGAGCTGCTTTTCGTCGACGCCGTGCCGCACCTTGGCCTGCTCTGCCGCCCAGAGCCGCGTTCGCATGATCTCGGCGCTTTCCTCCGCGGAGATCAGCCGGCGATGATGCCCGGTCCGAGTAGCGAACTCGTAGCCCTTCATCGCCTCCTCCGCGAACCAGACCATCGCGTCTAGTGCCGCCCGATGCTGGGCGAAGCCGCGCATCGCGTGGATCGGCATCACCGAATAGGATTGCGGCGCGGCAGCGATCGCCTTTGCGTTAGGCCAGTCTTCGAACTGGAACAGGTTCATCAGGGCTGTTACGCCCATGGTCGCAACTTCGGCATATTGGAGGAGCTGCCACGACGAATAATAGGTTACGACCGTCTGCGACGTGTAGAGACGTTTCGCGCCTTCCGCATTGACCGAGACCCGATAATCGCGCCACGCCACGAACGGCAGCTCGGCCGGATGCCCGATGAAGGGCAGAAACTGCGCCTCGGGGTCGTCGAGCGGATGCGGTGTGACAGTGGGATCGATCTCCCAACGCCTTTCTCGCCGTGCCTGCTCAAGCGCGTTTGCATCTTCCCAGGGTCGTCCGTCCGGCTCCTGGGGGCCGCCGACATCATAGCCTTCGTGGTCCTGCGCCCACCAGCGGCGCTCGATGGGGTCGGGATAATGGAGGCGCAGACGCGGGATCAGCGACCGCTGCTTTTCCAAGCGCTCGAGAACAGTGTCGGAGAGGTGGCCGTGGGTCACCTTCAAGGCCTTCGCCTCGTCGAGGAATGCCTTGGCATCGAGATAACGGGACATGCGCATGGTGCTTATCTAGTCCTTTCAAGGACTGAGATCAGCTTGCTTCGTTATTTTGAATAAGGTTAGGCTTTCGGGCCGTCTCCCGGCGAGGCCGGGACCGCTGCTCCATTTCACATGCGTTCCACCCAGCCCGGTCCGGTCTCAGCCATCCACAAAGAGCGTCCGCTTTATCGCGATCTTCGCCCGAAAGCGGACGGACCGCTCTTCACCACCCGCGGCGTTCGAGCCCCCTGCCCCGCCGCCTGAACGAGTGGCCGCATACCGGCAATTGCCTCCCGAAAGCGGACAGGCGGCTTTCCTGAAGAGTTTCGGACGCCGGCAGGCGTACGAAAGTCTGGGAGGCCCGAACCCGCGAGCCCCAAGTATCAGCCTATGGGGATTTTAAGTTTGGACCGGTTTGGCAGTCGGGCATTACGGTAGAAGCTGGCGTGAGCTGAGATGCGGACTGTCTGAATTTCGGTACCGATGATGGGTCTGTCGACGCGGGTTGCCCAGCACTATGCGGTTCGGTGCTCTGTCGGCTGGCGATCTGCGCAGGGGGTGCCGGCTCCGCGAGCATGATTGCTGCGGGACTCGTTGCTGCCAGGGCGTGCCGGATCACGACGCATGCATCCCGGATAGTGGCCCACGAGCTGGTGGCGCGCGGGGCTGGTGCTGGCGTTCAAAGGTCTCGATGACGACCATGTGCGCGCCGCAGCAGGGGCACGGTGGCCGTACATCGTCCGGTTCGGTCTGCGCATCGGCAGCGTGGGGCGGCGCGACCCCGAGCAGCTGACGTATGTGGTCGAGATGTGCCTTCCGCGTTGCACCGGCGAGCAAGCCGTAGTGGCGGATGCGGTGAAAGCCCTTCGGCAAGACGCGAAGCAGGAAGCGGCGGATGAACTCGTCGGCAGTGAGCGTCATTATCTGCTGCCGGTCGGCGCTGCCCCGACGATAGTCCTTGTAACGGAAGGTGACTCCAGCCTTGTCGAGGCGGACGAGGCGGCTGTTCGAGATCGCAACGCGGTGCGTGTAGCGCGACAGGTAGGCGAGCACCGTCTCGGGGCCAGCAAACGGCGGTTTAGCATAGACCACCCAGCGCTTCTTCCGAACCGGGGACAGATGACGCAGAAAGGCACGCCGGTCGGCGAGGTGCGCGAGGCTGCCGTGGAACGCGAGCCGCCCCGCCTCGTGCAGCGCCATCAGCCTGGTCAAGAACAGTCGGCGAAACAGCTTGCCCAACACTCGCACCGGCAGCAAGAACGCTGGGCGCGACGACACCCAGCGGTTGCCGTCCGGCGACAGACCGCCGCCTGGCACGATCATGTGAATGTGCGGATGGTGGGTCAGCGCCGAGCCCCAGGTATGCAGCACGGCGGTGATGCCAATTCGGGCACCAAGGTGCTTCGGGTCGGCCGCGATAG
>Ga0308158_10004477_pt1 | contig 11809 bp, 8 predicted proteins | sample PhyBR2_FD_201038 | JGI IMG/M metagenome (GOLD analysis project Ga0308158, IMG submission 201038) | Phyllosphere microbial communities from UC Gill Tract Community Farm, Albany, California, United States - DLSLB.R2 | ecosystem: Host-associated > Plants > Phyllosphere > Unclassified | place: USA...
AATGCTCAGTCCGTTGTAGTTGCCGTAGCTGTTGTCACCCAGCGGGATGCCGTCCAGCGTATAGCCGAGGCGACTCTTGTCGAAGCCGCGCAGGCTGATGGTCTGCGATTCCTCGTTGGCACCGAAGGCATCATTGGATTGCACGGAAACGCCGGGCAGGCGATCGAGGATCTTCTGCCCGCTGGCGCCGGGCGGCAGGACCTGCTTGTCCACGGTGGTGATGCGCTGCACCTGGCGGGTTTCACCCTGGCCGATCACCGACACGGCATCCAGCGTCTGCGCGGTGACGGCGGTATCGGCGTTGGATTCGCCGGCGGCGTGGGCGTTGGCGGCGCAAAGCGCGATCGCCACGGCAATCGTCAGGTGTCGGGTCTGCATGTCGTTCCGTTGCATGAGGGGAAAGGCCTGCGGGCTGCAGGTCACCAACCACTATGCGAAGCGGAAATGACGGCTTTTTGACGGTGAAGCGTAGAATGCGTGCAACTGCGACGGCGTTCGCTTTATGCCGAAGGACCGCGCCGCACGCAAGAGTAGCGCCGAGCCATGCTCGGCGAGCGCAGCGGCAGGGCAAGGTCGTGACGACCAACGGTCGTCACCCACCGACAGCAGGAGCAGACAGCCAGCGGCCGTCACTACCGAGGGACGGCGAGCCCAGCGCCAGCCATCGGATCCGCCCGGCTGCATCACCCCATGTACAGACCGCCGTTGACCGCATGGTCCGCACCGGTCACGTACGCCGCTTCATCCGATGCCAGCCAGCCGCACAGCGCGGCCACTTCTTCCGGCTTGCCGAGACGACGGATAGGCACCGAGGCGGCCAGCCGGTCCAGCACGTCCGGCGGGAAGCTGCTGATCGCCTGGCTGGCGATGTAGCCCGGTGAGATGGTGTTGACCGTGACCCCACGGGCGGCGACCTCCGCGGCCAGCGCGCGGCTGAAACCGTGCATCGCCGCCTTCGCCGTGGCGAAGTTGACCTGGCCGATCTGGCCCTTGTGCGCGCTGACCGAACCGATGTTGATGATGCGTCCCCAGCCGCGCGTGGCCATGCCGTCGACCACTTGCTTGGTGATGTTGAACAGCGAGTTGAGGTTGGACGCCATCACCGCATTCCAGTCATCGGCGCTCATCTGGCGGAACAGCACATCGCGGCTGCCGCCGGAATTGTTGACCAGTACATCGACCTCGCCGACTTCGGCGCGCACCTTGGTGAAGGCAGACGCGGTGGAGCTCCAATCGGTTGCGTTGCCTTCGGAGGCGATGAAGTCGAAGCCGAGGTCACGCTGCTCGCGCAGCCAGCCGGCCTTGCGCGGTGAGTTCGGCGCACAGCCGGCCACCACCGTGTGGCCCGAGCGCGCCAGGGTCTGGCAGATCGCAGTGCCGACACTGCCCATGCCACTGGTTACGTATGCGATGCGAAGGGTCATCGGGTTCTCCTGGTGATGTAGCAGGGCCGCATCAGGCGGCCAGCGGGTACAGCGCGAACAGCAGGCTGCCGGCCATCAGCAGCAGGGAGATCATCACCGCCCATTTCAGGGTGAACTTCTGGTGGTCGGCGAACTCCACCTTTGCCAGTCCGACCAGCAGGTAGGTCGAGGGCACCAGCGGGCTGAGCAGGTGCACCGGCTGGCCTGCCAGCGAAGCGCGGGCCATTTCCACCGGCGTGATGCCGTAGTTGCCGGCGGCCTCGGACAGGATCGGCAGCACGCCGAAGTAGAAGGCATCGTTGGACATGAAGAAGGTGAACGGCATCGAGGCCAGCGCGGTGATCACCGCCAGGTACGGGCCCCAGCTTTCCGGGATGATCGCCAGGAAGCTGTGCGACATCGCTTCGACCATGCCGGTGTTGTTGAGGATGCCGGTGAAGATGCCAGCGGCGAAGATCAGCGAGACCACCGACAGCACGTTGCCGGCATGGTTGACCACGCGACGGCGCTGCTCGGCAAGGTTCGGGTAGTTGATCACCAGCGCAATGGCGAAGCCCACCATGAACAGGATCGGCATCGGCAGCAGGCCCATGATCAGCGCGGCCATCAACGCAGCGGTCAGGCCGAAGTTGACCCACAGCAGCTTGGGACGCTTGATGTCTTCGGCATCTTCGACGGTCGGCAGCGCATCGCCGTCGTCGGACACGCTGGAGTCCATCCACGAGCCGCCCTGCGGCAGGGTGACCACGCCCAGGCGACGGCGCTCCTTCATGCCCAGGTACCACGCCAGCAGCAGGATGCCGGCGCAGGCGATCACCATGGAGGGAATCAGTGGCACGAACACGTCGGCCGGGTCGACGTGCAACGCGGTGGCCGCACGCGCGGTCGGTCCGCCCCACGGGGTGAGGTTCATGACACCGCCCGCCAGGATGGTCACGCAGGTCATGTTCAAGGCATTCATGCCCAGCCGCCGGTAGAGCGGCAGCATCGCTGAGACCGTGATCATGTACGTCGTGGAGCCATCGCCATCCAGCGAGATCAGCATCGCCAGCACGGCGGTGCCCATGACGATCTTCAGCGGATCGCCCTTGACCACGTTGAGGATGATCCGTACCAGCGGATCGAAGAGGCCGGCATCGATCATCACCCCGAAGTACAGGATGGCGAACATCAGCATGACGCCGGTGGGCGCGATCTTCTTGATACCGTCGAGCATCATTTCATCGATGCCGGCGCCGAAGCCGCCCAGCAGCGCGAAGATGATCGGGATGGTGATCAGGGCGACCAGCGGCGACAGTCGCTTGCTCATGATCAAGTACATGAACGTAATGACCATGCCAAAGCCGAGGATGCTGAGCATCATCTGCGGACTCCTTGCGGGTTAGTGCGGAAGGGGGAGGGGAGAGCGGGGGAGCGTCAGAAATCGAACTGGAGGCGGCCGGTGACCGCGCGCGTGCGGTCGACGGTGACGTCGGCCAGGCGGTCGCGGTTGCGGCTTTCGATCAGGTTGAGCATGAAGCGCAGGTTGTCGCGCAGGTACCAGTTGCCAGCAAGTGTCCAGGCCTCGGTGCTGCCCTCGCGCAGGTCCGGCAGGCCGACCAGGTGCTGGTCACCGCGCATCTGGTCGTAGCGCAGCGCCAGTTCGACGGCGCCGGCCCTGTGGTGGATGTCCTTGATGCGGGCGAAGCGACCGGTCCTGCGATCGTAGCCGCGCGATTCGCCGGTCACGAACCAGCTCAGCATGCCGTAGCCGGCCAGCACCTTGCCGCGCTGCAGGCCATCGTCGAACGTGGCGCCGCTGAACTCGCCCTGCCAGGACCACGGCCCACGCACCTGCGCGTACTCCAGCGACCACTTGTCCACGTCGGTATCGCGGCCTGCGGAGAAATCGACCAGGGTCAGGCGGCTCTCATCGGACAGGTGGCCGGCGGGGCGCGGACGGATGCGCAACCCCGGGGCACCGCTGGCGCCGGGGTTGTCATACAGCTCGCGTGCCGCCGAGATGCCAAGGTGCAGCACGTCGCCGGCAGCGGGACTCGGCGCCCACGTGGCACGGCCACCGGCGGCGCGACCCTTGACCTGCCAGGCATCGATGCTTTCCAGGCTGTACAGGCTGGCCGCCCAGGTGAAGTCGCCCGGATTGGCCTGCCAGGAAGCGCCCAGCCGGTACAGCGGCGCCAGCGAGGTGCCCGCGTTGCCGCGTTCCAGGAAGCTGCCGTAGTTGGAACCGGTGCGGTCATCCAATGAGAAGTACTGCTTGAATTGACCGACGGTGAGCCGGCCGGCATCGCCGAAGCTGCGGCTCAGGTACACATCCTTGGCTTCAACGCGGTCGCCGGAGAAGTCGGCTTCCATCTTGTAGTCGACCACGAAAAGCTTGCCGGATACGTCAAGCCACGCACGCCGCACCTCGGTGTCATCCTTGTTCGGCGTGCCGCGTCCGTCGTTGTCGAAGCTGGCGAAATCCAGGTGCAGGCGGCCACCGATCTCGGCGGTGACCGGCCGGTCATCGTCGGCGGCAAAGACCGGCGCAGCAGCAAACACGGCACAGGCAGCCACCGCGCACGACCCCATGTTCGACCAACGAACAGAAAATACTTCCACAAACCCTCCCAGGTGCGCGCCCGGCGCGCGGCCAACGTGGGCACCCGGAACGGATGCGAGGCCGCAGTCTCGACCCAGCAAGCTGTCATTCACCTGTCAGCGGTTTGTGCAGCGCAGCGAAACCCCCGCGATTCCGCCAGCCGATCCGCCAGCCGAGCATGGCGTTGCCGGGCATCCTGCCCGGCACCCTGCGGGCCGTCGCTACCGCTCTTCTTTTTTCAACGCGGCTGCCGGCCACCGGAACCTGTCAGGGCGACGGTGGGTGGGGTTGGCAGGACCGTCTGTTGCCATGGAGGGCAACAGCGAGCCCCCAAGGACGGGTTCACGGCGTGTCCTGCCAACCCCACCCACCCGTCGCACACCCATGGCCTCAGCTCCAAAGCCAGCCGCGAGGGGGTATCACCCGTTCGACCCACCCCCCGTGCGTTAGCATCTCCATTCCCCCGTACCCGACAACCGCATGCGCCTGCTGCTGGTCGAAGACAACCCGGACCTCGCCGATGCCATCATCCGCCGCATGCGCCGCAACGGCCACGCCGTGGACTGGCAGTCCGATGGGCTGGCCGCCGCCAGCGTCCTGCGCTACCAGAGGTTCGACCTGGTGGTGCTGGACATCGGCCTGCCCAAGCTGGACGGCCTGCGCGTGCTGGCTGGCATGCGCGAACGCGGTGACAGCACCCCGGTACTGATGCTCACCGCTCGCGACGGCATCGAAGACCGCGTGCAGGCGCTGGACGTGGGCGCCGATGACTACCTCGGCAAGCCGTTTGATTTCCGCGAATTCGAAGCGCGCTGCCGCGTGCTGCTGCGACGCGCGCGCGGCCAGGCCAGCGAAGTGGTGCAGATCGGCGGGTTCCAGTTCGACAACGCCGCACACCGCGTCAGCGTGGACGGCGAACTGATCGAACTGCCCAACCGCGAATTCCGCCTGCTGGAGATATTGGTCGGCCGGCTGGGACAGGTGGTCGGCAAGGACGAAATCGGCAATGGGCTGTTCGGTTTCGACGACGAAGCCGGGCCGAATGCCATCGAACTGTATGTCGGTCGGCTTCGCCGCAAGCTGGCTTCCGCGCCGCTGCGCATCGTCACCGTACGCGGCGTGGGGTACATGCTGGAAGCGGTGGACGCGACCGACGGGGGTAGCGATGCGCCCGCGTGAGCGGCAGCGGCCGGCGTCGCTGCGGCGGACCCTGACCCTGTACCTGGGCGCGCTGCTGGCGGTGTTCGCCGTGGCGCTGTTGTTCGCCGCACGGGATTACGGCCAACGCGCGGCGAACCGTTCCTACGACCACCTCCTGGTGTCTTCGGCGCTGTCCATCGCCGATTCGGTGGCGCTGGTCGACGGACAGTGGCAGGTCGACCTGCCCTATGCCGCGCTGGACCTGCTGGCGATGGCACCGCAGGACCGGGTGTTCTACCGCGTGGCCGACAGCCGCGGCATGCTGATCACCGGCTATGGGGACCTGCCGTCCGCGCCGCGCAGTGCGAAGCCATCCGGCGACGCCCCGGCTTTGTTCGATGCATCCTACAGCGGGGAAACCGTGCGTTTCGTGGTCGTGGCGCGCAACCTGTCATCGCCCTCGGCGCAGGGCGAGGTACAGGTGCAGGTCGGGCAGACCCGGCGTGCGCGCGAAGCGCTCGCGCAGGAGATGGTGAACCGCGCGCTGCTGGCCATCACCGTGCTGTCTTTGTTGTCGCTGGCGCTGGTCGGTGTCGGCGTACACCGTGCCTTCCGTCCGCTGGTGCGGGTGGAACGCGAGCTGTCGCGGCGAGAACCATCGGACCTGCGTCCGCTGGACGCGCACGTGCCTCGCGAGATGGACCAGATGGTCGCCGCGCTCAACCGCTTCATGGGCCGGCTGTCGACCAGCAACGAAACCCTGCGTTCGTTCATGGCCGAGGCCGCGCACCAGATGCGCACGCCGCTGGCGGCGCTGCGCGCGCAGGCGCAGCTGGCGCTGGATGACGAAGAGCCCGAGGACATGCGGCGCAGCCTGCTGGCGATCGAACGCAACGCCAGCCACATGAGCCGGCTGCTCAACCAGCTGCTCAGCGACGCCAGCGTGATCCATCGCGCCAACCTGCAGCGCTATGCACCGGTCGACCTTGCCGAAGCGGTCCACCAGGCGCTGCACGAGGCCGTGCCGCAGGTCGAGCCGATCCCACGCGTGCACCTTGCAATGAGCACCGGGCCGGTGTGGGTGCAGGGCGACGCGCTGCTGCTGCGCGAAGCGATCAAGAACCTGATCGACAACGCCATCAAGTACAGCGCGGCGGCCCCGTTGCAGGTGGCATTGACCATTGATGGCGACAAGGCCGTGCTGACCGTCGCCGACCACGGTCCGGGCATCGCCCCGGGCGATGCCGAACGGGTCTTCGAGCGCTTCGCGCGTGGCGAAGGTGCCGCTGCCGGCGGGGCCGGGCTGGGGCTTGCCATCGTCAAGCGCGTGGTGGATGCGCACGGCGGGCGGATCGATCTTTCCAACCGTCGCGAAGGGGGCCTGGTGGCCACCATCGTGCTGCCCCGGAGTCCTGCATGATCCGACTGTCTGCCCTTTTCGCCCTGCTGCTGTCCATGCAGGACGCCGCTGCCGCACCCGGCGACGTGCAGCGTTTCGCCGCCACCGCCCCGGCCAACGCGCACCTGCGCATCCATGGCTCGACCGACATCGAAGTATTCGCCGTGGTGATCGCCGACTACCAGCGCCTGCATCCAGGAACGGAAGTGGTGTATGAAGACATCATCACCCAGGACCTGCATGCGCGCTTCCTTCGCCAACGGAAGGCGTCCGCCTCGGCCGACCTGCTGATTTCCAGTGGCATGGACCTGCAGGCCAAGCTGGTCAATGACGGGCATGCATTGGCGCACCGCTCGCCACAGACCGAGGCGCTGCCGGCGTGGGCGCAATGGCGCAGCGAGGCCTTCGGCATCAGCTACGAGCCGGTGGCGATGGTCTACAACACCCGCACGCTGCCTGCCGCGCGCGTGCCGCGGACGCGGCGACAACTGCTGGACCTGTTGCGCGCGCCGGATGCGCCGCTGCGTGGGCGGGTCGGCACCTATGACATCAACCGCAGCAGCGTGGGCTACCTGCTGGCCACGCAGGATGCGCAGCGCGGCAGCATGGCCGGCGCGCTGCTGGGTGCGCTCGGCGACAACCAGGTGCTGCTGGAAGAGCGTACCGGCGTGCTGCTGGACAAGGTCAGCAGCGGCGAGCTGTCGCTGGTCTACAACGTGCTCGGCTCCTACGCGCAGGCGCGCATCGATGACGGCGAGCCGCTGGGCATTGTCGAACCGCAGGATTACACCCTGGTGATGCTGCGTACCGCGCTGATTCCGCGCAACGCGCGCAACAGTGCCGAGGCACGGCGCTTCCTGGACTATCTGCTGTCCCCGCGCGGCCAGCAGGTGTTGTCCCGCGAAGCCCGGCTGATGCCCATCGTGCGGGGCGGCGCGGGCCGCAACGGCAGCCCGGAGCGCAACCTGCGGCCGATCCAGCTCGGGCCTGGATTGCTGGTCTACCTCGATGCATTGAAGCGGCGGCAATTCCTGGACGCATGGAACAGCAGCATGCGTCCGGCGCGCCAGCCGGCATCGATGCAAGGGCAGCGTGGCCCGGCAGCCGCAGCCGACTGAAGTCGGCTCTACAATGCGCGCATGAGCGAACTGAACCTGCTGGTTGCCGACGACCATCCCCTGCTGCGCGCTGCCGTGGTCCATTCGCTGCGGCAGGGCCTGCCGCAGGTCAACGTGCGCGAAGTCGCCAGCGCCGAAGCGCTGGAGCAGGCGCTGGACCAGCACCCCGACGTGGACCTGGTGCTGCTGGACCTGACCATGCCCGGCGCGCACGGGTTTTCAGCGCTGCTGCATGTGCGTGGCGCGCATCCGGACATCCCGGTGGTGATCCTTTCTTCCAATGACCACCCGCGCGTCATCCGCCGCGCGCAGCAGTTCGGCGCCGCCGGTTTCATCCCCAAATCGGTGCCGCCGGAGACCATCGGCGAGGCGGTGGCGGCCGTGCTCGATGGGGGGCTGTGGTTCCCTGCGATGGCGGCCGAGCGATCCGACGCCGATGCACTGCTGGCCAGCCGCCTTGCGCAGCTCACGCCGCAGCAGTTCCGCGTGCTGCTGTGCCTGGCCGATGGGCTGCTGAACAAACAGATTGCCTACACGCTGGGGCTTGCCGAGAACACGGTGAAGGTGCATGTCACCGCCATCCTGAAAAAGCTGGAATGCCACAGCCGCACGCAGGCCGCGGTGCTGGTGAAGGCGCTTGAGCCGGAAGGGGACGCCGGACTGGTGTAAGGCAGGACAGGGCTGCGCCGCTGCGCTCGCCGGCCCTGGGTCGGCGCTACCCCTTTGACGGGAGCTACCGGCGGTGGCGCAGCAGCAACTGGGTCATCAGCGCACGCAGCGCGGGCGGGCGCACCGGTTTGGCCAGGAAGCCCCAGCCGTTGCCAGCGGCCAGCGCCCTGAGCGCGTCATCGCCTTCGGCGGTGACCAGCACCACCGGCGGCCGCGCCTGCCAGCGTTCGCACAGCGCCTCATACAGCGTCGGCCCATGGAACTCGCCCATGCGTACGTCCAGCAGCAACAGCTCCGGTGCGTGCCCGGCGTGGGCAGCATCCAGCGCGGCCTGGGGGCCTTCGGACTGCTCGACATCGCAGCCCCATTTTTCCAGCAGGGCACGCGTGGCAGCGCTGACATGCGCATCGTCATCGATGGCCCATACCCGGCGTCCACGCAGTGGACTGTCTGCCGTGGTCTCCACCACCACCGGCGCGTGCACCATCACCGAGGCCACCACCTCATCCGCCCGGCCCAGTGGCACGGCCACTTCAAACATCGTGCCGCTGCCCAGCACCGAGCGCAGCCGGATCGGATGCCCCAGCAGGCGCCCGATGCGTTCGACGATCGCCAGGCCCAGTCCGGTGCCGCGTTCCTGGCCATCATGCAGGCGGCGGAATTCTTCGAAGATTTCCTTGTGCAGGCTTTCCGGGATGCCCGGGCCCTGGTCGTGGACCTGGATCCACAGGCGGCTGCCTTCGCGGCGGCAGCCCAGCAGCACGCGGCCACGCTGGGTATAGCGCAGCGCATTGGACAGGAAATTCTGCAGGATGCGCCGCAGCAGGGCCTCGTCGCTGACCACTACGGCGCCGGTGGCGACCCAGTGCAACTGCAGTCCACGGCCTTCGGCGGCGATGCCGAACTCGCGGGCCAGCGTCTCCAGCAGCGGGTTCAGCGCGAAAGCCCGCACCCGCGTCTGCAGGCTGCCCGATTCCAGCCGGGAGATGTCCAGCAGGCTTACCAGGATCGCATCCTGTGCCGACAGCGCCGCTTCGATGTGGTCGGCGGTCTGTTGCTGTTCGCCATCGGCCAGTTTGCCGCGCAGCACCGACACGAACATGCGCGCGGCATTCAGCGGCTGCAGCAGGTCGTGCACGGCCGAGGCGACGAAGCGGGTCTTGTAGCGGTTGGCCTGCTCGGCCTCGCGCCGCGCCTCGTCCAGGTCGTGGGTGCGCTCGGCCACGCGGTGTTCCAGCGCATCGGCCAGCGAACGCAGCTCGCGCGCGGCGTTCTTGTAGCTGGTGATATCGGCATAGCTGGTGACGAAGCCGCCGTCGGGCAGCGGGTTGCCGCGGATCTCCAGCACGGTGCCGTCGTCTTTCTCGCTTTCGCGCATGTGCGGGCGGCCGCTGCGCAGGTGGTTGAGGCGGCGTTCGATGGCTTCGTCGACGGGCCCTGGCCCGAGCAGGCCGCGACGCGCGTTGAAGCGGAAAATCTCCTCGATCGGCCGTCCCACCTGCACCAGTCCCGGCGGGAAGCGGAACAGCTCCAGGTAGCGCGAGTTCCAGGCGACCAGCTGCTGCTGGCTGTCGATGATCACCACGCCCTGCGGCAGGTGTTCCAGGCTGCGGCTCAGCCCGCGGTCGGCATCCTGGGCGGCCTGCAGCAGGCCATCCTGCGCGCTGCGCAGTTCCTGGGCATGCTGCTTGAGCAGGATTTCCAGTTCGCGCCGGCTGCGCTGGCGATGCGCCGAAAGGCGTCGCCGCTGCTGCACGAACAGCACCAGGAAACCCAGCGCCAACCATGCCGCACCGCCGCCAATGGCTGCACTGCGGGCCACCGCGCCGGCCGCGCTGGCATCGTGCAGCAGGTGCAGGTGCCAGTTTTCTTCGGGCAGGTCGATGGTCTGCCACAGCAGCGCGCGGGGCATTGCCGGATCGGCCATGCGCACGATCCGGCCACCGTCATCCAGCACCCGCTCGGTGCGCGCGCGCAGCGGCTGCAGCGCGCGGTCTGCGTACTGGCGGCTGGCCAGCATCTCGGTGCGCTCTTCCCTGCCCAGCGTCCGCAACAGGCGGTAACGCCAGGGATCCTGGTTGGACAGGAACACCACGTCGTGGTTGTCGCTGGCCAGCACGATGTCCGGGCTGGCCACCCATTCCTGTTCCAGCGCGGACAGTTCGATCTTGATCACCACCACGCCCAGGCGGGTGCCGTCGGCAGCGTCGATGGCGTGGGACAGGAAATAACCGGGCACGCCGGTGGTCATGCCGATGCCGTAGAAACGGCCGTGGCCGGCCGCCATCGCCTGCAGGTAATACGGCCGGTAGCTGTAGTCTTCGCCGACGTTGGTGGAGGGCTGGTCCCAGTTGCTGGCCGCCACCGCCACGCCGTCGCGCCCGACCAGGGTCAGGGTGGACGCACGGGTCACCTGGTTGGCCTGGGACAGCTTCAGGTTCAATCGCTGGCGGTCGGCGGGATCGGGCGCGCTGCGCAGCGCGGCCAGCAGGTCCGGATCCAGTGCCATCACCTGCGGCAGGGTGCCGAAGCGGTCGATCCGCTGCTGCAGCCCCTGTCCGTAGAGCTGCAACTGGCGCCGCACCTGCGCGCTCTCACCGGCCAACGCGCGCTGGCCGGCGAAATGCCCGGCCGATACCGCGCACAGTGCGGTCCCGCCGATCATCACCAGCAGGGTCATGGCCAGCTTGCGGTAGCGGCCGAGCCGGTACATGCGGACAGAGTCTAAGGGCAGAGCGGGTCGGTGACCCGCTCACTCACCCGGCCCGGCTCAGAAATGCATCTGGGCGCGGACTTCGAAGATTTCCGGCTTGGTATGCACGCCGCGACGGCTGGCATCGGCCTTGATGTAGTTGGCCTGGAACTTGAAGTGGCTGGTCAGGTACCAGTTGGCACCCAGGGTCCAGTTGTGCTCACGGCCACCGAGCACGTCGGCGTCGTCCAGGTCCAGCCGGCTGTAGCGCGCCAGCACTTCCACCGCGCCGTAGTCACGCGCCGGCTTGACGTTGGACACGCTGCCGCTGCTGTAGCCGCGCGATTCGCCGGTCAGCACCCAGCTGCCCATCACGTACTGGCCGTTGCCGGTGTAATCCGGCTTGCCTTCGCGGGTGATGGTGGCCTGCAACGCTTCGGCCTGGACCGAGAACGGGCCGCGGATGAAGATGCCTTCCAGACCGGCGCGGTTGACCTTGTCGGCGGTGACCAGCGCACCGGAATCGACCAGCCGAAGGTCGGTCAGGCCGGCCTCCGGACGCGCGCGGAAACGCGCGGTCGCTTCGTGGTGCACGTCGCGGCCATCACGCCAGCCACGCGGGTTTTCCTGCGACAGCGCCAGGCCCAGGTGCAGCACGTTGGCTTCGGCCTTGACCGGCGTCCACACCGCACGCACCGCCTGCATGGTGCCGGGGTTGTCGCCCTGCAGGTCCTTGCCACCGTACAGGCCGGCCTGCAGCAGGTAGGCCGGGCGCTCCAGCAT
>Ga0308158_10004480_pt1 | contig 11807 bp, 9 predicted proteins | sample PhyBR2_FD_201038 | JGI IMG/M metagenome (GOLD analysis project Ga0308158, IMG submission 201038) | Phyllosphere microbial communities from UC Gill Tract Community Farm, Albany, California, United States - DLSLB.R2 | ecosystem: Host-associated > Plants > Phyllosphere > Unclassified | place: USA...
TCGTTGCTCGGCGGCCGATCGCGGCGCGCTCCCGTGGCTCGATGGCGTGCCGCTACAGCAGGGGTTCGACCGACGCGAAGCCGCCGGTCTCCTCCGTCTGCGTGGCGGGGGGAGCACCGAACACCACGCCGGAGTCGGGCACTGCGGACCACGCGGTCCAGCCGGGGTCGCCCGTCTTCACGAATGCCACCGCCGCCGCATGGATCGCGTCGGCCAGAGCCTGCGGCGGGTGAGGGCCGGTGAGGGCATCGACCACGGGGCCGTCGAGGCAGTCGAAGAAGAACGGCACGTCGATGCAGTGCACGGCGGCGTCGAACTTCGTGGAGCGGAACGCGATGCGGTACACCCAGGTGGGGGCCGCGCCCCGCGCGCGGGCCGTTTTCACGACTCCGGTGCGGAACATCTTGTCGGTGATCAGGCGTCCGAGTACGGCGGCGTGTCCGCGCGCGACCACGGGCTGGTTCGCGGCGAGGTAGCCCCGTCGGACGGCTGAGGTCAGCTTGAAGGGACGCAGCAGCAGAGCAAGGGGGATCCAGCGCAGCTTGCTGGCCTGATCCTGCACCGCCATCGAGAACTCATCGTCCGTGGCGCCGAGAACCAGGGGCTTGTCCGCGCCGACTCCCTGCGCGAGGGACTGTGCGGTGGGACGGATGATGAGATCACCGTCGACGGCGGGGCCGAGCCCGAGTCCTTCATCGACCGTCTCGCCCATCGAGCTGAGGTCGAGCTGGCTGAGCTTTCGCTGCGCGGCAAGCACGTCCTCCTCCGAGACCGAGGAGAATCCCTCGCGCGTTGCGGGGACCCCGAGTTCGCGCGCCATCTTCGCGCTGAATGCGCGTGCGCGCTCCGGGGCGACATCGGCGAGCGCGCCCGACAGCGCATACACGCCGTGGAAGAGGTGCTGGGCTGCGGGCATGCCGAGCAGGGTGAGCACCGCTCCGCCTCCCGCCGATTGCCCGGCGATGGTCACGCGGGAGGGGTCTCCGCCGAACGCGGCGATGTTCTGCTGCACCCATTCCAGCCCGGCCAGCCAGTCGCGCACTCCGCGGTTGGAGGGTGCGCCGTCGATGTGCCCGAAGCCGTCGAAACCGAGCCGATAGCCGATCGAGACCGTGACGACGCCGTCACGATTGAAAGCACGGCCGTCGTACCAGGGGCTGGCAGGCGAGCCGGCGACGTACCCGCCCCCGTGGATCCACACCAGCACGGGCAGCTTCGCCGCGGTGTCACCCGGTGCGGGGGTGAAGACGTTGGCGTTGAGGGTGCTCTCGCCGGGAACCGACGGCTCGGGGATCAGCGTGACGCCGGGGTCGCCGCGCTGGGCCGTGGCACCCTGCTCCAGTGCGTCACGCACATCCGGCCAGGGTTCGACGGCGCGCGGGGCGGCGAAGCGCAGCTCCCCGACCGGAGCCTGCGCGAACGGGATGCCGAGGAAGGATGCGCTGCGCACGGATGATCCGGCGACCTCGCGCCACGCGCCGCGCACACGGCCGGCCGGCGTCTGGACTTCGACGTAGGTGGGGGATTCGGTCATGTCGTCTCCGGATCGAGGGTGCCGATGCTCATCAGCGTAGCGAGCGGCCCTTAAGTTCATTCCGTGAAATAAGTTAGGCGATGCGGGGGTGAAAAGCAATCACCGTTCGGTTTTACGCGGCCAGGGCCAATCGCGCGTGACGACAGGGGGCGCGGCTCGGCGGCGTCAGCCGAGGAGCGTGTCGATCATCCGCAGTCGTGCCGCTCGTTCGGCACCGAGCAGCGCGGCATCCGTCCCGAGCCGGCTGGCGGTGACCTGCGGGGGCGTGGCGCCACCGGCTCTGACGGCGATACGGGCGAGCTCGTCGGCGATGTCCTCGGCGAAGGCTGCCAGGTATCCGCCCAGAACCACGCGATCGGCACCCACGGTGAGCAGGGCGATCTGGAGAGTACGGGCGACGTGGGGGAGAGCTGCAGCCCACGCGTCCACGAATCCGCCACGCCCGTCCCGGACCCCGGCGACGAACCGCTCAAGGGCGGCGTCGAGTCCTTCCGTGTCCGCCACATCGGCGAGACCGGCGTTCGCGAGAAGCACGTCCGGACCGGCCACGGTGACCAGGCAACCGTGCTGCCCGCATTCGCAGAGCATGCCGCCGGGGATCACCGGCAGATGGCCGAGCATGCCCGCCCATCCCGCAGACCCGGTCAGCGCACGGCCGTCCGCGAACACGGCGCCCCCGATACCCGAGTCGCTCTTCAGATACACCAGGTGTGCCGGCGACCCGGCATCGGCGTGCTCTTCCAGCGCGGCGACGGATGTGTCGGCGATGAGCGGGATCTGCGCTGCGCTGAGACGGGGCAGGCGCTGCTGGAGCAGGCCGATGAGATCGACGCGCTCCCAGCCGAGATCGGTGTCGGCGAGCACGACGGCCGGTGTGCCGCCCACCGGCGCCCAGACCACGACGGACAGATCCGCCAGCGGACGGCCGATCGCCGCGGCATGGCCGAGGGCCTCCGACACCACCCGCGCCAGAGCGTCGACGACGGGGCCGGGATCTCCGATCGGACGTCCGTGGCGCCGCGAGAACCGGGCGAGGCGCTGGCCATCCAGCGTGGACACCACCGCCTCCACCCGATCTGCGTCAAGAGTGGCGATGATGAGGGCCACATCGGCGGCCGACAACTCCAGCAGCGTCTTCGGGCGGCCCCGTCCCTCGGGGGCGATGCGATCGGATTCGCGCACGATCTCGTGCTCGATGAGCTCCGCGGACAGCGACGTGATCGCCCCGCGGGTGAGGCCGGTCTCCAGAGCGAGCTCGCTGCGGGAGAGCGGGCCCGACGTCAGGGCCAGTGCCACCAGCCCCAGATTGTGGCGACGCACGTCCTCCGAGGTGAGTGAACCGCGCGAGGAGTCAGTGGTGGGCACCCTTCGATTCTCTCGCAGGCGGCGCACTCGACGCGTCATTGGTGTCGGTGTGGGTCGCGCCCGCGTGGTTGTGGCTCGGGCGTCTCGAACCGTCAGCACGTCGCGAAAAGAGGAGCGTGTCGCGAAACCAGGACGAAACGGCGGCTGTCGTCCTGGTTTGGGGACATGACCCTCGTTTCGGACCCGCGTCTCACCGGAGCGTGCCGCGCCATGAGCCGGTTGCGCGGCCGACGGGTGTCGGCTTGGCTGAGAGGGTTGCTGCAGGACGGGAGAGGCGATGCATCGGATCGACGACGGACATGCGGGCGCACGTCCGCGCATCGGGCTCTGCTCGGTCACGTTCCGCCAGCTGACGGCGGAGCAGATCATCACCGCCGCCGCTGCGGCAGGGCTGGAGAGCATCGAGTGGGGTGCGGACATCCACGTTCCGGCTGGCGATCCGGCGCGGGCGGAGATCGTGGCACAGCGCACCGCCGATGCCGGCCTCGCCGTCGCGTCGTACGGGTCGTACTGGCGCGCAGATGAGGACATCTCTCCGGTGCTGGATTCGGCGGCGTCGCTCGGTGCCGATCGAATGCGGATCTGGGCCGGGCGGATCGGCTCAGCGGAGGCGAGCGAGGCGGAGCGGAGTGCGATCACCGAGGCGATCGCCGACGCATGTGCCTCGGCGCGCGAACGGGGGATCACGCTCGCGCTCGAATACCACTCCGGCACCATCGCCGACACGCCCGCGGCGGTTCGGAGTCTGCTGGACGACGTGCCGGCGCTGCGCACCTACTGGCAGCCGACGGTGGGGGCATCGGATGATGCGGCCCTGCACGAGTACGAACTGTTGCGCGCCGCCGTCGCCGCCGTGCACGTCTTCTCCTGGTGGCCGACGACGGAGCGCCTCCGGCTGGCGGAACGGGCGAGCCTGTGGGCGGCGCTTTTCCAGACGGCCACCGAGCCGCGTGACGCCCTGCTGGAGTTCCTGCCGCACGATGATCCGGCACTCCTCGCGGGCGAAGCCGCGACGCTGCGGGACTGGGTCGCAAGCCGTTCATGAACGTGCCCCCGGGCACTCTCCGGGTGTGCGTGGTGGGATAGGCATATGCCCGCTCCCGAGAACGCCCTCTCGCTCACCGTCGTCGATCCATCGGCGATCACCGTCGACGCGCTCAAGCGTCTCTATCGGATCACCGGCCGGTCAAGCGTGGAGCTGCGAGACGCGATCCTCGCTGGCGCGCCCGTGTACTCTGTATCGTTGTTCGGCAATGACCACATCCATGTGGTTCCGCGCCTGGAGCGCACCGCGGCGCTGCTCGACGAGCTCGGAGTCCGCTACGTCGTGCACGGATGGGTCGACGGCGTGGTCGAGGAGATCCCGGCGGAGCTGATGCGGCAAATCATCCAGGGCGCCGACGGACAGCTCGGCTAACTGCAGCGGCAAAGTCGGCTATTGAGCGGTGATCCCTCACGGGGAGGCGACTTATCGCGTTTCCTCGAGTGATTGGTGAGCCCGGATCACGAGAATGGCGCCGAGTATCGCCGAACTCAGGGAGCATAAGCCCAGAAGCACGGGGCGACAAATCCGACGGCGAAAGCAGATATTGCGCCCCCAACCATCATGATGACGCTGAGGCAAGCACGTGAAGGACACGTTCCTGGTGCTCAGGATCGAGAGGTTTTCTTGGCATAGCGTCGCTTGCTCACAGAGAACCAGTCGTGCTGTGGGTTCGGTGTCTACTTTGCTGTAGTTGGAACCGAATCGCTGGAAAACCTCTGCGCCTTCGGCTCCAAATTGGAGCCAAAGGCGCAGAGATTCAGCCAAGAGAAATCAATCGTGACTCTGCATGCTTCCGATCGCCTGCGAGTTTGCACGGGAGTCCAGCGTTTAGGGAGCGCTGCACGATCACCGTGCGGTCCCGCGGTGCGTTTCCCGGCGCTGCCCAGGGAAAATCTGCCGCTTGAGGAAGAGGCGGCGACTGCGGTGGAAGTTAGTCATGGCGGCGAAGCAGTGGGACCGGCCTCGCCCAGGTGGCCACGCGCAGGAGCCATTCAACCGGGCCATAGGAGAACACCCGCAGCCATGCACGGCCGAGTAGTGACTGGGCGGCCAGCACTCCCACGCTCATCGCCAGAACTGGCCAAACTTGTGTCATGTGTCCATAGTCGGCGAAGAGCGCGGCAATTGCGAAGAAGGCGGCTCCTGTCACGTAGTTGGTCAACGCCAGGCGTCCCAGCGGTTCGAAGATGAAGACGAGAACTCGACGGACTGGTGTGCGCCACAACAACGCAAGACCAGTGACATAGACAACCGCCATGATCACGCCCGCGACAATCCCCGAGACGGTGAAGCGCGGGTCGCCAAACTCGGCGAGCTGCCAGAGCACCGCAGGAACCGCGACGAGCGTCGCGATGACGAACGTTACCGCTACCGGGCGACCCGCGTGCTCCAGTTGTGCCGGGATTCCGTATGTGGCCGCCGCCGCACCGAGAAGCATCACGCCGGCCTCTGTCGGCCAACCGAGGGCGTACAGCGTAGCGGAGCTTGCTACTCCGAGTGCCAGGATGAGCCATCTCGGGGCGTACAACACAATCGGAACGACAAGCGCGCCGAACATGCCGTACTCGATGAGAATGTTGCCCGGGTAGATGAGCCCGAGCAAAGCGCCGATGAGGGCGATGACGATCAGTCGGCGTGCCAGGACGAGCCACGACGAGCGGGAGCGCGCGCGGGCGCTGCGGTCCACGAAAACGAGGCTCATGCCGAACAGGAACACGAAGATCGGAACGAAACGTGTCTGTACAGCGAGGTAGAGGAAATCGCGGGCAGGGTCTTGGGGAACAAAGTCGTTGCCCAGTCCCACCTTGGTGATGTCCAAGGCGTTGACCAGCAAGATCCCGGCCACTGCGAATCCCCGCAATGAATCGAGGAAATTCCAACGCTTTCCGCTTCGGGGTGACTGCGGCTCCATCCGGTGAACGGGCCGCGCTGATTGGGCGTCTCTCGGCTCTGAACTTGGCATATTGCTTCCTGACGGTGTGATGAACTCGGTGTGCTCGGCGGCAACAGCGGCGCGCGTGAGCCAAAAAGCCTATTAAGAACCGAGCGGGGCCCCCTATTGTTCTCCACACGTCTGTTCACGCACGGTGGTGAGAAGGCTCCGGATGTCGCCGTAGATCCCCGCACACGTTCTCCCGTTCGGGTTCTTCTCGCCCTGAGGGAGGCTGGAGTGCCGGGCCTCAGTCAGGGCGCGGGCGCGAAGGCCGCGAACAGGTCGCGAACCGAGCCCGCCATGTCGATTCCCGGGTCGGTGAGCCACTGCAACTGCAGCCCGTCGGAGGTGGCGTGCAGGATGCGCGCGAAGGAGTCGGCCGGTATCGCGTCGGTGATGATCCCGGCTCGCTGGGCAGCAGCCGCGATGCGCGCGAATCGTGCGTGGAGCTGCTCGCTGCGCTCCAGGAAGTAGTCGTGGGCCGGGTGCTCGGCGTCCGCGGCGTCGACCGCGAGGCGGGAGAACAGCTCGACGAGCCCGGGGACCGAGGCGTTGTGGCGGATGACGGCGAGGTAGGCCTGCGTCGCCTGCTCCCACACGGCGGCGGCGTCGCTGGTGTCGAGGTCCGGGAGGATGAAGGTGAGCCCGTCCACTTCGTCGCGCTTGCGGAGGATCGCCGTGAACAGCTCTTCCTTGCTGTCGAAGTAGTGAAGGAGCCCCGGAGGCGTGAGGCCTGCGGCATCCGCGATCTCCTTGACCGACGCTCCGCGCATGCCGGAACGGGCGATCACCTCGAGCGCGCGCTCCAGGATCTCCTCGCGTTTGGCGATGCCCTTCGCGTACGCACCCCGTTTTGCCATGAGCCGAGTCTGCCAGGTGCGGGGGCCATTGCCATCACAAACCGAATGACGTAAAGTTTTCGCCACGGCCCGCACGCTCATCGACGAGAGGATTCCCATGACCGGCTCCGGACAGCTTCCCGAGGTCTCCGACCTCACCACCGCCGAGAAGGCATCGCTCACCAGCGGCGCGGACTTCTGGACCACGAAGTCGGTGGAGCGCGCCGGAGTCCCGGCGCTCATGCTCACCGACGGGCCGCATGGCCTGCGCAAGCAGAACACCGGAGGGGACCACCTGGGCCTGGGCGACAGCGTGCCTGCTACCTGCTTCCCGCCCGCGGTGGGACTCGGCTCGTCGTGGGACCCCGATCTGGCGGAACGGGTCGGCGTGGCGCTCGGCGTGGAATCGGCCATCGAAGACGTCGCCGTGATCCTCGGCCCGGGCGTCAACATCAAGCGGTCGCCGCTGTGCGGCCGGAACTTCGAGTACTTCTCCGAGGACCCGCTGATCGGCGGTGTGATGGGTGCGGCGCTGGTGCGCGGCATCCAGTCCCAGGGCGTCGGGTCGTCGCTGAAGCACTTCGCCGCCAACAACCAGGAGACCGACCGCATGCGGGCCTCCAGCGACGTTGACGCTCGCCCCCTGCGGGAGATCTACCTGCGTGGCTTCCAGCGGGTGGTCGCCGAGGCCCAGCCCTGGACCGTCATGTGCTCGTACAACCGCATCAACGGCGTCTACGCCTCCGAGGACCCCTGGCTGCTGACCAGCGTGCTGCGCGACGAGTGGGGATACACCGGTCTCGTCGTCTCCGACTGGGGCGCCGTCAACGATCGCGTCGCGGCGCTGGTGGCCGGGCTCGATCTGGAGATGCCCGCCAGCGGCGGACGCACCGACGCGCAGATCGTCGATGCGATCGAGTCGGGGCGCATCGACGAGTCGGTGCTGGACCTGGCGGCCGAGCGCATGCTGGAGCTCATCCGCCGGACGAGCGTCGTGGTCAAGCCCGCGGGGGCGCTGGACGTCGAGGCGCACCACGACCTTGCCCGGGAGGCTGCGGCGCGGTCCATCGTGCTGCTGCGCAACGAAGGCGACATCCTTCCGTTGAACCCGCAGCAGCGCATCGCCGTGGTCGGTGCCTTCGCCGACCAGCCGCGCTATCAGGGCGCCGGCTCCTCGCTGATCAACCCCACTCGTCTGGATCGCGCGCTGGAGGAGATCCGCGCGATCGCGCCGGATGCGACCTACGCGGCCGGCTTCTCGCTCGACGGTTCCGGAGACGCGGCCGCGCTGCGCGCCGAAGCCGTGGCCGTTGCGGCGGAGGCCGATGTGGTCGTGGCCTTCCTCGGCCTTCCCGCTGCAGCGGAGTCCGAGGGCTACGACCGGACCGACATCGACCTGCCCGCCGACCAGCTCGCGCTGGTGGCGGAGCTGCGTGCGGCGAACCCGAACATCGTGGTGGTGCTCTCCAACGGTGGTGTGGTGGCGTTGCCGTTCCGTGACGAGGTCCCCGCGATCGTGGAGGCCTGGCTCGGTGGGCAGGGTGGTGGTCATGCCGCCGCCCAGGTGCTGTTCGGCGCCGTCAACCCGTCCGGGCGCCTCACCGAGACGATCCCGCTGAAGCTGGAGGACAACCCGTCCTTCGGGAACTTCCCCGGTGAGTTCGGCCACGTCCGCTACGGCGAGGGGATCCTCGTGGGCTACCGCTGGTACGACGCGCGGGAGCTGGAGGTGGCCTACCCCTTCGGACACGGTCTGTCGTACACCTCGTTCGCGTACGGCGACGTGTCCGCAGCGGCGGGCGACGACGGGATCACGGTCCGCGTGGACGTCACCAACACCGGCGAGCGAGACGGACGCACGGTCGTGCAGGCCTATGCCTCGATCGGTGCCTCCGTCGTGCAGCGAGCGCCCCGCGAGCTGAAGGCGTTCCAGTCGGTGGCCATCGCTGCCGGTGCCACGACGACTGTCGAACTGCGGATCCCGCGCGCCGATCTGGCGTACTGGGACGTGCGTGTGGACCGCTGGGTGGTGGAGGGCGGCGAGTACACCGTCTCGGTCGGCGAATCCAGCCGCGACCTGCGCGGGTCCGCGACGGTGAGCGTGACAGCCGACGAGGTGAACATTCCGATCACCCCCGACTCCTCGCTGGGTGAGGTTCTGGCGCACCCGGTCGTGGGGCCCATGGTGCAGCAGGCGATCTCCGGGTTCCTCGGTGCGGGTTCCGATGCACCCACCGAGCTCGACGAGGGCATGCTGGCGATGCTGCAGTCGCTTCCGCTCGCGCGGATGGTCGCCTTCCCGGGCTCTCCGATGACACCCGATGCGATGCATCAGCTGATCGCGGCCGCGAACGCCTGAGAGTCGGCGTCCGGGCAGACGACGGGCCGCGATCTTTCGGGATCGCGGCCCGTCGCCCTGCCAGGTCAGGCGTCGCGGCGAGGCCCCTCGGAGGGCACGATGGGGAAGATCGCGGGCTCGGCGAAGCCCGCCTCGGTGAAGGCGGCACGCACGGCGGACTCCACCGCGGCGGCGTCGTCGATGCGTACCAGCGCGATGGCCGCCCCGCCGAAGCCGCCGCCCGTCATGCGGGCACCGATCGCTCCCGCGGCAAGGCCGGCGTCCACCGCAAGGTCCAGCTCGGGGGTGGAGATCTCGAAGTCGTCGCGCATGGAGACGTGGGATGCGACAAGCAGGTCGCCGATGGCGGCCGGCCCCTGCTCGCGAACAGTGCGAACGGTGTCCAGCACGCGCTGGTTCTCGGTGACGATGTGGCGCACGCGCCGGAACGTGACGTCGTCGAGCTTCTCCTCCGCCGCGGCGAGGTCGGCGACGCCGAGGTCGCGCAGCGCCGGAACACCCATCTCCCGCGCACCGCGCTCGCAGGACTCACGACGCGCCCGGTAGCCGCCGGTGGCGTGCTCGTGCGACGTGCGGGTGTCGATCACGAGGATCTCGATGCCTGCTGCCTGGAAGCCCACCGACACCGACTGGACATCGAGCGTGCGGCAGTCGAGGAAGGTGGCGGCGTCTGCACGTCCGTGCATCACCGACATCTGGTCCATGATGCCGGTGGGAGCTCCCACGGCTTCGTTCTCGGCCTTGCGCCCGGCCACAGCCAGGGTCGTGGCGTCTGCTCCAAGGCCCCAGATCTCGTTCATCGCGGTGGCTGCGGCGCCCTCCAGTGCCGCGGACGACGACAGGCCGGCCCCCACCGGGACGTCCGAGTCGAAGGCGAAGTCGAGCCCGGTGGCGGGCGCCTCGGGGAAGGCGGCGCGCAGTGCCCAGGCGACGCCGAGAGGATATGCGGCCCAGGTGGGAACGGCCGGCTCGCCGTCACTCGGGAAGAGCGTGTCGAGGTCGGCGAGGGCGACGTCGACGGGCTCCGGCGAGAAGGACGAGATGACCCGGATCCGCGCGTCCTCTCGCGGCGCCACCGCGGCGAACGTGCGCGCAGGGATCGCGAAGGGCAGCACGAAGCCGTCGTTGTAGTCGGTGTGCTCGCCGATGAGGTTGGCGCGACCGGGAGCCGAGTACACGGCGGTGGGCTCGGCGTCATACGCGGTACGGAACAGGTCGCGGGCAGTGGTGTCGCTCACGGGTCTCTCTCAATGCGGGGCGGCGGCGTCGCCGCGGGCTGGTGGGTGGGCGGTCGTCGTTCAGACTGAGACGGAGGCGATGGCGGCGCGGATGCGCTCGGCGGCGGCCTCCGGCGGCACGTCACCGATCCATGCGCCCATCGCGGCCTCGCTGCCGGCGAGGAACTTGAGCTTGTCGGCGCCGCGGCGGGGGCTGGTCAGCTGCAGGTGCAGGCGCGCGCTCGTGCGCGCGCGATTGACCGGCGCGGCGTGCCACGCGGCGATGTAGGGCGTCGGGTCCTCATAGATCGCATCCACCCCGCGCAGCAGGCGGAGATAGAGGTGGGACAGCTCGGCGCGCTGCGCTTCGTCGGTCTCCGCGAAGTCGGCGACGTGACGGTGCGGGACCATGTGGATCTCGATGGGCCAGCGCGCGGCGAACGGCACGAACGCCGTCCAGTGCTCGCCCTGCAGGACCACACGCGGACCCGCCTGCTCGAATTCCAGAATGCGATCGAAGAGATCGTCACCCACTCGCTCGATCGAATCCAGCAGCCGCGTGGTGCGCGGCGTGATGTACGGGTAGGAGTAGATCTGACCGTGCGGATGAGGGAGCGTGACCCCGATGGCCGCTCCCCGGTTCTCGAACACGAAGACCTGTTCCACGCCCGGCAGCGCGGACAGGGCGGCCGTGCGATCGGCCCAGGCCTCGATGATCGTCCGTGCGCGTGAGGGCGTCTGGGAACCGAAGGACCCGGCGTGCTCCGGGCTGAAGCAGACCACCTCGCAGCGTCCCACCGACGTTCGCGTACGACCGAGCCCGACCTGGGCGAGATCGTCCAGCCCGCGCGGTGCGTCGGACGCGGCAGGGGCGGTGCCGATCGCCTCGGCGAGTTCCGGGCCGAAGGACGGCGACTTGTTCTCGAACACCGCGACGTCGTAGCGCGACGGCACCTCGGAGGGATTCGTGGGTGACTGGGGTGCGAGCGGGTCGAGCTCGGCGGGCGGCATCATCGCGCGGTTCTGTCGTGCCGCGGCGATGGACACCCATTCCCCGGTGAGGACGTCCTGGCGCATGGTGGCGGTGGCGGGGCGAGGATCCAGCGCGCGTGCGTCGACGGCGCGTTCGGGGGAGAGCGTGGTGTCCGCGTCGTCGAAGTACATGAGTTCGCGGCCGTCGGCCAGGCGCGTCGCGCGCTTGATCACCCCGGCGCTGAGTGCGCTCACCTGCTGCTCGACGTCCATCACACGTTCCTCTCCGCACGGGCCCGAGCCACAGCATAATCAGCGCCCATGTTTACGTCAACATGCCTGTCTGTGCAGGGATGTGACAGCATGTGAGGCATGACCTCCGCCCGCCGTCCCGCCATGAGCGATGTGGCAGCCCTGGCCGGCGTCTCCGGACAGACCGTCTCCCGCGTGATCAACGGGCATGACAACGTCAGCCCCGACACCCGTGCGCGGGTGGAGAGCGCACTCGCCGAGCTCGGCTATCGCCCGCACCGGGCCGCTCGC
>Ga0308158_10004481_pt1 | contig 11807 bp, 6 predicted proteins | sample PhyBR2_FD_201038 | JGI IMG/M metagenome (GOLD analysis project Ga0308158, IMG submission 201038) | Phyllosphere microbial communities from UC Gill Tract Community Farm, Albany, California, United States - DLSLB.R2 | ecosystem: Host-associated > Plants > Phyllosphere > Unclassified | place: USA...
CGGCCGTGATGCTCGGTCCGGGCGAGCATGCCACCATCGCGCGCGACTCCGTGACCGCGGTGATGATGATCATCCTGAACCTCGTCGTGGGCGTGTGTCTCATCGTCGGCGGGCTGCGGCACGGCGCGATGCGCCCCAACCGCACCGGCTCGGGTGTCTATGTCGCGCTGATCACCGTGCTCTCTGCCACGGCCCTCGTGGTGCCGGCCGCCCTTCCCGGCGGCTCTTACCCGGCGGCGGGTGCCGTCGTGATCAGCGTGATCACCATCGCTCTGTACGGCTTCTTCCTCTGGCGTCAGACCGGACCGCAAGCCGATGACTATCGCGAGGTGGGTGAGTCCGCGGCGGTGACTCGCGCCCCGCTCCGCGAGACCGTGCGTCAGCACGGGAGCGAGCTGGCGGCGCGCACGGCGCTGCTGATCGCGACCATGATCCCCATCGTGCTGCTCTCGCACCACCTGGCGACGCTGCTCGATGTCGCGTTCGATGCCATCGGCGCCCCCGCTGCACTCGCGGGAGTCGTGATCGCACTGATCGTCTTCACGCCCGAGACCATCACGGCGGTGCGCGCCGCGCGTGCCGGCGAGATCCAGCGTGTGGTGAACCTCTGCCTCGGCGCGTTCGTCTCCACGGTCGGACTCACCATCCCGTCGGTGCTGATCATCGGGCTCGTGACCGGGCAGACGGTGATTCTCGCCGAGTCCCCGGTCATGCTCGTGCTGGTGGCAGCTACGGTCCTGACCACGGCGGTGACGTTCCTCGGCAAACGGGTTACCGCGACACACGGCGCGGTCCACGTCGCCCTGTTCGCCCTCTTCGGCTTCCTGCTGTTTCTCTGAGGGAGGCAGCGCCGGAAGCGCCGGAAACGCCGGATGGCCGGTCCTTTCGGGACCGGCCATCCGTGTCACGCGGCGAGGCCGCGGGACGACGTTACGACTGGTACGCGGGGGCGGCACCCTGGACGGCGTCGCCGACCTTGTGCACCCGCAGGTCGTTGGTGGAGCCGACGATCCCGGGAGGGGAACCGGAGATCACCACGACCTTGTCCCCGACCTGCGCCAGGCCGGACGAGAGCAGGTGGTCATCCACCTGCGCGAACATCGCGTCCGTGTGCGTCACCGTGTCGACCAGCGTGGTGCGGATGCCCCACGTCAGCGAGAGACGACGACGGATAGCCGGATCCGGCGTGTACGCCAGCATCGGGATCTTGGAGCGCAGCCGCGACATACGGCGAGCTGAGTCACCGGACTGCGTGAACACGCAGAGGAACTTGGCCTCGACGAAGTCGGCCACCTCGGCGGCGGCGAGGGTGATCGCGCCGCCCTGGGTGCGAGGCTTGGTGCCGATGGGCGCGATGCGCTCCAGACCGTGGTCCTCGGTCGACTCGATGATGCGCGCCATGGTCTGGACGACGATCACCGGATAGTCGCCCACGCTGGTCTCGCCCGAGAGCATGACCGCGTCTGCACCGTCGAGCACGGCGTTCGCGACATCCGAGGTCTCGGCGCGCGTGGGTACGGGGCTGGAGATCATCGATTCGAGCATCTGCGTCGCCACGATGACCGGCTTCGCCATGCGGCGGGCCAGCTCCACAGCGCGCTTCTGCACGATGGGGACGGCTTCGAGAGGAAGCTCGACACCCAGGTCGCCGCGGGCCACCATGATGCCGTCGAACGCGTCGACGATCTCTTCCAGTGCGTCGACGGCCTGCGGCTTCTCGATCTTCGCGATGGTGGGCAGGAACTTGCCCTCCTCGCGCATGATCTCGTGCACGCGCTCGATGTCGGCGGCATTGCGCACGAAGGACAGCGCGATGAGGTCCGCACCGATCTTGAGCGCCCAGCGCAGGTCCTGCTCGTCCTTCTCGCTGAGCGCGGGGACGTTCACGGCCACGCCGGGAAGGTTGATGCCCTTGTTGTTGGACACGTTGCCGGCCACGATCACGCGGGTGGTCACGGTCGTCCCGTCGGACTCCACGACCTCCACACGGACCTTGCCGTCGTCGATCAGCAGGTGATCGCCCGGCTTGACGTCCTGGGGCAGGCCCTTGAACGTGGTGCCGACGATCTCCTTGGTGCCGGGAACGTCTTCTGTCGTGATCTTGAAGATGTCCCCGACGTCGAGGTAGTGCGGTCCGTCCGCGAACTTCGCGAGGCGGATCTTCGGACCCTGCAGGTCCACCAGGATGGCGACGGCGCGACCGGCGTCGTCGGCTGCCCGGCGCACGTTCGCGTAGTTCGCGTCGTGCACCGAGTAGTCGCCGTGACTGAGGTTCAGCCGGGCGACGTCTACGCCCGCGTCGATAATGGCGCGGACACTCTCATAGGTGGATGTTGCAGGTCCCAGGGTTGCGACGATTTTCGCGCGTCTCATCCGTATGTGCTCCGGTTGTCTGGGTGGGGGTTTTCGGGCCGATGGCCGCTGCCAGCCTACGCGGATGGCAGGCCGATGGCGACTTCGCTGGCCCGGACGGGCGCGGCGAGCGTGGAGGTTCCCATGAGGTACGCGTCCACAGCTGCTGCCGCGGCGCGCCCCTCGGCGATCGCCCACACGATCAGGGACTGTCCCCGACCGGCATCACCGGCGACGAAGACCCCCGGTGTCGTGGTGCTGTAGTCGTCCTCACGGGCGAGGGAGCCCCGCTCGGTGAAGACCGCGTTCAGCTGCGCGTCGATGCCGGAGCGCTCGGGCCCGGTGAAGCCCATCGCGATCAGCACGAGGTCGGCGGGGATCTCCCGCTCAGTCCCATTCTTGGGCACGCGGCGCCCGTCCACGAACTCCGTCTCGGCGACACGCAGGGCGCGCACCTCACCGGCCTCGTTGGAGAGGAACTCGACGGTGGAGGCGAGGAAGACGCGCTCACCGCCCTCCTCGTGCGCTGAGGAGACCTCGAAGACGGTGGGGTCCATGGGCCACGGCTGGTGCTCGGGGCGCTCAGAGCCGGGCTGGCGTCCGATCGCGAGGTTCGTGACGCTCAGGGCTCCCTGACGGTGGGCGGTGCCGATGCAGTCCGCACCGGTGTCGCCACCGCCGATGACGACGACGTGCTTGCCCTCGGCGCTGATCTGGTTGGCCACCGTGTCACCGGCGACCGCCTTGTTCGACTGCACGAGGTAGTCCATGGCGAAATGCACGCCGGCGAGGTCACGTCCCGGAATCGCGAGATCGCGCGGCACGGTGGATCCCGTGGCGACGACGATCGCGTCGTAGCGGTCCTGCAGATCCGACCACGTGATGTCCCGGCCGATCTCCACACCGGCACGGAAGCGCGTGCCCTCGTCCTGCATCTGACGCAGCCGCGTCTCCAGGTGGTGCTTCTCCATCTTGAAGTCCGGGATGCCGTAGCGCAGCAGCCCGCCAATGCGGTCATCGCGCTCGAAGACGGCCACGGTGTGACCGGCACGGGTCAGCTGCTGCGCGGCCGCGAGTCCTGCGGGCCCGGATCCGACGACCGCCACGGTCTTGCCGGTGATACGTCCCGGAGGCTGCGGCTGGACCCATCCGTTACCGAAGGCCTCGTCGATGATGGTCTGCTCGATCGACTTGATCGTGACCGCGGGCTGGTTGATGCCCAGCACGCACGCGCTCTCACACGGTGCCGGGCACAGCCGCCCGGTGAACTCCGGGAAGTTGTTGGTGGCGTGCAGCCGGTCGATGGCGGCGCGGCCCTCGCCGCGCCAGGTGAGGTCGTTCCACTCCGGGATGAGGTTGCCGAGGGGGCACCCCTGGTGGCAGAACGGCACACCGCAGTCCATGCAGCGTCCCGCCTGGCGTCGGACCACGGCGGTGTCGCCGGGCTCGTACACCTCCCGCCAGTCCATGATGCGCACCGGCACGGGGCGACGGCTGGGCAGCTCACGCTGCGTCGTCTTCAGGAATCCCTGGGGGTCAGCCACGGGTCACCTCCAGAATCTGGTGCCAGACCACATCGCCGTCGGGGTCGAGTCCCGCGGCCTCCGCTTCCTGGCGGGTCTTGAGAACGGCCGCGTAGTCCCGCGGCACCACGCGGGCGAACTGCGGCGCCTCGTCGTGGAAGTTGGCCAGCAGCGAGGCAGCACGGGTCGACCCGGTGCGCTCGACGTGCTGGGTGAGGAGGTCTCGCAGGATCTCTTCGTCGGCAGCGCCCAGCGACTCGACCCGCAGCTCGCCGCTTCGCAGTGCGTCCTGGTTCACCAGCTCACGGCGAAGGCGATACACGTAGGCCGTGCCCCCGCTCATGCCGGCGCCGAAGTTGCGGCCCGTGGCGCCGAGGATCACGGCGAGCCCCCCGGTCATGTACTCGAGGGCATGATCGCCCACGCCTTCGACCACCGCGGTTGCACCGGAGTTGCGCACCAGGAACCGCTCACCCACGACCCCGCGGAGGTACAGCTCGCCGGATGTCGCACCGTAGCCGATGACGTTACCCGCGATCACGTTGCGGGAGGCGTCGAAGCGCACCGCCGCCGGCGGCTGCACGGTGACGATACCGCCAGAGAGGCCCTTGCCGACGTAGTCGTTCGCGTCGCCTGCGAGGTTGAGGGTGATGCCGGAGGGCAGGAACGCCCCGAGCGACTGACCAGCCGAACCCTGCAGGTTCACGGTGATCGAGTCGGCGGGCAGACCGTACTGCCCGCGCGCCTTCGTCACCTGGTGACCCAGCATCGTCCCCACAGCCCGCTCGGTGTTGCGGATGGGCAGGTCGATCGTGATCGTCCCGCCGTCCGCGATCACCGAGCGCGAGCGGTTGATCAGCTCGACGTCGAAGTGCTTCTCCAGCTCGTGGTCCTGCTCACGGCCATGCTTGCGCGGCGCGTCTGCCGGCAGCTCGGGACCTGCCAGGATCGGGGTGAGATCCAGCCCCTGCGTCTTCCAGTGGCGAACAGCGTTCTCCACGTCGAGCAGCTCGGCATGGCCCACGGCCTCATCGATGGAGCGGAAACCGAGCTTGGCGAGGTACTCGCGCACTTCCTCGGCGATGAACTCCATGAAGTTCACGACGTACTCCGCCTTGCCTGTGAAGCGCTCGCGCAGCACCGGGTTCTGGGTCGCGACACCCACCGGGCAGGTGTCGAGGTGGCATACGCGCATCATGATGCAGCCGCTGACGACCAGCGGCGCCGTGGCGAAGCCGAACTCCTCCGCGCCCAGCAGCATGCCGATGATGACGTCGCGGCCGGTCTTCAGCTGGCCGTCGACCTGAACGACGACACGGTCACGCATGTCGTTGATCATGAGGGTCTGCTGCGTCTCGGCCAGACCGAGCTCCCACGGGGTTCCCGCGTGCTTGAGCGAGTTCACGGGGCTCGCGCCCGTGCCACCGTCGTGTCCGGAAACGAGCACGACGTCGGACAGGGCCTTGGCCACGCCGGCTGCCACCGCGCCGATGCCGGACTGCGAGACCAGCTTGGTGTGGATTCGCGCGGCGGGGTTGGCTCGCTTCAGGTCGAAGATGAGCTGCTTGAGGTCCTCGATCGAGTAGATGTCGTGGTGCGGCGGCGGGGAGATGAGACCGACGCCCGGCGTGCCACCACGGGTGCGCGCCACCCACGGGTAGACCTTCTCCGGCGGCAGCTGGCCGCCCTCACCGGGCTTGGCCCCCTGGGCGAGCTTGATCTGGATGTCGTCGGCCTCAGTGAGGTACAGGCTGGTCACACCGAAGCGACCACTGGCCACCTGCTTGATGGCGCTCCGGCGAGCGGGGTCGAGCAAGCGCTCCACATCCTCGCCGCCCTCACCCGTGTTGGACTTGCCGCCGATGCTGTTCATCGCGATCGCGAGCGTCTCGTGGGCCTCACGCGAGATCGAGCCATAGCTCATCGCTCCGGTCGAGAACCGCTTGACGATCGAGGAGACCGACTCCACCTCGGAAAGCGGAACGGGGGTGCGCACACCGAAGCGCAGTCCGAACATACCCCGGAGCGTCTTTAGCTCGGCGGCCTGGTCATCCACGGCCTTGGTGTACTCGCGGAAGATGTCGTAGCGGCGGTTGCGCGTCGAGTGCTGCAGACGGAACACCGTGTCCGGGTTGAACAGGTGCGGGGGGCCGCTGCGGCGCCACTGGTACTCCCCACCGGTCCACAGCCGCTCGTGCGCTCGCGCCGCCTCGTCCTTCGGGTAGGCGAAGTCGTGCCGCTGCTGGTTCTCGGCCTCGATCACCTCGATATCGATGCCACCGAGCTTGGACTCGGTTCCGCGGAAGTAGGCGTCGATCACATCCTGCGACAGGCCGATGGCCTCGAACACCTGGGCGCCGGCGTAGGAGCGGACCGTCGAGATGCCCATCTTCGACATGATCTTCAGCACACCCTTGCCCAGGGCGTGGATGAGGTTGTGCACTGCCTCGTGCTCGGTGACGCCCTCGATGAAGCCGGTGCGCACCAGGTGCTCCACCGTCTCCATCGCGAGGTACGGGTTCACGGCGGATGCGCCGTACCCGATGAGCGTCGCGACGTGGTGAACCTCGCGCACGTCGCCGGCCTCGACGATCAGCCCCACACGCATGCGCGTCTCGCGGCGGATCAGGTGGTGGTGCACGGCGCTGGTGAGCAGTAGGGACGGAATCGGAACGAGGTCCTTGTCGCTGTCGCGGTCCGACAGGATGAGGAACTCCGCACCGGATGCGATGGCCGCATCGACCTCGTCGTAGATCTCCTCGATCCGCTTCGCGAGCGTGCCGGGGCCCGCGTCGAAGTGGTAGAGACCGCGGATGGTCGCCGAGGAGCGTCCCGGCAGTGCCTTGGCGATGTGCTGGATCTTCGCCAGCTCGTCGTTGTCGATCACCGGGAAGTCCAGGGTCACGCTGCGGGCGTGCTCCGGGCCCCAGGAGAGAAGGTTCTTCTCCGGACCGATTCCGATGCGCAGGCTCGTCACCACGGACTCGCGGATGGAGTCCAGCGGCGGGTTGGTCACCTGCGCGAACTGCTGCGTGAAGTAGTCGAACAGCAGACGCGGACGATCGCTCAGCACCGCGATGGGGGTGTCGGACCCCATCGCGCCCAGCGGCTCCGCTCCCGTGCGGCCCATCGGCGCGAGGATCTTGGTGACCTCTTCCTCCGTGTAGCCGAACGTACGCTGACGTCGGGTGATCGAGGCCACCGGGTGGACGATGTGCTCGCGGTCGGGAAGGTCAGCCAGACGCACGGCGCCGGTCAGCCATTCCTCCCACGGCTCCAGGTTGGCCAACTCCGTCTTGACCTCGTCATCGCTGATGATGCGGCGCTGCTCGGTGTCGACTAGGAACATGCGTCCGGGCTGCAGCCGGCCGCGGCGCTTGATGCGCTCCGGCTCGAACTCCAGCACGCCGGTCTCCGAGCCGATGACGACGAGACCATCGCGCGTCTCCGTCCAACGCCCCGGGCGCAGCCCGTTGCGGTCGAGCGTGGCACCCACCTGGGTGCCATCGGTGAACAGCAGAGCGGCCGGGCCGTCCCACGGCTCCATCTGCATGGCGTGGTACTCGTAGAACGCACGCAGCTTCGGATCGATGTCCGACTGCTTCTCGTAGGCCTCCGGGACCATCATCATGATGGCGTGCGGCAGGCTGCGACCGGTCAGGGTCAGCAGCTCCAGCACCTCATCGAACGAGGCGGAGTCGCTCACGCCGTCGGTGCACACCGGAAGCAGCGGCGACATGTCACCCAGGAGCTCGGACTCGAGCTGGGACTGGCGGGCGCGCATCCAGTTGCGGTTGCCGCCGACCGTGTTGATCTCGCCGTTGTGCGCGAGCATGCGCAGCGGCTGCGCGAGGGGCCAGGACGGGAAGGTGTTCGTCGAATAGCGGGAGTGCACCACGGCCAGCTTCGAGGCGAAGCGCTCATCCTGCAGATCCGGATAGAACGGCTCCAGCTGGAGCGTGGTGACCATGCCCTTGTAGCCGATGGTGCGGGAACTCAGGGAAACAAAATACGCGCCCTGCTCGGTGCGGGCGCGTGTGCGAAGGCGGTAGGCGAGACGGTCGAGTCCCAGGCTGCTCTCGGCCGGAGCGCCACCGATGGCGGGACGCGACAGGAAGAGCTGCTCCACCTGCGGGCGGGCGTTGTAGGCGAGCTTGCCCAGGTTCTCCGGCGCGGTGGGAACGATGCGCCAGCCCAGCACATCGAGCCCCTCGGAGCGGGCGATCTCCTCGATGGCGGACTTCTGGGCCAGGCGAGGCTCCTCCTCCAGCGGCAGGAAGGCAGCACCGGCGACGTACTCTCCGACGGCCGGGAGGTCGAAATCGACGACCGCACGGAAGAACTCATCGGGCATCTGCGTGAGGATGCCCGCTCCGTCACCTGTTCCGGCGTCGGAGCCGATCGCACCACGGTGCTCGAGGTTGCGCAGCGCCTCCAGGGCGAGGCTCACGATGTCGTGGCCCGCCTCGCCGCGAAGAGTCGCGACCATGGCGAGGCCACAGGCGTCCTTCTCGAAGCGCGGGTTGTACAGGCCCTGCTGGGCTGGGAAGCCCGCCGGACCGGCGGGAAGGGTCGATGACATGGCGTCGTCCCCGGTTTCTCTCAAGGGGTTCGTGGGACGACGTCGGCCCGCGAGGAGGGTATCAGGCGCCGGCAACCGGCGTGGTTGCGGCGGGCGTTCCGCTCGTGGCGGCTTCGGAATCGTCCGTGGACTGTGCGGGTGGCTCGCTCACGTCGACGTATTCCGGGGTGGCTGCGGACGAGCCTACAGCATTCTGCGGGCCTCGGCCGACAACGTAGGGCGAGGGCTCCTGGCCCTTGTGACGCGACTGCACGATCAGGATGACCAGACCGACCACGATGCCGAGGATGGCCGACCACACGTTGGTGCGCAGGCCCAGGATGATGTCGCTCGGGTCGATGCGGATCGACTCCCACACCACGCGTCCGGCCGAGTACCAGATGAGGTAGACGGCGAACAGGCGGCCCCACTGCATCGCGATCTTCTTGCGCAGCATGAGCAGGACGATCACGCCGATCACGTTCCAGATGATTTCGTACAGGAACGTCGGGTGAAACAGCGTGTCATCGCTCAGGCCGACGGGGATGGCCGAGTTCGGGCGCGGGATGTCCAGGCCCCACGGCAGGTCGGTGGGAAGGCCGAACAGCTCGTGGTTGAAGTAGTTGCCGAGGCGGCCGATCGCCTGAGCCAGCAGCATCCAGGGTGCGATCGCGTCCGCGAAGGTCCAGAACCGCAGCCCCGTCCACTTGCAGCCCAGCCATGCGCCCAGTGCGCCGCCGATCAGGGCGCCGTAGATGGCGATGCCGCCCTCCCAGATCTTCAGCCACGCGAGCGGGTCGGTCTGGCCCTCTCCGAAGTAGAAGCCGAAGTGCGTGAAGACGTGGAACAGCCGCGCGCAGATGATCGAGATCGGCACGGTGACCAGCAGGACGTCCACGATCACCCATCGCTCCGCGCCGCGCTTGGTCAGCGTGCGGTTGGCCGCGAACGTCGCGATCACGATGCCCAGGATGATGAACAACGCGTAGAACTTGATCGAGAACGGCAGACCGAACAGCGTGAAGTCGAACGAGTTGATCTCCGGGCTCGGAATGCTCGCGGGCAGGGCCAGGGCGGAAAGCAGCATGGTTACGAGTCTACGACGCCCCGGACCGCTCCCCTGTCATCCACGACGAAACGGATGGAGCAGTGGCGCGTACCGACGATCAGCGGCGCGTGCCCGCGGACAGCGCGCGTGCTTCCGCGGCCAGGCCTTCCACACCGCCGTCGCGCAGCGCACGCACCAGTGCCGTGCCCACGATCGCGCCGTCCGCGTACTCGAGGACGCCAGCCACATGATCAGCGTTGGAGATGCCGATCCCCACGCACGCGCGACGAGCACCCTGCTCGCGCAGGCGCGCCACCAGGGTGCGCGCCGCGGAGTCCAGCGACGCCCGCTCGCCCGTGGTACCCATCGTCGAGACCGTGTAGACGAAGCCGGTGGACTTCTCAATAACCATGCGCAGGCGCTCGTCGGTGCTGGTCGGAGCAGCGAGGAAGACGCGATCCAGTCCCGTGCGCTCCGAGGCGGCGATCCACTCGCCCGCGGCCTCGGGAGTGATGTCCGGAGTGATGAGCCCCGCACCGCCGGCGGCGAGCAGATCGTCGGCATACCGGTCGACGCCGTACTGCAGCACGGGGTTCCAGTAGGTCATGACGAGGATCGGCACGTCGACGCGGTCGGCGATCGCGCGGATGATCGGGAACAGCTGCTTCAGCTTGAAACCGGCTGCCAGCACCTGCTGCGTCGCCTCCTGGATGACGATGCCGTCCATGACCGGGTCCGAGTAGGGCGGGCCGAGCTCGAGGATGTCCGCACCGTTCTCGGCGAGGGCCACCGCAGCCTCCACGCTGGTCTCGATGTCGGGGAACCCGACGGGGAGATAGCCGATCAGCGCCCCGCGACCCTCGGCCTCGGCACGTGCGATGGCGTCTTCGACGCGGCTCATTCCTGCTCCCCCGCAGCGTCGTCGTACAGCCCGAAGTACCGAGCCGCCGTATCCATGTCCTTATCGCCCCGGCCCGAGAGGCACACCGCGATCAGGGCGTCGGGTCCGAGTTCCTTGCCGAGCCGGATCGCTCCGGCCAGCGCGTGCGCGGACTCGATCGCCGGGATGATCCCCTCGGTGCGGCTGAGCAGGCGCAGCGCCTGCATCGCTTCGTCATCGGTCGCAGGGATGTATTCGGCGCGGCCGATGGATGCCAGCCATGAATGCTCGGGACCGACGCCCGGGTAGTCCAGCCCCGCAGAGATGGAGTGCGACTCGACGGTCTGACCATCCTCGTCCTGCAACACGAAGGTCCTCGCGCCATGGAGGACTCCGGGGCGACCGCGTTCGATCGATGCCGCGTGCTTGTCGGTGTCGACACCGTCGCCCGCCGCCTCCACGCCGTAGAGCTTGACCGACTCGTCGTCCAGGAACGCGTCGAACATGCCGATCGCGTTCGAACCACCGCCGACCGCTGCAACAACGGCATCCGGAAGGCGGCCCACCTGCGTGAGCAGCTGGTCGCGCGCTTCCTCCGAGATCACCTTCTGGAAATCACGCACGAGCGCCGGGAACGGGTGCGGACCCGCTGCCGTGCCGAAGATGTAGTTGGTGTTCTCCACGCTCGCCACCCAGTCGCGGTAGGCCTCGTTGATCGCGTCCTTCAGCGTCCGCGATCCGGTCTTCACCGGAATAACCTCGGCGCCGAGAAGCCGCATGCGCGCCACGTTGAGGGCCTGACGTTCGGTGTCCACCTCGCCCATGTAGATGGTGCAGTCGAAGCCGAACAATGCCGCCGCCGTCGCCGTGGCGACGCCGTGCTGCCCTGCTCCGGTCTCCGCGATCACGCGCGTCTTGCCGAGCCGCTGCGTGAGCAGGGCCTGACCGATGACGTTGTTGATCTTGTGCGATCCGGTGTGGTTGAGATCCTCCCGCTTCAGGAAGATCCGCGCGCCGCCGGCGTGCTCCGCAAAGCGGGGCACCTCGGTGATCGGGGACGGACGGCCCGCATAGCTGGTCAGGAGCTCGCGGTACTGCGCCCAGAAGGCGTCGTCCGCCATCGCGGATTCCCACACGCCGGTGAGCTCATCGATCGCGGCGATCAGGGACTCCGGCATGTACCGGCCCCCGAAGTCGCCGAAGAACGGACCGTGCTGATCGCGCAGACTCACGGCGTCTGGCTCCCGTCTGCCGACGCGATGAACGAGCCGGCCTGAAGGTACTGGGTGAGGGTCGCCACCGGGTCACCGGTGACGAGTGCTTCTCCGATGAGCACCACATCGGCGCCCGCGGAGCGATAGTGACGCACATCCTCCGGAGAGAGGACGGCGGATTCAGCGATCTTGATCACGTCGGCCGGGAACATGTGCACGAGCGAGCCGA
>Ga0308158_10004482_pt1 | contig 11806 bp, 12 predicted proteins | sample PhyBR2_FD_201038 | JGI IMG/M metagenome (GOLD analysis project Ga0308158, IMG submission 201038) | Phyllosphere microbial communities from UC Gill Tract Community Farm, Albany, California, United States - DLSLB.R2 | ecosystem: Host-associated > Plants > Phyllosphere > Unclassified | place: USA...
TGCTCGGCCTGCAGACGTACTTCACCGCCGGTGTGAAGGAAGTGCGCGCCTGGACCATCCACGTGGGCGACACCGCGCCACAGGCGGCCGGCGTGATCCACACCGACTTCGAACGCGGCTTCATCCGTGCGCAGACGATCGCGTATGACGACTTTTTGGCCTACAAGGGCGAGGCTGGCGCGAAAGAGGCGGGCAAGATGCGCGCTGAAGGCAAGGAATATGTCGTCAAGGATGGCGATGTGTTGAACTTCCTGTTCAACGTCTAAGCATCAGGTCGGAATCCAGCGGATTCCGGCGGACAAGAAGAGCCCCGACGCCCCTGTGGTGCCGGGGCTTTTTTTATCCATGGTTTTTCGGTTGGTGCCGTTGCCATCCAGTTAATCACCGGTTACCTAACCGTGTAAGGGGCCTAAGCCTAAGGATCGAAAAGCGGGTATAGCTCGACCTCGGAGGTGGCCATGCTGACCGGTATCCAATGCCGCAACGCGAAGCCCAAGGACAAGCCTTACAAGCTGGTAGACGGGAAGGGACTGTATCTCGAGATGAAGCCGAACGGCGTGAAGGTCTGGCGCTATCGTTTCGAACTGCGAGAAGGCGAGACCGTCAAGGAAAGCCTGTTCTCGGTAGGCAACTATGTAGTGGCCCTGAGCGGCGAAACGCCGGAGGAAGCCCAGGCACGACGGGCCGGTGGTAGCTTTACGGTGGCTGAGGCGCGGGATGAGCGTGCCAAGGCTCGCGCACTCGTCAAACAGGGCATCAACCCGGCCCACAGGCGGCAGTTGGATTGCCTCAAGCGGGAACAGGAGAGCGCCACCACGTTCGAGGCCGTGGCGAAAGAGTGGCTGGCCCTGAAGTACTTGATGGACACGACGGAGGCTCGCCGCCTCGATATGCTTACGCGCGTCGTGTTCCCGAAGATCGGCACCTTGCCGGTCAAGAGCATCACACCTGCGCATATCCTCGGCTGGGCAGATTGATGGATGCCATGTCGACCAGACCAGACCAGACCAGATCGCTTCGGGCGCGTGGCTTTGTCGAGCATCTCAGGCGCCACGATACTGGCGCATATCTGCAGATCGGCATGCGTGAAGGAAATGCGCGCCTGGACTATCCACGTGGGCGACACCGCGCCACACGCAGTCTGCGTGATCCACACCGACTTCGAGCGCGGCTTCATCCGCGCGCAGACGATCGCGTATGACGACTTCCTCGCTTACAAGGGCGAGGCTGGCGCGAAAGAAGCGGGCAAGATGCGCGCTGAAGGCAATGAATATGTAGCCAAAAGTGGGGATGTGTTGAACTTCCTGTTCACCCCTACATAAGGAGGTGTTGACATTCACCCTGGAACTCCTGTACCTATGGACATAGCTGTCATCCTAAAGAAGTTCAAATGGAACGGCGGGGGTTGTTCCGGTTCAGGAGCAGCACTCACGCCCTAGATTTTGTCAAATCGAAGGCCTTCTCGCATGTGCCTCTAAACAGGGCATCCGCTATACGATCCCTCTACTGCTCCCTACGCCGTTGACGTCGACCATTATTGCCGCAACTCTAAGAATAGCTACCCTAACCGCTGTATTTTTGTACAGTAGGCTTCGTCTACGTTATCCACGAATGAATCTCCCCGGATTTGATGGAGGCTCCAAGTCTTGAGAGAATGGAGTCATGAACAAAAAGTCAAGAAAATTTCCCCCTGAAGTCCGGAAACGCACAGTCCGTCTGGTACGTGAGCAGCGCAACGAGCATCCGTCACTGTGGGCGGCGGTCGAGTCAATTGCAGGGATGATCGGCTGCACGCCGCAAACACTGCATGAATGGGTCAGGCGTGATCAGGTTGACCAAGGTGAGCGGTCAGGCGTGACGACAGACGAGCGTGAGCGAATCAAAGCCTTGGAGCGCGAGAACAAGGAACTGCGGCGGGCCAACGACATCCTGAAGCTGGCGAGCGCGTTTTTCGCCTAGGCGGAGCTCGACCGCCGGTTGAAGTCCTAAAGGCCTTTATCGATCAGCATCGTGACACCTTCGGGGGTGAGCCGATCTGCAAGGTCTTGCGGATTGCTCCGTCGGGTTATCGGCGCCATGCAGCACAGCTTCGTGATCCGTCGAAGCGATGCGCCAGGGCGAAGCGCGATGAGATTCTGTGCCCGGAAAATCAGCCGGGTTTGGTAGGCCAACATGCAGGTCCACAGCGCAGACAAGGTCTGGAAGCAGATAAACCGGGAACGCATCACCGTCGCTCGCTGCACGGTAGAGCGTTTAATGAAACTGCTGGGTTTGCAAGGCGCCGTGCGCGGCAAGCGAGTCCGGACAACGATGACCGATGCTGCTGCCCTACGTCCGCTGGATCGGGTGAATCGGCAATTCTCAGCTGACCGTCCAAATCAGCTGTGGGTATCGGACTTCACATACGTTTCGACATGGCAGGGCTGGTTGTCGTAGCCTTCGTGGTGGACGTTTTTGCCCGGCGCATTGTAGGCTGGCGGGTCAGTTCGTCGATGACGACGGACTTTGTCCTGGACGCGCTTGAGCAGGCGCTGTATGCCCGCCAGCCCAGTACCAATGGAACGTTGATCCATCATTCCGACAGGGGCTCGCAATACGTCAGCATTCGCTACAGCGAAAGGCTGGCCGAAGCAGTTATCGAGCCATCGGTTGGCAGCGAGGGCGACAGTTGTGACAACGCGCTGGCTGAAACAATCTCAATCACCATCGGCTGATGTAACCACTCGGCTATATCCCGGCAGCGCAAGCTGAGGCAAACTACTGTCGGCAACTTGATATCACTGCCACTGAAACCGTTTTAACTTAAACCACCTAGCCTCCACGGTTCCCAGGGCGGTTCAGGCACTGCAATTGCGGCGCCGTCGAGTCGATTTCTCGGTGTTCTGGCGGACCCGGCGAGCAGGCATGTCGCGATGGAATTTATGACAAGACCAAACGATTGTCAGTCTACATTGAATAATGTCGCTGAACGTATTAAAGACGCTAAATCTAACAGTCCGCGACTGCGGGCTCTCGAAGCCGAAGCACAAGGCTATGGGAATTACCTCGATGCCATTGACAAGTGATACAGCAGAAGTTCGTTTTAGAGATGCTTTTGAGCGGTTAAAGAGTAATCGGACACAAATCTTACCTTCAGGCACCGTAGTTACGCCGAATAACGTTGCGAAGGAAGCGGGTCGAGACCCAACTGCGCTTCGCAAAACACGTTACCCTGCGCTCGTGCGTGAGATACAGACGTGGGTGAAGTTACCGGCCAGGCGGAAGAGGTACGTCGCAAACGCCAGTCCCAACGGCGCAAGGCGGCAGACACCAAGACGGCTATCGCAGACCTCAAGAAGCAGCGTGACCATGCACAGTCACAACTCGTCGGCGCCCACCAAGCGATTTTTGAGTTAAGTCAAGAGAATACCTCACTGCGAGTCCGGCTTGATGAGCTATGCCCCCTCCAGAACCGTTTGGAAGATGATTCTATCCCTTGAACATCCGGTACAATCGATGACTTGGCTGTTCTTGGATGCTATTTCCCGAACAACGTACCCGATGCAGCTGCAATTCAAAAATATAGCAGCTGTGTTCGGGCGGGCTGAGCATGATGTGGCTCAACCACGGAGGTCGACGTGCCTAGATTTAAGCTTAAAGAACGTGACAGTTCAATGATGATAGTTCGGCATTGGAACCGATGCTCCTGCTCATCTGATGCGTAGACTTTGAAAGGTTGCGATGGCAGTGTTATGGACGGTGGGATGTCCTCGATATGCTGTCGACAACCACGCTCGGGTATATCTTAGCCGTTGAGGTAGGTTATCTGTGTCTGAATGACATAAGAACGATAGAAGCGTTGAAAGCTGACCGTTGTCCAAAGTTGATTTAGGAGAGTGAAGGTTGGAAGTTGTCCCAGTTGAAGAAAAGCTACGAACCGCCGGCTTGCGCCATCCTATTCTAAGTGTGCTGCAAGCTGATGATACCCTGTATACCGTATTGGCGTTGCAGCCTGAGGGGAAGATACTTATCACAGACAGTTTTATCGGTAATGCTGACGCGGCGGCTGCAAAACAGCGGCTTCGTTTATTCATTCAACAAGTGAATGAGAGCCAACCTGACGTAGTGGTTTGCCCTGAGTACAGTGTTCCTTGGGATGCTTTAATTGAAGCAATTACGGCGGGATGTGCCCCACAACACGGAAAACTTTGGGTGTTTGGTTGTGAGAGTCTGCCGCTTACAAAATTGCATGAATATCGCGAGCGGTTAGCTCATCACGCAGTCGTTCTTGACGACGACCTTTCTAGTAAGCAGAGAACGACCCAGCAATATCGCAATCCGTTGACTTACGTCTTTATGACGCGGTCAGATGATGGGGCGACAGAACACTTGGTTCTATTGGTCCAATATAAAACAGCTGCATCAGGAGACCCCGGTAACACGGAAGCAAGGGGGATGCTTCCCGGTAAAAATGTTTATTTATTCGGGAGGGCGCCTCAAGAGGTACGCCTTATGACGCTGATTTGCTCGGATGTCTTCTCTTTTGGTGATGAGCTAATTAATCGGTATTATCAAGGCTTATTGCTACTGCACATCCAGCTAAACAACAGCCCGCGGCATATTACATACAAGCGATATAGGCAGCAACTGTTTGAATTTGGTGGAGATACAGAGGTGCTATGCCTGAACTGGGCAGATAATGTGATTTCTTTCCAGGGTGACGAATCCGATGGGGCTAAATGGAGAAATATTGGTGGCTCTGCATGGTACCTGCGTCCGCCAGAAATGGACCTATCGGACGGGAATATTAAAGAAAATCACAAACACGGGATATATTACACAAGCCATTATCCAATTCGCGCACACGCTCTGCAATTTCACTATCGCCCTCGAGCGTTTCTTCTCCAAACTACAAAAGTCATACATCACGGCATTCCCAAGCCGCGTTCCACCCGCACCGGTCCCAAGGCACTTAAAACATTCATTTGGTGCAACGAAAGCTTAAGTTGGATTGAGGCGGTGAAGCCCGAGCACTTTCCGGATGACGGCTTCGAAAAGCTTTTAAATTCCGCGGCAACAGCGCCCATGCAACTCGACGATGTGCTCAGTTTATATGTGTCCGGTCCTGCCACGCTGGAGAGGGCTATGGCAGTCTCAGCAGGCGAATTTGGACCAGAAACAAAATGGCACCAACCGTCGAACATCGATTCGATGAGATTGTGCGAGCACGAAATTGTTAGACGAGTCACTATTACTCAGGACCCGGCACCCGAAGCTGTTACTTTCAGGTCAACCAGGTTAGGGGCCATGAAGTTCATTGCAGAGTTACGGGAGCACGGATACCAGTGGCCCACACCAGTTGAGTCTCTTCGCCAAGGCTTCAGTTTTCATTGGTCAAATAACGTCCCGAATAGAAACGTGAAAGCTGCGGATGGGACATACGCTACAGTTATACATGCCGGCATGCCATCAGACCTTGGTATTCTGGACCTTATTGACCAGCGGGTACGTAAAACATTAGCCGGCCCTCCGCCTGAGCCGGATAGGGTTTTATCCGATGACGAAGAGAAGAGTCGTCTAAAGCACCATCTGACGACGACGCCTGAACGGCTTTGTATCTTATACAACACAGCTACCGGACCAAAACATTTTGGCAGCGCACGAGTCCTGTCTTTCACAGCTCCTGCAGTTCAGTCGACAGTTGATTACACAGTGCCATCGTTTCGTGCTAAGCCAGACGAAGCATAAGAGGAAATAGGATGACAATGCGAGCAGTTCGAGACAAGCTGACTGATAAACTTTCGGAAGTATCCGAGGTTACTGCCGGAATATATCGTGGTGTGCGAAGAAAGGATGGACAAGACTTTGCTGCCTACGTTTTTGACTTCAATGGGAAATTGCCGCGAACGGTCGGCCATCTAAGTACTTACCTCGATGATGTCCTCGGAGAATCGTATTTTTCCGAAGTTACGGCGCCAGACCTTCGCTGGAATAATTACTTATACTTTGTCGTCAAGGATGATGAAGCGAACGCCCCTGGTTTCAAAGAAACTAAAAAGATACTTGAGAAAGACAGAAACTACGCTCGGAAGTACGTAGTACTTGAACATGAACTTGAGCGAGTGTTGAGTGAACTCGACTCTGTCGCGGCGATGGACGACGCTACTCAGACGACAGATGTGCTTCAAGTTTGGAGCGATAAGCTCGCCCCCAACGGTTTGAACGATGTCTTGGATGAGAGTCGAACGGTAAGCGATATCGTCCGCGAAGTGTCCACAGGCTCAGCTAGAAACACAACAAGGTCGCGAAAAACTTCAGGTCTCGAAGAAAGTAAGAGGTTAATCTCAAGCCGAATTGAAAGCATCGATGTGGGGGGGTTTCGCCAGTATCCAAAGCGAAGTACACTCGAAAAATTGGGGAAGGCAAATCTAATCTTCGGACCGAACGGTGCGGGGAAGACATCGTTCATGGAGGCGTTGGAGTTCTTGTTTTGCGGTGCAAATCGACGTTCGAGTGCCCCTTCCCTAAGCCGCGTAAGTGCACGTCTTCAATCCGGCGCGTCCGTGACGACTTCAGACATCCAACTCCTATCTGATTTCAAGACGCGCCAGAGGCTGTGGTATGGAAGCGATGATGCCAGCCGAAATAATAATTTGCCGAATCAGTTCTCACGCTTTAATTTTCTTAATACCGACGCAGCCGCCGAGCTTTCACTTTTCAAGGATACTTCGAAATCGGGGCAAAAGAATCATTCAGATACTTTGGCGGACTTGCTCAGCGGTCATGAGGCAACCGAAGTTTGGAAGCGGATTCAATCCCTGCAGAAGGCAATAGTCAGTGAGACAAGAGAAAAACACTCTGCATGTAATGTTGCGCGTATCGAGAAAGAAGCAAAAGCGCACGCCCTGCGAAAGCTAGAAGAAACACCAGGGCAAGCCGATGCGATGTTCTCTATATTCTTAAAGGACCTTGAGCGTATAGCTTGGCGTCAGTTGCCTTTAAAGGCAGAGTCGACAGTGACCGATTTGCAGAATACGCTGTCTGAGCTAGGCTCGCAGCTGAGTGTGATTCGTCAGCTGAGCTGGATGGGTAGTGATATTTCTGAGAAGTCAATATCAGAATCTATAAAGGCGTTTAGTCTTGCAATGCCTGCGTTGCAGAGAGAGATTTCCGAAATTGCAGTGAATGAGCAATTAACGGAGCTATTGCTTGAAAAGTATAGTGCCGTAGTCTCTAGAAAAGATGCTCTTGCGGCTGTCTCGCCCGACGCTGTTAACGAACTCATACAAATCACGAAGAATCTCAAAGAGACGAAAGACGAGCTTGCTTTGAACGTGAAGCCGTTCTCTGCAGTATTTATGGATTTGCCACCGGAAGATTGGCGGTATCGATACGGGTCGAAATTGGTTAGGGTCGCTCAAGAGCAATGTGCGGCGAAGGAGAAGAGACTTAAAGATGAACTAATAAAAAAAGAAGCAACGCTCACCGAACTAACATCGACTCACACTAATCTTCAAAATGCGATTTCGCAGGTCCAAGAATGGTCCCGCAAAGTTATAGAACATCTTCACTCTGACCAGCACTGCCCGGTATGCAGCACGGAATTTAAACCTGGTGAGTTACTTCACCGGATACAACAACATGCTGGCGCGCCGGTCGAGTTAGCAACCGCCGGGCTTAAGCAGGAAATTGGAAAACTGATTGGCGAAATATCGAATATTATAGGTGAGACCAACTGGTTGACCGCGCTTCTTAAATTCTCGATTTCTGTCCCCGGCGGCGCTGCTTTGACTGTTTTGGAGGCTCAGCCAATGGCTATGAGAATGCACAGTCGGCTTCTGGAATTGTTCTCGATTCAGGAGCGGGGTCGAAATCGTGTTGACGACTATGCGCGTACAGGACTAACTCTCCAGGAGGTTGAAAAGCTATGTGCGTCCGTCGAAGATGGCGAGCACGTTCAGGCAGCCGTCTTAGACCTTGAGTCAGCTAAGCGACGCGTTACGAAGCGTTTAAGCGAATTAGAGAATGAAAGGTTGGAAGTCGATAGAAAGGTGTCAACTCATCGTGCCAGGATTAAGCAGCTTTTAACGGCTCTATCGCTAGACAAAGAACAATCATTTCTTGCCGCACAGGAAATCGCTCAGACTCGCCTTAGCCAGTTGCAGCGTGCCCGAGCGGCGCTTAATGAGTTGAATTCTTATTTAGAGGGTAGTTCCATAACCAACCTGGCTTTGCTGTGTGACGCAATAGAGGGGGCAGTGCTCAGTGCGAAAAAGGTGATTTCTTTGACTGAACAAGAGGCGAACGCGCATTCTGAAAAGAGTATTATCAGAGATAAACTGGGTGAGCTTGAGGTTAGGATTAAAGAGTATGATGAATCGGCTGGGCGGCTCGGAAAAGCTTCTTGCGTTCTCAAGGACATTCTCGAAAATTATTCTTTGGACGCTGCGACAACGGCAGTAGTCGAAGCAACGCACACTGTAGCTGACAGTATTTTCAGCCGCATTCACGCACCTGCGGAATATCGAATAAATTCTAATTCTCAAATTCCACTCGCCCGGCGTGATACGGATGCAGCAGTTCAATTAAATGAAGTAAGTACCGGTCAGCGTGCGGCATACGCGCTGTCAATGTTCTTGGCGATGAATGCACAAGTGAAGGACGGGCCGAAGATTATGCTTCTTGATGACCCAATTTCCCATATTGATGACCTAAATGCACTGTCATTTTTGGACTATCTTCGAAATATTGTTCTCAATTCGGACCGCCAGCTCTTCTTTGCGACGGCTGACGAGAAAATTGCAGGCCTGTTCGTCCACAAGTTCGGCTTTTTGAAAGATGATTTTCAAGTTATTGAATTGAGCCGCAGTTGAGAGAACTGCGCTTAAGTATCAGCCGTTCGGAGGTGCCGTTGATTTCGGTTCTTGTGATTAGTTGCAAGTGAGTAAAATAATCGTGCAGCTTGCAGTTTTTTACAGAATGAGTTTGGGAAAAAAATGACAATGAAAGATGAGTTGTGTGACTATGCCAATCTGTCCCACGCTAATGCTTGGCGACGAGCGAAAATTCAGACTCCCCCTGTTAACCCTGATGAACCGGGTTTTGTGAGCTCCCTTCTGTCGCCGGACATTATTCAAGGATTAAGGGATATCTTAAAAAAATATACTGTTCCCGGAACAAAGGTTAGAACCCGAGGTATATTTACGCACCAAACACCTAAGGTAGTGCCTAGCGGCGCATCGAAATCGGTAGAGATTGGCGACTTGATGTTCGTTCATATAGATATGCCGGTAGGTGCTCCTAGTTCCGCGCGTGCCTTACTTCTCCAAGCAAAAATGAGCCTAAAGCCTAAAACTGGTTCGCTAGCTAGTGCTAATGAGGCTCTTCAGTTCAAGCTGTATAGGGATTGGTTGCCGTTCCATGGAAAGTTTCGACTCCCTAAATATTCACCTCTTGGCGGTGCTTGGGACTTTAGGCCAACTCCTACGGATAAGCTTACGGCGCAATTAGGAAGCGGCTATATTACAATCTTTGATAATGAAGCTTACAACACTGTTTATGCTGCGCAGCAGTGGCTAGCCCCCGTAAATCCTGGGCCAGCGGCTCTAAACCTGTCAGCTTCATTTCCCAAGAGTACCACTTGGTCTTTGGGCTCTAGCCCGAGCTTTAATACCAAACCGAGTGACGGTGTCGATTGTTTAAACGATTTCGGAACAGCTTTCTCAGATTTCTTGGCTGGGTCGAGCGGAAGGACGTTTTCTCTAGGGGCTAATTCAGGAACAGACCATTGGTCGGCGTTTGTAAATTTTATGCTTGCTGAAGCCTTATCGCCTGGTTATAAATTCAAATTGAAAAATCAAGGGGTAAAGTCTGCCGCGCGTGCCGCTAATATTAACTTTGTGTCCACAGTTTTCCAAGCTATTGAGCGCTTGAATACTTTTGGCTTGGACGGTGATGATATTTTTGAGCCGTGGCCGGAAAGCGAGCTACTGAAAGCATTGGGATTTTTGGAGCATGATGAAGGGCCCCCAGAGGAGCTCCAGAATGCTGAGACTAATCCCGGCGGGAGGCACGTACCCATATTAATAGTTTTAACTTTCGGTAATCCTGAGCAGCCACGATTTCGAAACTTTTACGGTTAGCAATCAACAGTTCAAGAGTGGAAGTAATAGTTGGCATATGGATGGCAAATGATACCTAATTAGTCGTAACGCCACGAGCGATTGATAAGTGTCTTGGCAAACGTTTCTTTGTCCATGACTACCTCGGACTGGAATTATACTTACCTTCGTGTAGGTGCGACCGAACGTTGCGGGGCGCATAAACGATACTCTTGAGCTTGCAGTACACGTCGCGAGTAAGGCCGCAAAAACCGATTAAGTCTGAATAGGTAGCGGGTTCACTTGGATTTAAGTCGCTTTCCTACTACCCACAGTCCGCGAGATGGAGGTGGCTGGACCAGACACCTAGCCAGGTCCTCTGTACCTACTAATTTGTCGTACAAATTGCATGGCAGCATAGCTTTACAGTTCGATGCTAAAATGTTAATGCTATGGACATAGCTGAGCTGGATGGGCATTAGACGCCACCTCGCTATGGACATTCCTCTTGATGTAAAAGGGCCATAAATTTCAATAGCTTAGGTAGATGTCGATGGCTTCGTATTCTGGGGTGCACGCTCAACGTCTGATCCGCGCCCTGGATACCCGGCGCGCTACCACAGTAGGGTGGGCGGCTATGCCGTCCACGCGTTCAAACCAACCTCGCGCCGTGGTATGCGAAAGCGGGTTGAACGCGTGGGCGGGAAACCCGCCCACCCTACGACATTGGCCCTGCTGGGCCTTTTTTTACGCCGCCCGAGATTGACCACATGGCCATCCTCACCGAACTCGTTATCTACCCGATCAAATCCTGCGCCGGCCTGTCCGTCCCTGAGGCCCGTCTTGCCCTCGACGGCCTCTCGGCCAACGGCGTACACGACCGCGAATGGATGCTCGTCACGCCCGACGGCCTGTTCCTGACCCAGCGCGAAGTGCCGCACATGGCCACGGTCACGCCGCGCATCGACGCTACAGAGCTGATCGTCAACGCCCCCGGCATGCCGCCCCTGCACCTGCCACGGGCGCACGACGCCGCCGCAAAAACGGTCGAGGTCCTGCTCTGGGAAGACCGCCTCCCCGCCGCCGATTGCGGCGACGCGGCCGCCAGTTGGTTCACCACCGCCCTCAACGCCCCATGCCGCCTGGTGCGCTTTCGCCCCGATGTCCACCGCCCGACCAGCATCAAGTGGACAAACGGCGTCCCGGCCGCCACGCGCTTTTCGGACGGCTACCCGATCCTGCTGATCGGCCAGGCCTCGCTCGACGACATCAATGCAAAACTCGTTCAGGCCGGTCGCGAGAAGCTGCCGATGAACCGCTTCCGCCCGAACGTCGTCGTTGATGGCATCGCCGCGTTCGAGGAAGATTTCGTCGCGGCCTTCCACGGCGACGGAATGGCGCTGCGCCCTGTCAAGCCCTGCGCGCGCTGTCCGATCCCGGCCGTCGACCAGGTGACTGGCATTCCCGGCCCCGATCCGCTCGACATCCTGCAAGCCTGGCGCGCCAATCCGCGCATGGATGGCGCCGTCACGGTAGGCATGAACGTGATCGTGCAGGATGGGATCGGGCAGACGTTGCGCGTCGGCCAGCCATTGAACGTCGAGCTGGCGTTCTAGCTCGAGCGCGCCACTGTCGCAAAATCGCCTAACCGCCTGCATGATCAGGCGGTTTTTCGTATCCAAGCCCGGGAGGATGGCGTAATGTTACGGTTATTGCTGAAAGGAATT